>Ga0315286_10000593_pt1 | contig 30994 bp, 34 predicted proteins | sample YL17G10_0_MG_FD_205038 | JGI IMG/M metagenome (GOLD analysis project Ga0315286, IMG submission 205038) | Sediment microbial communities from Yellowstone Lake, YNP, Wyoming, USA - YL17G10_0 | ecosystem: Environmental > Aquatic > Freshwater > Lake > Sediment | place: USA: Wyoming | collected... | reverse complement strand
CCCAGGCATGAGCCCCTTCGTGACCAAGGCGGCTACCGAGGGCTCGATATCCAGGGAAAAGATCGGAAGCGGGGGGTTCGGCTACGACCCAGTCTTCATTCCCAAGGGGTATTCCAAGACCTACGCCCAGATCGAGATTTCGGAGAAGAACAAGATCTCGCACAGAGGCTTGGCGATCGAGAAGTTCGTCAAGGAGCTGCCAAAGCTTCTGCCCTAGCATGGCGAATCCTTTTATTGAGGCCCGGCATAATCCGGTACGACGACCAGACCGAAACGGGGTAGTGGTCTAGCTTGGTATGATACGTGCTTTGGGAGCATGAGGTCATCGGTTCAAATCCGATCTACCCCACTTCATCTTAACGGGTTCTCATTCGATCCGGCTCTCTCTCGAGTTGCATTCGCGTCAGCCGTCGCCTCAGCAGGTGCAAGGCTTTTGTATTGTCCTTGATATTCATTGTCGGGCGAGTAGGGCATGAGAATCGTTTTCGGCATCTGCTCATGGGGTCTTGGTCACGCCACTCGCTCCCTGTCGATAATCCGCAGATTCCTTCGTGAAGGCGATGATGTTACCGTGGTCTCGTATGGAACCGCATTGACCCTGCTTCGAAAGGAGTTGGGCGACAGCGTTCGTTTGGTGGAGCTGGCGGACTACTATCCACCGGACACACGTAACCCGCGCAGGCTAGCATTGGACACGTTGCTCAGCGTTCCGAGGTACTTCTTCTCCATGAAGCGGGAGCACCGCTATGTCGAGAGGCTTGTCAGCGAGGGCAGAATCGATGCTATCTTCTCAGACAACCGCTTTGGCTTCTACTCCTTGCGGGTTCCGAGCTATTTCATGGCGCATCAGCTGAGACTCATGAACCCGCTGTACCTCAGAGGACTAGAATCTGGAAGCGAGATCTTCAACCGCTGGTTCCTGGACCGCTCCGCTGGCGTGATCGTCCCGGATTTCAGGGAGGACGGTCTTGCAGGAAGATTGGCTCACGAGCTCTCGGTCATAAAGGAAAAGGATTTGAATTACATAGGAGTGCTTTCCGACTTCACGTCTCGTGCGGTACCTCAGGACCTCGACGTCTTCGTATCGGTTTCCGGCTTCGAGCCGCAAAGGAGCATTTTCGAGGAGTTGGTGTTGTCGCAACTCGACGATCTTGAGGGAAATGTGGTCGTCTCTCTGGGAAGGTCCGTCGAGCCAGTCACGCGCGGCAAGCTCAGAATCCTGGGACTCTTGACGAAGCCCGACCGGGAACTTCTCATGAGCCGAGCGAAGATAGTGGTTGCCAGATCGGGGTATTCAACCCTTATGGACCTGTGTGCCTTGCAGAGAAAGGGTTTACTTGTCCCGACACCCGGACAGACCGAACAAGAATATCTCTCGTCTTATCACATGAGCAAGAAGAGCTACTATTGCGTCCGCGAGCAGGAGCTGAGCATATCATCGCAGCTCGGAGCAGCTCTCGCTTTCAATCCCCCGAAGCTTCAGCACCCAGTTGAGCGCGCGGTGGAGAATGCGGTGGGTATAATCACGGGAACGGCACGGCTCGACTAGCTCAGAGAATGTCTGATATGTAGGGCCTCAGCGCTGATAGGCCCGTTCTCGGAGACATGAACGAATCCGTGGCGAAGTACTGGTACCAATGGCACTGCTTGTCGCATAGGCCCATTTTCTGACGGCATTCTCGAGCCTTTGCAGAAGCGACGAATTCCACGAGCGAATCCTTCGAGACATCTATGCTCTTCTCCATGAGCGTCCTGCAGGGATAGTGGAGGAATCCGTCGGCGTCTATGATCACTGATGCGGTGTTGCAGCTGTGGGGTACGTCTAGTGTTCGAAGGTACTTGTCGGTCGTGATTATCGTGCGCGCGTACATCTTCTTCAGTCTGAAAACTTCATTTCTGAAGCCGACCAAGTCCGGGAGGAAATCCTCGGTGTCAGGCAGATTACAGGCCGGCATCACAACGGCTTTCGCTCCTGCGGCGTGGCACTTGCGTATCTTCTCTTCAAGATCCTTTAGGTACTCTCGCATGACCACGATCTGCGCGCAGACGATGGGACCCCATGACACGAATTCTGATAGGCGCTCGAAAAACTCGAGGTTCTTATGCCCCTCATCGATGCTCACATGCAGGAAATCGATGTACTTCGCGTGCTCCTTCATCGGCCTCTTGTCGAACAGCTTCCCGCTCGTCGTGAAGAGCAGGTAGAGGGGCTTGGTGCGGATGTACCTCAGGATCTCGCCAATATCCTCGCGCATCAGAGGCTCGCCCCCCTCGATGCTTAGGAGGAGGACGCTTGAGTTTGCGACATTGTCCACGATCCTCAGGACCTTCTCCGTGGGCATGTCGGGCATGGGAAACTTCCAGACATTGCAGAAATCGCACCTGGAGTCGCAGCGCTGTACCACTTTGAACGAGCAGTAGAACGGGTAGATCTGTTCCTTGGCCACGAAGTTGGAATAGGCGTATCTCAGAGTGGCGAGGTATTTGCCCATCGGCTGGTATCTCATGCGCGCCATCGAAACCTCAATCTTACAAGGTAGTTAATATGATAGCGTCTGATTGGTCATTGCGCATCCTTTCCTGCAGATTCCTTCTGCTGGCTGCTCTTGCCCCGCTCGAATATTCTGCGTTTATGAAGCGCGTACAAGCCGCTGATGATGAGGAGCCCAAGGACGGTCAACAGTGAGACCTTCTGCGCGATGCCCTGGACGAATAGATAGTGGAAGGTCCTGCTGAGGGTTAGGAAGAGCGAGTACTTGACTGCGCCCCCAATCGCGACCAGGAACATGGATTTCTTGTAGTCCCAGTTGGAGACTGCAATGAATGCGCCGAGGAACGGAAGGATCGGTACGAAGCAGTTGACGAAAACGATTCTCTCATCGTTGATCACCAAGGACGACTTGTATTTGATCATGATTTTCTTCATGTATTTCGGCAGGACCTTTGGATTTCTCCCGATCAGGTAGAGCAAAGAGGTACCGGAGACCTGCGCTGATGTCACTGTCGCCACGATGAGAGCTGCCCAACCCACATCCAGGTTCGTTGAATATATAGCGATCGCCAGCAGCTCAGGGCCGACGGGGATCACGATCGAATCGAAGAAGACAACGACGAACAAGCCAACGAGCATCCCCCACGGGCCAAACGAGGCAAATGATGCGAATGCATCCCCTAGGACGCTCATGCCCTCACCTCGCTCTCCACGTTTGAGCCTCGTAGGAGGGAGTCATAGATTGCCATGAGCTCCCGGGCGACATTCCTTATGTCATGTTTCTCCAGAGCCGCACGCCCTTCATGTGCGATTGCCCGAGTTAGGTCAGTGTCCTTCCTTAGGCGCGTGAGTGCCGAAACGAACTCCTCGGTAGTGGCGCAAACCAGGCCGCTCTTGCCGTTCGTCAATAAGCCCTCGTAGGCAGGCAGGTTGCGCGCCACTACGGGTCTACCAACCGCCATCGCCTCCATCACCGCCATCCCCTGGTTCTCCGCGAAAGACGGCGTGAAGAACATGTCACCGCCGCAATGCGCATCAAGAATGTCCTCAACATCGTGCATGAACTCAACATTCTCGTGGCAATGTCTCATGGCACGCCTGACCCTTAACGGGTGATAGAGCAGCGAACGCTTGCCGACCCAGATGAATCTGAGGTCAGGAAGCGCACTTGCAACAGAGGGGAATGTCTCGATGCCCTTCTTGATGCAGACGACTCCTATCGCATAGACAACATTGGATTCGTCCGGTATGCCGTACTTCGATCTGAACCTGGTCCTGCGTTCAGAGTCGAACTTGAACCTGTCGAGGTCGACCCCGTTGCTTAGCACCTTTATCGGAGCGACAACACCTCTCTTCTGAAGCCTCGCCTTCGTCCACTCACTGGGCGCAAGAACTAGGTCCCCCAGATTGTAGAACATTGTCAGATACCTGCCCGTGATGCCGGAAAGAAGCGTGCTGCCCGTCCATGTGCCTTCTGAGTCCTCTGCGGTGGTGTGCGCATGCATCACCACCGGGATCCCTTTCTTCTTCGCCCTCTTCACGACTCTAATGTTCCTGAGGGGAACTGGGGTGTGAACATGCAGAATATCATAGTCCTCTGCTTTCGGGTCGTCCGTCACATCGAGGCCTTGTTCCTCAAGCGCCTTCCTGAGTCTCTTTGCGGACTCGATGTTGCCCATCATGAGCCCGACGGGAGTCACAAGGAATTTGACATTCACGGAACAGAACCATCCTCGCCTCAAGGCGTATGACGCCGGGAATAGTCATTCTTTCTGGCCCGATTCGAGGTCGGGAGTGACTCTTATCACCATTTTGGGCGGGTCATACGATATTCCTCGAAGGCAGGATTTGCATTGCTGGGTCTCGCCCTCCACGCACTCTAAATAGGGGAAGCATATACTCCATTGTTAGAGAGGCTGCATAGGGGCCTGACTGACAATGAGAAGATGGAAGGACATTCCCCTCTACAAGAACGTCAGCGTGAAGCAATGGACGGACTGGAAGTGGCAGGTCAAGAACAGGATAACCGATGCCGACACTCTCGCCCAGGTCATCAACCTGTCCGATGCGGAGAAGGACGAGATCAAGCACTCCATGAAGTACCTCCGGATGGCGATCACTCCGTACTACGCATCCCTTATGGACCCAGACGACCCGAACTGTCCTGTCCGGATGCAGGGCGTGCCAACATCCCAGGAGCTCAATTTCACGAAGGACGAGATGACGGATACCGTTGGCGAGACCGTCGACTCACCGCATGAGGGTCTAACCCACAGATACCCCGACAGGGTCCTGCTCCTGCTCACAGATCAGTGTAGCATGTACTGCAGGCACTGCTGCAGGCGAAGGATCGTGGGCACAACGGACCACCAGAGGAGCTGGGAGGAAATCAAGGAAGGCATAGACTATGTGAGAGACACGCCCCAGGTCAGGGACGTCCTGCTCTCCGGAGGCGACGCGCTGCTCGTATCTGATGAATTCCTGGAGAAGGTAATACGCGAGATCAGGAAGATCAAGCACGTCCAGATCGTCAGGATCGGAACAAGGACGCCCGTCGTGAACCCGTACAGGATCACGCCGCAGCTGGTCAAGATGCTCAGGAAGTATCACCCTATCTGGCTCAACACCCACTTCAACCACCCGAAGGAGATAACTCCTGAGTCGAAGCGCGCGGTCGAGATGCTAGCCGACGCGGGCATACCCGTGGGAAATCAGACGGTGCTTCTCAAGGGCGTCAACGACTGCCCCACCATCATGAAGAAGCTCTGTCAGGACCTCACATGGATCAGGTGCAGGCCCTACTACATCTACCAGTGCGACATTGCGAAAGGGCTGGAGCACTTCAGGACATCGCTCGGGAAGGGCATCGAGATAATCGAGGCCATGAGAGGCCACACATCAGGGTTCGCGGTCCCGCAGTTCGTCATCGATGCGCCTACTGGCGGCGGGAAGATCCCCGTGGGACCCACGTATCTTATATCGATGTCCGACAAGCGCTGGATCCTGAGGAACTATGAGGGCGGCACATTCCAGTTCCCGGAGGTCGAGGGCGACAGGATGAGCAAGTGCCCGCCCTCCTGCAAGATGTGCGAGGACTACGAGCACGTCGAGAGCAAGGAAGGCGTCGCGGCCGTGTTGTCGGGCAGGAAGCTCTGCCTCATACCTGAGGGAACCGCGAGGACAGAGCGCAGAAAGACATACGGTGGCAAACAAGCCCCGAAGTGCACCGACGCCTAAGAGCCAACATATTCTAGCACGGGTGCGTGTCTCGAGAAGGCAATCGCCCAGCTGCTACCTTTTCCTCTCCTTCTCTTCCAGTGAAGCGTTTTTGATAGTGAATGTGCCGGAATTCTTCGACCATGACGCATGGGCCTCCTGGACATGAATCATCTTCGAGAAGTTGGGAGCGTCCAGGACGAAAGTCTCTAGCTCCCCTCCCTCGCCTGAGGGGCTGATCCTGTACTTGTCCCTGAGCCTCTCGAGCTCCTTGATGGACATCGGCGTGATGATCTTCCCCAGCCAAGTCTCATCGAATCCGTGCGCGAAGACCCCCGAAATCATGAACTTGAACCCCGCGCTGACCATGTCATTCAGGAGCGTGACCTGATCCTTTCTCCAGAGCGGCGCATATAGGGGCTTGCCGAGCCTGTGACAGATCTCGTTGAGCCGGGACCATTGGTAGTCCGAAGCTATCGCTCCGCAGACGAATCCGTCGACATCCTCCGCCCTCATCAGCTCCTCGACATCTGCCAACTCCTTCTCCTTCTCTCCGCTGGATTCCTTGAACCGAATGGGTATTCCCAGTGATTCCGCCTGCAGCTTTGTCCACTCGACGTTCGGATAGTGGAACATGTACGAGTCCGCCGCCTTCGGTATCACCGTCAGGAGGCTAACGACCTCCCAGCCCTGCTGCTGGACGAGGTAGATTGCATATGTCGAGTCTTTTCCCCCCGAGAATAGCGCTGAGACCCTCATGTTTGGCACTAGCCCGATGGTATCGCTATGCCAGCTATTAATTGTGTCCGCGCAAGGTGCGTTTATCTATCGGCATGCCCATCCACCGAAAACGTGTACTACTGTCCAAAGTGCGACCGGACGCTTCCCAAGGAGAAAGTCGAGGAGGTCGACAAGCAGCTCAGGTCCATGTTCGGGAACGCATCCCTGTCGAGCCTGAGGTGTCCAGTATGTGGCTCGGACTATGTCGACCTGGACAAGGTCAAGAGGGGAGGGGAGAAGCATGTCGGTGAGATCAAGAAGAGGTCCTAGGTTCGCTGATGAGATCACCAGCAAGGATTTCGCAGAGCTGAAGAAAGACAAGCTGCTGGCGATCCTGCCCGTCGGTTCTCTGGAAGAGCACGGCGAGCATCTCCCGCTGGGAACGGATGCGATGCAGGCCGAGGAGGTCGTGCGGCGGATAGCCTCTCGTTTCGAGTCAATCGTTTTGCCTCCGCTGAGATACGGGGAATGCAGGACCGCGAGGGGATTTCCAGGGACGGTCTCGCTCAGCTTTGAGACCGTTCAATCCTTTTCGTTCGATGTGATTTCGGAGCTCGCCCGCAACGGCGTCTTCAACGTGCTTGTATTGACGGGCCATGCGGGTTCCGGGCATATGGCGGCGCTCAGGCTAGGTGCTCAGAGAGCCGTCGAGCAGAACCAGAAGCTGAAGGTGATGGTGCTCTCAGACTACGACATAGCGTACGATCTCAGGGGCAAGGAGTTTTCCGAGAACGACGGCCACGGGGGGGACATCGAGACATCGCGGATCCTGAACATCAGGCCAAAGCTTGTGAAGAGGTCCAGACCGAAGGGCAGTTGGGACATTCCGGAGTTCATGGTCCTCCCTCATCCCGAGAAGTACATACCAGCCGGCATAGCAGGGGACACATCAAAGGCATCGCCCGAGAAGGGAAAGAGGATCGATGACTATGTCGTTGACAGGCTGTGCAAGTTGATCTCCAAGAACTTCGGGATCAGAAGGGTGTGAGCGAATGGATCTCAAAGAGAAAGCAGCTGGCGAGGCCGTGAAGTACGTTGAGGACGACATGGTCGTGGGTCTCGGGAGCGGGTCCACTGCGAGCATCGCGATCAAGCTGTTGGGAGAGAAGGTCAGCCAGGGAATGAAGATCATCGGCATCCCGACCTCCAAGGAATCGGAGACTTTGGCGAAAGAGGCTGGCATTGTCGTGGGAGTATTGAGGGCCCGCCCTGCTGTGGACATCACGATCGACGGAGCGGACGAGGTGGACCCCGACCTCAACCTGATTAAAGGTCTCGGCGGAGCGCTTGTGAGAGAGAAGATAGTGGCATGCTCCTCTAACCTGGAGATAATAGTGGTCACAGACTCCAAGCTCGTGGACTACCTTGGTCGGAAGGTCCCCGTGCCGGTTGAGGTAGTCAAGTTCGGTCACGAGGCAACGGTCGACAAGTTGCAGAAGTTGGGCTGCACAGTGCAGATGAGAAGGAAATGGGACAAGCTGTTCGTCAGCGACAACGGCAACTACATCGCAGATTGCAGGTTCCCGAAGATCGAGAACCCGAGGAAACTCGATGCGGAGATAAACAGCATCACTGGCGTCGTCGACAACGGCCTTTTTGTCGGCCTGGCTGACAAAGTAATCGTCGCGTCGAAGAAAGGGATTGAGATTCTTGAGAGCAAGAGCGTTCTAAGGGCCAGGACTACTTCGAAATCTCCTTGAGCTGCTTGATGTTGTTCTCGATAGACTCGATCTTCTTGCGCTCCTCGGCCTCTATCATCTCGATTATCTTGTCGAAGGGTGTCGCGAGCTTGTTTGAGTGCACGGGCCTTCCCTTGCCCTCCTTCTTGATGTCCCGCTTCGAGACCCACTTCCTCCTCCTGAGCTCCTGCATAGCGATAGAAACCTCGGGCTGTCGGAGGCTAGTGGCGCTCTCGATCTCGACGGATGTGGTCTCCTCTTTCTTCCTCAGATAGACCAGGGTCTTGGCGATGTTCTTCGAGAGCCCAGTCTTCATCAGAAGCTCGACGAGCATCTCGTCTTTCTTTGAGAGCCCCTTCTCCGTCATATTATGTGCCTAGCCATTTATTAATTAGCGCATATATATTAGTTTCCATTCGAAGCGGAGGATATTATAGCATTCGTGATAATGACTTGACCGCTCAGCCAGTGACATGCAAAAGCCTCTCCTGCGCAGCCTGCTCGTGCTCGGCAATGCTTTAATATGAGTTCCAGCTTACTCGTCTCCTGCCCCATGGGCCGCTGATTGGAATGAAGATGCCAAGGGTCAGAAAAGAGTATTGTCCGAGGTGCAAGAAGCACACCGACCACGAGGTCGAGAGAGTGAAGACAAAACCCAGGAGCGAGCTGAAGTGGGGGCAGAGGAGATACAGGCGGGCGACCTCAGGTTATGGCGGTTTCCCGAGGCCGAAGTACGAGGGCAGGCAGAAGCCGACGACGAAGATCGCGCTCAGGTACAGGTGCAAGGTCTGCAAGAAGGCCCATCAGAGGACCTGTATCCGCTCGAAGACATTCGAGCTCAAGGAGACCTGAGACCATGAGCGACATACCTGTTCCCGGCGGAAGATTCATTACTGTCAAGTGCCAGGATTGCGGGAACGAGCAGCTGGCGTTCGATAAGCCAGCGACCCAGGTCAAGTGCAACGTCTGTGGCGCCACACTGATCAAGCCGACTGGAGGCAAGGGGCAGGTCAGAGGGCAGGTGCTCGGAGAGGTCCAGTAATGCCCCACAAGGCTGAGTTCCCCGATATCGGCGATCTTGTTGTCTGCACTGTGCAGAACGTTAAGAATTTTGGAGCATTCGTATCCCTGGACGAGTACGGCGGCAAGGAGGGCTTCATCCACGTGAGGGATGTCGCCACCGGCTGGGTGAAGTACATCAGGGACCACGTGCGCGAAGGCCAGAAGATCGTCTGCAAGGTCCTTGGTGTCGACACGGAGAAGGGACACATCGACCTCTCTTTGAAACAGGTCAACGACCACCAGCGGAGGGAGCAGATCCAGGAGTGGAAGAACGAGAAGAAGGCTGAGAAGCTCCTGGAGATAGTCGGAACCAAGATCGGGAAGACACTCGATGTCGCGTACGACGAGGTCGGCGAGAAGCTGGTCGAGGAGTTCGGGACGCTCTACAGCGCGTTCGAGGAGGGTGCGATAAACCCAAATGCTCTGAAGGACCTCGGCCTGGACAAGAAGTGGCTTGGGGCGTTTCTCGAGGTCTCGAAGGAGAACATCCAGCTTCCGTCTGTCATGATCGATGGCATGATCGAGGCGAGTGTTCCTGGTCCTGATGGCGTGGACCATCTCAAGTCCGCCCTTGTTCTGGGATTGAAGTCTGAGGAGGGCGGGGTGAACCTCCACTATGTGGGCGCTCCGAGATACAGGATCACAGTTAACGCTGAGGACTACAAGCTAGCAGAGGATGAGATGAAGTCCGCGGTCAAGAGGATCTCGACAGCGGTCGAAAAGGCCGGCGGGACTGTCACGTTCAAGAGGAAGGAAGAGAAGTGAGAACTCTCCTCAGAAAGTGCCCTGCCTGCAGAAGCTACACGATGAAGGAGACCTGCCCTAAGTGCGGGGGGACAACCATCATGGCGATGCCCGCGAAATACTCGCCCGACGACAGGTATGGAGAGTACAGGCGGAGGCTGAAGAAGGAGATCAAGGGGGAGGTATAGATGGAAGACATAGTAGTCGTCTACAAAGAGAAGCCGAAGCTGAAGGACCCGATCCTAGTCGAGGGCCTGCCGGGCGTGGGCAATGTCGGGAAGCTCGCAGCGGAGCATCTGGTCGACCAGCTCAAGGCGGTCAAATTCATCGAGCTGATTTCGAAGTTCTTCCCGCCTCAAGTGCTCGTCAACGATTCCGGAACCATCAAGCTGGTCAACAATGAGATGTTCTATGTGAAGCGTCCGGAGTCGAAGCACGACCTTATCATCGTCGTCGGGGATTACCAGGGCCTTACTCCCGATGGGCAGTACGAGCTCTCAGACAGCATTCTCAAGGTCGCCAAGGAGTTCGGTGTGAAGAGGATATACACTCTCGGCGGCTACGGACTCGGAAGGATGATCGAGAAGCCTCGCGTTCTTGGAGCGGCTACCGACGAGGAACTAGTCGAGGAGATGAAGAAGCACGGCGTCACTTTCTCCAAGGGCGAGCCCGGAAGCGGCATCGTGGGCGCCAGCGGCCTCCTGCTCGGCCTCGGCAAGCTCTATGACATGCGTTCGGTCTGCTTGATGGGCGAGACCTCAGGCTACTTCGTGGATCCCAAGGGTGCTCAGGCGGTGCTCGAAGTCCTCGCAAAGATACTCGATGTCAAGGTCGATTTCGCCGAGCTCGAAGCGAAGGCTCAACAGATAGACCAGATCACATCGAGGCTGAGGGAGACCGAGCCGCAGCCAGAGCCCAAGAGAGAGGACCTCGGCTACATCGGCTGATCTGGCTTGTCCATAGATGCCCCTGCTGGCTCATCAAAAAATAAAAAAATAGGGGGGAGGTAATCCTGATTGGTGAGTCGCTGAATGTCGTAGTTAGAGTGCATCCCATCCCGTTCTGACTACTTCTTCAGGTACTTCTCTTCGTATGTTTTGACGGCCGCAAGAGTCTGTTCCGCGTGCTCGAACTTCTTGATGCGGTCCACTACCAACTCCAGCCTGGCATAGATGAGGTCCCTGATCGAGGCCCTTATCGCCTCAGACCGTGAGGGGAAGTCGTCGATTTCAACGAGGAAGTCCAGCGCCCGAAGGTGCCTCTTCGAGATGCGGATGGTGATCTTGTCCGTCTCAGGTTCCATTGACGATCGCCCCGCCGTTTTTGCCGGATTCCCCGCGACGCCTCTTGTACCTCTTCTGCCTTACTAGCGTCGGACAATTCCTAATATCCATTTGAAATATATAATACTTCGTTTTTTCTTCACGAGAGCCTTCGAAAATCATTCTGACGGGGTAAATGGGCCACCGAAAAACGATTTATACGGAGTTCATAATAGGGTGCCTCAGACGGCACTTCTGGCTTCGAGAAACCCCACTTAGCTCAGACTGGTTGAGAGCGGCTGACTGTAGTTGGGAAATCGGTACGCCCGATCTCAGTCGCTGAAATCAGCAGGCCCCCGGTTCAAATCCGGGAGTGGGGACCATTTCCCATTTATGCGCTCAGATCTTCTCCGGGATTACCTGCCAAGCCTTCGGGGCGTCCGGCCTGACCACTTCTTTGCTCTTCTCCATGAGTGCGGTCTCCTTCTCCTCGAACGCCCTGGGGTCGATAGACATGATGAGCCTTGAAGTTGAGGTCATCGCGCTCTCGGTCCATCTGTCGATTGCCTTCAAGACACGCGTGAAGTCGTTGCTCGTGACAAGGTACTCTATACCGTCGACGAGGACAACCGCGTTGTTAGACTTCTCCATGAAGTTGATCAGGTAATCAGTCAGCATGGTCAGCTTTGCGGGGTCCATGTTGTCCTTGCCCGCGACGGACGAGAGCCAGATGATGGGAGTGGTCTGGATGAAGTACTTGGAGCGAAGCTCGTTCGGATAGGCCCTAGTGATTATCAGTCCCTGAGGCCTGCTCTTGTACTTAGTGCATCCCCTGCACGGACACGGGAGCTTGCATGTGCTGCACTCGATGCTCTCGCAAGGGAAACTCTGGTCGTTCTCGCAATCGTAGCATCTTCCCTTGAGGATGTCGGCGAACAACTTGAACGAGAAGGTTGGTTTCTCCTCCTCGACGAGGTAGACGCGCCGATGCAGGAGACGATATGACGCCTTCGCGCTCGATGCCATTGCCTCCGGCATCGGCTGGGAGACGATGGCCATATGTCCGCGAACTATCGTGTATGCAAAAATCAGTCCAGCAATCGCGACGCCTGCAGTGATCGACGAAGCTGCGAGCGAACCGGTGAGTTGCGAGCTCTCGGGTCCACCGGTAGCCTTCAGAAGATATGGTATGCAGCTGATGGCCAAGGCCCAAAGGCCGACCAGGTATATCATGGCCGAGCGCCTTTGATCCAGGTTGGCATTCCTCCAAGATGATAGAGCCAGGAGCATCGCCATCACCATGGTTGCGCCGGCTCCCCCGACAATTATCTGTATCGACAGTTTGGACAATCCTAGGCTGCTGGAACTTGAAAAGTCCGGCTCGACCAGGGCACCAAGCACGATTGCGGACGCCGGGGCCGCAATCATCACGAGGCCCCAAAGGTTCGGGGGCCTGAAGGATATCTTTCTCTCCACTGGGAACACGATTGCCAACTGCCACAGGAAAGTCTCTGCGAGAAGGATCGTGATCGCGAACACCTTAGCTATTGTATCTGCGGTGTCTATGTTCGCCTGGTCTATGAGCGGATAGAGAGGGCCCGTCACGCATGCGACGAAAAGGAACGACATCGCCAACATGAAGATGCCCGCGGACCTCGAGGCCGGGCTCTTCATCCAGCCCAGCATCCCCGCGCCGAAGCATATCGCGCCTGCACCAACACTGGCGAGCCAAACCATGTCGACCATTAGTGCCCACCCTGATCCAGTCAGCTTCAATAGAGAAACGAAGTTCGCTTGGATTCGGTCCTCAGGCGGTCGTCGCAGCGCGCACAGCTTCCAAAAGCCTCTCAACCTGGAACGGCTTCGCCACGAAATCGATCGCGCCCGCCCTCATGGCCTCCTTCCGGAGCGCCTCCTTGACGAGGGCGCTGACGACGATGATCCTCGCCTTTGAATCCTGCTCGATGATCTTCATAATCGCGGAGAGCCCATCCATCCCGGGCATCAGGATGTCCATGAGCACGACGTCAGGCTTGAGCGCCTTGTACTTCTCTATTGCCTCAAGTCCGTTTGCGGCTTCGCCAACGATTTCGTGATCGTGCGACTCGAGAATGTCTCGGATCATCTCTCTAATGAACGGGGCGTCCTCGACGATAAGCACCTTCGCCATTTTCTGCCCTGCCTGACGTGTCGCCAACACTCGCCCGTTGGCTCGCGACAATAGATAGAAGAATAACCCGGCAATATATAAGTTGACTAGTTCAGTTATCGAATCTGATTCTGAATGCTCAGAAACTTCCTCGGCCTGACATCATAACGTCAGTCACTGCACTCTCTGCTCTCAAATCAAGTGGCGCACGCGCTCGTGGTGCTCTCCTACGAATGAATAGAGGAGAATGCCCTATGGGCATTCTCGTCAGACACAAACTCGGGCAATGTCCAGGCTCTCAAAAGAAATATATACAATGTAGCATCATACCCTAATCCGTCCGACAATCGTCGGACCAGAAGGGATGGGCTTGGTATTCGGTATCGGCAGGCGGGATGCTCGAGAGACTCGGGAGCAATCTGAGGGCAAGAGGTCTCCATACAGACTGGCGTCCTACGAGCAAGATCACGAAGGGAAGAGGTTCAAGTCGAGCAACGTGGTCTACAGCTTTTGGAGCGCGGCCAAGTACACGCTCATACTCTCCTTGATGCTCTGGTGGCTGCCGATGTTCGGACAGATGATCGCAGGGTACGTCGGCGGAAGGAGAGCCGGAGGTCCTTGGAAGGGCGTGGCAGCGGCGATAGTTCCCGTCGTGTGCCTTTATTCAGTCATGACTGCCTTCGCCGAGGGCTACCTACCGTCTCACATGTTCGGGGTCGCCATCGCGCCATCCGCGATATCTGCTGCTCTCAGCACGCAGATACCTCTTATCTCGCCCTACATCCAGTTCTCGTCAGAATACGTGAACTCATTTGTCAACGCACTCGCTGGTGTGAGTCCATACGGCATCAACACGTATGTGATCACGGTCGCATTCGCGTATGTTGGCGGCGTTCTCGCGGAACAGAACAGGCGTGAGATCGAGTTCAGCTCGGGAGCAGTCATGTCGAGCACGACTGTCCTTGTCGCTGACAACGCTCAACAGTACCAACTGCCGCAATATCAATACGCAGCGCGTCCTGGCCTTGCGCACACGATCGGAAGCGTCTTCCCATGGGGCAGGCATGAGCCGAAGCCCGCGGTCGTTCATGCTAACGCCAGGATTGGCAGGAGGCACCACGATTCGTGGGCGCGCGCAGTCGACCTCCGGTACGACGATGAGCAGGACTATGACGAGAGGCCGATGTTGCCACCTTCCCAGCAGCGAGCCGGAGTGAACTCGGCCCTGAGCGGAGGATCCGCTCCCAGGCATCAGCAGAGGATGCGCACTCAGAGAGGAGATCCATGGCAACGCTCCCAGAGAAGGGCCAAGCAGCAGTATTCGTCGGCGTCGCGCTTTTCCGATCAGATCGAGCCAAGATACGAGCTGCCCAGACGCGACCGAGATCTCCAGGGCTATCATCACCACCACAATCACGGTCGGAACGACAGGTCTGGATACATACCCGGAGACGTGAGGTCTATCCACCATGCGAGAAGAGAGATAGACAGGGAGTGGGGCAGAGCCGCTTCACGAGTTGTGCTCGATGAAGGCGATGAACCTGCTGCGGCCGCCGTGTCCGCAGATCGCGAGGTTCGCCACAACGAGGACACACATAAGCGTGAGCGTCATGGTAACACCCGCAACTGGGACTCGATTTAATCCTGGGTGAGACGAGAAACTCTTTATCCTTTCACCGCTTCGTGCGTGCCCAGCAGGAGAGTCCGAGCTCACACACGCGGAGCGGAGTCAGATGTTTTGCCCGAATTGTAAGTGCCTTCTGTTTCCTCAGGATGGGAAGCTGGTCTGCAGGAAGTGCGGTCTGGAGCAAGAGGTGAAGAAGGAATCTCAACAAGTCATCAAGCACAAGGCGAGGGACAGGGAAACGCCGGTCATGAGCGAGATTTCAGGGACTCTTCCGACGGCGGATGTTGAATGCCCATCCTGCGGCCATAACAAGGCATATTGGGTCCTGCGACAGACACGTGCAGCGGACGAGCCTGAGACCAGGATCTTCAGATGTGTGAGGTGCGGCCACTCGTGGCGCGAGTACTAGTGCTGGATGCATGCATAATCTTTTTAAAACAATGATTGGTTATGGGTGTTACGGAAGGGGGGTTAATGTTTCAGGCGAGGGCCAGAGCTGAAATCCTAAAAGAGGTTGTCAACGTCGTCTCAACACTCGTCGATGAGGCGAAGTTCACTGTTGGCCCGAACGGGCTTACCCTGAGAGCGGTCGACCCAGCGCACATTGCCATGGTCGACTTGACCTTGGGCAAGGACGCGTTCGAGGAGTTCAAGGCGGACGATACAGAGATCGGGATAGACATCGACAAACTCAGTCAGTTCCTGAAACTGGCGAGGTCCGACGACATCGTGGACATCAAGCACGACGAGGACAAGCGCAGACTGAACATCGTTGTTGGCGACGTGACGCGTAGGATGAGCCTGATAGACACGACAGGCATGAGCGACCCGAAGGTGCCGAACCTGAACCTGCCAGCGACGGTCATAGTCAAAGGCGACGACCTTGTGCAGGGAATAAAGGCCAGCGAGTCGGTCTCCGACCATATAGCGCTCATAGCGAGCCCTGAGGCCTTCGAGATGAGCTGCGAGGGCGACATGGACCAGGTCAACTGGAGAAAGGCAAAGAAGGACTTGGGAGGGCTCGAGACCGAGAGCACCGTCAGGAGCCTGTTCCCATTGGAGTACTTCGCTAACATGCTCAGATCGGTCTCGGGCGGAAACATGGTCACGATGCACCTCGGCAATGACTATCCAGTCAAGATGGAGTTCCAGATCGCAGGAGGCAAGGGCGAGGTCAGATACCTTCTCGCCCCGAGGATCGAGAGCGGTGACTGAGCTGGCATGTCCGCTGAGCGACTCCTGCTGGTCTCGTTTTTCCCGTTTCGTGACGGCCCAGCACGGGCCATGAACCGCTCGGCTGGCATTCCATGAAGAGGATCAGAATAGGCGTCTTGGCTTCGGGCGGTGGGACGAATCTCCAGTCCATCATAGATTCGTGTGAGCGCGGGGAGATCGACGGCGATGTGGTCGTCGTAGTTTCCAACATCCCAGACGCGTTGGCGCTGGAACGCGCAAGGAAGCACAGCATACCCGCGTTCGCGTTCCCGCACAAAAGCGTTCCAAGGGAGCAGCATGAGGCTGACATCATCGGCTGTCTGGAGCAGCATCAGGTCGATCTCGTCTGTCTTGCGGGTTATCTGAGGGTTCTGACGCCGCTGATGATCAACAAGTTCGCTGGCAGGATGATGAACACGCATCCTGCACTGCTTCCGTCCTTCGGCGGCGATGGGATGCACGGGCTCCACGTCCACCAAGCGGTCCTGGATTACGGATGCAAGGTGTCAGGGTGCACGATACACTTCGTCACACTAGACGTTGATGGCGGGCAGATCATACTCCAGAAGGCGGTGCCTGTGCTGGAGGGAGATACCGCTGAGTCCCTTCAAGAGCGCATCCTCAAGGAGGAGCACAAGCTATATCCGAGGGCCATCCAGCTGTTCGCTCAGGGGAAGTTGAAGATCGAGGGGCGAAAGGTCAGGGTCCTGGAGGCCTGAACTGCAGGGCGCATTCGAATAGTTTAAGCCAGTCCAACAGATATCCTGGAACCGCACCACGCTTCAGGTAGAGGGGGCTCGAGCTTGGAAGTGTACGACGGAGAGTTCATCGGCGAGTTAGAGGCCGTCGCCAAGACCATCAGAAGGGACTCCATCAAGATGATCTACGACGCTGGGTCAGGGCATCCAGGTGGCTCGCTGTCCGCCGCGGACATCCTCGCGGCACTTTACTTTCACATCATGAAGCACGACCCCAAACGCCCGGACTGGCCGGACAGGGACAGGTTCGTGCTGAGCAAGGGTCACGCTGCGCCCGCTTTGTATGCGGTCCTCGCCGAGGCCGGGTATTTCGAGGCCGAGGAGCTTTGCACCCTCCGCAAGATGGGCAGCAGGCTTCAGGGTCATCCGTGCATGAATAAGACGCCAGGGGTCGAGATGTCGACGGGCTCGCTCGGGCACGGGCTCGCTGCAGGGAACGGCATGGCGCTGGCTGCAAAGTTGGACAGGAAGCTACACAGGATCTACGTTCTCTGCGGGGACGGTGAGATGGATGTCGGGGAGACCTGGGAGGCTGCGATGCTGGCGTCACATTACAAGCTGGACAATGTCACCGTCTACATCGACAGGAACAAGCTCCAGCTTGACGGGCCGACGGAGAAGATAATGTCGCTCGAGCCACTAGCGGACAAGTGGAAGGCCTTCGGATGGCACGTGATAGAGATCAACGGGCACAACATGCGCGAGATCATCCAGGCCACCAACGAGGCCAAGGGCGTCAAGGGTAGGCCCACGGCCATCATATGTCATACGATCAAGGGCAAAGGGGTCAGCTTTATGGAGGGCTCGCTGCACTTCCACGGGAAGGCTCCGAACAAGCAGGAGTACGAGCAGGCGATGAAGGAGCTCGGAGGTGACAGGCCTTGACCAAGTGGGAGTCTGCGAGCCAGAGGAAGGAATACGGTCGCGCGCTCGTGGAACTAGGCAAGGAGAGAGGGGACATCGTTGTTCTCGATGCGGACCTGTCGAGCTCCACAAGGACGGCGGACTTCGCCGCTGCGTTCCCGGAGAGATTCTTCAACTGCGGCATCGCGGAACAGAACATGATGGACACGGCAGCTGGCCTTGCGGCGTCGGGCAAGACCGTCTTCGTTTCGACATTCGCTGTCTTCGGGACTGGTAGATGCTATGACCAGATCAGGCAGTCCATCGCGTACCCGAAGATGAACATCAAGATAGTCTTGTCGCATGCGGGCATCACTGTTGGAGGGGACGGTGCCTCGCACCAGATCACCGAGGACATCGCGCTGATGAGGGTCCTCCCGAACATGACAGTCATAGTCCCAGTGGACGCGCCGGAGACCTACCAGGCCGTCAAGACGATCGCCAAGCTGAAGGGCCCGGTATATGTGAGGATCGGCAGGTCGGATGTGCCAAGTCTCACAGATCCGAGCGCCCCGTTCGAGGTCAACAAGGCTCCCGTGATGAGGGATGGAAAGGACATAACGCTCATAGGCTGCGGCATCATGGTCTCGAAGTGCCTCGAGGCCGCGGACGAGCTAGCTAAACACAATGTGGATGCCAGGGTCGTCAACCTGCACACTATCAAACCACTGGACGAGAAGACGATCGTGAAGGCCGCGAGGGAGACGGGTGGAGTCGTTACGGCAGAGGAACACTCCGTCATGATGGGCATGGGAAGTGCGGTGGCGATGGTCCTGGTGGAGAACTTCCACGTGCCCATGAAGCGCGTGGGTATCCCAGACGTGTTCGGCGAGTCTGGAGGCTGTGACGAGCTGATGGAGAAGTACGGTCTAACCGTCGAGAACATAGTGGAAGCTGCGCATGACGTCTTGAAGAGGAAGAAGTGAGGTCGATCGGATGAAGATATTCCTGGACACTGCCAATCTTGACCAGATCAAGGAGATCAACAGCTGGGGGATACTCGATGGGGTCACGACCAACCCGAGCCTGGTGGCGAAGGAGGGGTGCGACTTCGAGTCCAGGATCAAAGAGATATGCGAGGTCGTGGACGGGCCTATCAGCGCCGAAGCCGTCTCGATGGAATCAGAGGGTATGGTCAAGGAGGCGAGAAAGCTCTCGAAGATGCACAAGAACGTGATTGTCAAGATCCCGATGACCTCGGAGGGGCTCAAGGCGGTCAAGATCCTCTCTAAGGAGGGGATCAAGACCAACATGACCCTTGTGTTCTCGCCCAACCAGGCCTTGTTAGCCGCAAAGGCCGGAGCGACCTATGTCTCCCCGTTCGTCGGCCGGCTCGACGACATCAGCCACACAGGCATGGACCTTGTCAGGGACATCGTCAGCATCTACAGAATCCACGGCTTCAAGACCCAGGTCATCGCGGCGAGCATCAGGCATCCGGTGCACGTCACCGAAGCTGCGCTTGCCGGAGCCCACGTTGCGACCATACCCTACGACATCCTCAAGAAGATGATCAGGCACAACCTCACAGATGAGGGCATCGAGAAGTTCTTAAAGGATTGGGAAAAGGTCCCCAAGAAGTGAGCTAAGGCTCAGTTGATGTAGCTCGCTGTGCTTGATCTGTCGAAGCCCTTGACGAGTTCGAGATCATAGTCCTGAGGAGGTCTCCAGCCGTAGATCGGGTACACCAGCTTCGGCATGAACTTGGACAGGTCCGCCGCTATCTGCGTGACGGGGTGTTCTTTCCCGAATGCTTTTGCACTGATCTCGTACGCTTTAGCCCTGGTCGCGGCCTCGTCAATGACACCCAACGTGTGGAGGTACTCGTGTAGGAGGATATGAAAAACATATGGTTTGTACAGCGCTGGGTCGGTCTCCTTGATGCGTTTCAGCGGCAGGCTGTTCATGACAATAATGTTCGTAGCTATCGGATAGAATGCTCCCACGAAGCCTTCTACACCACCCCCGAGATCTGCCAGGCCAAGCATGAGGCCTGACCTCTCCCTACCCGTCGTCTTCCTGACGACCATCTTGACCAGCTCGAAGATGTCTGCTAGGTCTCTGGTTCCGTCTAATTGTGGCCCGTACTGATTCTCCTGCTTGTTCACGGCTATTGGTTTGTTTCTCGGGGGATATAGGTGCTTCGCCTGACAGGTTGAAAGTGCCCTTTTGGGCAAGCCTGAAATACCGCCGAGTTCACTCCCGCCAGCATGCGCACTGACGTGCTTGTCGTCGGAGGAGGTCCTGCTGGCTCGTCTGCAGCCGCACGCATGGCCAAGGACCGCAAGGTCAGCATCCTCGAGGAGCATAGCACGCCAGGGCATCCTGTGCAGTGCGCTGGCCTCGTGACGCCCAGGGGGATCCCGGATTTCGCAAGCAGCAGCGTGATCTGTGAGGTCACTGGCGCAAGGATCCACTCGCCACTGGGGTTCATATTGGATCTCAGGGCGAAGAGTACGCGCGCGCGCGTCATAGATAGAGCGGTGTTCGACCGTCTGCTCTTCAATAGAGCCGTGGATGCCGGCGCCACGCCGTTGCTCGGGGAACGCCTTGTCGCGCTTGCGGAGATGTCGAATGGCGTCTCAGGGAGGATCAGGACGAGCTCTGGACTCGCGGATGTCCATGCAAAGGTCGTTGTGGGCGCCGATGGCTACCGGTCGCTCTGCCGGAGGGCAGCTGGTCTACCACCTCCGAAACACATGCTTACCGGGATTCAGGTGGACCTGAAGCATGTCGATCATGACTGCGGCACCGTCGACCTCTATTTCGGAAACGAGACTGCACCGGGTTTCTTCGCGTGGTCCATCCCCGCGGGAGACATCGTACGGCTGGGCCTCTGCACCTGGGGCACTGATGTTCCGCCAGCGGTCTATCTGAAGAAGCTCCTTGGCAGAGCTGAGTTTTCGAAGGCCAAGAAGGTCTCGATCTCCTCTGGGAAGATTCCTATTGGACCAGGGAAGAGCGCAGCGTCCGAGAGAATCGCGCTGGTGGGCGACGCTGCGTGTCACGCGAAGCCGCTCTCCGGTGGGGGGATATTCACGGGACTCAAGGGGGCTGAGCTGTGTGCTGCCGCGGTCTCCGAACTGCTCTCTCCAGAACAAGGTGTTTCTCTGAAGGGCTATGACTCTGCCTGGAGGGAGGCCTTCGGTAAGGAGTTGGCCAGGGCTTTCAGAATCAGGAAGGTGTTCCTCGCGCTTAACGACAAGAAGCTCGACAAGGCCCTGCGGATGTTCGACGATCCTGAGGTTCGTGCACTCCTAGAAGAGCGCGGCGACATCGACTATCCAGCTTCACTTTCCTCTTCGGTTCTTAAGCTGACTCCGAAGTTGGCTCAGTTTTCCCCGCAGATAATAGAATCTCTTCTCTAGACGCGGGAATGTCCCAGGGTTCTCCATCGTGTAGTAGTAGACTGCCATGAAAGAAAGAAGGCCAGCCGCCCCCAGGATCACCCCCAGCGGCCAGCGGGGGATGGGGGCCTTAAGCCCGAAAGAGGAGTCTGGCAATAGCCCGTCCACGCCGAGCGATTTCATGTAGGTTCTGTTGACCATGCTTTGGCCCCCTTCGAACGATACCATCGCATTCCATTGGTCGTCAGTGAAGAAACCCCTTGACTTCAGAGCGACAACGCTGGAGTTAGCAGGAAAGCTGAACGAGAGCCCGAACCTTACGAAGTAAGTGCTCTGGGAGAAGTACGACCCGTGCGGCGTATGCGTGCTCGTGAGGATCGACAGGTTAATCCTGATAGTCAAGCCAGGCTGGATCGGGTTGAGCGCTACTGCGACCTCAGTTCCGTTCCCACTGAAATGAGGGGCGTGGGAGAAGCTGCCATTCACATCTCTCGTCTCATCCTGCGTGACATATCTGTATATTCCCACGGTCAGAGTCAGGTTGATCATCCAAGCGGATGGATCGTCGTACGGATTGGATAGGTTGAATGAGAACTGGACCTCCCTGCCAGGTGCGACCGTCGGGGTGACAAATCCTCCGAGCATGTTGTTGGCGTAACCGGGCGCGCCAGGGTCAGAGACCTGCGCTGAGGCGACGGGCGATATGGACAGCATCAAAGCGGTAGCAAGCATCACCGCAGTCCAATGACACCTCATGTCTCATTCCGAAGTTGTGGGCTGACTATATGGTTTTCGGTAGTCCTCTGACCAGGGCTGGCTAAGGGTTATTATCCAGCCCCTGTATTGAGCCTTCGTGATCGGCGCCAGGGTGAGCCGCGCGCTCGGTGAGGATATGCGCTCTGCGCTATCCTCGCTAGGGCTTGTCGACAAGACGCTGGGGATCATCGACGATGATGAGTACATTGTCATTCCGCTCCTGGGCAAGCCAAATGAGCCATTGCTGTCCAGCTTCGGTGCAGTGATTGTCGAAAGGCAGTTCCCTGCAAGGAAGTCAAAGACAGATCCTGTCAACGACATCAGGAAGATCGCTGAGCTGCCCGAGAGCATGAAGCCTCTTCTGCCGGATAAGTGGGAGCTGCTAGGAGACGTGCTGGTCATACGCCTCTCGCCAGAGCTCGGGCCATACAGAGATGAAATCGGGAGAGCCTACTCGACCGTTCTCGGAGCTAAGTCCGTACTGGAAGACATCGGAGGGATCGATGGGGAGCTCCGGATACCCAGGATCCGTAGGTTGTACGGCGATGACACGATCGCCATCCACAAGGAGAACGGGATACTGTACAAGTTCGATGCCGAGAAGATCATGTTCTCCTCTGGGAACGAGGAGGAGAGGCTCAGGATGGCGGGGCTGGAATGCCCTCGCGAGACGATCGTGGACATGTTCGCCGGGATCGGCTACTTCTCTCTCCCGCTCGCAGTCTATCAGAACCCTGGGAGGATCATCGCCTGCGAGCTGAATCCTGTCGCTCACTCATATCTCAACCAGAACATCTCGCTCAACAATGTGGGGAGCAAGATTGAACCTGTTCTCGGGGACAACAGGGATCTTCCGGGCAACGCAATCGCTGACCGCGTGATTATGGGATATGTCAAGACGACGCATGAGTACCTCCCGACCGCGTACCGGCTCCTAAAGGATGGCGGAATCGTTCACTATCATGAGACATGTCCCAACGAACTTCTGCCAGATCGCCCTATCGAGAGACTGAAGGCTGCCGCGGGTGACCGGGAGGTGGATGTCTTAAGGCTCAAAGAGATCAAATCCTATGCGCCAGGGATAAGCCATGTCGTCGTAGACGCCAGGATCGTCAGACCCTCTTGAGGTCCTCGATGCTCCCAGCCTCTCTCAGGAAGGTCGCAAAGGCGTCGTGATACCCTTCCTTTCCCTCGCTCTCAAGAAGCTCCCTCGCGAACTTCTCGAGGTGTTTCCCGAATTCCTTCTCCTCCTCTGTGAACCGCCAGGATTTTGTTGTAATGGCCAAAGCGAGATAGAACGCGTGCACGGTCGCTCGGTTTCTGTGATCGTTGGACTTGTCCGCGTCGAGAACATGGTTCGCGCCTTCTGAGCCCTTTGTCTTGTAGGCGCGAACAACCGAATCCACAAAGACACCGTATTTCGAGAGCCCTGCGTATTTGGGGATTTGCGCGTGCACCTCAGTATGCTCCGCCTCCCTCAGCGCCTGTCTTATGACCTTTAGTGGGGACTTCCTCGATTCCTCGTCATCTTTGTAATGCTTCTCCGCAAGATCCTTCGATACCACCGCTTCAAGGGCGTCCGACCCGAAAAGGGACCAGTATGACGAGAGGATGCGATTGACCGAGTCCCCCTCATCTACGGCAACTGGGTGCGATACCTGCGAGAGCATGCCCTTGAGGCTCTTCGCCTCGTCCTCGTCCCCGGTCATGTCCGCAACGAACGCGTCAAGATCGTCCCCGAAGCATTTCGAACCCCTGACGAAAACCTTTCTCGGGTCATCTTCGAGGCTCAAGAGAACATCCTGCATGTGCTTCTCGGAGAGCTCCTTATCCCCGATCTTACCAGAGGTGTACTTGTCTAGGAGCTCTTTGCTGATTGGCTTGTTGAGAATGTCCTCGCAGTCTATCTTGCCCTCGACCTTCTTCAGTGGGCGAACGAGGGATATGTCGAACTCGTTTGCGATATTCGGGACCGCCATGCCCTCCCCGAGCTTCGAGAGGCTGTTCTTGGCTTTGGCGGAGCACTGTTCGCAAAGCAAAATCTTCTTGCCCGCCCTCAGCCAGTCGAATTCGATGTGATTTATGGATGCGGGGTTGTGCGGGCAGACGAAAGTATCTCCTTCGAGTTTCGTCGCTCCTATCGAGGCCGCAGCTACCTTCACGTATTCATCAGGCGGATAGGCTTCCCTGCCCGTGCAGATGTAGTTGTCTCCCCAGGAGTAGATGTGCAGACCCTTCTTCTTCACGAGGTCGAGCACGCTAAGAACTCGCCATCTAGGATCGTCAAAATGCTGGACTCCTATGAGCTTCTCCTTGTCTGTCTTGCCCCTCAACGCATAGGTAACGGTCCCACCAGGATATGTGGCGCTCGCTAAATAGGGGGCTTTCTCCTCGTGGACCAGGCACACGGTCGCCGCGTGCGCGCGGGCGAGCTTGTCACCTCTTCTCGCCAGTTTTGCTAGCTTCTGAGGGTTGTCCTTGCATTTGGAAATCCTGTCGAGATGTCTTCGGGTCCTTTTGAACGGGCACGAGCCGCACTCCTCGGGACAGTCGGGAAGTATGAGTTCGGGGTCGTCCATGATCATCTTGGCCTTCTCGAGAAGATCCTTCTCGCGAACCTTCGACGCGATCCTCGCTTTGACCCTTACCTGGCTCATCCTCTTCTTCGTGATGGGCATATTTCGACTTCCTACCGATGCTTGGCAGAGGTTATAGGCTTTTTCGCACGGACCGTCGGACTGGTCGAGCGTCCGGGCGAGAAAAGGTTATTAGTCTGGCCATGCCATAACTCAGTCACTAGCTAGTGGATGGGATAGATGGCTCAGGAAGAGGATTACGCCAAGGGTTTCATCAAGGGCTTCCAGGAGGGGCTCCAAGAGGCTTGGGAGGAGATAATCAAGCTCTCCACCAAAGGGTACACCTCCAGAGAGCTCCAGATAATGGCCAAGACCAAGAAGTCTATGCTTTTCCAGAGGGTCCAGCAGAAGATCGATGAGCTGGAGAAGGCCACGGGGAGGAAGCTGGTACTCCCAGACATCGCCCAGCCCGTGGCACCGCTAGCGGCTGTGCAGCTCCTCCCTGGCTGGAGCTACGTGATAAAGGAGGAAAGGCCGGAGAAGAGCTTCGCATTGTTCGCCTCGCTTCTTACCCAGGGAAGCAGAGGGCTTTGCATCTCTCGCAGCCATCCCGATGTTCTCAAGCAAAAGTACAAGTTCGAGGCAGAAGCGCTCTGGCTCACGAAGACCGAGAAGTCCCCGACTCCGGAAACCCAGAACGAGCCCGAGTACGTGTCCCCGAACAACCTGGCCCACCTTGCCTCCTCAATCAAGGACTTCTTGGCCGAGGGCGAGAAGGGCGCGGTTATCATCGAAGGTCTCGAGTATCTGAACACTCAGAACGATTTCAAAAGCGTGCTCAAGTTCGTGCAGCTGATAAACGAACAGATAGTGCTCGACAAGGGTTTCCTGCTAGTGCCTGTGGACGAGGCGACAATGGATACCAAGGACTTCTCGCTGATCGAGCGCGAGATGAGCCAGGTGCTCTGAAACCATCATTCCCGTGGGCCCTTGGTCTTGATGTCGTTCCGTATCCAGCTGATGAATGAATCGGCGTAGATTCCGTCCTTCCCTGAATCGTACTTTCCGCACGGATACTCAGCACAGTCCACGCACCTCTCGAGACCGCGATCAGCAGAGCAGACATATATCGGACAGAACACCTCACCCTTCTCCGTCGCCTTTTTCGACATCGCGACACAACCGTCACACCTATTGTACTTGTACGTGAGGCAGTATCCACAATAGACACCACAAGGTCCCATCAGCTCCGGATCTAATTTTCGCTCCTTGGTCTTGCCTTCTTGTCTTTTGGATTTCATGAGACATCCCTCTTCGATCTGCGTGTTCCTCAAGAGCCCAGGCTCTTTTCAAAGTCCTGGATTATCCTCTCGCCGGTCTTCGTGATGGTCTTGTCCAATCTCGGGACTTCGTGCTCCTTGATGGTCCTTTTTGCGAATTCTCTTGCCTCAGAAGACATCTTGGCTGCCGGGTATTTCTGCCAGGGCTTCCTCGCCCTGTCCGGCATCCAAATCTCTTTCATGAAGTTCCGCTGGGTATGAGGATTCGTAAGGAAAGTCCCGCCGTGCCCAACTGCCTTGACGATGTCCAATGCGATGGTCTCTTTATCGATCCTCGATTTCTTTACGAAGGGTTTCACGTCCTCCCAGAGCCACGAGTCGAGCACAAGCTGCTCCGCGGAAACGCCCTTGGCGGAGTCGATCGAGCCAGCGCCCGATGCTAGGTCTGTCCCGGTTAGGGTCGTCAATGCCACGCCGTAGATCTCCCAGAATTGCTCCGGCATTCCCGGAAGCTCGCCACCAGCGCCCCAGCTGCCGACCAACGAGGGCAGTTGGTAGCGCTTCGCCATCTGTCCCAGGGCGGCGCTTATCAATGGATAATCGGGGGAGTAGTAGTTGATCCCGCCAGTCGTCATGTCTATCGGCGCGGATTCCGAACTGTAGATATGCGGGGCACCTGGAGATGCTGACTGGGTGATGACGAGGCTTGCGAGGTTCTCCGAGTTCGCGTTGGTGATTGTTCCTGCAATCGTCACAGGGCTGGAGAGTCCTGACAAGGACATGGACATCGACACGACAGGTATCCCAGCCCTTGCGAGCTCAACATGACCCTCAACTGCTCCTTTCTCGAATGAGAGCGGAGCAACGGGACAGATGATCATCGAGAATACTGGATTCCTCCTCAGCCGGTCCTTGCCACCGGCAACGCAGGCGCCCAGTTCTATCTGCGTTCTCGCATCAGCTGCGTTGATCACAGACACGGCCTGAACATGCTTTGTAGTATTCTGAAACGCCGTCCAGAGCTCGTGGATCGAATGCGCTTCCTGAGGGACCTCCGTTGCAGTGAGAGTCGTCCAGAAGTAGTCGATGCCTTTCAGCGCGTCCGCGAGCTTACCGAAATTGGCGATATCTTTTCTAGTGGAGTTCCTCCGCTTTCCTGTCTCCAAGTCCAGCGTATAGACTGCGAGTCCGTTAGTGGCGATGAACGGAACGCTCTCGACCGGCAAGTGCAGATCATGCTTTGGGTCGCGGGCGCGAAGAATCATGCTCTTCGGCGCCTTACTGAGTGCCTCTCTGACGACGCTCTCAGGGATCCTGGCAATGCTCCTCTTGTGATCGACAATCGATCCCGCCTTTTCCATGATGTCTAGTACGCCGTCGCTGTGGACCAGGACGCCGTTCTCCTCCAGGTTCTTCAGGCTCATCTCATGAACGAGGTCCTCCTCATCCTTCTCCAGGAATTTCAATCGGATCGACGCCATTTCATTCGCCTCCTGAGGCAATCACCAGGTCTCTGGCGGGGACAAGTGCCGTAGGTAATTAAGGCTTGCCATATGCTGGGACCTGAACTTCTGTTCCAGGCTAACTACAGCCGAGTTGCGTCTCAAATGCTGCGAGAAACGGGACATTGCAGGCGCGGCAGAGAGACCGACGAACTTCTTCAAACGCGAATCAATGCCATATCAGGTAATACTATCGGCTCGAACAAGCCCTTTATTGTGACATCCCTATTCGGGGTAATGTGGGTGCTGACAAATGGCGTGGACCACGAGAATGAAAGCACGCGCAAGTTGGGCAAGGCAATCGATGTCCAGCAAGTCGCACAAATACCTCACCATGCCGTTTCAATCGATGCCAGTGAGTGAACATCCTCCGAAGCTGCCTGTAAGGATTCTGAAGAATGTCATGATTCCCATGCGCGACGGGGTCCGACTATGCTCCGACATATATCTCCCTAAGCGCGAAGCAACATATCCGACAATCCTGACCAGGCTTCCGTATGGCAAGAGGGAGTGGAGCACATCTGAGCCCGTGAAAGGCAAGTTCTGGGCAAGGCGCGGCTACGCATATGTAGCCCAGGACGTGAGAGGGAAGTTCAAGTCCGAAGGCATCTGGGAACCATTCGTCAATGAGACGAATGACGGTTATGACACCATCGACTGGATCACGAAGCAGTCGTGGTGTGACGGCAGAATCGGCATCGCTGGCTTCTCATACATGGGATACACTTCCCTGGCCACAGCGGTTTCGGGTCATCCCAATCTGGTCTGTGCCGCTCCCGGAATGACCGCTGCCGACATCCATGGCGTATGGATGTACAAAGGTGGACCATTCTGTCTGCAGACGATGGGCGGATGGCTTATTGGCGAGGAGCATAAGCGGAGCCAGAACGATCTCCTTCTGGACTACTGGCACCTCCCGCTGATCTCCCTGGGGGAGGCTGCCGGCCTGAAAGATAAGCACTATAGGCACTACATCGAGCATCCTCGTAGAGACGCCTTCTGGGACAGGATCAACTTGAGCAATGGCCTTGAGAGGATCTCGATTCCGATGCTCCACATGGGCGGATGGTATGACGTCTTTCTGAAAGGGACGATTGAGACTTGGAGGGAGGCGACTGCACGGGCAGGGGGCGTGGCGAGGAATAACCAGTGGCTCTTGATCGGTCCTGACGACCATGGCTCGACTCAGTTGAAATCAGGGAGGATTGGCAATCTTGAGATAGGCAAGAGCAAGGTTGACTATGAGGTTGAGGCAATGGTCAGGTTCTTTGACTATTGGCTCAAAGGAGTTGACAATGGCTACCAGAGTACAAAACGCGTTAAGTTCTTTGTTGTTGGTGACAATGTTTGGAGAGAAGAGGTTGCTTGGCCTCCCGATAGAATGAAGCTGACCAGCTACTACCTGCACAGCGGGGGGAAAGCGAACACTATGGATGGCGATGGAAGGTTGTCATTGGAGCCTCCCTCGTCGGAGCCCTCGGACTCTTACACATATGACCCAGGGAACCCAGTTCGACAATCTGTGGATGAGAACCTTTGGTATCTTGGCCAGTTCATGAAGGACAGAAGCCAGACAGAGCTCAGGCCCGATGTGCTGATCTACACATCTGCCGCGGTCCTTTCCGACCTGGAGATCACGGGTCGAATCTCACTCGTTCTTCATGTATCATCGACTTCGGACGAGACTGATTTCATGGCCAAGTTGTTGGACGTCTTCCCGGATGGTTATGCGCACATGATCCAGGAAGGAGCTCTGCGATTGAGTTCGATATCGTCTGTTAAGGCAGGGCACGTCCGTGCGCCAGGCACGCCACTTGAACACGAAATCGATTTGACAGCGTCTAGTTATGTCGTGAAGGTGGGACACAAGATCAGGCTGGAGGTGTCGAGCAGCGATTTCAATAGGTATGATAGGAATCTCAACATATCTGGTGAATTCGGCAAGGGCTCGAAGCACGGGATTGCAGAGCAGACAATCTATCATGATTCAGAGCACCCTTCAAGAATGATCCTCCCTATTGTTCCGAGAGCTTAACGAATAAGTGATGGTATAGGAGGAGCCTTGGTTTCCCCCAGTACAAACTCAGAAGGAATTCTGGCGCTTTCGTCAAAAAGCAATGTGCTCCCGCCGGGATTTTGGCCCGGATTCTACCCGTAAGAATTACTGGACAGAGGTCTCCTGATGACTATATCTGTCGCTTGAGCGACATCTTTGCTAGATTCAGTAGTTCGTAAAGTCGGCCTTTGACGTAGCCAGCTTCTCCTGTCAACGTTGAGTTTTCAGAAGGGATTAGGAGTCATCCCTCCCGTGCCAGTGTTTGTGAAAGCATGTCACAAGGATGGGATGACAGAGCCCGGATGGGCTCCAAGATAGCATGCGCATGCAAGGCAAATAACTCTTCCCCTCGAGACCCGCGGAGAAGGGTCACAGCCGAGGAGATCGTCGAGGTGGCCGTGTTCTGGATCCTCAGGCTGCTGGGGAAGAGATTCCACGGCAAGTACTCCCCCAAGGACATCGCCAGCGTGCTCGCCCTGGCAGCATCCAGGGAGACCTCTCCCAGCAGGATATGCCAGGAACACGAGCGTGCTCCGAGCGAGGGCGTGGTGCGCTATCGTTTGCGCGCTCTCACGCTGAGGCCACTGCTGAAGAGGGTGAACAGGCTGCTCGCGGAGCAGGCAGCCAGCCTGCTCCCGAAACGGCCTCTCAAGATCGCCATCGACTACACCCTCATCCCGTACCACGGGAGGCCGAAGAGGAAGAAGGACGAGGTCGTGAGGGGCAAGCCGAAGCATGGAACGACATGGTTCCATGCCTACGCCACCGCCTACACGATCCTCTCGGGCAGGAGGGTGACAGTCGCACTAGCGTTCGTCAAGAACTCGGACGGGAAGCTGGATGTCCTCGACGAGGTTATCCGCCTCGTCAAGGACCAGGACCTCGAGTTCAAGTGCCTCTACCTGGACAGGGCGTTCTTCACGGTCGATGTCATCAAGCTGCTCCGGAAGCGGAACATCCAGTTCCTCATGCCGGCGATAGTGCGCGGGAAGAGGAAGGGCACCCGCGCACTCGTCAAAGGCAGGATCAGCTACACGACGCTCTACACGATGAGGAGCTCGAGGACGAAGGCCACAGTGACATTCCCAATCCATGTCGTCGTGACATACTCCAAGGGCAGGCAGGGGAAGAACAAGGCCATCACCTACCTCTATGCCACCAGCCCACATCATCCCCCGCTCGACAGGATGCAGGAGGAATACCGGCTCCGGTTCGGGATCGAGTCGAGCTATCGGCTGCTGTCCAGCAGCCGGATACGGACCTCGACGAGGGACCCGAAGCTGCGGGTTCTCTATGTGGCCGCGAGCCTCCTCCTTGTGAACGCATGGGTCGAGAAGAAGTGGACCAACCTGTCGACCACGAGGAGGGGACCTGGAGGGAGGACGGTCCACGAGGACCTCCTCCCTTATGAGGGTAGCTAGTTAGCCGCGGCCATATCATCCAATATAAATACCTTATGTAAACCATGCTGTGTAGAAATCCTCGGTGAAGTGCAAAAGGAGGGACTCCAGCCTCCCCGAGTTGTATGAGAATGCCCGGAAGATCAGTTCCTTGTGCTGCTGGCTCGTGTTCCGAGCCAGCACGATCGATC
>Ga0315286_10000592_pt1 | contig 31004 bp, 27 predicted proteins | sample YL17G10_0_MG_FD_205038 | JGI IMG/M metagenome (GOLD analysis project Ga0315286, IMG submission 205038) | Sediment microbial communities from Yellowstone Lake, YNP, Wyoming, USA - YL17G10_0 | ecosystem: Environmental > Aquatic > Freshwater > Lake > Sediment | place: USA: Wyoming | collected... | reverse complement strand
CGAAAACAGGGTATCGCCCAAGGCATCACCGAAGACCTCCGTGAGGAACTCGGCTTCCAGGTTGCTCTCCGTCTGGGTCTGCAACGCGCCTTTCGATTCCAGGTCAGCCCATTTTACGATGATTTCGTGGGCCCTCTCGCATCTATCATCCTGCAACCGATGATCTTGCGATTTCTCCTTGAGATAGGCCTGTATGAAAAGCGGTCTCTTCTGCCGGTTGTCGCCGTAGCGGGCAGGGTCCATCTTGCGAAAGAGATACTCTGGCTTAGCACTCATGATTCACAGACGCCATTCGGCCCTCAGCAACCTACTTTCCGAGCCATCGACCCCCATGATAGTATCGGCCAAGGGCGGCGACAAGCCGCAATTGCAGGATCGGGGTCTCACGATAGGGGCGGGCGGAGCTCAGTCCGCTGGCTTTTCTTCTTGATTTGCCTTACGGCCTCGGCCAGAATGTTTCTTGGATGCGATGGGTCTGTTGACGTAAACGGCAGCGGTCCCACGCAAACGGGCTTCCACCAGGGGCATGACTCGGGAGATGAGCTAATGAGAAAGCACATCGAAGTCGTCATCGTTTTCACGTTGTTGACGGTCGTGGCGTGGTCGGCGATTGCGTCGGGCGAACCGGAGTTTGGCACGGTCCGGCTTCCGAAGGACATGACGATCAAGATCCGTTGCTCCATTGCGGGAACCGGTGAGCCGGCGGTCCTGCCGAGTGGTGGGTACAACCTCTGCGATTGGAGCATCAGCCGCACGGACAAGGATGGCATTCCGTGGACGTGCGAAGGGTCCGTTCCCGATGCCCAGAATGTCCTGGAGGTCGTCAAGGAACGGGAGACGGAGCTGCCGGTCGGAGAACCGCTTGTCTCCGTGCTGACCGCGGTCAAGCGTGGATCGCAAGTGACGTTCAGCCATCGGCTGCTGGGGCGGTTGGGGGAGACCGTCCAGATCGAGAGAGAGGGGAAGCAATTGCCGCCGAAGCTTCGGATCAGGAACGCGGACGGGTCATACGACCAATCCCTGACGTTTGGATATGGCTGAGGCTCCTCCTGCACGCTCTCGTGGCGAGAGCCGAACGATGTGGCGGGTCCGTTCACGGTCACGTCCGAGGTGGCAGGTCCTTTCCAGGTGGACTGTCAGTCTTACGCTCTGGCCGCTCTGGCCACCGTGGTCGAGGGCAAAGACGAGAAAGGGGGTTGGCTCAGGGAGCTCAATGGGGATTTACGCGCGTGGGCGGCCCTTCTCGCGGTGGGTTTGGCCACGGGGATCCTGGCTTGGCTGGCCAGAAGGAAGTGGCCTTGTGCGACAGTGTTGCTCTACACGTGCTGGGTCGCGGCCGTCTTCGCCCCTGTGTTATTGTCTCTTGGCTGGATGTGGGGCAGGCCCGATGGAGGATTCAGCGACGCGACAAACGCCCTTTCCGGGTTGTACCTCGAGGGCTGGCCTTTCTGGATCTTCTGCGGCGTCATGGTCCTCAGTCAGGTCCTGCTGCTGGCGGTGCCCATTCGGATTACCAAGGAACGGCCCATCCCCCGCCGGAGCATCTGGGCGACGGCTATCGCGGCCGCCACGCTGTTCTCGCTTGTGGTTGTGGGCATAACGATCTCGGCCGGAGCGGCTCTGTGGGGCGACGATATCGAAGGCGTTGGCGTTGGCTTGTCGTGCCTGTTCGTCCTATTCAGTTGGGTGTTATGGGCCTGGGTATTTCGCGGCTTCGCACAGGCCACCGATCCACACGCCTACGTGCGCAGGCTCATGAAGTGGCTGCTTGGCGGGTCGATCCTGGAGTTGCTCGTGGCGGTGCCCAGCCACATCGTGGTCAGGCACAAGGACGTTTGCTGTGCCCACGGCTTGACGGCGATAGGGATTGCCACCGGCCTTGTGGTGATCCTGATGTCTTTCGGGCCCGGCATCTACTTTCTGTACGCCCAGCGGATTCGAAGCAAATCGACATAGGAGACCCCTGCGCGGATACGGAAGCGCACAGGCTGCCGGCGTTCCTGGCAGTCCTGGCGTGCTATCGGAGTGCCCGGCCGTCTTGCCGTCCGATAAAAGAATCCACAGCGAGATCGTGACTTGGGGGTTAGCGGCGGGGGGTGTCACTTCGACATTCGCGCGCTGACAACAGGGAAACCTCACCACTGCAACATCCATGTCAATTTGTGACGTTGGTAAGATGCGGTGAGTGCGCAAACCCAGCGATTTGCATCGACTGTGCTGTGGGTGGGGGACCGGGCTGTGAGAAAATATCCCCAAAAAATGAGAAAAAGTGGGGGAAAGTGTTGACATGGTGGGAGTGAATGGTAGAATCTCCCTTTCGTAAGATGACCATGTGGGACAAGAGCCATGCTGTTATTAACAGGTGAGTACCAGCACGTAGTCGATGACAAGGGCCGCGTGCTCGTCTCCAACAAGCTGAGGAATCAGATCGATGCCGAGGAGCATGGCGCCGATTTCTATCTGGTCCTCGGGGCTAATGGCATCTTGTGCCTGTACCCGGAGAGGTACTTCGAGCAACTCGTGCTGTCGGTGGCTCCGGGCGCGACGGCCCCCGACGAGGCGGTCGCCTTCGAGCGAATCAGCTTCGCCATGTCGAGCAAGATCGAGCTGGATAACCAAGGCCGGTTGCTTCTCAACGACAAGCTGAGAAAGCGGGCCGGACTCAAGGAAGATATTACGCTGGTCGGTGTCCGGGACCACATCGAGCTTTGGAATACGCAGGACTGGGAGCAATACCTGAGCGATCACATGCCTCAGTACCAGCAGCAGATGACCCAGGCACGGCAATTTGTCATGCAGCAGCAGACGAAAGAACTGTAACGCTGCGTTGGAGGCATCATGGCTATGGATAGCGTTCGAATTGTGGCCGCGAGCTTGGCGGGCGAAAGACCCGTCGATGAGCAGACCCACACTGCGATGGCGATTCTCTCCGACCGGCTGGAGCGACTCAAGCAAAGCAGCAATCTCTTCGCCGAGATCGGGTTCTCGCCGCATGTGAAGAAGCTCCAGAAGCAGGCGGAAGCGTTCGTCATGGGTTAGAGAGGTTGGACTCGTCCGTCGGGCGTGCCATCGCTGCCGGCGCGAGGGGCGGGCTGTACGGATTTCGACGACCCTCGCCCTTACGGGGACGAGTTTGGCCCTGCGAAGGCAGGGCGGAACCTGCCTTGGGCGAAGTCGAACAGTCGGGAGTCCGTCGGTTCGAGGCGGCGGTGGATGAAGCAAATGTAGAACATGTCCCGGTTCTCGCCGGACCTTTGACCGAACAGATAAGCTGTCCGCAGGATGGGGTGATGGTCGATGCGACCGTTGGACACGGAGGTCACAGCTTTCTGTTCGGCCAGCAGCTTGACACGGGGGGCACACTGGTCGGGTTGGACCTCGACAGCAAGTCCCTGGAGCGGGCCCGGCAACGGCTGGCAGGCCTTGCGTGCAAGGTCATCCTCATCAAGTCCAATTTCTCCCAGGTCGCGGAACGTCTCGCCGAGCTGGGTATCCGGGAAGTGGACTTCATCCTGGCGGACCTGGGCCTGTGCTCGGGGCAAATCACCGATAGTGAAATTGGGCTGAGTTTTCGCACGGATATGCCGTTAGATATGAGAATTGACGCAAGCTTGGAGACGACGGCGGCCGATATAGTCAGAGAATATGACGAAGAATCACTGGCGGATCTGATTTTCGAGTATGGGCAGGATCGTGCTTCGCGGCGAATCGCGCGGTATATCGTGGAGCGTCGGCGGCGGGAGCCGATCACGACGACGGGGCAACTGGCGGCGGTCGTCAGCAGCGCCTTGCGGACGCCCGGCGGGAAGTTCAAGCCGCGACATCCGGCGACCCGGACGTTTCAGGCCCTGCGGATCGCCGTCAACCACGAGTTGGACAACCTGCGGGATTTGCTCTCGGCGGCGCCGAGTTTGCTCGGAAAGGACGGCAGCATCGCCATTATCAGTTTTCACAGTCTGGAAGACGGCTTGGTGAAGCGGGACTTCAAGGAGAAGGAACGCGAAGGCGTCTACCTCATCCGAACGAAGAAGCCGATCGCGCCGAGCCGGGAAGAAATCGCCGCCAACCACAGGGCACGCAGCGCGAAACTGAGAGTCGCACAAAAGACCTGATGCCGCCGAGCGCAGGATAGAAGGACCCACGAAGGGACCGATGCAACGTTGAGAACGGAGTAGAATCATGACGTCGGATGCCAAGATCGGGTTGCTGTTGGGACTTGTATTCATCTTTGTGATCGCTTTTGTGATCAACGGCTTGCCCTCGTTGCGACCGCCGATAGGCAAAGTGGAAGCGACGACGCTGACAGGGGAGGATTTCGAGATCGGCGTCACGGGCAGGGCCGACAAGGCTTTCAACTTGCCGGACTCGGTGGAGCAGCCGCGGGTGGGGAGCAATACGGCCCAGGCGGCTGCCCAGGAGACAAAGCCCGTTGCGCAGGAGACGCCCCGGGTCGTGCCGCAGACGACCGGCGATGAGGGCGTGCGCTCCCAATACTCACTGGGGGGGATCGCGGACCTGATCAGAGGCCTGACGCCGATTCAGAAGGATCGACCCGATACGATCAGCCTGGGTACGCCCAAGCCGGTGGCGGAGCCGCCCGATGCCGGCTCGCATCCGCCGGTGGCTGCGGTTCCGCAAACCAAGCCGGAGCCGAAATCCGAGCCCCGGACGGAATCCAAGCCGGTCAATGCCACGAATCCTACGAAGGTGGCCGATCTCATCGAGCTGCCGAAGCCCGCGACCGCGACAAGCCAGCCGGCAACCATCCCCGGCGGCAAGCTCTACGTGGTGGTGGCGGGAGACAACCTGCCTGCGATTGCCAAGAAGTTCTATGGTCCGGAGGAGGGCAACAGACTGGTCAACGTCAACGCGATCTTCCAGGCCAATCAAACGATACTGAAGTCCCCGTCCGAAGTCATCGTGGGACAGAAGCTTATCATTCCGCCACTGCCGAAGCCGGCGGCTCCGCCGGCAATCACGTCGGCGACCGCCCCGAAGCCTACCCCGGCGGCGGTCAGGCCGGAAGACGTTCTGCCCAAGGCGCTCTTCGAGCAAAAGACGACGATCGACGACAAGATCCAGGCTCTGAGGAAGCGTCCCGCCGCGACCATGCCGGCCCCGACGCCGGAAGGCCGGTGGTATATCGTGCAGAACGGGGACAGCTTGTGGAAAATCGCCACCGGCCAGCTCGGCAGCGGCGCACGTTGTGAAGAGATCGCCAAGCTGAATGCCGACATCCTGACGAGCCCGGATACGCTGGCCGTGGGGATGCGGCTGCGTCTGCCGGCGAAATGAGCAAGGTCCGGCCGTCCCGTATCCGACATGGGATGCCGCATGGCGACATAGACATGGGCCCTCGTTATTGCTTCACTCTCGTAGTCTTCTTCTTTGCGGCCACGCTCATCGTGGCCGTCTATCTGCGCGGAGCGGACAAGTGGGCATTCTATAAGATTCGCACGGCCCGGATCGAGCAGGGCCGGCTCCAACAGGAGCTTTGGCAGAAACAGCTTCGCGTCGAAAGCCTGATCAACCCGGCCTCGATCTCCCGGAAGCTCGGCGGCTGACGCCGGATCCTGTCCGTGCCGCGCGGACGCGTACATAGGTCCTATCGGTCTCTTTGGTCTCATAGGTCCTATGGAACCATTAGGACCTGTCCTCAAGAGGACTGGGTAGTCGATGCAATCCGACAACGCTGGAAAGAACGTTCGGGTCGAGGGTGGAACCTCCGCCGGTGGCGGCAGGCACCAGCTTGTGAAGATTATCATCTTCATGTCCCTCGTCACCCTCGCATTCCTTGGCCTGGCGGTCCGGTGCTTCTATCTGCAATACTACCAGGCCGACCGTTTCGCGGAAAAGAGCCTGATCCAACAGCGGGCCTATCTGCCCCTGGAGCCGCAGCGCGGCGCGATCCTCGATTGCCGCGGCCGGGTCCTAGCCGCCAGCGACCAAATCCGCACCATTTTCGCCGAGCCGAGGATCCTCAAGGACCCGAAGGAGACCGCGACCCGCCTGGCCCCGATCCTCAACATGGGCGCGCACGAAATCTGTAAGGTCCTTCTCGACGGCGGCAACCCGGGCTACGCGGTCCTCAAGACCGACGCCACGGAAGCCGAGTGCGAAGCCGTCCAGAAGATCCACGGCATCGGAATCCACTACGATTGGCGCAGGAACTACCCGATGGGCCCCGTCGCCAGCCACGTCGTCGGCTTCACCAGCGTCGATAACCGGGGCATCGAGGGAGTCGAATACGCGTTCGACAGCAACCTTCGCGGCAGGGGGGCCATGCACACGTTCCTCGTCGATGTGCATCGGCGGCCGCTGGCCTTTTGCCTCAAGGACGAGCAGGACAACGAGGCGCCGATGCACGGGTCCGGCATCATCCTGACCATCGACGCCACGATCCAGCAATTCGTCCGCGAGGCCTTGCTCAAGCAATACAAGGAGTTCGAGGCGGAGGCGGCCACGGCCATGATCGCGGACCCACAGACCGGCGCGATCCTGGCGATGGTCTCGTTACCGGACTACGATCCGGCCGGCGCCCGGCACACCGACACGCGATTTTTCACGAACCGGGCATTGACCGACCAGTTCGAGCCGGGCAGCGTCATCAAGCCGATCGTGGCGGCGGTCGCTCTCGACACCGCCGTCGTCAACCACTACGAGACCATCTTCTGCGAAAACGGCAACTACCACGGCAAAGGCTTCGGGCACATCGGCGAATATCGCCACGGATTCGGCGATCTGACGCTGCGAGAGATCCTCATGGTCTCGAGCAACATCGGCATGGCCAAGATCGGCCAGCGGCTCGGCGCCCCCAGGCTCTACGAGGGCCTGAGGCTCTTTGGCTTCGGCAAGAAGGTGGGCCTTGAGGTCCCGGGAGAGGCCGAGGGTATGCTCCGCCGGCCCGGCGAGTGGACGGGCTACAGCCCGCCGCGCATCGCATTCGGGCAGGAAATCTCGGTGACCTCGATCCAAATGCTGCGGGCCTTCTGCATGCTCGCCAACGGCGGCCGGCTCGTCTGGCCCCACGTCATCCGGGCGATGGTCACGGCCGATGGGACGGTGGTGGACATGAGGCCGTCGCAGCTCCGCGTCGGCTACATTATCAAGCCCGAAGTGGCCCGATGGCTCGTCACGGAGGCGATGACCTCGGTCGTCAACAACCGCGAGGGCACGGGCTACAAGGCCAAGCTCGACAAGTGGGAGGTCTTCGGCAAGACCGGCACCGGTCAACTCGCCGCGCCGGGCAGCAAGGGCTACCTGCCGGATGCTTACACGGCCTCCTTCATCGGCGGTGCTCCCGCCGACGATCCCAGGGTCGTCGTTTTGGTCTCGATCCGCAAGCCCAACGTCAAGCTCCGCAAAGGTTACACCGGCGGCACCGTCGCCGCCCCCGTGGCCGGCGTCATCCTCGAAAAGACCCTCACGTATCTGGGCGTACCCCCGCAATCCCCCGACCAGAAGCATAGACCGATGATCGCCGCCGCCCCCTGGCCAGCCCGCATCGAAGACCCCGAACAGGAGAATTCCTGGTAGCCTGCGGGGAAGAAGCTCCGAGGAGGAAGAGGAGAGTGCCTTGCGCTCAGCCTTGATGCTTCTTGCGGCCCGCCCCCGTGGGGCCGATGGGGCCCACCGACCTGAGCCAGCCCGTGTGCCCTGCGTCTGGCCTGGTTTGTACGTCCCTTTTCCAGGCGACGCAGGGTGATGCTACCTTGACTTGCTGGCGGCACCGCCGTATACTGCCGCTGTCTGAACCAACAATCGTAGGTCTATTCTTTCAGGAGAAACAACAATGAAGCCGTCGGTATTTGTCATGTGCATGTTGTGTGTCTTGGTCTGGAGCGGTGCCACCGTTCTGGCGCAGGGCAAGGGCAAAGAGGGGGGCGACGGGACAACTGTCAAGGGACGCGATGCCAAGCCGAACCAAGCCCAGGGCAGCCCGCAAGCCGGCGACGTGAACACCGGAAAGGGTGCGGGCAAGGGCGGCCAGACGGAAAAGCAGGGCGGCCCGCAAGGCAAGAAGGCCGGGCAGGCAGCCGAGGAAGTGGAAAAAGGCAAGGGCAAAGGCAAAGGCAGCGACAAGCAGGGTCAGGCGTTCCAGAAGCAGCAACGGCACGAGCAGGCCAAGCATATGGAACGTCAGGCAAAGCTGAATCGTCTTCGGGAAATCGCCGTCAAGAAGGGGGACGCGGAGATGATCGCCCGCGTGGACAAGCTGATTGCCAAGGAGCAGGAAGTCTACAATCGCAAGCTCACACAAGTCCAAGGGCAGGCGCGGGCTATGCCGCCAATGCCGGCGGGTGGGGAAAAAGCCGGTAAGGCCCCGGCCGGGCCGAATGACCTCGCCGCCCGGAAAGAGGGTATGGCCGCGCCGGGACAGAAGGGAAAAGCCGCTGGGGACGCTGCCGAAGTGAAGAAAGAACAGAAAGAAGCGCCTGCCGGACAGAAGAGAGAGAAGAAGTAGCACACAGACCAACCATGGATTAAAGGATGGAACGATGATACGGAAAAGACTTGCACAATGGGTCGTCGCAATGGTATGCGTCGTGAGCATCTGCGGGTGTGCCAGGAAACCGGCGCCGACCGCCCGTGAGGAGCCGACCAAGACGGTCGCCGAGTACAAAGCCGAGGCCGATAAGCAGATCACCGAGCAGAATGCCTCGGACGAGCTGCAAAAGCTCGAACAGGCCGTCGCTCAAGACGCCAACGAGGCTCCATAGACGGTTTTGCCACAAGTATGGGATTGCCCCGAGCTTGTTCGACGGCCCCCGGGAGGACGCCGCCGAATGGCTCGGGGCGATCTGCTTTGTGCATCAAGGAGAAAGCCAATTCTGAGGAGAGACTGATCTCCGCCACGGCGATGCAATCGATTCAACGGCTGGTTGGTCTGGTCCTTGTAACGCTGGTCGCCGGCCCTTTGGTGCGCGGAGCAAACTCGAAAAGACCCTCACGTATCTGGACGTACCGCCGCAATCCCCCGACCAGAAGCACAGACCGATGATCGCCGCCGCCCCCTGGCCCGCCCGCATCGAAGACCCCGAGCAGGATAACTCCCGGTAGCCGCTGTCCTTCAGGCGGGAATCGGATACACTACATTGGTTCGGGGATCTTAAAAAACAGCGTGCGAGCGATCCACGGCGTTGTGCCTATGGATTGTGGCTGGCGCAGAGCTCTTGCCCCTGCGGCACTGGCACGGGCGAACTTGCACCAAGGCTTGACGGGAGGATGCGATAACGGTGAAAAGGGAGGCGGAAATGGGCGGCTGTCCCGAATGGCGATCAGGATACGTTCCCCCCAAAGACGATGCAACCCGCCGGAATTCGCGTAACATTCTGGTGGCTCGATCACCTTTAATAATAGCCAAATGAGCGAATCCAAAGACCACATTCAGTTGGTGCGACAGGCACAACAGGGGCATCCCGAGGCGCGAGCTGGCCTGCTCCGGATTGTCGAGCCCCGGCTGGCGGAGTACGTAGGACGCCTGACCCTGGATCGGGAGCTGACCGCGGACATCGTGCAGGAGAGTATCACCGAAATGCTTAAGATCTTCGACACCCTCAAGGACCCGGAACGATTCTGGTGCTGGCTGTATACGATCACGCTGAACAAGGTGCGGACACACTACCGGCAGCGATGGCGGCGGAGAGAGAAATCGCTGTCTGGAGTTCACGAGGACTGGCTCCAGGCCCGGAATCAGGACGTGCTGGCGGAGCTTGTGACAAAAGAACTGAAGGAGATCGTGGTTCAGGCGGTCGGTCAGTTGGAGCCGCGGCAACGGGCAGTCCTGACCATGCGGTGCTACGATCAGATGTCGTATGCGCAGATCAGCGAGGCGATGGGCTGCTCGCAATTGGGAGCGCGGGCCTTGTTCCACCGGGCCAAGAAGACCCTGACGGGCCTGCTGCGATCGCACGGGATTGACAAGGGCGCGCTGCCGGTGGCCTTGCTGGTCTTCGGCAAATTCAGCGCGACAAGCGAGGCGGCGGCCGCAGGGGTGTCGATCTCGGCCTCGACGTTGCGCGTCGGGCTGTGGGGGGTGCTGGCGGGCGCGGCAGTTCAGCCTGCGGCGGTGGCGATTCTGTTGGGAACGGTGCTGGTTGGGGCCGGCGGAGTCTTTGTGGCCGGACCGGGCGTCTGGGGCAACTCTCCGCAACCGGCCACCGTAGCCATGGCGGAAGTCTCGCCGGCCCGGGCGGTCTCCCAGGACAGTTCGTGCTGGTACTACTATCCCCCCGGCAGGGCGGATACCGTGATGATCCGGACCGCAGATCGGACCGTTGCCTACAGCCAATGGCTGCAAAAGGAGCAAGCCAACTACTATCGGCAGGGCGATTCCGTCACGATTCGCAATCATCGGCAGTTCGCTCCCGATCTTTCGGTCTGGCGTCTGCCGACGGACTCTCCCGCCCTGCGGGCGTTCCTGGGGACCCAGGATCGGCAGGACCTTGACCTGGACTACGTGGCCCCCAGCTCGCGCGGATTGCTGGTGGCCGTGGAGCAGGCGCAAGCGGGCCGACGCCGGCAGGCGACCTTGAGCTACGACGTGTCGATGGAGGACTACTTCCGGCACGACTGGTCCATGAATGCTGGGATCGTCGACCAGCGGGACGACCAGCATCGCGCGGGATGGACGTGCTTCGCGGTGAGCGGGCGTCTCGGTACACAGCGTGTTTCAGGCTATGGCCGGCTCCCCCTGGTGGCTGCCGCGGTTGGAGACCACGGCCCCTGGCTGAGGTTGACGGTGGGTGATGACCTGGTGCTTCTGGATTCAGGAGTTGCTGCGGAGATGCGAAATCGTTCGGGCGAGGTTCTGGCCCGCTATTCGGGCGGGGGTCTTTTCCAGGGTCTGGGCCGGCCGTGGAGCGGGCTGCACACCCTCGACACGATCCGCCGGGACGCGGCCCTGGCCGGCATTGCCTTCACCACCCGGCGTTTGCCGGATGGCCGGCGCGTGGAGATCGTGCTCCACGGCCCCCAGGTCCGGCTGACCTATTGCGTGCACCTGTACCAGGATTGGATCGAGACCATCACTTTCGACAAAGGAAATGTGCATGTAGGAGAATGGACGTTCAGCTATCCGAAGCCCGACGAGGCGGACCCACACCGGTTAGCGGTCTCCTCGCCGCCGCGCAGCCGCAGCCAAACACCCGGGCCCACCGGCCTGTGGCTGATGCGCCTGGCACAAGGGAATTTGGTGCAATCAGAATAACGACTGTCAGGAGACCAGCCATGAAAAGTGAATGCGTTGCCTTATTGCTCGTCCTGGCCCTGTGTGCCGGGGCCCTGCCCGCGACGATCTACGTGGACGACAATGCCCCCGGCGATCCCGCGCCGTCCGACCCCAGCCGCAGCGACCCCAAGGCCGACGGCTCCACGGCGTACCCGTTCGACAGCATCCAAAAAGCGATCGACGCGGCCATAGAGGGGGACACCATCGTCGTGGCCCCGGGCCGCTACCTTTCGCAGGACACCTGGACCTATGCCGAGCTTCAGTTCAAGGGCAAGAGTGTCCGCGTCGTCAGCTCCGCGCCCACGGATTTCAGTGTGGTCGACCAAACGGTCCTCTGCGGCGTGGTCATCTTCCAGGGCACGGAAGACGCTAATTGCCTCCTGCAAGGCTTCAAGATCCAGAACCACGACTGCGGCGGCATCCTCGGCAACAAGACCCAAGCCTCGGTCAGCCACTGCATCATCAACGGCAACGGCCCCTGTGGCGCCACGGTCGTCAAGGACGTGCGCGGGCAGATCGCCAACTGCCTGATCGTGGACAACACGACGTTCCACGACTGCGGCGTGCTGCCGGTGGTGTCCGGGTGTCCCATACTTGTTAACTGCACGATTGCCAACAATACCTCCGGCATCGCCCTCAACTGCGCCGATCCTCCCACGATTGACCAAGTCGTGATCCGCAATTGCATCATCTGGAACAATCAAGGCTACGAGCAGATCCAGCTCCTGAATCGCTGGCGGGCGACGATCACACAGATTGAATACGATCTGATCGAGAACTGGAGAGCGACGGGTGCGTTGCTCGGCGTCTCAGGTGAGTCCACGCTGTTGGGGGACGACCCCGCCTTTGTGCAGCCGGGCTTCTGGGAAGGTGTAGCCCAGAGGCCAACGAAAGGGTCAGCTTCCACGAACGCGGTCAAGAAGGTCCTGGTCGAAGGGGATTATCACCTCAAGAGCGAAGGCTGGCGGTGGAACAACGGCCAGCCGGTGCATGGGTCGCGGTGGTACTTCGATACGTCGACCAGTCCCGCCGTTGATGCCGGCGACCCGATGGACAGTCTGGGCGAGGAACTGGAGCGGGTTCCAGAGGACCCCAAGGGACAGTGGGGGTTCAACCATGCCATCGACATCGGCGCCTACGGCGGCACGAAGGAGGCCAGCCTGTCCCCGACCTGGGCTTCGCCGGCGCCGGGCGTCGGGGCGGTGGACCTGCGCGATTATTGGCCCTCGCGCGGGATCTTCGTCAACCGATGGTTCGTGCACTACCCCCAGGGGGCTGCCCCCTGGTTTAGCATGTGGAGCACGGCCGGTTTCGGCAGTTTCGCGGTGTCCACCCTGCAGACCATCAACGCGCCCGACTGGGTGCCGATGGTCTATTGCGTGTTTCTCTACGTCGATCAAACCTTCTATATGGTCACGGACAAGGCCGTGCTGAACCTGCTGCCGAAGATTCCGGAGCGGTTCCAGGCCAAATATCCTCAGTACCTCATCGTAGGCGCCACGATTCAAGCGCCGTATGATCCCTTCGTGAAGACTGCGGTCCAGTACCGATCCGTGGTCGTCGCGCGTGGCACACCGGCGCAAGTGCTGGCCGGCACGAGCATGAACCCGACCCAGTTCCTGGCCGGTGCCTGGCCGGACGTGATTGCCCTGCGCGAGATCAACGCAGACGGCACGACCGGCGACCCCATTGCGATTTTCGCACGCGGATTCGGTCCACTGCTGCTCGCCGGCCAACCCGTGGAAGGGGCTGAAGTCAACGGCAAGACGTTCGGTACGGTGGAGACTCCACCGGCCGCCACGCGTCCAGCGCGTCGATAGATTCGTATAGGGTATCGAGGGAGAAATCTATACAGCGGATAGCGGCGACAGGGCGAACCCGAACCGGGGGCATGACGCTGATCGAGCTGCTTGTCGCGATCAGCGTCGTGACCCTTTTGGTGGGGGTACTGTTGCCTGCCCTGGGCCAGGCCCGGCGTGCTGCCTGTTCCCTGATCGGAGGCCACCGCCAGCGCCAGGTCGTCCTGGCGGTCAGTCTCTATGCGGCCGACCACGAGGGCCGCTACCCGGAATCTGTGGCGACCGCCGCGATGCTGGGCCGCACCTGGCGCTGGCAGGAGCCACGGATGCTCAAGGCCTGCCAGCCGCGAGCCGCCGGCTATCGGTGTTCCCTGGCCGGTTATCTGCGCAGCTATCTCCCCAAGGCCGAAATCCTGTCGTGTCCCAGCAGTCCCCGGCCCTATCCGTACCTGGAGGATGCCTGGCGGGCCGGTGAGCAGTGGGATAATCCCAATACCAGCTTCACGGATGACAGCGTCCTGGGCAGCTTCTGCTTCTTCTGGAACTACGTGGGACATCTCTCTGAGCAGGAACGTCCCTTTCACGGCCCGCAGACCGATTACGGCCGACCGGGATGGAGTTGCCTGCTGATCAGCGACTACTTCGGCTTCAATCACTGGCGCAGCCCCGACGCCTTTGGAAGCTGCGAACACTTGGCCGGCGCCGAGGTCACGGTCGAGACCCACGAGGCCACGGTCTACTGGTTCCACAAGCCCCAGGGCAAGCCGGACCGGACCAGCGTGCACCTCAAGCTGCAAGCCGGCTTTGTCGATGGGCACGTGGAAGCCTACCGACCCGGTGAGACCACCGTTCTTGAGGTGGCCGAGGCCTTGAACGGCACAACGCCCGCTCTCAGCGGTTTCGGTCTGGGCGCGGGACAGTTCTACATCCCGCAGAAGGCCGTGGCTTCATCCCCATGATGAACCTCGCTTTTTGACCTTTGATTCCTTTTTGAACTGCGGGTATACTGCTGGCAACACTGGGACAAAGGGGTATGTATCGCCCGAATTCCGAGGAGAGACTTATGTCTGCTGCCGCGATGAGATCGATTCGATGGCCATTTGGCTTGGTTCTGTTGGCGCTGGTTGGCGGTCCGTTGGTGCGCGGGGCAAATCCACCCGGACCGCCGGAGCCCGGCACGGCGCCTGCCCCCGCGAAGATGACCGCGCAGGAGGACCATCAGAAGATGATGGACCTTTTGCATATCACATCGCTGCGGCGGGGGGCGGATGGCAATAATCGGCAGTCGCCCAATGCGGCCAATTATGATGAGGCGAAGGCCAATCCGTATCCGCACCTGCCGGAGCCGCTGGTGCTCAAGAACGGGCAGAAGGTCACGACGGCGCAGACGTGGTGGGATCAACGCCGGCCCCAGATCGTGGAGGATTTCGACAGGGAGATCTATGGCCGAGTGCCGAAGGACACGCCCAAGGTGACGTGGGAAGTGACCGAGACCAAGAACGAAACGAACGGCGATGTGCCGGTCGTTACGAAGCAGCTTGTGGGCCACGTCGACAACTCCTCGTACCCGGCGATTACCGTGGACATCCGGCTGACGCTGACCACCCCGGCCAACGCGACCGGGCCGGTCCCGGTGATGATGGAGTTCGGTTTCTCGTTTGGGCCGGGCGGATTTGGCGGGGCCCGAGGGGCCAAACCGGGAGCGGCGACTCCACCCGGAGGGCGTGGCGGCCCTGGCGGCGGCTTCGGTGGCGGCGGGCCCAGTTGGCAACAGCAAGTACTCGCCAAGGGCTGGGGCTATGCCATCCTCTCTCCCAACAGCGTTCAGGCCGACAACGGCGCCGGCCTGACGCAGGGCATCATCGGCCTGGTCAACCAGGGCCAACCCCGCAAGCCCGATGACTGGGGGGCGCTGCGAGCCTGGGCCTGGGGCGCCAGCCGCGCCTTGGACTATTTCGAGACGGATAAGGCGGTGGATGCCAAACAGGTTGGCCTTGAGGGCCACTCCCGCTATGGCAAGGCAACCATCGTCGCGATGGCTTATGATCCGCGATTCGCCATTGCCTACGTCAGCTCCTCCGGTGAAGGCGGCGTCAAGATTCACCGCCGCAACTGGGGCGAGCTGGTGGAGAACGTCGCCGGGACGGGCGAGTACCATTGGATGGCCGGCAACTTCCTCAAATACGCCGGGCTGCTCACGTGGAACGATCTGCCGGTGGACTCCCACGAACTGGTCGCTCTGTGCGCCCCTCGGCCCGTGTTCATCGGGGCCGGCGCGACCCAGGGTGATGGCTGGGTGGACGCGAAGGGCATGTTCCTGGCGGCGGCTGGTGCCGGGCCGGTGTACAAGTTGTTGGGCATGAAGGACCTCGGGACCACCGAGTTCCCCGCGATAGAGACGCCGTTGATTGACGGCGACGTGGCTTTCCGCCAGCACAGCGGCGGGCACACCCCCGGCCCGAACTGGCCGACGTTTCTGACGTTCGCCGACCGCTACATCAAGGCCCCCCCTCTTGGGCGTCCGGATGGGACAGCAGCCCCCGAGTCGACAAGATCACCGGCCGGGGGACCGTAGCGTGCATCACGCAAGGCATGGGCAGCCGGTGGAGGGGCACTGTCGCCGGACTTGTGAAATGCCTGATCGTGCTTTCCGAAGCTGGCGGACCGGCGGAAATCTGATAAACTGCATTTCTTTGACTTGACGTTCGACGGCGCAAGAGCAGGATACCGGATGGCCAGGATCATTTATGCGGTGGCGGGGGAGGGGTTCGGGCATGCGAGCCGGACGCACTTGGTCGGCCAGCGATTCCTCGACGCCGGGCATGAGGTGATCTTCGTCGCCTCTCACCGGGCGCTGCAGTACCTGCGGCAGTACTACGGCGACCGCGTCAAGGAGACCTTCGGCCTGACGTTCGATTACAGCAAGGGCTATATCGATCCGGTGGCGACCGTCTGGAAGAACCTCAAGGGGTTGCCGCGTGGCAATCGGCTCAATCGAGAGCTGTTCGAGCAGGTGTACAGGCCGTTCCAGCCGGACCTGGTGGTCACGGATTTCGAGCCGTTCAGCGCCTGGTGGGCGTGGCGCCATCGCGTGCCCTTCATCAGCATCGACAATGAGCATGTGCTGATCCTCTGCGAGCTCGATCACCAGTTCAGAGACATCTTCGGACGCTTAGCCGCGGCGTTGGTGGTGCGAGGCCATTACCTTGGGGCCAGGGCCTACGTCATCACCAATTTCTTCCAGGCGCCGTTGAAAAGCAGCAAGGCCATCCTGGCGCCGCCGGTCGTGCGTCCGGCCATCGCTCGGCTCCGGCCTACCGATGCCGGCCACATCGTGGCGTACGCCACGACGGGCACCCATGAGAACCAGTGGCGTGACGTGCTCGGCAAATTCGCGGGGCAGAAGTTCCACATCTACGGCTTCAACAAGAATGTCGAGTGGAAGAACTGCGTTTTCAAGGAAGCGTCCACGGAAGGGTTCGCCACGGACCTGGCCGCCTCGCGGGGCGTCATCGCCTCGGCCGGCTTCTCGCTGATCAGCGAGTGCCTGCACCTGAGAAAGAAGATGCTGCTGCTGCCCGTAGCCGGGCAGTACGAGCAGCTCCTCAATGCCCGCTACGTCGAGAAGCTCGGACTGGGACTGTGGTCGAGGCAAATCGATGAGGCGGCGGTGTCTTGTCTTCTGGACCGAATCGACGAGCCGATTCCGCAGGACGACCGCATCCTGTGGCCCGACAACGAGAAGTTCATCGAGGCCCTCCAGGGTGTACTATCAAGCCTGGACACGCCCGTGAGCATTTCGCTACGCCCTCACGGCAACGGCATGCCCACGCCAGCGTAGGCACGGCCCCCGGCTGGTCCCGGCTCCAGTCGTATGCGTGCTCGGATCCCTCATCGCTGCCGCCATCACCGTCTGTCGGCGAAAGAGCATTCCCTGATTGCGGATTGATGGGCTTTCCTTTCCCAACCGAAGACTGTATAATCGGTATTATGAAATCGCTGCTCAAGAGCAACCCGTACCTGGCCGATCCGGTGAATCGCAGAGCAATGCTTTGTGACAATGCCCGGCAATCCTCTATCTTCGAGGGTGCACGCGGTATTCCCGCTCAGCCCCACGGACCCTTGCGCAATCGTCGTTCCAGGGCCTCCACGAAGAAAGCCGTCAGAGAACTGTAGTCCTTCAGGTAGCCCTTTCTGACGGCCTCCAGATATGCCCCCCGCCTTCTCTGGGCATCTCGGCCGACGAAACCATAATCGGGCCCGGGCAGGCCTGATTGAAAGGCCATCAGGTCCGATACCCACCTCGCCAGTCGCCCGTTACTCTCGCGGAAGGGATGGATCAGCAGCAACTCCGCGTGCACTTCGGCGATGCGCCGTGCGACCTCGGCCAGAGGGCCGGGCCGGCAAGGCGTACATCGCGCGAGTACGCCTCTCTCGAAAGTATCCATATTTTCCCCAACACGGAATGCCGGCGGCCAACGAAAGTCACCCTTGGTCAGCTCCACCGTTCGATACCGCCCAGCCCACTCGTATATCCCGCCCAGCCAGTCCAAGTGCATCTGGCGCAGCATGTCTGCCGTCAGGCGGGTGCGCGACCCAATACGGCTCAGATATTTCTCCTGCGCCGCTACCAATGCCTCGAACTCCAAGCGGTCCATCTCCATCTTACGGCGGATACCGAGTCGATTCCTCAGCACCCGTGCGTGCGAGCCCGGCTCGAATTCCGCCTCGAAGCGTTTCGGCGTGACGTAGCGGCTCGGCTTGCGATTTCGGTCCGTCCAGCGATTTTGTTCCTGTTCGTCCGCCATAGAAACCGGTCAATTTGAGTTCTTGTTTGGCGTCGTCGCCGCCGCGTTGTGGCCGACGTAGCCGGCCTGGACACACAACCGGAGGATCTCACGGGCCAGGGGGCCGGCGTCGCCGCCGCCGTGCTGCCCCCCCTCGACCACCAGGGCGACGGCGATCTTGGCGCCCTCCTTGTCCTCGGCCCATCCCGCAAACCAGGCGTTGTCGGGCCGCTCGCTGGACCCGCTCTTTCCATAGACCTTGACGCCGTGTTGCGTCAAGCCGCTGGCTGCGAACGCGGCATAGGCCGTTCCGCCATGCTCGTTGACCACCGCGCTCATGCCGTCATAGACGACCTGCAGGGTCGCGGGCGAGATGGGCAGATCGACCGGCTCGACCGACGCCGGCGATTCGGGGCTCAGGAACAGCCGAGGCGGCAGGACCCGGCCGCGCCGGGCCAGGGTGGCGAAGGCGTTGGCCACCTGCAACGGCGTGACCCGGAAGTTGCCTTGCCCGATGCCGAACATCTTCCGGTCGCGCCCCAGCAGAGGCGGGACTTGGTCATCCGCGTAGGCGGCCGCCATCATGCTGCCGATCTCCCCGGGCACCTGTCTGAGACGGCGGGGGATCGACCCGGGGGAGGGCGGCGCGGGATAGGACAAAGGAACCTCTCGCCCGTATCCGAACCGCAGGAACCACTGTTGCAGCACCTCGGGCTCGATCTCATCGGCCAGGTGAGAAAAGTAGATATTGCAGCTCACTTTCGTTGCGTTACGGGCGTTGTTGGGCCAGGGTCCATCGTGGCCCGTCTTGTATCTCTTGTAGATCAAGCAGTTGGGCCAGCCGGCCGGCGCCGGCGCCGCCGGGCAGGAGATGGGCGTGTCGGGGGTGATGGCGCCCGACTCCAGGCCGGCGACGAGGATCACAGGCTTGGCCACCGACGCCGGCGGATACGGCCGGCCGATCGCACGGTTCGTCATAGGCCGGTTGGGATCGGTTTGCAGCTTTTTGTACTCGTCTCGCACGACGTTGAGGTCGTAGCTCGGCAGGGACACGAGCGCCAGGATGTCGCCCGAGCGGACGTCGAGGATCGCCCCCGCGATCGGGGCCTTGTAGTAGCCCGGATTGACCTTCGGGTCCGTCAAACGCTGCTCGATTTTCCTTTGCAGGTCGATGTCCAAGGTGAGTTGTACGTCCCGGCCGAACTCGGTCTCGGTCTGGCGGACGAGCTGCTTGTCGATATCGTAGACCATCTCGCCCCGCCGGCCCCGAAGAATACTCTCGCAGACGTATTCGACGCCGTCCTCGCGTCCGCAAACCTCGCCCCGGAGATAGCTGGTCAGCGGATCGTCGGCAAACACCTTGATGTCGCGCGGCTGGGTCGCCTGCCCGACCCAACCGATGGTCTGGGCCGCGGCGGACCGGTAAGGATAGTACCGGCGTCCTGTCGGCAGAATCCGCACGTCGTTGGTGTCCGTGAATTCGAGCTGAGCCTCGAAGACATCGTCCTCCGTCTTGAGCTCGACCAGGGCCCCATCCCTTGGCACGTCGTCAATATCGCGCAAGGCCACGGCGGCGATGCATTTGTTGCGCTCGGCTGCATCCGGATATTGCTGCTCCAGCTCGGCGACGGCCTTGGACGCCGGGACGTTGTTGAGACCCCCGTACCTGGCGACCAGGTTGGGATCCGGCGTGCCCCGGGCCCAGCAGAGGAAGCTCCTCGCGTTCCAGACGGCATCATTCAGGGCCTTGATGTTGCCTTCGATCTGCTCGCGGGTCAGGCCGAAGCGGGTACACTTCTCGATGATGTGCTCGATGTCCTGTCTCTTGTCGTCCACCTCCTTGTGGACCTCGTACAGGGAGGGCTTGGTGTCCTCCATCTTCACGGCGGCCAGTTTCGCCAGCACGACGCGATCGTCGAGGAAGCTGCTCAGCCGGTAGTTGACATAGATCTGAAACTGAGGCATGTCCGCCGCCAGGACCTCGCCGCGGCGGTCGAGGATCTTGCCGCGCAGGGTCTTGAACTGCCTCGACTTGCTTCGGAGCTCCCTGAGCTTGGTGATCTCGTCCTGGATCGAGGGATCGGTGAGCAACTGCATCTGCGCGAGCCGCAGCACGCACACCAGCAACACCGCGAGACTGACGCCGATGAACACCTTAACTCGACTTTCGTACATCCGTGCTCGCAATCCACTGTCTTGGGCAAGGGCGATTACTGTTCTTGACGCAGGGCCCCAGGGACCAGATGGACCCAAAGGACGATTCCGCTTGTCATCGAAACAGCGGTTTTCTCGCAGGGCGCCGGTAGCCCTTGCCATGCATACTCATCCACCAGCCGACCGGGAAGAACAGAAACGGCCCGAGGATCGCCGAATACAGCGGCTGCCAGAGAAACGCTGCCGTCAGACCGGTCGAGGCGGTCTCGCCCCGGAGAAACGCCAACAGGCAACTCAGGCCCGCCGTCAGGCACCCCATGAGAAAGATCACAATGGCCTGATACGGAAGCCTTCGCACCGAGACGGTGCTGTTGAGGTCGCAAAGCAACGCGCCGAGCAAGCCGAAGCTGATGATCCGCGGCCCCATGAGACGACTGACCGTCGGGTTGGACAGGTCCGCCGCAAGACCGATCGCGAAGGAGGCGATGATGGCGTCCTTTGAATTGGAGCGAAGGGCGAAGAAGACGAGAAGGATCAGCAGCAGGTCCGGCTTGGTATCCGGATGGAGGACCGCCATCACGCGCACCAGACCGGTTTGCAGGAGGGAGGCGACCAGGACCAGCGCTGCAAACCGAAACCAACGCATTCAATCACTCCCGACAACACTGGAATCCATCCCGACACATCTCCGGCGACCTGCCGCGACTACGGCACCGGCGTAAGCCGGATCACAACCACGTCGCTCAAGTCGGCGATGTCACAAAGGGGGCGGACGGTGACCTCCTGGACCACGGGCTTGTCCGGGTCGGGTCGGCATTGCACGACCTCCCCGGCGACAACCGGAACGTCGAGGAAGCCGCGTTTCTTCTCCGCGTAGACGATGTCGTGCTCGCGGATCGCGTATTTGGGGTCGATGTTGGCGATTCGGGCGGTGCCGTCGCCCCGGCCCTCCAGGAACCATGCGACGTGCAAATCGCCAATGCTGACCGGCATCTTGGATCTCGGGTCGGTAATGAGCTTGACCCTCGCGTTCTTGGCCAAGACGCTGGAGATGACTCCGATGACGCACTGATCGTTGAGGCGGGCGCTCGTGAGACTCATCACGTACTGGCCGACGGCCACGCCGCTCTCCTGGCCCTGATTGATGGTCAGCTCATCCTTCGACTGCATGACGATCTTCCCCGGAATGGGCTGGATGTGTTCCATCCCCGTCTTGGCCCGCAATTTCGTGAGCCGCTCGATCAGGCTATTGGCTTCCTGGAGCTGCGTTTCGAGATTGGCGGACGCGTTTCGGAGCTGCCGACAGGCATTGAGTAGCTCTTCATACTCTTTGGCACTGACGTTTCGCACCACATGAGTCGGCGCGGCAACCCGCACCACGCCGCTGCCCATCGCCAACGGCCAGCGGAACACGCGGGCGTAGGTCAATTGCAACCGGCCGGCGGCATCTCTCGGGACCAGAAACAGAAAGATCAGCCCCGCCAGCATGCCCCATGCGAAGAGCATTCCCTTGGATTTGCTGGCCCACTTGTTCTTCATAATCGCCGGCCCCAAACGGTGCCCAAACGCAGACGCCCCGAATCGCATTTCGCAGGTCCCACGACGATGCGCAAAGAGACTACTTCGTCGCCGTGCTCCTCGCAAGGACATGATGGTCTTTGTATGTCATTGCGAGCGTAGCGAAGCAATCTATGCCCAGACGACTTGCGAAATCCGCTGTCAATCATACCCGCGATCGCTGTGGTCCATGGTGTTCTTCCACAGCTCCAGGTTCTCGAGATACACGCTCGTGCCGCGGGCCACGCAACTCAGGGGGTCCTCGGCCCGGAAGACTCGCAACCCCGTTGCATTGGCCAGGACCTTGTCCATGCCCCGCAGCAGGGAGCCGCCGCCGCAGATGCAGATGCCATTGTCGATCAGGTCGGCGGCGAGTTCCGGCTCGGCCCGCTCCAGCGTCGTCGTGACGGCGTTGATGATCTGCGAGACGGGGTCTTTCAATGCTTCGCGGATCTCCTCGCTGGTGACGACGATCTTTCGCGGCAGGCCGGAGATCGTGTCCCGCCCGGCGATCTCCATCGTCAACTCCTCCTCCAGCGGGGCCGCCGAACCGATCTGAATCTTGACCTTCTCCGCCCTCAGTTCGCCAATCAGGAGATTGTAGGTTCGCTTGAGGTGGTTGATCACGGCCTCATCCATGTCGTCGCCGCCGACGCGGATGGAGGTGGCGGTCGCGATATCGGCCAGACTCATGATGGCGACTTCCGTCGTCCCGCCGCCGATATCGCAGATCATCGAGGCGGTCGGCTCCGTGATGGGCAATCCGGCCCCGATGCCCGCCGCCATGGGCTCATCGACCAGGTAGACTCTTCGGGCGCCGGCTCGCTCGGCGCTGTCGATCACGGCCCGGCGCTCCACCGCCGTGATGCCGCTGGGCACCGCGATCACGACGCGGGGCCGAACCAGGCCGCCCCGCCCGTGCACCTTGCGGATGAAGTAGCTCAGCATCTTCTCCGTCACTTCGAAGTCGCTGATCACCCCGTCCTTGAGCGGGCGAATGGCGCTGATCGATCCGGGGGTTTTGCCCAGCATCTCGCGCGCGACCAAGCCTACCGCTTCTCCGTCATTTAGGACAATATTAGTCCCTTTGCGGACCGCGACGACGGAGGGCTCGTTCAGGACGATTCCTTTGTCGCGAACACAAACCAGCGTGGTACAGGTACCGAGATCGATTCCCATATCCATGCTGAAAAAGCCAAGAATTGCGTCCAACAGCACAGGCGACTCCTTTCTGACACTGCTATTGGATATTCTGTGTGCCGACAGGCGGCAGCGTCAAGGGAATTTCGCTACGGCATCTTATAAATCGTTCCGTAGCAGGTCTGGCAAGCGTAGGCTACGTATGCGATCGTCGCCAGCATGACGCCGACCGCCACGGCAAGGATCGCCGTGTAGTTGTCGTTGGGAGGGGATACCCTTCCAACGCGTGACTGAGGCATCGGACTCATAGACTCATAACCTCCCGGCGGCGAAGCAGCGACTGGAAGCCCGCGCCGCTCCCGGTTTACAGATTCGTTGTCACCTTGTCGCCCGCTTGCGGCTGCACGGCCGGCTGGACGAGATCGAGGAGACCGACCGCCTTATCCGGCCAGACCTCCAAGATCAGGATATCCGCCACAAACCGGTCGCCCCGGACGACGTGAAACTTCATGTCCTTCCGGACGCCGGCGGCTGTACCGATGGAGATCTCCACCAGCCGGCTTCGGACATCCACCGCCGTGATCTGACCGGTCAATGCAATCCCCTTGACTTGCGACGAAGAGATCGGCCCGATCGGCTGCGCCGGCCGGACCGTGGTGTCCCCCGGGGCCACCGTTGTCGCCGGCTGGGCCATGACCTTGCCGAACTTGACCAGGTATTGGTTGAGCTGGTTGCCCAGATCCTGATTCTCCTGTGTCAACTGGCGGACCGTTTCCCGGAGCTGGGCGATCGTCGCCACCCTCTCCAGCAATGTTTGGCTGGTCTCTGTCAACTCTTTCTCGCGGTCGATCCGTTCGGTCTCCAGGGTCTGGACCTTCTTCTGGGTGTCCTCGAACAGCGTTGTCTGCTGCTTGACCGTGGCATTGGCGGTCTGCACGACATCTCCCATGTTCGTGATCTTCTGCACCAACTGGTCGTTCTGTCTCTTGGCGGCCTCCAGGTCCCCCGCGAGCTTCGTCTTCTGCGTCTCAAGATCGTTGATCTTGGTGTTGAGCTCGGCCTCCTTCGCGGCCGCGGCCTTCTTCGCCTCCTCCTCTCCCTTCTGCGCGCTATCCCGTGTCTTCTCGGCGGCCTGCAGTTTCTGCGCGGTATTCCTCTCTTTGCTGCGATAGTTGTCCGCGTTGGCCACATAGGTGACTACAATGCAGCACAGGCCGAACGAGAACAGGGTCAGCAAAACGATCAGAACCTTGGTAAGCGTGCTCAAGACAGGCTCCTTTCACCAATCCACATGGTCATCTGCATGCCATAATTTTACGCTTTGGGCCTCCCAAGGTCAAGTTATTTTTCCTAAATAGCCCAAATAGAAAAAGTTGCGGGGATATAGCAGGCTATGCAAAGGTTAATGGAGCTTGTTACCGTGTCTCAGGATCGTATGCCTGAGATTGCCGCGCTTCGCTCGCAATGACACACGATGCCTGTCATGTCATTGCGATGAGCCCGGCGACGAAGCAATCGCTTCGTGCCTCGTGGGCGGACATAAGCCTCGATGCAAAAGAGCTTTACATTCGTTCAGCGAATCCGTCTTACGCGTGCTGTTACGATCCTGGCTTCTTCATGGCTCGCCGCAGGGCAGCCTTGGCAGCGGCCAGCCGCACGGTCTTGGATGGGTCCTGCAACAGTTGGGGCAGGTACTTCGCCGTGCGCGCCGTGCCGATCTCTCCGATCGCGAGGGCCCCCAGCGTCTTGATGCGCTGTTGGCTCTGGGCATCCAAGTTGGCCGTCAGGTTCTTCTCGAAAACAGCCAGCACCTCCGCCTCGCCGGCGGAGTCGCCCAGCTTGCCGAGCTGCTCGGCGGCCGCCAGGCGCACCTCCGGGACCGAATCGTCGAGCATGGTGACGATGGCGCTCTTGGCCTCATCTGTGCCCAGGGCGCCCATGGCCCGGATGCCGATGACCCGGTCGTCGGCATAGGCGCTGATTAGCCTCGTCCAGAGCTTCGGGTAGATTCGGTGATCGCCCAACATGGCGATGGCCTCAGCGGTCTGCAAGACGACCATGTCCGAGGAGTCGTCCCGCTGCAAGGTCCAATAAAGGAAGCGAGTCCCCTCCTTCTGGCCGCTTTTGCCGAGCAGCAGGGCGGCGTTGGCCCGCACGGTCTGGTCGGTGCTGGCCACCGCATTGGAGATGGCCTTATAGCACTCCGGATGGCCCAATCGGGTCATCGCATAGGCGGCTGCGATCTGGATGTTCGGGTTTGCGTCGTTGAGCATGGGGCCGACTTCGTCCTTGGCCGGGGCGTATCCCAGGTCTCCGACCGCCAGAATCGCGGCGAATTTGACCGGGACCACCGGATCGGCCATGAGTTTTCGGACGGTCGGCATCAGCCGAACCTCACGGGTCGAGGCCACGACCTCGACGGCATTGGCCCGAATCCGAGGGTCGGCGTCCGCCAGGCCATCGAGAACGATTTGCCGGGCCTGGGCCGGCAGGTCGCCGCTGACCGGCGGTGCAGCCGTGTTCATACGCTCAGAGAGGCTCGGGGACCGGGACGGCGGGGCCGATTGCCCGCATCCGAACACCGGGAACATCGCTAAACTAAGAACCGCTGCCCAGACAAGTGGACGATGTGGACTCTGTGGACGACATGGACGTGGCACCGCTCTCACGCGGTCCACCGAGTCCACTTCGTCCATGTGGTCCGCAAAGTCCATCATGCACTTCTCCAAGACTCATTAGGTTTTCGCCGGACGAGCCGGGCTCCGAGCGGCCACACGAGGGACGCCACGAACGCCGCCGTACAGCCGCCGGCGAACCACTCGCCGTGCCGGCTGTAGAAGGTCACCCTGCTATCTATCGGCAATTGGTCTAGGAACCATCCAGCCATAGCGGTCCTCTCCATCGCCCGGCCGGGGAAATTTTCGCTGGCGGCCATGTACCCGTCGCGGATTCGGCCGGTGGACTCGATCAGGCAACTGATCCCCGTGTTGACGCTGCGAACGACGGCCAGCCGGTTCTCGACCGCCCGGAACGCACAAATGGCCGCGTGTTGCGGCAGCTCCGTGCTGGAAATCACCCGGGGCGGTTCCTTCTGGAACCGGACGAACCAGCCATCGTTGCTGATGTTGACCAGCCAGTCGATGCGCTTACGGCCCTGCTCGTCGAGAGTGAAGTTGCGTCCGACGTAGGGAATCGTGTCCTCGTAGCAGATGATGACGGCGAAGCGGTAGGGGGAAGAGCGGGCCAATTGCGGATTTCGGATTGCGGATTGCGGATTGGATGCGTGCGGCGGCTTCATCTCGAAGATGGTGTATCTCGTGCCGTGCTCAAGAGAGTAATCGGGATTGTAGCCCTCGGGCAGGAACCTCTTGAGCTGCTCAAAGAGCCAGGGGATGTGCCTGCGGAAAGGGATGTATTCGCCGAAGAGGACGAGGTGGATCTTGTCGTAGCGTTCGGGGTCGCGGGTCCCGTCCGTCCGATAAAGATAGGCGGAGTTATACTTGCCGAGATAGTACTCGCCCCTGGGATCTCGCATGACTTCGCCGCCATAGGCGCCGACGAGGAGATATGCCGTGTCCTTGGCATGTTGACCGAGCGCCTGGTGGAACGCTTTGTCTTCCGGGTCCGCCTCGGCCAGTTGCGGCCAAAGCTCGGGCTGCAAGTAGCCCTGGACCATCGTCTCGGGCCAGACGATCAGGTTCGCCCCCGCCGATGCAGCGGCCTGGCTCTTTTTCATCAGCTCGTCGAAAATGTCCGCACTGGCCTTGAAGCTTCGCTTGACGGAGATCGGCACGTTCGACTGGAGCGAGGCCACCAGCGGCCCCTCGGTTACGAAGTCCTTCGTCTGCCGCAGCCGCCATTGGCCGTAGAGCACGGTGCCCGCGACAACCAAGGCCGTTGCGACGGCACCACCGACAATGATTCTGCCGGAGGGTTTGCGCGGGCCGTCGGATTTGTAGGGTGGGTTCTTAACCCACGCGTCCACCCGATTGATGCGCACGGAACGCGTGGGGTAAGACCCCACCCTACGTGTCTGGCTGACGAAGATGATAACATCCGCCAGCAGGCCGTTGACCATCGCGACGACGAAGGAGACGCCCGCCGCCCCGAGGATGTCGGCCACCTGGATCATCGCGAGGTTCTGATACTGGCTGTGGCCGAGGAATCGCCAGTAGAACCCGCCCATCGGGAACCCCTGCATCCGCTCCCATCCGGCCACCAAGACCGGCAGGGCGATGAACATCGGTAAACCCTTGGCCCGAGCAAACCACACGGCCAACGCTGGCAGAAGCCAGAACACCGATAGATAGAGGCTCATCGCGAGCCAGCCGATCTTGGTGATCGGGATAATCCAATAGAGATTGACCAGCCAATAGACGTATCCGACGCCAAGGGCCACAAGAGCGAGAGGGCGGGCCCTGATCTGAGGCGTACAGGCCAGCACAAACGGCACCAACGCCCCCCACGCCAGAAACGACCAGTCAATCGGTGCCTGAATGACGGTCAGCAATATGCCGCTGACGGCGAAGAGGGATAATACGACCAGAAGAGGCTTCCTATTCCTCAAGCGATGACGCCTCCATTCGAACTCCGCTCGTTTTGTCGAACGGAGTGAGCTTGGCATTCCTGGCCAGCAGGTCCAGCCGGTCGTGGACTTCTTTGATCGTGTAGGGCTGCTTCTTTTGCAGCCGCCCATTCAGTTTCTTCGTAAACAGCGACAGAAGCGATCGATTCGCGCAGAGGTGGCGGACCGGGATCTTGTTCTCGGTGTAGAGCCATCTGAGCTCGGCGTCCGCATGCTCCGGCCAGTCCGGCGAGCCATTGCCCTCTACGGGCAGACCCTCGGACTCCGCGATTCGCTCGCGTGCCGCCTCGGCATACGTCTCGGAGATGTCGATGCTCGTGTACGTGCGCCGCAGTTTGTGCGCGACGACGGCGGTGGTGCCGGAGCCGCAGAATGGGTCGAGCACCCAATCGCCCTCGTTCGAGCTGGCGCGGACGATCCGCGCCAGCAGGCTCTCCGGCATCTGGCACGGAAAACCCGTCCGCTCGAGGAACGTGCCGCAGACCCTGGGGTACTCGTTCCAGACGTCGTCCGGCATCTTGCCGGCGGGATTCGCTCGCTTGTCACTGTACTTTTTCTGTCGATCCGAGATCACGCGCACCGCCTCATCGTTGAACACGAAACTCTTCGCGTCTTTCACGAAGTAGAGGATATGCGTGTGCGCACGGGCGAACTTGGTCTTGGTTTGCTGGCCGAAGGTGTAGTGCCAGATGATCCAGTTGCGCGAGGTGAGCCCAAGCTCGTCCTCGACAATCAGCTTGATCTGCGCGGCGTAGTCATCGCCAATAGCGATGTAGAGCGACCCTTGCGGCTTGAGCACACGGGCGCACGCTCCGATCCAGTCCCGCGTCCAGGCGAGATAGCTGCCGCTCGCCTTGTCGTCGTGGTACTTGTCGTACTTGTAGCCGATATTGAACGGCGGATCGGCGAAGATCAGGTCGGCGAACGGTTCCTCCGCCCGCCGCAGAATCTCCACGCAATCGCCGCACAGTATCTGATTCAATAGCTCTTGCATCGCCGTATTCTATAACCCGCTCCTCACTTGGCAAGCCCCACCTGCCTTTCCACGATCATCGAGAACGCGTTCGGGTTGTGATAGCCGGGCGAGCCGATCTTCTCTTGGAACCACTGCGCCATCTCCAGACATGTCACCCGTGCGCCCAGACGCTCGAAGAACGTTGTGACCTTCTCCATCGAGACCCGGTTTCGATAGTACCTCCGGACCGGTACGACTTCGTGATCGCCGGCCCATTTGCCGTTGAAGAAGTGAAGAATCACTTCATTTTGGGCGATCCGGAACATCTCACCGAGAGCGCGCTCCATCGCGACCAAGGACAAATGCTCGATGAGGTCATGGCAGAAGAGATAATCGTACGAGGAATCGGGCAGTTCCGTCGTCAGGATGCTCTGGGCTCGAAAGTCCGCATTTGGGTAGTGCCTTCTCGCGTTTGCGATGTTTCCGGCGGTGATGTCGATCCCGGTGTAGCTCAGGCACCGCACCAGGCCGGACTTGTGAAGAAAGCGGTGGTCGTTGGCGGAGCCGCACGCCACTTCGAGGACGGAAATCGCAGCGGCCGGTGTTTGTGAGAGCTGCTCGCTCCAGATCGCCATAAACGTGTCCAACGCGAGGTCCGACAGGCAGTGGCGGGGCAGGTCGTAGTCGAGACAACTCAGTGCGGCGGTGATGTAGTCGGGAATCGGGCATGCTTTGTCTTGCAGCCACGCGTAGGTCTTGCAGATGAACTCAGGGACGTGTGCCGGCCGGTCTGACTCGATAGCATCAAGAAGCTCATAGCGAGTCACCCCCTTCTCCAACTGCTGCAAAATCCACGTCAGGACAGCGCCAAACCGCAGCTCCTCGGCGATCCGTGCATCAAAGCGGCCTGGGTACAACGCATCGGCCAGCAGGGCACGGGTGAGAATGCTTTGCCCGTTGATGCGGGGGTCCTGGACTCCGGACACCAAGTAACGGTCCAGGTATTCCGACGGACAGCAATCCCATGACGACTTCAGATTGCGCTCTTCAACGGTCATCGTGTGATGTGTATCCATGGCTATCCGCGCCGGCGACCTCTGATCCTGACACCATATGATGTCGCCGCGCACCGAAGTGTTACACGCGTCGCTCACGCCGGGTGGCAGCGGCAAGCGCCAGCTTGCCGATGGTTTGCCCCTTCGCCATCGGCAAAGCCTTCGGCCTTGCCGATGCCACCCGCTCTTGCAGCTTACGCCAACCTGATTTCAACGATTTGGGACGTTCTCGACTTGTTTGACCGTGCTTGCCTGGATACGGTTCCTTGCACAGGAAGACACGCTCAAAGCGAGTTTGAGCGTGCCACCCGGGACAGCATTTGTCTGGCCGGACGCGCATGTGATCTTGCCCTACCGCCGGCCGCCGGGTACCATGTTCGCTACGCACAGGGGGGTGCGATTCGCTTGGTGGATCAATGACCTGCGGAGATCATGGATGGTCGATGCTCGGACCTGTTCGGATGGCGGGTTTCGGCTGGACCGGCTGGCGAATGGCTGGCGGGTCGGGCGGTTTGCTGTGCTGGAGGCTATCGGCGTAGTGCATCTGGTAACGACCCGGCAGGGGCCGGATGTGCAACAGGTCCGGCATGATCCAGGTTCGGCAGGACGGGAGATCGCACGGGTTCTTGGCGTCGAGGATGCGGCCTTTCTGGAGCAGGTCCATGGCGGGGATGTTCTGGTCTGTGAGCAGGGCGGGTTGGCCGGGTTCGCCGATGGGTTGGTGACTGCCACCGAGAGTTTGGCACTGCTTGGCAAGAGCGGCGATTGCCCCATCGTGCTGATTGGCGACAGGCGCGGGCGGGCGGTGGGATTTGCCCATGCCTCCTGGCGGGCGACCGTGGCGGGGATTACGCCTGCGGTGGTGCGCCGGATGGTTGATCTGGGCTGCGAGCCGAGCGACCTGGTGGCGTGCATCTGTCCCTCGGCGGGGCCTTGCTGCTATGAGGTTGGCGAGGAGGTTCGTGCGGCGGCTGTCAGCGGGATCGGTCGCCACGCAGAATCCTTCTTTCGACTTGGCCCCACGGGGAAACCCCACTTCGATCTGGGGCGCGCCAATGCGAATGCCCTGATTCGTGCCGGCGTTCCGTCTCCGTCCGTCCACACGTCCGGCGTCTGCACGCTGTGCCACAACGATCTGTTCCCCAGCCATCGGCGGGAAGGGGACGCCGCCGGGCGATTCGCCGCTGTGATTGCGTTGCCGTCGAATCGTTGAATGCCACCGGAGTATCTGGTATGCTGTGGGGCCGGGACGCGTAGAAGCGTTCTCGCGTGCCGTGGGTCGGAAGTGTCACTTTGGTGAACGGGGACGAACTGTGGAGAACCTGCGGAAGGATGCGGACGGCGGGCGGGTGCTTTCCCTCGACGCGCTGCGCGGTTTTGACATGTTCTGGATCATCGGCGGCGGGACGATCTTCGAGAGTCTCGTCGAGGTCTGGAAGCACCCGGTGACGGAGACCATCCGGCTTCAGCTCGAGCACGTGAAGTGGAAGGGCTTCCGCTTCGAGGACCTGATCTTCCCCACGTTCATCTTCCTGGTGGGGGCGGTGCTGCCGTTCTCGATCTCCCGGCGGGCCGAGCGGGGCGAGAGTCCCGTCCGGATTCATTTGCACGTCTTCCGGCGAGCGGCCGTGCTCGTCCTGCTCGGCCTCATCTTGAACGGCCTGCTGCGATTCGACTGGCCCCAGATGCGCTGGCCCGGCGTGTTGCAGCGGATCGGACTATGTTACTTCTTCGCCGCCCTG
>Ga0315286_10000591_pt1 | contig 31021 bp, 43 predicted proteins | sample YL17G10_0_MG_FD_205038 | JGI IMG/M metagenome (GOLD analysis project Ga0315286, IMG submission 205038) | Sediment microbial communities from Yellowstone Lake, YNP, Wyoming, USA - YL17G10_0 | ecosystem: Environmental > Aquatic > Freshwater > Lake > Sediment | place: USA: Wyoming | collected... | reverse complement strand
GAATATGCGATTGCCAATAATCAATAAACGCATTAAAAATAAAATCTGAGTTTTTATCTGGGAACGATTCGCCTATTTTTACCATTATTTTGTGATATGAGTTTTTACTTATTGTCAAATCTCCATTATCATTTATTCCGCAAAGATAAAGTCCAGATGGTGTCCAGTAGTCACTTTCTTGATTATTCACTTTATGAAGAATATTCCATATTGTGAATTGTGTCAATAGGTAATCTTGGTATTGTATTTTTATAAAACTTGTGTATACTATGTGTAGAATGAAATTAGAGTTTTATGGAGATCTATCAAAGTTTGCCCCTCCGGCTATTACTTCGGAATCTTCTGGAGATAGTGGGCAGAAACTCTATTTGGCGGGAGGGGATTAACTATGGAAGGATTGATATATTTTATAATAGTTCTCTTCATTTACTTTATACCGGCCATTGTGGGTCGTGGTAAAAAGAATGCCACTGCCATTTTTGTCACAAATTTATTTTTAGGTTGGACTTTCATTGGGTGGGTCATTAGCTTGATTTGGAGTTTGATGAAAGATTAACTGAAAGAAGGTGAATAAAAACATGCTAAAAAAGATTTTTATAATGCTTGGTATTTCAATGATTGCTTTTGCTGTTGGTTCAGGTCTTACTTCAAAATCTACAACCACAGTGAATACAACGGTTGAAACAGTTAAAAGTATTAAAACTGTAGAAACTGTGGAAACTAAGGTCACTCCGGTTGTTGAAAAAGAAAAACTGGAAGTTTTAACTAGTTCATTGGTTAAGGAGGGTTATTTGAAATATGTTTCCGGAACTGTCAGAAATAATTCAACCAAACAATATGGCTATGTCCAAATTCAATTTAATCTTTATGACAAAGATGGAAGCCAAGTTGGAAGTGCTATGGCTAATTTAAACAACTTGGAATCAAATGGCATTTGGAAATACAAAGCTATTGTTATGGACGATGAAGTAACTTCTTTCAAGTTGAAGGGAGTGACGGGTTTTTAATTATTAAAAATAAAGTTGGGGGGTGAAAAAATAATGAAATATATCAAAATATATCTTTTATTCCTAGTTTTAGGTATTTTGGCAGGTCTTTTTATCTGGGGATTTCCAGTAAAAGCTAGTGTACTTCATACTCGATGGGGAGAATGGCATGATACCACTGTTTGTATTGCTAAGTGTGATACAACTGTTGGAACTAAAAACCAAGAAAGGACTTGTGTTGTAGGTGGTGATAACTACCAGTGCGGTATTGGAACTTTCATTGCTGCACACTGGGATTATACAGATCCTATTTGTCCTCTTAATTACCATGCTCAAAATAGTGGTAATTGGAATGAAAGGTGTCATAGAAATAACAACTCTATTCATCCAGAACATAAAGCTCCTACTGGTTGTCCTGAAGGATTTATCCAGAATGAAGTTTCTTGTCGTAAATGGATAGCAGAAGTTTCTGTTCCAGCTGACAAAGAAATAAGGGAAGTTAAATGCGAAACTGAACTTATTGCTTGTGAACCGGAAGTGACTCCAACTCCAATGGAAGAAAAAAGACAGCCAGATCCTGGCTCTTGTAATGGTTGTGGTGAACAGCCTTCAGCTTGGATGTGTCCGAATGGAAAAGTTGTCTTGCTTCCTAAAGCTTTATTTGTTCACAGAACGCCCACTGAAGCGACTGTAACATGGTTTAGAACAGCAGGAGATGAAGCTACTATTGTTTATCGAGTATCAGGGCATGATGGTTGGAATGAGAACTCAGTCAGAGATCTAAAAACTTTTGACTGGAACTCTTTCACTATTCAGGCTCTTGATCCTAATACTGCTTACGACTTCGGAGTTTATCAGCACAACGGTTGTAGTGATGGAAGCATTGCTATTGCTACTGTAGTTGATGGGCCGAAGCCAGTTACTTATGGCTTTTCCCATGTGGAACTAGTCAGGTAATTTTTTAGAAGGCAGGACAATCTCTGGACAAGGTCTTTCCTGCCTTCAATAAAGATTATGAAATCTGATACTCTCACTTGTTCGAAATGCGAACTGGTTAAACCGATTAGTGACTTTTATGTCAAAAGAAGACTAAAACGGGGATATGATTATTATTGCAAAAGTTGTGAAAATACAATTCAAATGAAAAGTAACACAAATAAAAGAGAAAAAGAATTGTTACATCGATTTGCTGTATACTCTCACAAATTGGTTTGCCGTACTTATGGAACTACTTTGGGTACTAGTTTAAGGGCAAAAAGACATTTTATTAAAAATCATTTAACACAAAAGACATGAAGATTTTTCACAATAACAACATCCAGCAGATAACCATGAGTGATGAGAGGTTTTATTTTGATGATAAAACACAACAGTACTATCCATCAGTAACGACTATCCTAGAAGTATGGCCTCGTGGATTTGGCTTTAACCAATGGTTAAAAGATCTCGGTTCTAATGCTGATGAAGTAATGAAAAGAGCCGGAGACCAGGGAACGCACATTCACGATGCTATTGCTAAGTTCCTGAAAGGCGAAGAGGTATTGTGGATGCTTGAAGAACAGGTGGATGGTGATTTATGGGAACGTAAAGAAAATTATACCTTAGATGAATGGATCATGGTACTTAAGTTTGTAGATTTTTATAAAACATACAAACCGGAAACGATTGCTGTGGAAATGAGTTTAATTTCCCCTGAACTGGGTTTTGGCGGAACCCTAGACTATGTTTGCCGACTTGATGGTAAGGTCTGGTATATTGACTGGAAATCGGGGGGTGGAATTTACAAAGCAAACAAGATACAGGCTGTTGCTTATCAAAAGTTGTGGAATCTGGTGGTTGCTAAGGATAAGGCTAATAACCTTGCTATAGAGAGGATGGGCTGTTTCCATTTGAGGGCAGCCACTCGTGGACCGGACAAGACGGGTAAACAAATCCAAGGAGAAGGGTGGAAATTGGACATGGTTGAAGAACCAGAACACCTTTACCGTCTATTTGAGTATGCCCAAGCAATCTGGAAAGAGGAGAATCCTAACCCAAAGCCAAAGAATATAGTTTATCCAGATAGGTTAAGTATCAAATTATTAGAGGAGGAAGAGAAAAATGGAAAATGACACTCTGACTTGTACTAGGTGTGAATTGGTCAAACCAGTGAGTGAATTTGGAACGGCTAAACATTTCAAGCGGGGATACAAGTACTATTGCAAAATCTGTGCAAATAAACTCAAAAGAGAGTATCACCAGAGATACATGGAAAAAGAATACGGTAAACGGTTTTCCGTATATCCCAAAAAATTAGTTTGTCGGACTTGTGGAGCAACCTTTAGTTCCCGCATGGGAGCTAAACGCCATTTTATTAAAAAGCATTTAACTTATGAGAATTAACATCTCTATTCCAGATGAACTTCTAAAAAAAATAGATGGGTATTGCAAGGCTGTTCACGATACCAGGTCTGGATTTATAAGTGACTTGGTACGGAAAAAACTTTTTTCAAGAGACAGGAATATAATTATGAAGAATGCTGATCCTCTTGTTAAATTTAGGAAATAATGTTATGATATATACAATAAGATATGGCTAAATTAAGATGTCCAATTATCACTTGTAATGTAGAACATATGGGCCAAATTTGGGTTATTACCCCCATGGTACTTATGCATTTAAGTGGTTCGCACCAATTAGATATGACCGAAGAAGATGTAGTAAGTATTGTTTCTTGGCAAGCTGATCCAGAAACTCAAAACAAACCTTGGCCAAAATTATATCCAGAAAAAAAAGAGGATAAACCACGGAGGGTGGTCAAGGATAAGGATGCTGTTAAGGATTGGTGGAATAGTATTGATAAGTAATTAACTTATGAAACGCTTTAAACTTGTATGTCTTGCTTGTGAGAAGTTGACTGTTCGGCACCGCACGGTATTATATGTTGATTGGGACAAAAGGTTTTATGCAGTTCTTTGTGAAGAATGTGGTAAGAACGAATCATTCGATGAATTTGGTGACTTAATTAAAGGAGAGAGAAGGAAAGTGGGTGAAGTGAACTAATATGAATATTAGAGTTGCAAGACGAAGAGTAATGAAAGTTTTGGAATCTGATAAATCAGTTTTGGAAAAATATAATAAGATTCGTAAGTATTTTGTACCACATACTGAAAAGAATGCTAAAAAAACAATTAATAAGGTACTCCCGTATCTAAAAAGCATTTATAACGATCAAACTGCTCGTGATTTAGTTACAAACTTAGATTTTGAAAAAACGGCTGATTTTATTTCGTTTTTAGAAACTAACCAGAAATGAAGAAAGTTTCCTATACCTGTAATTCTTGTGGTTACAAGTATAGGTTACCATATGCTGGATGGTATCCCCACATACCGTGCTTGAAGTGCGGAAAAACTGCCAAGATGGATATACTTTCTGGTAATAATATGTTTGTAAAAAAATATAGCGATGTGACGGCATTGGTTTTTGATAAAAAAACCGGTCAACCCCTCTGGCTTGGTAAAAACGGAAAGAAATTGAGGCATGACGATCCCTCTGTCCGATATGATTTAATTAAAGATCCCCGTGGCTGGAGAGCCGTGGGGAAAAAAGTCAGGGAAGGGGCTGACCAGTAAAATTGATATGAACACACTATTTCAAATGGCGGTTTTCGGAATCTTTATTGTACTTTGCCTATGGTTGGGCGAAATACTTTTAGGAATAATATATGCCCTGTGTCTTGGTATTTTTGCTATTATTTACTGGATTTTTGCTTTAATTAAAAGATTGATATTGGGACACGATTAAAAATATGAAAATGACAATATTATTACCGTTTATGAATAATCTTAGGTTTAGTATGCCCATGATGGGGTGTTTGAAATACAACACTTCACCAGAAGCGGAATGGCTTGTTGTTGACAATGGTTCTACTGATCCAATAGAAAATTATGTAAGGAATTATATTAAACCGGCAAAACTAAATTTTATCAGGAATGAAGATAATATAGGTTTGATGGCAACGAATAAACTGGCTTATGAAATTTGTCAGGAATCAGGAAGTGATGTGTTAATGCTATTACATACTGACACTTTTATATTTGAAAAAAATTGGGATCAGCGAATTTTGTCTTACTTTGAAAAAATACCCAAATTGGGTGTTGGTGGTTTCTTTGGGGCACAGGGTTGTATGCCAAATGGGGGAAGAATGCAGGATACCGAATGGCCTGGCCAAATGTCCGGTCTTTCAAACATGCTGGAGGCTGAGATCCATGGCATAAGATTGAAAAAAGAATGGAGATCGTGTGCTATTTTTGATTCCTTTGCTATGTGTCTTTCGATGGAAATGTTGAAAACTGGCAACGGTTTTGATATGAGGTATGAATTACATCATATGTACGACAGGGACATGAGTTTAGAATCTTTAAGGCGGGGTTATAAAAATATTGTGGTCAATGTTCCTTGTCATCATATTGGGGGACTTACCGGAGAAAGTAATCAATATCAGTCGTGGCTGGAAAAAAGAACCGGCAGTAAATTTGAGGATGGAAAAATTCATAATGCAAATACGGAGTTATTTATAAAAAAGTGGAAAGAATTAGATGCTTTACCTTTATATGTAAATGATGATTTTTCTTTCAGGGAAGGTGGTCTGTCTATTTGGACACCAGAAAATTTGCAGTATAAGGGTAATAATATTATCAAAAATGGCGGATATGTATGAAACCAAAAAAATTAGATATTGGATGCGGTACTCCTGACGAGTGGATAGAAGGAGACTGGATTAGAGTAGACCCTTATGTTAAAGAAGCAGATATACGAAAACCTGCTTGGGATCTTCCATTTGGTGATAATTCAATAGACGAAATACACAGTTCTCATGTATTGGAACATTTATATAAAGAGCAGGTAGTTCTTACTCTCAAGGAATGGTTCAGGGTACTTAAGGTTGGTGGCAAATTAACTATATTTGTGCCTGATTTAGAGTGGTGTTGCAATTGGTGGCTAAACCATCAGACTAATAAATGGGATATGGATATAATTTACGGTGGTCAAAGTAGGAAGGGAGAGGCTCACCACACCGGTTTTAACCGTCAGATAATGATAGATTATCTACATGAGGTAGGCATCAAAGTTTTAAAATATGAAGAGTTAGAAACACATTCACAAAAGACGTTATGTTTTGGATGCACCAAATGAAAATATAAATTCTATGGAATCAATACCAATAGTCATTTCAACATATAACCGTTTGGAATTATTAAAACAGACCATCTGGGACATGTTATTTCTGTGGGACAACCAATAATAACTTATAATCGTTTATCTGATCCGATTAGGAATTTAGATAATGAAGCTGGAGGATTAGATATAAACGAAGTATTGTGGAATATTGTATCTGATATTAAGTTGACTAAATATACATATAAAGATTGTTACATAGAAATGGCAAGAAAGTTGAAATTACCCATAAATGGTTATGGAGACAAACTCAAAAAAGCAATGAACATATGGGCAAATTTGTTTTAGTAAAATTCGTAACAAAAATATAGGGTAAATCAATGGATTGATTTTACATAATAGATATGTTATAAAGATCACAATGAAAATAGGAATTGTTTGCCCTGTATATATTTCTTCAGATATACTTTTTGACTTTACTAAACAGACAATAGAATCAATCCAGTCTAAAGAACATGATCTCAATATATATCTAATTAATAATTTTTCGCTTCCGGAATATTATCCCAGTAAGAGTAACTTTAGTTTGCACGAATCGGTTAAGGGTTATGAGGTAATAGAAGGGTTAAAAGATAATTCAGTAGGAAAAGCTTGGAATATGGGTATAAAGAAGTCTTTGGCAGATGGTTGTGAATATGTAATGGTTATTAATAACGATATAGTTCTTCACCATAAATGCGTAGATAATTTAATTACATTTGCAGATATGCATTCGGAGTTTGTCTTATGGACAGCTTCGGAATGGATAGACATAAGAACTTTGAATGGAATTAAAGAGGCTGATATAAATTGGTCGTTTGATGATCATCCCCACTTTTCTTACTTTATGGTTAATCAGAAGACAATTGATACTGTAGGGTGGTTTGATGAAAATATCAAGTTGGGTTATATGGAAGACGGAGATTATCATTACAGGATATTACTCTCTGGCAATAAGGCTGGTAAAACTGCGGCTGCTAAGTTTTACCACTATGGTTCCAGGACTATTAAAGTAGATGATGAATTGTATAATAAGAACAAAAGGACATATGAAGATAATCGATTATATATTGGTATTAAGTGGGGAATAGATTTTCATGATAAAGTGTTTGCACCACCGGAAAGTATATTGGAACAAGGTTACAAACATCCTTTTAATGACCCAAAAAGAGATTTGAAGAATTGGTAGTTATAAAAAATTATGTCTTTTAATATGACAAGGAATACACACAAGAATAAAACAATAGACAATAATAAAAAAATAAGAGTGTTGGCCTATGGGGATTCAACACGTTGCAGTACTGGATTTGGGACCGTGATGCGAGGTATTTTTAATAATTTAGCCAAGACAGGTAGATATGATATACAAATTTTTGGCATTAACGACCAAGGATTTCTTGACCCAGATCCGGTAAAATATCCTTACAAAATTCTACCGGCAATGATACCTGGCCAAACAGACGATTTTTATGGCAGACTGAGATTTTTGAACATTGTCAGGGGAGCAGACAATAATCTTAAACCTCCGTGGGACATAATTTTTACTTTAAACGATCCATTTATTTTTGAACAACCAGTGTTATCTCCAGATAAGGGAATGATGGATGTAATAGTGGAACTTCTTAAATTATACAAGGAGAAACTACCACCTCAAAATTGGGTTAAAACGGTTTCGTATTGGCCAATTGATTCATATATAAAAGAGAATTGGGTAGAACATGCCATAGGATTAGCTGATTATTCGGTAGCTTATACTGAATATGGTAAGGCTGAGATAGAAAAATCAAACCAAAAGTTATCTAAGCCAATGAAATTTAATTTGGATGTAATTTACCATGGTACAGACACGACAGCTTTTCACCCAATACCAGAAAAAGAAAAAATGGAGTTTAAGAAGATGTATTTCCAGAGGGCAAGAATAGAACCAGAAACAACATACATTGTGGGAGTTGTGGCTAGAAACCAAATGCGTAAAGATATACCCAGAGCAATGAGGATATTTAAAGAATTTCAAAAAAGAAGACCAGATTCGATGTTATATATACATGCCAAAGAGCAGGATGTCTGGGGTTCATTATCCGAGTATGCAAGGAATTTTAATTTAGAATTAGGCAAAGACTGGATCTTTCCCGGTAACTTTAGTGAAAATCAAGGATATCCTATAGATGTATTGAACAAAATATACAACGTGATGGATGTCCAAATTTCTGCTTCTAATGGAGAAGGTTGGGGATTACCAATAACTGAAGCGATGTCTGCAAAGGTTTTAAACATTGCTCCGAACATTACTTCAATTCCGGAGTTATTTAATACTCAAGGTAATAATTACGAAGATGTGACACAATTGGAAACTGCGGAAATCAGAGGAATCCCCGTTAAGGCTGGATCTAATTCTTCTGAATGGACTACCTTTGGTCCGGTTGATTATGAGAGAGTTAGGCCGTTAACCAATGTAGATGATGCTGTGAAAAAATTGATCTGGGCTTATGATAATAAGGAAAAGGCTCAAAAAATTGTAGATCGGGCTTATGAATGGGTACAGAAGTATAGTTGGACTAATATAGCCAAAGAGTGGGATACTTATTTCCAAATGGTTTATAATAAGTTAGAGGAGGAAAGGAAAAATGCAAGCACAAAAAGTACTGATCAATCAGATCAACCAGAATTTTCTAAATCCAAATGAATTGAGTTTGGAACAGTTGGATAAACTTAGAGAGAATATCCAAAGAACTAATCAGTATCCATCATTAGTTGTTTTAAAACGTGATAATGGTTACCTTTTATTGGATGGTCATAGTAGACATCAGGTACTTAAGGAGTTGGGACACAAAGAAGTTTGGTGCGAAGTTTGGGACTTAACAGAAAAAGATGCTAATTTAGTGTTAGCCACTCTAAATTCTTTACATGGAATTGATGATATCGGGAAGAGATCACGATTAATAGCAGAATTGTATCAAAACTTTGAGGAAGAAATAGAAATATTGGCTAAACTATTACCAGAAAGTGAAAAATCAATGTCAACATATTTGAAAATATCCGCTGATGATATAAATAACATTTCAGAAGATCTTAGAAGGGAATTAATAGAAGATCGATTATCTTTGGTGATTGAATCAGATGACGCTAAAAGACTGGCTAAGTCTTATGAACCAAAAAAAGAAAGGCTAAGAATCTCATTCGTATTTGAAGAAGAATCTGATTATGTTAAAGCCTTAAAATATTTTGGTAGAAATCCAGATGTAAATAAATTAATGAAACTAATAATTTTATGAGTGATGATAAACAAATAGAACCTAGACACAAATATAATTGGGATGCTTTAAAGTTGGAGTTTTTTCAAAGTCCAGGTTTGAATCTTAGCCAGTTCAGGCGGGATAAAAAGTTACCAAATGATAAGGCGAGTCAGTATATGTCAAAAAAAATGAAGGGTTGGGTAAAAGAAAAACAAGAATTAATTTCCACAGCTGCAAAGAAAGTAACGAGTAACTTGCTTCAGTCAAAGGTAGACGAATTTGAATTAATAAGAGCAAGACAAGCACAACTGGCGAGGATGATGCAACTTAAAGGGGCAGAAGGGTTAAAAGATTTAAAACCAGAAGATGTTGGAGAAGCAAGAAAATTATTATTGTCTGGTCTTCAGGAAGAAAGAGCAGCTTTAGGCATTAGTGAGAAAGGAGGTGGCCAAAATCTAACTCAAGTAAATGTTAATCTTCCTAAAACAAGATATGATGAAATGTTAGACGGCCAAAATTATGAAGACATCCTTAGACTTGCTGCAAACGTTAAACGAGAAAGAGCTAGAAGAGCTAGAGGGGGTATTGTTATCCAAGGCGAAACAGAAATTGAATCAGGAGGAACTGGATGATTATTACACTTGGATTCAAGCTGTTTGGGTAACTTCGAGGGGTGACCCTCTGAATTTTGATGACCATAAATACTTGATTGATATCTATAAAGATCAATTTCCAAATATTGTTTTTCAAAAAGCTGCACAGATGGGCCTGTCTGAAAGACTTGTTTCGGAGGCTGTTTGGGTTTGTGATAGGTTGGGGAAGAATACATTGTATGTTTTCCCAACTTCGGCGCAATTAAACGATTTTGTCCAGGCCAGGTTAGAACCAGTTTTTAACCTATCAGACTATCTCTCAAGAATTACTGGGGTATTAAGTGCTGATGAGAAAAGAGAGAGAAATGTCGATTCGGCCCGTAAGATACAAAAGGTTGGTTTGAAACAAATAAGAAACGCATTCTTATATTTAAGGGGAAGTCAAAACCAGCAACAGATTATATCTGTCGATGCAGACCTTATCGTTCTTGATGAGAGAGATAGGTTTATCCAGGATCATGTACCCTATATAGATAAAAGACTTCTCCACTCGACTCTTAAATGGAGAAGGGAGGCTTCGACACCAACATTTCCAGGCAGGGGGGTTAATGAAGTATTTATGCAAAGTGATCAACGGTTTTGGATGCTTACTTGTACCGATTGTGGATTAGAGCAGGAACTGGATTTTTTGTTTAATGTGGACTTTGATGAAAGAAAAACGGTTTGTAAACAATGTAAAAAATATATTGACAGATTAAAGATGGGCAGGTGGGTGTCACAGAAACCTGAAAATAAAGAAATACACGGCTACAAGATTAACGGGATATACAATCCCAGAAGAACGGTAGATGAGTTAATTGTAAGTTATGAGAAAGCTAAAAATTCAGGTTTTTCAGCCATGCAACAATTTTATAATCAGGTTCTGGGGTTGCCATATGAAGCTGAGGGGAAGAGCCTGTTGTTGTCCGAATTGGATAACTGCGTAAGGAATTACACGATTCCAGTTGATGTTACTGGGTGTGTGGCGGGAGCTGATGTGGGAGAAAAAATCCACATTGTAATTAGTAAGAAGATTGATGGTAAGGCCAGATATGTTTGGGTTGGAACAGTCAGTAATTTTTTGGGGCCAATGGACTCGGTGGAAGCATTAATGGACAAATACAATATCCAAATGTTGGTTATTGATGCAAAACCAGAAACCAGAAAGGTTAAGGAATTAATAGAAAAATATAGGGGAAGAGTCTTTGCCGCATATTACCCAACTCGTAAATTTGATATCCAAAATTATTACATGTTTGATGATTTTAAGGCGGAGGTTTATGTTGACAGAACAATATCGTTGGATTATCTTGTTAGTGAAATTCAGAACGAACAGATGGAATTACCATCTAATGCTAAGTATGTTCCTGAATTTTACCAGCAGATGACCGCATCAATTAGAGTGACGGAGATTAATCCCAGAACAGGTCAACCAACAGCTAGATGGATGGAGCGGGGCCCTGATCACTATTTACATGCAGCAAATTACAATCGTTTGGCTTTTCAAAAAGATACGATTGGACATGCATTGCTTGATTCATATGCGATGGGTGAGAAAAAAGATTTCGTTCCGAGCTCTTTATCTGAATGGGCAAAATTAGTAAGAATGGGAGGTATCAGAATTGGCAACTAAAGACAACTCATTTATCAGCAGGATAGTAAGGGCTTTTAAAAAACCAGCCGAAGATGTTGACATTGAAAAGTTGGTTTCGGAAAGGGTAACTACAGAAATAAATAAAGTTACAAGCGGGGAAGTTTTGAGATTCAGTCCACGGGGGATAGTCCACGAGGGCGAACCCAATAGAAAGAATTTTCCTATCGGAATATCGGCCCAAACATTAAGGGATTTTGCTGATTATTATCCAATTGCCCGAAGCTGTATTGAATTTAGAAAGTCTCAGATCACACACTTGGACTGGTCGATATCGCCGATAGAAATTACTGATGAAACAGTACAGGATGAAAAGAATATTAAAAATTCTAAGGAATTGAAAAGTTTCTTCAAATATCCAACTGGGAAAAAAGATTCTTCATTCACCAATTGGATTAAACAATTATTAGAAGATTTATTGGTTATAGACGCTGTGGCAATTGCTAAAAAATTCAATCGCAGAGGAGATATTATTGGTTATTTACCCGTAGATGCTTCTACAATAGAACTAATATTAGAACAGGATGGGACTTTGCCTGAACCTCCTCAGTTTGCTTATCTTCAGCGGGTAAACGGAAGGGAACAGGCAAGACTAACTACTGAAGAGATGATTTATTCGATGATGACTCCACGAACCCACAGCGTATATGGTTTTGCTCCAATGGAATCGTTGATTATTACGATATCTACAGCTTTGAAATTACAAGCTTTTAATTTGGGTTATTTGCAAGAGGGAAATGTCCCGGAGGGATTTGTGTCACTCCCTAGGGATATCGCTTCATCTAGGGATCAATTAAAAGAATGGCAGGATGCTTGGGACTCCATGCTTTCAGGAGATCCTAGGTTCCAAAGAAAACTAAAGTTTTTGCCGGAGGGAATGAAATACGAACCAACCCTCAAACCGTCAGATATGACTTTTGAGAGGTTTGAGAAGTGGTTACTACAATGTACGTGTAGCTCATTTGGACTACACCCATCTTCTATAGGTTTTAATTTTGATGTAAACCGTTCTACATCTGAAACTGCATGGGAGGTCGGGCGGGAAAGGGGATTATTTCCAACGGCTTTATTTTTAAAAGAAATATTAGATAAAATGATTCAAGATGACTTAGGACAACCAGACCTTCAGTTTGTTTGGACCAATATTAACCCCACAAATAGGGTAGAGGAAGCCGAGGTAGTAAAAACCTTGGTAAACAATGGTTTGATGTCAATTGATGAATGGAGGTTGGGTGAAGGTTTGAAGCCCATAGGGATTAAAGATCCATTCTTGATGACTCCAGTAGGCCCGATCTTTGTAAAGGATCTAGTAGCTCAGAGCGAGGCCGGACAACAGCCTGTAGCTCCATATAAGCCTACAACCAACTCTAGTCCTACGGGTGATGCTAAAAATCTTCCTATTACATCCCAAGCAAAGTTATCCATAGAGGAAATGCGGAAATGGAAGAGAGCAGCTCTCAATGATTTTAAGGATGGTAAATCTCCCAGAGACTTCAAGACTGATTCAATAGAAATGAGAACTTTCTTTTTAATTAAACAGGAGTTGGCAAAAGCTAAAAGTAAAGATGATATATATAAAGTGTTTGAACCATACCTGAAGGAGAATAAGGTTGCCGAGGATGGTTTATTTAGACTGTACAACCAGATAAACGAAATTTTGGAGGATAATGGCGAGTCTGAAAAACCTATCAATTAAGCAGGTCAAGCTAATCCGTAGCCATTTGGAGAAGTACTTTTTTAATGAGAGGACTAATATTGCCTTAAGAAGGGTATTACAAAGTAAACAAGGGCAATTGTTCAAAAGTCGGGTAAATCGGGCAATCAAAACCCAGTTATTGCGGGCGGCTGAGGTAGACGAGATAATTCCAATAGTTGAATCTGTTAAAAAGCAGGATGAAGATTTATATAGGGATGTGAAACGTGGGTGGATACCGTTTGTAGATGCTTTTCCTGGCGGGAAGGCGGGAATACTGGCCTTCTTGTTTTTTGCGGCAGATCAGGGGGGTCAGACGGGTTTGGATAAAATGGTGCCACAGCATAATTTTGATTTAAGAAACGAGGCGTTGAAAAATATTGTAGAGAGTCGGCTTACTTTTCTGGTAGATTCAGTGGACAAGACCGGCCTTGAGTGGTCGATTAACAAGATAGACACTTGGGCCAAACAAGGGTTAAGTGCTACTGAGATAGTCAGATTGTTAAGGAAGGAAATTCCGATTATTGTAGAAAACAGGAGTGAGTTAATTGCCGAAACTGAATCTATGTATCTGATGAACAAATTAGAAATGGAGGTATACAAAAGAAACAAGATAAAGCAGGTTATTTGGAGGACTGCTGAGGACGAACGTGTCTGTACAACGGCTTGTGTACCGAATGAAATGGCTGGTCCAACCGAAGTGGGTAAGGAATTTCCATCTGGTCAGGAACGCCCCCCTGCTCATCAATTTTGCAGATGTTATTTATTGCCCGTGTTACCGCATTATTTAGAGGGTATTGTCTGGACTGGGGAATAATATGGATGATCCAACTGCCCAATTAGAACCATCTACAGAGAATGAAAAATTAAAGAAGGTATATTTTGAGTTTCTTCGTGACTTCAAAGATTATCTGACTCAGTTTGTAAAAGAGTCGGCCATCGACTTAACCATATCTTCTTTTGAAGTAGGAACCACACCCCAGAAGTTATTCTATGGGGAATGTGATGGCATGTTCGTGACTCTTAAGAATCAAGGAGAAGTCGCATGCTTTTTAACCACAGACAAAAAAGGAGCTTTCAGTTTAGATCCAGGCGAGAAGGAAAAGATCTGGCTGAACAAGGAAGTGACCGTAGTTACCTTTTCCGGCATGACCACAATAGGTTTCATCCGAAGTTAACTCTTGATTAAAAATGTTGTTAATGATACAATAGATAAACATGACTGCATTGAGAGAGAAAAACTGGTTAGAAAAATATTTGGGGGTAAAAATTATAGCAGGAAAGACTGAAGTTCAAGATTTATTTATTTTATTAGCGAAGAAAGTGGAGAAGTTAGAAAAGGAGAAAATTAAATGAAAAAAGTTTGTATACTTACAACTTTTACATCTCACGATGAAGCCTATAGTTTGTGTGGGGTTGTGGCTGAACAGGTACGAATGTTGGTCGGAAATGGTTACAAGCCAGTCGTTATTGTTAAAGAAGGATTTCGGAAAGAGGATGTTTATCTTTTCCCTGAAGTTGAACTCAGATATATTCCTATAGTGCCTTGTAGTAATTACATTAACGAGTCAATCGACAAGACATTCAAAGAGGATGTGGAAAAACTGAAGAAATCCTTAATAGAGAATCTGAAAGATGTCGATGTAGTTTTTACCCACGATCTTATATATCAACCTGAAAGTTTGAAGCTGAATGTTGCAGCACGACAGGCTATTAAAGACGATGATCATGTTTCTAAGATCAGGTGGCTTCATTGGGTACATTCGGCTACTTCCCCTTATACCTTGGGTAAAGAACTTTCTCAGGGAGATGCTTATTACGATATAATCTCAAAAAAGTTTCCCAATAGTTTTGTAATTTTTCCTAATGCTTATTCTATTCCGAGAGTGGCTAGAAACTTTGGATACGAAGAAGATGAGGTTAAAGTAGTTCATCATTCAACCAACATGCCCAGTTTCTGTAAATGGGATGAACTGGTGACTCAACTAGTAATGGAAAAGAATATGCTCTACGCAGATGCGATAGCGGTGTATCCGATCAGGTTAGACAGGGGGAAGCAGGTAGAGGTAGTAATCAAGACTATGGCTCAATTGAAGAAACTGAATATGATAGTCAGGGTGGTAATTGTGGACTTTCATTCTACCGGTGGTGACAAAGTAACATATCGTGAGGAACTAAAGAAATTGGGTATCGATTGGGGATTGAATGATTTTGAACTAACATTTACATCCGAATACCATGAATCTTGGCACACAAGTGTACCACATAAGGTGGTGCATGATCTGTTTGAACTATCTAATGTATTTATTATGCCTTCTAAGAGTGAGACTTATTCTTTAATTACTCAGGAGGCGGCCTTATTGGGAAACTTGTTAGTGTTGAATCATGACTTTGCTCCATTCCGTGACATCTACGGCGAACATGCTGTTTATAAACAGTTTTCGGCAAACATTGGATTTGATGGTTTGGATGGAGACATCAATACGACTTACAGTGATGAGAGGGGTTACTTTACAGATGTAGCCATGAGAATTAAATATGAGTTGCAGAACAATATGGTATTAGCTCAACAGATGAGATTAAGAAAGTTCAGGAATCCTTCATTTACTTTCCGAGAAGAAATTGAACCACTATTTTTTTCTGAGAAATAATATGGCAAGAGTAGTGATCGCTGGAAATGGCGTGACTGGAAAAGCGACCTCATCGTTGTTTTACACTGATGGGGTTAGGATGTTTGATATAGACTTTGATCGGGAGAACCTTTCCTACCATTTAAAAAGTTCTTCTTTTGTTATTCTTTGCCTTCCTTCACCTACCGTAAACGGTAAACAGGACTTGTCGGCGATAGACAAATGGTTGGGGATGATAAAGACTGATGCTCCGTCTATATCGGTAATTATCAGATCAACCATCCTTCCCGGGACTACGGACAAACTTTCGAAACTGTATGGACTTAATATTGCTCATGTTCCTGAGTTTTTAACTGAATCTACGGCCCTGGAAGATGCCTTAAACCCCGAATTTCTGGTGGTGGGAGCCAGGGACATCCTCCTAAAGGAAAAAGTTACCCAACTATTTATAAATAATTCGATGATGTTAACGAAAAAGGTGATTAAGTGCAGTCCAACTACGGCAGAGTTAATTAAGTACTCCATGAACTCGTTCTTTGCCTTAAAAGTGACAATGGCAAACCAATTGTGGGATGTGGCTAAAGAAGTAGGTGCAAACTATGACCAAGTTCGGGAAGTCTTGGAATCTCATAAATGGGGAAGTAAAAATGGGTGGAATGTGTGGCACAACCAAAAAAGGGGATTTGGCGGTAATTGTTTGCCCAAGGACATAGAAGCCTTTGCTGGTAAATTTGATTTACCCCTCATTGATACGATGCAAGAGATAAATAAAGAACTGATTAAGAAAAGCAAATGACCAAACAAGTCTTGATTAATAAGTTGCAGGAAATAATTTACCAACTCCATATGTTGGTCCCTGAAGAAATAAAAGCAAAAGTTGGTGATTTATGGTTCGTGTTCGATGAAAACACAATAATGCAACACGGTAAGTTGTTGGTTTTTGCCTCACATGAACCTGGAACCAGAACAATCACTTTTTACCTGGATTTTATTAAAAGGGAGAAATTTAATGACAAGAGATTGAGGGAATTGGTGTACCACGAGTATGCTCATGCTTGTGGGATGACAGAAGAACAGGCAGTTGTTGCGATGGAAAAGTACATAAAGAAAAATGAAATTAAAGAAAAATAAATAATATGGATAATAAATTACAATTAATTGTCAATGAAAGCGGTCTTGAAATGACCAAGGCTCAATACATTCTCGATAAATTTACTGGTTATTTTGAGATAGCGGCTGAATGGGAAAAGAAAGCAGGAGATATTGTTGTTGTTGATGAAACAAATAAAGTAGAGATGCAAATGGCTCGAGTCGGCAGGCTATTTTTAAGGGATAAAAGGATTGGAATAGAGAAAGCGAGGGTGGAACTAAAAGAACAGGCTTTGAGGGAGGGGAAGGCGATTGACGGAATTGCCAATGTGTTAAAGGCGTTAATTGTGCCGATTGAAGAATACCTAGATAAACAAGAACGGTTTACAGAATTAAAAGAGTTGAGATTGGCGGAAGAAAAAAGAATCGAAGATGAGAAAAAAGCCGAAGAGGAAAGACTGGCAAAAGAAGAAGCGGACAGAAAAGAGCAGGAGAGAATTAGGCTAGAAAATATAAAGTTAAAGGAAGAAGTGGAAGCTAGAGAAAAAAAGATGGCCGAGGAACGGGCAAAAGCGGAGGCTGAAAGGATTATGGCGGAAGAAGCTGCAAGAAAAGCCAAAGAGGAATCGGACCGGCTGGCAGAAATAGCTAGGGAGAAGGCGGAAAGAGTCTTGGCGGAGCAGAGAGCAAAGGCAGAAGCCGACAGGCTATTGGTTGAGGAATTGGCAAAAAAGGCAAAAGAGGAGGCGGATAGGTTGGCTCGGGTAGCTAAAGAAAAAGCAGATAAGGAATTAGCAGACGAACGAGCCAGAGCGGAGGTGGAGAGGGTTAGGATAGAGGAATTGGCAAAAGTAGAAAAAGAAAAAGCAGAAAAAAAACTAGCTCAAGAAAAAGAAAAACTTGAAGCTGAGAAACTAGAAAAAATAAGAATACAAAAATTACTTGATGAACAGATAGAATGTCCATTCTGCCACAAAAAGTTTAATAAATAACATGAGCAACCCTGCCGATTATAAGAAGATTAAAAAACAATGCCTCGCTTTAGTGTTCTGACTCCAGTCTACCTTCATTCTCCCCAGCGTAAACAGGGTTTACTTCGGGCAATTCATAGTGTAGGCAATCAAACATTCGAAGACTTTGAGCATATTGTAATAGATGATGGATCACCTGTTGTTTTTGAGGAATTGGAGCAGATCAAGGCAATGTATCCAAAGTTAATCTACTGGAAAAGAGATGCCCATTTGGAAAGGATAAACAGTTACCACGATGCCTTTGAAAGAGCCACGGGGGAGTGGTTTTGCTTCTTGGACTCAGATGACCAGTATTCGCCATATTATTTGGAACTGTGTGAAAAGATGATCAATGAAAATCCTGAATATAAGATGTTTAACTTTGGTAACATGTATGTTCATAAGGATGGTAGAGTAGTACATCGTGGGCCTTGGGATGTGCCCAAATTGGAAGTTGGACATGAAGTTTTTGGTAAGGGTAGAATTGTAAATGGAACATTTATCTTTCATAGAAGTGTCTATGAGGATCTGGGGGGTTTCCCACATGGAGTGATTACTCCTGAAGATCAGGATGAGATGGAAAAGATTTACCACAGAAGGGGAAACTTGGAGGCAACAAATCCATGGGATTTTTCTTGTATGGCCCAATTAGAATTTCCAGAATTGAGACAATTTTGTATTGTAGACGTTGAGGGGGAGACAAGACGTTATATTAAGGAATTGGGAAATCCCATGGGGCAAGATTATTACCTTTGGTATAAATATACAAGAAAGTTTCAATCCTTAGTCTTTAATATTTACCCTTATTTAGTATACCCCAAGTAGATTGACATTAATAGTAACTTGGGGTACCATGTACTCATGGCAAGAGAAAAATTATCACCAATGATAGGTAAGGCGGGGGAACTAAGAGTTAGATCGGAGTTGATGTTAAGAGATATAATTGCGGGTCATTATGATATAGATATGGGAACAGATGTAATGTTGATGAATGGTAAAAAAATTGGGGTAAAAACATCATTAAAACCAATTTATTCAAAGAAAGACTATTCTTATAGATATACATTTTCTATTAGGGCACCTCAAGTGAGAAACATTGGAGAAGGGTTATATAGAAAAAAATATATGAAGAAGGATTATGTAGGATTTGTTGATTACTGGATATTCTGGTGTGTAGAACATAATGATTTTTATATCATTCCTAATAAAGAGGTAGGACAAAAAATATCTTTTTGTATACCCACCCCCGATAGTAAAAGGATTTATAAAAGACATAATGAATACAAATCTCTTTCTAAATATGAAAAATATAAAAACAACTGGGATCAATTAAAATGAAGCCTATCGACTTATTCATCTGCAGCTACCTCCGTCAGAAATACACTGGCGAAACTCTTCGTTACTTAAAAGAACGGACTAAATACCCTCACCGTGTTTGGCTTCTGGACAACGGAGGCAATGAAGAGCATCGGGATAAGGTAGACTTCTACATTCCTTTCAAGGAAAACATAGGCATCCACCCGGCCTGGCAGATTGCTTTCGGGTTGGCTGAGTCGGAGTACTTCATAACATGTGATAGTGATATCCTTGTTCCAAACTCTGAACCGGACTGGCTTACTCAGTTGGTTGGTTTAATGGATGCTCGTCCAGATTATGGTGCAATAGCTTTACAACCTCATATTTTTATAGGTTTGAATCCTAGTGCTTATGAAGATGATGGAGAGATTCTTCATACGCCAATGACTGGAGCTGTTATGCGACTAATGCGAAGAGATGCAGTTTATAAGGCTAACGGTTGGGAAAGGGTTATTCGAGCATCCAGAAACCATGAAGAAAAACGTGTTTGTTCACAGTTAAATGGTGCGGGTTATAAATTTGGCTATACATCAAAACTTAAGGCTTTTCATTTGTTTGGCGTAGAGGGACAAACTGACCCATGGGGATATCCTGCTGAGATGATTCCAGAACAACATGGTCATCGTGATATTTGGCCAAGACCATGGGTATATGGACGAATGGGGGAATATAATAATGATACCTGGGAAAAATTATGAAGAATATATATTTAAGTGGAAAATGGGGCCAAGGAAGGTTCGTTTTGGTTGATGATGAAGACTTTAAGTGGTTGAGTCAATATAAATGGCATTATCAATATTATAGAACAATCAACAATGGTGATGAATATGGATATGCAACAAGGGGAAAATATGATTATGAAAAAAAGAAAAATAAGATGATTAAAATGCACAGGGAAATATTGAATGCACCCGATAATTTCCAAGTTGATCATAAAAATGGTAATCCATTAGATAATCGGAGAGTTAATTTAAGATTATGTCACGCTGATGGAAATGCAAAAAATGTGCGGATTCGAAAAGACAATACATCTGGTTATAAAGGAGTTGTTTGGCATAAACAACATAAGAAATGGTATGCTCAAATATCAATAAATGGCAGATCAAGATTCATAGGATTATTTAGAGATAAATTAGAAGCAGTAAAAGCTTATAATAACAAAGCTGAACAATGTTATGGGGAATATGCTAGACTAAATATAATATAAATATGGCAGGAGATGCAGATCAGAATAAATGGAAAGACGGGTTGAAAGCCCGTTTTCCTCAATACTTCAATAATGCAAAAGTTTTAGATGTAGGATCAGCAGACATAAACGGAACCAACAAACAATGGTTTACTAATTGTGAGTATGTTGGTTTGGATATTGCACCTTGGGCTAATGTGGATGTGGTTTCAGTGGCTCATGAATATGATGCTCCTGATGAATCGTTTGATGTAGTGTGTTCTACTTCTGAATTGGAACACGATATTCATTGGGATAAGACTTTGAGGAAAATGGTTAAACTACTTAAGTCCAATGGTCTGATGTGGTTTGATGCACCACACGTCTGGCCTGAACATGGTACAAAAGAAAATAATCCAAATGATTCTCTTACATCAAAGATTGAAGGTGAATGGGGAAGTTACTATCGGAACTTAAGCAAAGAAGACATTGAAAAGGCAATTGATTTGCCAGTTTACTTTGAACAATATGAATTAACTTATGTAGAACATCCCAACTACCCAGAAATTAGTTTAAGATTTTGGGGAATTAAGAAACCGTACCGAGTTCATACTTATTGGGACACTTTTGTTACCAGTTACCAGATGGGTTTCCAGAAACACAGAATTTATGCATTGGATTTGTTTAAAGAGAAAGGAGTAGAGAGTTTACTGGATGTGGGTGCCGGAACCGGTCCAATTTATGGCATGATTAAAGATAGCGGAGGAAGATGGAATTTTAAATATAAGGGAATAGATTATTCCAATTCAATGATTGTAGTGGCTAAGAAATCATATCCCGAAGCGGAATGGGCAGTAGGCGATGCTAGAAAACTTGAGGAACCTGATAATTCCTGGGACTGTGTGTTTTTGATGCATTGTTTGGATCATTTGGATGATTACCAAGCAGCTATCAGGGAAGCTGCAAGGGTGTCTAAAAAGTATGTCTGTATTATTCTTTGGAGGTCTTTTGTATTATCAGGTACTAATCTGAATGATAAGAATATGTTTGGTAAACAGGAGGATGAAAAACCTTGGGAAGACACATTTTTGCAGGAGTATTCCAGAGAATCGTTGGACGAAGAATTTAAGAAAAACGGATTAGTTGTCGAACATGAAGTTGCTGGAGATGCTATCAATTCAGACGAATCCCATTGGAATTGGCTCTGCCTTTTAAAGAAAACTATATGACATCATATACTGCCGAATCAGTTACTTTCTGCCATCCGGATAAAATCTGCGACCAGATTTCTGATGCAATAGTCGATGAATGTTTGAGACAAGATGAAAATTCACGAGTTGCGATTGAAGTGGTTGGTGGACATGGGATAGTTGTTCTTATGGGGGAAGTCACAACAAAAGCTATAACCGATTTTTCTTCTATTGCTAAAAAAGTTTATTTTGATTTGATGGGGAAGGAGATTGGGGTTCTAACTAATATCGTCAAGCAAAGTCCTGATATCTCCCAAGGTGTGGATTATGGCGGAGCCGGAGATCAGGGAATTATGATCGGCTATGCCTGTACCGAGAATGAAATGAGAATCCCTCAAGAGATGTATTTGGCGAGAAAATTATTAGAGCCATTTGTGGTAGACGGGAAATCACAGGTGACTATAGATGGTGGAAAAGTGACGGAAATTGTATTGTCTGTCCAAGGAAAAACTCAAGAAGAACTCTTGGAATACGTGGGCGGTTTTATGGCAAAAGTACTTCCTGATAATGTGATGCCTGATGTCTACTGCAACAATACCGGAGCTTTCAACCTCGGAGGATTTGATGCTGACAGTGGAGTAACCGGCAGGAAGATAGTGGTGGATGCTTACGGGCCGAGAATCCCAGTCGGGGGCGGTGCATTCTCAGGTAAAGATCCGACCAAGGTGGATAGAAGCGGGGCTTATATGGCGAGGTGGATAGCTTTGCAGAATTTGTATAAATATGAAGCTGAAGAGGTGTTGGTTAAATTGGCTTATGTGATAGGGAAATCAGAACCAATAATGGCAGAGTCTACCATTCAAACTCCTGGCAGTTTTGGGAGTACGAGAGGTTCTTTAACGGTAGGCATTGATTATGATTGTCGGCCAGATGCCATAATAGAACGGTTTGACTTGAGGAAACCTATATACCAAGAAACCGCAAAGTATGGTTCATTCGGCAGAAATTATCCTTGGGAAACATTATAAATGATCAAAGAAGATCAGGTTACGATTATCATCCCGCATTATGGCGGAAGTAGTGAATCCGAGTATGCAATTGAACAATGTTTAACTTCTTTGGAAGAAACCGTTCCCGATATAGATAGGATTGTGGTTAAGAACGGGCCAATGTGTTTCCATGAAGGAGATATGAAAATAAAAAGGCAGGGACAGAATAAAGCGGTTAACGCAGCTGTAGCTACTACAAACACCCCTTGGATAATGGTGACCAACGATGATATGGTTTATTCATGGCAATGGTTTAAACAATTGACAAAATCAGTTTCTAATGAAGTTTCCTGCATTTCTCCTAAACTAATTGAACCACGAAAGGGTGCTCCCACTTTTGAAGTTTATTTTTGTGGGGGAGCTGGTGGAGATTTTGATAAAGCTAAATGGTTGGAATTTTCAAAAAGCAAGAATGATCCACAAGATGGCCAATCGATTAGTTCAAGTATGAGGACGGGGTTTAATCTGCCATTTCTTATTCATCGTGATCTTTGGAATACTATAGGAGGATATGATATTAACTATGATCCATGGGGAAGTAATGGAGACTCGGACTTAGAATACAAAATTAGACTTGCTGGGGTGCAACCATACCAAAATACAGAAACACTGGTTTATCATTTTTCCCAAACATCGGGAACATTTAATCCGGAAAATCGACCTTACTGGGGCAGGAATTTTGCTTACTTTAAAGAGAAGTGGGGATTCGAGAGAACCGATACTGGAATCTGGGAAGCTAATTTTGAGATGCCAAAACCTCCAGCCAGAATATATTGCCCTCCGTGGGAAGGTAAATATGCTTAAAAAATTTAATAGTGCCGGAGAAATTAATAACTATATCGACAGTAAAATCTGGGGTTCTTTTCTGGTAGATGACATTTATATTCTGGGGGAATATGTTAAAAAACTTGAGGCTGGGGATAAATATCTGGAGATAGGAACTGCGGCTGGTAAATCAATTGCCTCGGCCATTTTTCAGGCTAACGATGGAGTAAGGTTTTGGACTTGTGACATAGTAGATGATAAAGGAGTAAAACCCAAATTATCCAGAGAAGAATTTTTTAAAGAAGAATGTTTGAATCGGGTTTGTACTTTCATCTTAGGTGAATCAATTGAAGTAGCTGATACTTGGAATCAGGGTAGGCTAGACATGATATTTATAGATGGAGATCATTCTTATGCTTCCGTAAAAAAGGACATCTTGGCATGGTCTGGATTATTAAAGAAAGGTGGCTTTATGCTTTTCCATGACTATAGTGATTATCAATTTACTGCCCACCAAGCAATAAATGAGTTGGTGAGAGACTCTGGATTATTTAAGGATTTTTTTATTGCCAGAAATCTGGGTTTAGAAAGTTCAATAGCTGGTGCTACCAAAATATGAAACGATATAACATAAACTTTATAGGAAACTTTTCGCTGGGATATGTGGGTGAGAAAGCCGATGAGTGTATTTTGGCTGATGCGTTGGAAAAATTAGGTCACAATGTCCAGAGAGTTCCAAGGGATATCTGGAAAGCGATTTGTGATGGTGAATGGCAGGATCAATGGGAAGATTTCGTACCCGATTCCGTTGTCGACATAAATATTATTTGCAAGTGGCATCACTTTAATAATTCTAAATACGCTTCCAAACTCAGGGAAGATACCCAAGCCCCCGTGTTTTATTGGGTCTGGGATTATATGTTTGATGCCGCCATTCCCCAATGGCATATAGAAATGATTAATGGTTCAGATTTGTATCTGGGAAACGATGTCAGGGTGGTTGATTTATATAAAGAGGCTGGTGCCGATATCAGCAAACTGTATTATTTCCCCTTTGATGTATCTGATAGTGCTTATGACAGAGTTATTCTGCCGAAGAAATATGACGTGGTATTTTTTGGCTCTTATGTCGGGCAGGGAGACAGAATAGAGTGGCTGAAAGAAATAAACAAATCCGTGCCGATTAAAGTTTTTGGTTGGAACTGGCTGGAGTGGGGCAAGAATGGATTTAACGCAGAACCAGCCGTTTACGGTGAGAACTTTGTAAATAGGGTTGCTGAAAGCAAAATTATGCTTGGTTTTAATGTTAATGACCATTGTTGGGGTTACTGGTCTAATCGGACTGGTAAAATACTCACTTTGGGTGGATTTCTACTTTACAGGTATGTACCTGGGATGGAACTGTTTTTACGGAATGGCACAGAATATTTTTCCAGTCCGGATGAAGCCATTGAGAAAATAAAGTATTTCTTAGAACATGATGAAGAACGGGAAAAGATTGCTCAACGGGGATATGAAATAGGCCGTCAGCGTTTCACGAGTGAAGCCAGAATGACAGACTTAATGATTCTGGCAGACAGATATCTGAAGGGGGCGTTCAAGTGAAAAAGTCCTGTCTTAATTTGGGAAGTGGAAATAATCCTTTGAAATCTAATGAAGAATTTACTATTACTAACGTAGACAAGTATTATTATCCGGGTTCTCCAGTTTCCCTTACTTATCATCCATGGGCTGATACTTGGAACGAAAAACATCCTGATACTCCTTGGATTTACGGAGATATTGTAAAACTGGATTTTTCGGATGAAACTTTTGACAAAGTAATATTGGTACATGTTTTGGAACATGTATCCATGGAGCATGGCAATCTGGCCATTTTAGAGGCTTGGAGAGTCACAAAGAAAGGCGGAGTGGTAGAAATTGAAGTGCCTGATTTGATTAAGGCTGCAGAACTACTTCCTTTGGCACACATAAATGAAAATGAATTTAGGGATTTTTATAAAGTTGAAGGATTGTTTTATGGTACTACTGGATTAGATGGTGAGGGTCAGTTTCATCTGTGCGGATACACCAAGGAGTATCTATCTTTCAAGTTAAGAGAACGGGGATTTATTGATATCAAAGAAATATCGGTTGGTTATGGACATGGAGATGACTCTGAAATTGGACATGCAGAACCTGAATTTAATTTTAGAATGAGAGCTATAAAACCAATATGAGTGAGTTAACTTCAATAATAATGACTTGCTATGATCATACCCAGGCGGCTAGGAATACTAGTATGGCTGCCGTAGTAGCAATAACCCGTTTTACAGACCCAAAAGAATATGAGTTGATCGTGGTTGACTGTGATCCGATGGACATACATCCTTTTAATTACAGTCCGAAGATTTCGAAAGGAACAACTCCGGTTAAGATTGATGAGTTTATAGAAGTAAAACCAGACCTTGGCTATTACGCAGCCATGAATATTGGAGCAGGGAAGGCAAAAGGTAAATACCTTTGTTTCATTGAGAATGATGTTTTTGTTACCCCGAATTGGTTGCCTAATCTCAGATGGTATTTAGAGAATGGAGATGTTGGTGCTGTGTTTCCAAAACAAGCACCTGATACATATGAAAATACAAAGAAATATGACGATATGCCTTTTAAGGAAGCCATAAATGGCGGGTGTGAGGAGCAAGGTTTAATGCTAATTGATAGAATTTACTTTGATAAAGTAGGAGGTTGGGACAAAAATATTCCAATGGCGATTGGTTGGAAACGGTTTCTTCAACAGATGCAGGAGAAACATATCAGTTTTGGATCAACTACAAAATCTACGATAATCCATATTTGCGGGATGACTTATTGGAACTCAATGGCTTTTGAACAAGAGAAGTTTGAAAAAAATACTGATACTGAAAGTAAATACATAAATGAATATTTACCATCTTTAAAAAAATGAAACTTCATTTAGCGTGTGGGCCAGTTTACCTCCAGGGATACACTAACATCGATATTAAAGGTGAATTGGCTAAAGACAGACCTGATTTGGTTAAGAAAAATGTAACAACCGTGGAAAAATATTTCAAGACTCCATATGTAAAACGGCCATTGGGACACAATGTCAGGAAAGAAATTGTAGTAGATTTAAAAAGCGATGCGATCAGATTGCCATATGAAAACGATTCTATAGATGAAATATTATCAGTTAATTTTATTGAACATTTGAAATATTGGGATTTTATTAGAGCTTTAAAAGAATGGAGAAGGATATTGAAGCTTAATGGTTTGTTAATAATCGATGTAGAGAATATTATAGTAATTTCTAAAATGTTGTTAGCGGCAAAAGATAGAGAAGAAACAGAATGGGCATTACGGATGATGTATTGCCATGCCAGAGATAAATATGATGTCCATCATTGGGGTTATTATCCAGAATATTTAAAATTAATTCTTAGTGAGAATGGATATGGTAAATTCAAGGTAATGAAGAATTATATAAGACATGTTTATCCTGTATTTCAATTGTTTGCCAGAAAAATATGAAAAGTTATCAATCCATGAAACCATTACCAATCGGACAGAGTACTGATTGGAACAAAGGTGTCAGGGGAGCTTTTCAAGACTTACCAGACTGGCATGTGGGTGGCAATGCTTTTGTTCTCAAGAAAGATAAATTAAAGGAGTATTTTCCGGAAATAGCAGATAAATATCCCAATTTATCACTTACGGTAAAAGTGAATCACAAGTTTATAAACAAAGGTTTCAATATGGATCGTTACATAATCAAGAATATTGCTTGGTTAAATGGTTATGCTCCAAGGGTATACGAAGTTTGCATGGTAAGGGATTATCATAGTGAAAGAGAATACCATGCTCACATTATGGAATATATTGATGGTGAATTTGCGACTACTGAAGAAGGTTATGTTCTTTGGGATAAATATGAACAGGATCTGAAGAACAGATTTTATGTGGACAGATATGGTCCTGCAAGTGAGGCATCAAATTTTATAGATGGTAAACTTGTTGATTTTGATGAGTTCGTATTCGGAGATAAAGACCAATATGAAGTTCAATTAGTGGACAGATACACTAAAACGGCATACTGGGGAAGTACTGCGGCTGCCTATCAGGACATTCCTGTAATTGGGATTCAGGGATGCCGAAGTTACGATAGATATATAAAAATGGGAATAATGGATATGGATTTAACAGGAAAGACAGTTTTAGATATTGGATGTAGCGGAGGCCAAGTGCTTTATTGGGCTGCCAAAAGGAATGCGAAGCGGATAGTGGGGGTAGACTTACCAGAGATAGCCAAGATAACATTTGAGATGGCTAATTTCCATGAGTTCTTTAATATAGAAACTGTAGGATGTGACCTTACACAGGATAATATTCAGGAGTCGGTTAAACAGCAGACTGGCCTAGACCAGTTTGATATAGTTACAATCTTTTCCATGAACCAGCATATTGGATTTCACCAGTACATGCGGGACTTATGTAAAGACACTTTGTACTTGGAAACCAATGCCGGTCAGATGCCTGAAGTTGAAATTGTGGAATATCCTGAACAATTTGGTAAATTGGGGTATACTAGTTTTGAATACAAAGGTGAAGTTAAAGAATCAGGAACCAGAAGTTTATTTATATGCAAATAAAAAAATGCCGTTTTATGTAGGTGATCATAGTACGGTAGATACAGATCATGAAGTTTATGATGCTTTTGTAGCTCAAGAGATATATGTGGGAAAGTATTGTCAGTTAGCTCCAAAGATTGTTTACTGTGGAGCGATAAACCACCATTGGGTTAAATATAAAAAAGCGGTGAGTATTTTTGCTTTTGACTCACAATGGAAAGTAACAAATTATTTTCCAGAATTAACGGTAAGTCGTGGACCAATCAGGATAGGTAACGATGTTTGGGTAGGTAGGGGGGCTTTCCTTTTGGATGGGATTACTATTGGCGATGGTGCAATTGTGGGGGCGATGTCGGTGGTAGCTAAAGATGTACCACCCTATGCTGTAGTAGTTGGAAATCCTGCCAAAATTGTCCATTATCGTTATTCTGAAGATGTTATTGAGAAATTGTTAAAGATTAAATGGTGGGATTGGAGCCAGCAAACAATTATTGACAGAATGGAAGATTTTAAAGATGTGGATGTGTTTATCGAAAAGTATTTTAAGGAGGCGATTTGAATGGAAGAAGATAATAAAGAAATGACTCTGGAAGAAATTGAGCATTATGCAGATGCTAAGATTCAGGGTGTTTTCGATCAGGAAAATATCAGACTTTTAAAAGAAGAGTTGGATAAACTTGAGGCTGGTCAGGTTTATGTTGAGATTGGTGTGGATGAGGGAAAATCATTCTACATTGCTCACAAACTAGCTAAATCGGGGGTTCTAAGAATTGGTATAGACATTAATGACCCAGGAGAAGCTTTTGTCCATGAAGAGAAGGTTTCTATTGGCAGAAGAGAGTTCTTTAAGCGGGAAGAGATGGTTGGGGAGGGTAAATACGGTTTTTTTGTTCATGGTGATTCAAATATATTTGCTGAGATATTCAAACAACCCTTTGTGGATCTGATATTCATAGATGGTTTCCATAATTACACTTCTGTCAGAAAGAATGTAGATATGTGGTTGCCGTTGATGAAATCGGGATCAACTATGCTTTTTCATGACTATATTGATCCAAACTCTGACGGTGTTAAGCCGGTAGTCGATGAAACCTTTGGTAACAGGGCAGAGATTATCGGTGAGATGGCCAGAGTAAGGCTTTAGGCATGAAAAAAATTCTGTTTCTTAAACACCAGCCATTAACAGAACCTTGGTATGTAGAAAATCATATCGAGTATATTATCCGTTATCTTGGAGACAAATATCTATTTGATCTGTCTCTGGGAGATGAAACTGACTATTTGGAGAATTATCCCTTTTCTTACAAGCCAGTATTTACTAAAAACCCCAATGATTATGATTTGCTGGTAGCCTTGTTTACGCCAATTACTCACTTAGATAATCCTGCTAAATGGTTTCACAAAATGGCTGGCGTAGTTTGGGAACCTGGTGAAATAGGAAAAGTAAATGCGGTTTGCTATGCCTCTACAAATGTGTTAACTGATAAGATACTGGAAATTACAGGTCAACCTTACGTCAAAACACGGGTGGGGATAGATACTGAACTGTTTAAACCGTATCCAATGGCCAGAGATGACAACTTGCTCCATATCGGGTTCGTAGGGAAGGCACACAGCCCCAGGAAGCTTGTTAATGATCTCCTGATGCCTCTTAAAGACCTGGAAGGGGTTAGATTGATGTTTTACTCCCAACAGCCTCTACCTGAGAAAGAAGTTGATTATTGTGGAGGAGTAGAGTTTCTTAAACGATTAGAGGGAGGAAGTAAGTCTTGGATTGGTATGCCGAATGTTTACAACCAGTTGGATGTACTTATTGAGACTGATGCCGATGTATCTGTTTCATTCCCCTCCATAGAGGCCAACGCTTGCGGAAAACCCGTTATATGCTCTCTGGGCGGGTTGAGTCAGGATCTGGTGGATGGTGGTGGGGCAATTCATATACTTCCCGATGATCCCAAACAAGATCCACGCATGTGGGCGTATGAACATACTGATGAGATGGCCAAAAAGATTCGGGATGCTGTTATCTTTTTAAGGGACAATCCCAATAAGAGGAAAGAGATGGGAGAAAAAGGCAGAGAAAATGTGGTTAACAACTGGAACTGGCAAAAACTGATACCGACATGGGGTGAATTTTTTGAAAAGTCGTTAAATCTAGTGAAATATGAATGATAAAGAAAACACCCTTTCAGTAATTCTACCAGTCTTGCTACACGATTGGTATCTGTATAAGTTAACGATTAACTGTATTAATAACCTCAGATATTTCACTTATCCTTATAAAACGGAAATTATATTGGTACATAACCAGTCTCAATTGTTTCCAGAGATAAAGAACGAACTAAATGAAAATGATATATACCTACCGCAAGAAGGAATAAATTTACGGTTAGGTAAAGGATTGAATTTAGGCATTTCTCAGGCACATTCAGAGTACATATGTATATTAGCTAATGATGTAATGGTACATCAAGACTGGTATAAATGTGCGAAAGAAGCAATAGATACAAACCAATTAGATATTGTTATTCCTTGGACATATAGAACAGAACCAGAAAAACATGCTGAAATGTTAAAACAGAATAAATTAATTAGTCATGTTTATTTTTGTGGCGGAGGAGGAAATTGCTGTGTTTTTAAGAGAAGTACTTACGATTATCTTGGACAATTTGATGAAAACCTTGTTCTCACTTGTGATAGAGATTATTCACATAGAATAGAAAATGATCCAGTGGGGAAACATATC
>Ga0315286_10000590_pt1 | contig 31042 bp, 30 predicted proteins | sample YL17G10_0_MG_FD_205038 | JGI IMG/M metagenome (GOLD analysis project Ga0315286, IMG submission 205038) | Sediment microbial communities from Yellowstone Lake, YNP, Wyoming, USA - YL17G10_0 | ecosystem: Environmental > Aquatic > Freshwater > Lake > Sediment | place: USA: Wyoming | collected... | reverse complement strand
TCCGGGCTACGCCCTCCGTTCGTTACCCCAAGCTTTCCTTGAACCTATTACAGAAATGTTGTATCCTCTTCCATCCTGACATTTCTACTGAGTTCTACATACTGACATTTCTAAAGAGTTACTACACGGCAGTAAGTTATTTCACTGAGAGCTGTCGACGTAGATTCTCTCGAACTGATCCACCGTCCAGGCAAGGTCATGACTTTCCGCCCATTTTTTGGCAGAAGCACGTTTTTTCTGGTACTCGTCGGGGTTCGTCAGTAGTCGCAGGATTTCTCGCGCCAGATATGAATGATCCCCTATGGGTGCAACGACGGCACCTTCCTCTCCAAGATCTGATATCAGGCCCACATTGGTCCCAGCAATTACAACTCCAGACGCTGCTGCTTCGGCAACCACAACTGCTTGGGCTTCGTGCAACGACGTGTGCAACATAATATGTGCTTTCTGATAGTGTTTCGGCAAATCAATGTGTGGGACACTTCCAAGAAAGGTAGTATGGTTTTCGATTCCCAGTCGATGCGCGGTTCGTTGATTTGCTCCATTCAAATAGTCCGGACCTATGATTTCTAGTTTCGCTTCGACTTGTTGGGTGATGGTGGCAAAGGCATTAAGGAGTGTAGTTTGATCCTTCACGGGTGATTGGCTTGCAACGTGAATGAATTGGAAGGGAGGACGCAATTCGATTTTTGGGTTGAAAAAGAATTTCTTGGTATCTACTCCAAACGGTATCACATAAGCTCGATCATGTTCAATCTTGTAATGAGTTAATGCGCTTTCCTGAAAGTGTGTCAAGAGTGTCAAGATGTCGGCCTGGCCGCATGTCCACGATGTTATCTTCCGTAGCAGTTGATTTCGCATGTTGCCATAGGCAATATCTGGAATGGACGCCAGTTCTCCTCCAATGAGACTCAGTATCTTCTTGATTCCGAAGACCCTGCCCGCAATGACAGTTGCCAATTCGGCTGGTAACCCAAGCATCCCGTGGATTACGCTGAATTCTTTCTTTCGGTGATCCCGCGCAAATGCCCGATAGAGTTTCCAGGGCTTCTTTGTCCAATGGTCATCATAGCGTGCATCGACAAACTTTATTGTCGCTTCTCCACACGCTGCCTCTTTTTTTCGTTCTCTGAAAGTCACCAGCGAAAAGACAGTGATATCGAAACTCTTCGACAGCCGGGATACGATGTCATACAAGGCAGGTATGTGCAATTCTTCGTCTCTCTCAGCCGCACCGCCAGGCATCAAGATGGCAATCCGTCCTTTTTGGTGTGCTCCCGCTTTTTCTTTCATGGTTGAACCTCGCTTTTTCGTGAGATCACTGACCGATAGATCGAGAGGGCTTGCATCCCAAGATTTTCGTACGAAAGGTGGCGTTCGAAGTGATTTCGAATCGAGGTTCTGCCGGGGTTAGTGATCCGGACTTGTCGGATGGCTTCGACCAGAGAAGAGATGTCTCCTGCTTCCCACAGGGGCCCAAGTGTGCTCCCTGAGAGCATTTTTCGGAAAGACGGAATGTTTGTGACTATTGGTGCCAAGCCGCATGCAAGGGCCTCGAGGAGCGCGAATCCACTCCCTTCGTGGTGGCTGCCGAGTACAAAGTAGTCTGCCGCACTGTAGTACTCAGGCATGAGCGCTCGGTCAACGTGGCCGAGAAGATGCACACTCTTGGCTATGCCAAGATCCTTGATTTCCGCTTCGACGTCTGCCAACAGATCGCCGTCGCCATAGAGGAAGTAGATATGAGGATCGATGAAATCTTTCGCCACTATTGCGAAGGCCCTCAGCACAGTGATTGGATCTTTGTTTCGATTGAGTCTGCCAACCCAGAGAAATATTTCCCTGCCTTCAAGTAAAAGTCTCAAGCGGGCCGACTCTTGATCGATGGACTTGAATAGCGATGATGCCTCAAGGATTTCAAAAACTGGCTGATCTGGTCCAACGATTCCAGCATTCTTCCATTCCCGTCCCAGATCTGACGCCGAGAAAAGAAATGCATCGAATACATGAAATGTGTAGCGATACCACCATTTGGTAGCTCCCGTGGGAAGGCCTCCTCCATGATGTTGCCATACAATGGGAATCCGCGGTGCGACGGCTTTCCGCAGGAATCTTCCCGCGGAGGGTTTACCGTTATAGTGGATGATATCGGGATTCAGTTTCCCGATCAGCGCATGAAAGACCCGGGGATTTGCATGCCAAGGCAGTTTGGGAGGAAGCCCATCATCGACAAAATGATATGCTACTCCATTGATCGACATGAGACATGACGAGCGAAATCTCTGCACAACCGTAACGGAGTCGGCACCGGCCTTTCGCACGGATTCAGACCAGGCTGTCGTGGAATGATACCGTTCAATCAAGGAGGAACAATCCTGCAAATCGGTGTCATAGTGATAATTCAGAAAAGCGAGACGCATGGTCAAAAGTGTGTGTCAGGAGTGTTTTTGAAATATGGCAACGTAATGGTCGCCCATCGAACGAAGAACCGGCAATTGACTGGCGAGGGCGTCGCACGCGTCAAGAATCTCGAAGAGATGCCGACGAGTTTGAGCGGTCGGAATGCCGGTAGGAGGGGGGGAAAGAACATTCAAGCCAGAATAGTGCCGACGCAAAAAAGCTGGGCCGAGAGACTGCTGAAGGTTCCGAATGGTATGATAATAGACGGGAAATGAAACAGAACATAAAGAAGCAGTCGGCGATCGCCCGAATCGACGGAACGCCTTTGTCGTGTCACCATCGAGGAGACAAGAACAGGTTTCCCAAAGGGAAAAGCGAGGCATCACAATGGTAGCAAAAATCCCTCCGGGTTTGACTATTCTCTGCAGTTGGTTCCCGATAGGCTCAAGATTGTCAGTGCAGTTCAATCCTCCAAAGTTGGATAGCACGAGCCCAAATTGAGAATTTTCGAACATGTCAAGATTCTCAAACGAGCCTTGGAGAAATTGATAGGAGGCTGCATGCAGAGATTCGAGCTTCGATTTCGCCTTCGCGACCATGACTTCGGATATGTCCAGACCTGTCACATGGAATCCTCGCCCTGCAAAATAGGCAGCATCCGTTCCCGTACCGCAATTCATATCTAGCATATGCGAAGGAGGAGAAACATACGTTTCAATCAGCCTGTAGATCCTCTTTCTGAGTTTCTTGGTTCGATAAGTTTCAAAAATGCTGTCATAGTCTCCCGCCAGTGCATTGAACGCCGCTCGGGCACTCTGCGTCGCCGAACCTTCATACAGGTGCTGGTCACGGTTCATAACGAGTCACGATGCTTGGTGAGTTGCATACCCAGCCGTGCGAGATTCGCTTTTGCGTAGGCGCCTGCCATTCGGAGAATACTTGAAGATCCTTGGTGAAGGAGTTGATGGAATCGAACCTCATTGGTTATCCGGCGCTGTGCATACCAGTAGAATCTATCCGAATACCTCCCCTTGATTTTCAACTCGCGCTCCGTTCTCCGCTCCCAAGGGATGTCTGTCACGATGTCTGCGTCGATGGATTTCTGGTAAGCAGTTCCGCGGATCGGATAGGCGACAGTGGTCAGGAAAACGTCGGCGTTTGTCTTCTTCAGGTGCGCAATCGTTTCCTCGATGTCACGGATTGTTTCCCCTTCATAGCCGAGCATGACGAACAGGCCCACTTCAATTCCATGACGTTGGGCAAGGTGGCACATTTTCTGTATTTCTTCCACGGAAACGCCACGCGACATTGCGTCAAGAATCTTCTGTGACCCGCTTTCGGATCCGTACCAAATGCGGAAGCATCCCAGGTTGGCCAGGGTCGTCAGTACTTCGTTGTCGAGACGGTCTGCCCTGGTGATGCACTCGAAGGGGATCTTGAGGTTCCGCCGGTTCATTTCTGCCGCGAAGGATTGGAGCCAGCGATGATTAATCGTAAACACATCATCGGCTATCCAAAGCATCTCTGGATGGTGCTTTGAGATGATCATCTCGATCTCATCGACGACGTTGGCAGGAGATCGGCGCCTGTGCGTGAACCCAAAAACACCATGACTACACCATTTGCATGTGTATGGACAGCCTCGCGCCGTAATGACCGAAACTGAACCACGTCCATGATGACTCTTCCAAGTATTGACATACTTCGCCATATCGATGGCGTCGCGATCCGGAAAAGGAAGCTGGTCGATGTCCGCAAGAAAAGGACGCGGATTTGTCTCCACGATGCCGCCGCTCTCGTCCAGAAACACTATTCCCTGAACTTCATGCAAGCGATGAACTCCATAAGTGTTAAGCGCTGGAAGGAGGGACTCGAGCGTTTGTTCTCCTTCTCCAATGACAACGACGTCCGCCCCGTATCGGAGAAAATGTTCGGCATAGTAGGCCGGCTCGGGTCCGCCAACGATAACGATGCAATTCTTGGACTTACAGAATCGAATCATTTCCAGGACATTGAGTTTTGTCATCAGATTCGTGTAAATCCCAATCGCAGCGGGACGTTGGTGATCGACATATTCACGGAATTCGGCTTTCGAACGGAACGTTGTATCATATACATCGACGCTGAAATTCTTTGATTTGAGATAGGCGGATATGTAGAGGATACCGAGAGGAGCGTAGGGCTTCATGATGCGTTTCTCGTGCTCATCCTCCACAAGGAAATAGCCGTGCGTGAGTAGTATGTCGACCGACGTTCTCATTCTACGGAGCGTTGGCTACGAGATTGTGTGGTCGTCGGCGTGGTTCCCTCTCGAGTCTCGCCAACGATTTACGCAAGCCAGGCAAGGTGAGCGCGTGATACGCCGAAGCGGCAAGACCCCGAAGAGTCCTGTAATTCATTTTGACTGCATGCGCCTGATTGCCCTTCAGTAGATTAACACTCTTCCATACTTGAAACTGCTTGTGCGTAATCTTATGAAGTGTACGATAGTAGTCCGGAGAATATGTCCCCTGGAACATCATTTCGAGATCTGCGCTATCGGTCCAATTCTGCTTTTGTCCCAGCTCACGGTAAACACGATCGTAGAATCGAGTGCCTGGTAGCGGGTATGAGACCGAAATACCAATTTCGTAGGGTTGACACTCCCGCACCATTTCCAGGGTGGCTTCGATGTCCTCCTTCGTTTCGCCAGGATATCCGTACTGCAGGAAGAATCCCGCGCGGATTTCGTTGCGATGGAGTAAACGCGTCGCAGCATGGATTTCTTCGACGGTCGTTCCTTTTTCCATGGCATCGAGTATCTTCTGAGAACCGGATTCTGCGCCCAGCCAGACAGTTTCGCATCCTGCGCTTCGCAAATGCTGGATATTGTCCTCCTTCAGCAGGAGGTCAGCTCGCGAAAGGCACTTGAAAGGAATCTTGGCATCGCGGCGATTCACCTCGTCGTCAAAGGCGCGGATCCAACCCGGCTTCAGGCCAAAAATGTCATCGGCAAACCAGAGATGGTCGGGCTTGAATGTCGCTTGTAGAAGTTTCATTTCTTCAACGACGTTTTCTGGCGATCGCGAGTGATACACTTGTCCGTAGATCGGTTTCGCACACCAGTTACAATGAAAGGGGCATCCCCGTGTCGTAACGAGGTTCAGCGAAAAATGGCCATGGCGCTTATTCCACGCTGAACGATAACGGCTCACGTCGACAAGTTCACGAGAGGGAAACGGGAATGAATCGAGATCTTCAGCAACTCTCCGCGGTGGCGTTTGTACGACATTTGATCCGTCGCGCCAAACCAAGCCTTCAATGGAATGCAGCGCCCGATCCGACCTGCCAAGGAGTGAGCCAACAAGTTCATTCAGGGTATGTTCACCTTCGCCACGAATTACGTAGTCGGCACCATGGTCGAGATACTTTTCGAAATGATCAGATGCATCGGAGCTGCAGACTACGACCCGACACCGGTTTGTCTTGGCGATCTTCGTCATTGTGTACGCTGCATGCCTCATGCGCGCAAGGCACATCTTGGTGAGATAATTGAAACCGTCGTCGTAGATGACAAGGATAGAAGGCCGATGCTCGTTGAGAGAGTCCAATAGTTCAGTCTCTTGCGACGAAAACATGACGTCGTGCACAGCGACATCGTAGCCGCTTGAACGCAACATGCTTGCGGCGTACAGCGTCCCCAAGGGAGGATATGGCATCATTGCCTTGTACTCCTTTGGATCGAACTGAAGAAAATACGAATGCGTCAGAAGGATCTGTGCCATGAAGCAATCAGATGCGACAAGTGTTTTGCACTACGGGTCTGTGGAGATACCATAGCTGATGAGTCGTTGGCGGTATCGGCTGAGGGTCTTCTCGAGAAAATCCTGAGCATAGGCCGTCGAGACAAACAGGTTAGATCGAAACAGTTCGTTGCGCTTTTCGGCCGGTATCGTCGCGTACCGGTTTTTCCAGATTAGTTGCCAGCGGTGCATTAGCCAAAGATCCAGGGCATCGAGTTGGTCATCCGTGAGAAATAATTTGAGAAATCGCTCAGTCAACGGACGCATGGGAGCCTCGTCGTCATCTCGGGTAACGGTGGCAACGGAATTGGGAAGAAGGGAAGCAGTCCACGAATTCACCGCAAGGAACCGTGCGAACATGTGCTCGTTGTAGATCGGAAACGCCGTGACAATTTCAGTTGCGGTGTAGATATTGTGGTCGTCAATCTGAAGGTGATGCTCTGAAGCGATGTGGTTATAGCAGAAGAACTTTCTGCTATTCAGAAGCACAGTCTTTTTGAAAAGTGTGAAGAGGGTGCGGCAAATCCAAACCCGATGCTCCGCAGCAACGATGAAGAAATCGATATCGGAATTCCTGCTTGCCACGCCTTTGGAGAGCTCCCCCGAAACAAAAATTGCTCGAACGAAAGGGAAGCGCCGTATGATCGACGACATGAAGCGTGCCGCAGTGAACATGGTATGAGCTCGAAGTTCTTTGCTCAGACGCTGTGCGACGCTGTCGACGGTGCGTTCCTTCAAATAGAAGAAATCTGAGGACTTCTCGAGTATCTCTGATAAGGGCGCTGCATCGATTGCCCGTTGAATATCGCTAGTCGTGACGGAATTGGAAGGAAGATAGCGGTAGATCTCACTCAGGCGCAGTGGATGTCCGAAGACATCGAAATAGAGTAGCGTACGCAGAATATCTCGCTGGAGAATCGTGAAGCGACTACCGTGCGGTCGAGAATGGTCAATCATACGTTTTTGATACATCATGGTACCGAAGTTTCGAATTTGAAGCAAATCGTTTGCCGCTTGTCGAGTAGAACAAGATCGACCTCAGCATCGTCAAATTCTTGTAACTGGCGGTCTTTTCTCCTATATTTAGCATCAAAGCCATGAACTTTCGAGCCATCGACTACAAGCGTATCCTCAAGATTCTGGGAATCCTCCTGGGAGCGTTTCTCGTTTTGTTCTTTTTGATTGACGACCTCATCATGCCCCAATATGTTCAACAAGGGAAGACGACAAAAGTTCCGGCTGTGGTGGGAATCCCGGTCGAGGAGGCGAATCGCATTCTCTTGGAGGCTGGCCTCGTTCCGCGTGAATCCGAAACACGCATCGATAAACAATATCGCATTGGCACCGTTGCACTTCAGAATCCGCCGGCGGGTTCCGAGGTCAAATTTGGCAGGGGAGTCTATCTTACCATCAGTGGGGGTGAACCCCGCGTTCAAGTCCCTTCCTTGCGAGGGAAATCGTTGCGAGATGCGATATTCACACTTGAGCGAACCGCTTTGGCGATTGGAAAGGTTCAATACGAGGTGTCCGAGGAGTTTCCCGAAAACACCATCGTTGCCCAAGAAATTGCCGAAAGCACGAAAGTCAAGAATGGGTCGCGTATCAATGTCACCGTAAGCCAAGGTAGAATGTCGAACAAGGTGCCTGTCCCGGATATAACACAGAAGAGTCTGGCGGAAGCTCAGAGGTTGCTGACGCAGGCAGGGTTCAAGGTGGGTACAATCATATATCAGATCAATCTTGATCTCCTGCCAAACACCGTAATAGACCAGTATCCCAAGGCCGGGGAGTTGTTGTCGCTGGATGAAGTCATCACCCTTTTTGTGTCTCAAAAGGGCGAAAAGAAGAACGCACTGGAAAACTAAGATGCCTTCGATCAAGATTGCTCCGTCCGTTCTTGCCGCCGATTTCCTGAAGCTCAAGGACCAGATCGCACTTGCCGAAGAAGGCGGAGCTGACTGGCTTCATCTCGACATCATGGATGGTCATTTCGTTCCTAACATTACGTTTGGCCCTCCGATTGTCGAATCGATCAAGAAGAGTACGAAACTCCCTCTGGATGTCCATCTGATGATCGATCAGCCTAACAATTATCTCGAAGCATTCCGGTCCGCCGGTGCAGATATCATCACGGTGCACCAGGAGGCATGCATCCACCTCCATCGGACCATCGGAAGGATCAAGGAACTTGGTGCGAAAGCGGGCGTAGCGCTGAATCCCGCTACTCCTACCTCATTCCTCACGGATATCATCCGGGACGCCGATCTCGTACTGATCATGACGGTTAATCCTGGATTTGGCGGTCAGTCGTTCATTACTGATTCCGTTCAGAAGATTGAGGAAATCCGTCACATGGCTCGAACCGCAAAAAAAGATATCCACGTGGAAGTCGATGGTGGTATCGACCAGCACACGGCAAGACTTGTTGTCAAGGCTGGTGCAAATGTCCTCGTAGCAGGCACGTCCATATTCCGGCAAACGAACATTTCTCGGGCAGTCGTCGATCTTAGGAAGAGTTGTTCATAGTAGCATTCGGCACTGCTAACGAGTCCTTGCAGACTACAATCCTCTAGTCGTTTTCCTCTTTTAGCTTTTGACCAACCGAATTCTCTTTTCGTTTTGAGAGTGGAGTATAGTGTCCCGGCCTCCCCAAGAAGAACCTCCCCGCGCAAGAAATGACTTGACAAGAGGCGATCAGCACCTTATATTTGTCATGCGGATGAGGTCTTGCACCTAAATAAGTAAGTCAATTATCACCAATTTCATTAGAAGCGATCGGCCATGATCCTCGATGACACGGATGTAACAATGCTGGAGATACTACAAAAGGAAGGACGCACAAAGCGGAACGATTTGGCAGAAGCCGTAGGACTTTCCCTGCCGGCGGTCAGTGAACGACTGCGCAAACTGGAAGACTCCGGCATTATCGCGGGGTACTATGCGCGCCTCAATCACCATCTCTTGGGCAAAGATATTACTGCCTTCATTGTCGCCACGGTCGATTCTTCAAGACATTTTGGCTCTTTTCTTGAACACGCGCATAACACACCAGAAATTCTCGAATGCCATGCCGTGACAGGAGATGGAACACACCTCGTGAAGATCCGGACGGACAATACGGCAGGTTTGGAAAAATTGCTTGCAAAGATCCAATCTTGGCAGGGCGTAATCAAAACCAGCACGAGCGTCGTGCTTTCGACATCGAAGGAGACCATGCAATTACGAATTCACAGTACTAAATAACCGCACTATTCAAGGAGAGCTATGGCAAAACAAACGGAATCCCCTGGAAACGTCGACAAGGTCTTTCGACTCATCAAAGATCATGGCGTTCGGATCGTAGATATGAAATTCACCGATCTTGTCGGTCAATGGCAACATTTTTCCATCTCGGCTTCAAGCTTTTCACTGGACGTCTTTGAGCATGGTCACGGTTTCGACGGTTCAAGCATCCGAGGATTTCAAAAAATTCATGAGAGCGATATGTTATTGATCCCGGACGCGGAGACTGCCTTTCTTGACCCATTCACAGCCGTTCCTACGTTGAGCTTGATCTGCGATATCGCCGACCCGATTACGCGACAAAACTATTCGCGCGATCCCCGATACATCGCGCTCAAAGCTGAAGCCTATCTCCGCAGTACCGGAATCGCGGATACGGCCTTTTTCGGACCCGAACCAGAATTCTTCATCCTTGACAACGTTCGATTCGATCAATCCTACAATTTCGGCTTTTACTTTCTCGATTCCGACGAGGGATTTTGGAACAGTGGCAATGGGGAAAAACAAAACCTCGGACATAAACCCCGCTACAAAGAAGGCTACTATCCTGTATCGCCACTCGACAGCCTTCAGGACATCCGAACGGAAATGGTCCTCAGCATGGAGTCTATAGGCATTCCTGTGGAAGTCCATCATCACGAAGTCGCAACTGCCGGTCAGACAGAAATCGACATGCGTCGCGATACGCTCCTGAAGATGTCCGACAACTACATGAAGTACAAATACGTGACTAAGAACGTCGCTAAAAGAAACGGGAAAACTGTTACATTTATGCCAAAACCGATTTTTGGTGACAACGGTTCGGGCATGCATGTCCATCAAAGCCTGTGGAAGGGGGGAAAGCCGTTGTTTGCGGGGTCGGAATACGCCGGACTGAGCGAAATTGCCCTTTATTACATTGGGGGCCTGCTCAAGCACGCGCCTGCATTGTGCGCAATCACGAATCCCACGACGAATTCATACAAACGCCTCGTCCCGGGATTTGAGGCACCTGTGAATCTGGCCTATTCCCAGCGTAACCGATCTGCATCGATTCGTATCCCAATGTATTCGTCAAGCCCGAAAGCCAAAAGGGTTGAGTTCCGATGTCCTGATCCAACCTGTAATCCCTACACAGGTTTTTCCGCAATGCTGATGGCAGGCCTCGATGGGATTATCAACAAGATTGATCCCGGAGATCCTTTGGACAAAGATATTTATGATATGAGTCGTGAAGAGCTCCGAAACGTTCCTTCAGCTCCTGGTTCGCTCCCACAAGCCATGGAGGCGCTCGAAAATGACCATGATTTTCTCTTGCGCGGGGATGTGTTCACCAAAGACACTATCGAGGTTTGGATTGAATACAAGAGAGAAAAAGAAATCGCGCCAATGTCTCTTCGGCCCCATCCGTATGAATTCATGCTTTACTACGATGCGTAGGATTGAGGGAAGTGTCTGAATTCGAAATCCCGACCCAACGGTCGGGATTTCTTTTTTATGATTCGATTGCATTTCAAGTGCCTTCTTCCTACTTTTTTAGGTCATTTATGCACATGTCTATGGATCTCACCAGAATCAAATACGTTGTCGCCAATCGCACGTGCACGATCACTTTGAGCCGTCCCGAGAAGCACAACGCCATTGACGATGTTATGATCGCAGAGTTGACGGCCGCATTCCAGTTATCACAGAAAAGTTCGGACGTGAAAGTAGTGCTTTTGAAAGGGGAAGGAGACTCGTTTTCCTCGGGTGCCGATCTCGCTTATCTCCAGAAGATCTCCAAGTTCGACTTCGACCAGAACCAAAAAGACTCGTCGAATTTGATGAAGCTGTTTCTACAGATCTACAATTTGAGGAAACCCGTTATTGCGTTGGTCAACGGAAATGCACTGGCCGGAGGCTGTGGACTTGCGACGGTCTGTGATATCATCGTTGCAGCCAAAGAAACTGCGAAGTTTGGCTACACAGAAACAAGAATAGGATTCATACCGGCAATCGTCCTGATATTCTTGATGCGACGCATCGGGGAAGGAAAAGCACGGGAACTGGCACTACGCGGCAACATCATTGGCTCCGACGAAGCTCTGCGTATAGGACTTGTGAACATCGTCGTGCCAGCCGTCGAACTCGATGATGCCGGCGAGCGACTGGCAAATGAACTGATCAACAACTGCAGTCTGTCATCCATGGGCTTGGTGAAAGAATTGTTTTCGCGAATCAACGGAATGACTATGACCGATGCGCTGGACTATGCGGCCAATCTCAATGCACTGACTCGAATGACCGACGATTGCAAGAAAGGCATTGAATCCTTTCTCAGAAAGGAACCAATCAAATGGTGAGACAGCTGCACGAACTCGCGGCAACGGTCCGCAATGTCCCCGACTTTCCCAAGAAGGGAATCGTATTTCGCGACATTACGACTCTTCTGAAAGATCCGCAGGCATTCAGGAAAGCCAACGATATTCTCTTTGATCGATACAGGAATTCCAGAATCGACAAAGTTGTAGGCGTCGAATCCCGAGGTTTCATTTTCGGTGGTTCACTTGCCCAGCGTCTTGGAGCGGGATTTGTGCCGATCCGGAAATCCGGCAAGCTTCCGTGTCCTACGCTGAAAGAGCATTATTCGCTTGAATACGGCACAGATCTCATTGAGATCCATGAAGATGCAATCGTGAAAGGGGAACGAGTTCTATTGCATGATGACCTCCTGGCAACGGGAGGAACAATTGGTGCTGCCATCAAATTGATCGAACGCCTGGGGGGCACAATCGTCGAGATTGCCTTCCTCATCGAATTGAGGTTCCTCAAGGGACGTGAGCATCTGAAGGATCGTGACGTCTTTTCGATTATCCAGTATGATGCTGAGTAGGCCCCAGACATTCACAACGTATGCAAATCGGTTCACTCGCTCCTGATTTTCAGCTCCCTCTTCATTCCGGTGAAGAGTTCCGCTTGAGCTCCAATCGGGGCAAAACTAATGTTGTCCTCTACTTTTGCACCAAGGACTTCCCGGGAAACTGGACGAAAGACCGTCGCTCTGTTTCAAAGAACCTCAAGGAAATCGAACGCCTGGGCGCCAAGATTATTGGCATCAGTACCGATTCGAGCGACAACCATCGGATGCTCGTGCAGGAATTCAACTTCAGTTTTCCGTTGGCCTCAGATCCGCGAATGGAAGTATTTCGCAATTATCGCACACTCTGGCTCCGCGGACTGGCTATCAGGCAAATAACGTATGTCATCGACAAACAAGGCATCATTCGGGGAAAAACGCACAACGAACTTCTGGTCGATCGACATTGGGACTATGTTCTTCGAATTCTTCGCGAACTCAAGGACGAAGAATCGATGACCCGCTACAATCGACAATCCTGGAACCTATGAAGACAATCATTGAACCGTTCAGAATCAAATCGGTGGAACCCATCAAGTTCACAACCGAACCTGAGCGTGTGTCAATTCTGAAGAAAGCATCCTACAACCCGTTCCTCATCCGCGCAGAAGACGTCCTCATCGATCTGTTGACGGACAGCGGAACGTCGGCCATGAGCGCAAAACAATGGGCGGGCATCATGGATGGCGATGAATCATATGCCGGCTCAAAGAGCTTTTTTCGATTCGAGAGAGTAGTCAAAGATCTCACGGGCCTGAAGCACATCATTCCAACCCACCAGGGCCGTGCTGCAGAAAAAATTCTCTTCTCCATCGTCGGTGGAAAAGGAAAATACATTCCGAACAATACCCATTTTGATACGACTAGAGCAAATATTGAATTTTCAGGCGCGGAGGCAGTCGATCTCCTCAACGAGACCGGAAAGCACCCTGAAACGATCGCTCCCTTCAAAGGCGATATGGATATCGAAGCCCTTGAACGATTCATCAGGGAGAAGGGGCGAGAGAATATCCCGCTGTGTATGATAACCGTTACAAATAATTCCGGCGGCGGACAACCCGTTTCAATGAGAAACATACGCGAGACAAAAAAACTGCTCAGGAAATACCACATTCCGCTCTTCCTCGATGCGTGCCGATTTGCCGAAAATGCCTACTTTATCAAGTTGAGAGAAAAGGGGTACTCGAACATGTCCGTTCGCGAGATCGCCCGTGAGATGTTCTCGCACGTCGACGGATGCACGATGAGCGCCAAGAAAGACGCTTTGGTAAACATCGGCGGTTTTTTTGCGGTAAACGATGACGCCATGGCGTCTCGGGCGCGCAATCTCCTGATCATCACGGAAGGTTTTCCGACGTACGGCGGTCTGGCGGGACGAGATCTCGAAGCGATTGCCCAAGGACTGGATGAGATCCTGGATGAACACTACCTTCAGTATCGAATCCGCTCCGTTGAGTACCTCGGCGAAAAGCTGACAAAGGCCAGGGTGCCCATCGTGCAACCCCCGGGCGGACATGCCATTTATCTGGACGCCAAACGGTTTGCTCCGCATATCCCACCTCGTCAATACCCCGGTCAATCTATCGTCTGTGAGCTTTTCAAGGTGGGCGGCATCCGGTCCGTGGAAATTGGGAGCGTTATGTTCGGGAAATACGATCCAGAGACCAACAAATTGATATCGCCGCCGATGGAACTGGTCCGTCTAGCCATGCCCCGACGCGTGTATACGCAGAGCCATATCGACTATGTTTTTGAAGTGATCGAAAACGTGTTCGGCAATCGCGAAAAACTACGAGGGATGGAAATCGTAAAGGAAGCGCCGACCTTGAGACATTTCACGGCGACATTCCGATATTTGGGTCGACGGCATTGAGGCCAACGCGCATTCGCGTCTCACACACAGACATGGATAATGGATCATGATAGTCTGCAACGTCTGCAAGCAGGAAAACGATGATTACGCGACAATCTGTATTCAGTGCAAAGGCTATGTCCAAAATCGAATTCCTAATCTTGATTTCTTCGAGACCGTCTGGAGTGTCGTCGAGTCTCCGCGCAGAGCATTTCACAACATCACGCTCGCCGAGCACAAGAACTATTCGCTCCTTTTGTTTTCCCTCTTCGGTGTGGGACTTTCGTTCACAGCCTTCTGGTACTTCAAGCTTGGGAATCATTTTGACTCGTTGATCGATCTCTTGTCCAGGGCAACGCTTCTTGGAATTGGAGCGGGGTATTGTGCTGCGTTTGTTTTCACCTTCATTGTTCACTTCTTCGCCCGCTTGTTCGGAGGAAGGAAGGGCATACGGAATTCGTTTGCGGTGCTGGCCTATTCTACCACGCCGATAGCACTTTCGCTGGTAGCAATCCTCCCGATCGAGTTACTGACATTCGGTATGTACATGTTCACCGCGAATCCACATCCATACACAATCAAACCGGAAATGTACGTCGTCCTGCTTGGCGTTGATGGCGCTCTTGCCGTCTGGGCGCTGGCCCTCGCAATCGCAGGCTTCCATATTAGCAAGAGAATGAAGCTCTGGCAGTCGACCCTTGCAGTTCTCATCGGGGGATCGATTTCGATGACACTATTGTTCTTACTGGCGAAGTACCTTCTGGTTTGATGTGACACAAACGACGGCGACGCATGACACGGGAGCGGTTTGAAGAGATTGCACAAGAGGCGTTCGACAGTCTACCGGAGCAGTTTCATGAGAGGATCGACAATATCCATATCGTCGTTGAGGATTATCCTCCGGACGAGATTGGCAAGCAGAGAGGCTTTGGGAAGTATTCTCTCCTCGGACTGTATCAAGGTATCCCGCTAACTCAGAGGGGGACATGGTATGGAACAAGCCCCACGACGCCGGATAAGATTTCGTTGTATCAGAAGAACATCGAGGATTCAGTTCAAAACGAGGAAGAGCTTCGAAGAAGGATCGTGGAAGTTCTCTTTCACGAAATCGGTCATTATTTTGGAATGAGTGAAAAACAAATTCGCAGCGCAATGAAGAACTTCAAATAAGGATAACCAATCACCAATCAGAAAGACAGCCATGCCGAAAGTGATTCTTCAGATTTCGTACCAAATTAAGCCCGAGAATAGGGGAGCCTATCTCGCCCTTGCCAAAGAACTCAAGAACCACTTTGCCGTTGAGCGCAACAAGCAGTATCGCATCTATGAACAGAAGGGGAAAAAAGATGCTTTTGTCGAGGAGTTTTCTTGCTCATCGATGGAAGAATATGAGGCTCTTGAGGATGATATGAATGAAAGGAGCGAGAACCTCGTCAATAGACTGGAGTCGTTGCTGAAAGACGGAAAGGCAAAATACACGACACTTGTTGAGACTGTGTAGTTCGTCAGCACAGAGTGGAGGCTGCCTCTGCGTTCCGCAGAGGCTTTCTCCTCACACCAACAAGCTTTGTGTCGCCCAGTCCACTTCTACAAAACTCAGAAGAGAGCCTACTTTGGTGCCCTTAGTTTGGCCTTCAGAACTTTTACTTCTTCGCCTCTTCGCACGACGATTTCGACTTCATCACCAGGCTTGTACTGGCCAAGTGCGTACGAATAGTCAGAGAGATTATGTACCTCAATCTTGCCAAACTTTACGATGATATCTCCAGCCAGCATTCCGGCTTCCTGACCTGCACTTCCTTCACGGACACCCATTAATTTCACACCGTCCACTTGTTCTCCCATGTTGGGGACGGTTCCCATCGATACCCTCGCACCTCGTCCGCTGCCGGCGGGAGAACGAGGGACCTCCACGGCGATGTACTTCGGCCTTGTCGGCTCATGAATTAAATCAACGACGATTTCGTCGATGTATTTAACCACTTGCTCCATTCCAGGGTAGTTCAACTTATCCCAGGTATCGGCAGGAAGGTGATAGTCATTGTGCAGATCTGTGAAGAAATGGAATACCGGTATTTGTTTGCCGTAGAATGAGGATTGATCGCTGGGCCCAAATCCATCACGAACCGGTTTGAGAATGATCGCTGAATCGGCATTGTGCTTCCGAATCATCTCATCGAATTCAGCCGATGTCCCAGTCCCATAAACGATCAGTGTTTTGTTCGTGAATCGACCGATCATATCCATGTTCACCATAGCAACGGTTCGATCGAGCGGAATGACGGGATTGTTGACATAGTATGCCGACCCAAGCACACCCAACTCCTCGCCCGAGAAGGAAATGAAGAGCAAACTCCGCTTCAGTTCTTCCTTCCGCGAGGCAAAATTTTGCGCTAGTTCAAGGAGCCCGGATGTCCCCGAAGCGTTGTCGTCCGCGCCATAGTGAATAGCATTGGTATCAGGTTTTCGTGAACCTGATCCTTCACCTCCATATCCTAAGTGATCGTAGTGTGCACCGATGATGACGACTTCGTTTTTCAAAACAGGATCAGATCCCTCCAGAAATCCCAGAACATTCGATGTGGTTTGACGAATTGGGACGACATCACTCATAAGCTGAATGGTGACATCTTCAGTGACAATTGAACGTGGGGATGTGGTTTTGAGGATGGAGTCCTGCAAGTTTTTCACGGAAACACCTTTACTCCTCAGCAAAAGATCAGTTGTTTTTCTGGAAATGCTTGCTGCAATGATTCCAGCGCTCCCAACAGTCTGATCATAGGCTAGTTTGATCAAATCATCGGAATCAGAATCGGCTGGTCCGGTTACAACGAGCAGGGCCTTTGCACCGAGTTCTTTCGCCTTCAGAGACTTGTACCGTAACGATGAGTACTGGTCGAAATCTTTGCGGGTTGAGTCCGAAGCAGGGCTGTACCGCAAGACGATGACAGCCTTGTCTTTGACGTCGAGTCCTTTGTAGTCATCATAGTTTCTGTCTGGGGCTGAGATTCCATATCCGGCGAAAACGAAGTTGCCTGAAAATGATCCGCTCATCGAGAATCCCAATGGACGGAAGTCCGTGTCCAGCTTGAACTCCTGTTTTTTTCCTCCGATCGTTGCGGAGAAACTGTTTTGGACACCCAGCTTGATTCCAGCGACGAACTCATATTTCTGAAAATATGTCTTTGCGTCGCCGAAGGGAAGAAGACTGTACGTCTTGAATTCCGAGGCAACGTAGTCCGCGGCTTTTTCTGCGCCCGCCGTGCCGGTTCGGCGCCCCTCGAGCGCGTCGGAGGCCAAGTATTTAACATGTGCTTGAAGCTCTTGTGCCGTTACTTGAGGATTCCGTTTGGTTTGGGCTTCGGCGACGGAGCCGACGAGCACGAGCAACAGGACCGCTTTGGTAAATGTTGTCATTGTTTTTCCTTTTGGTTGTGCAATGTATGAGGCCGCATCAAACAACTGTCCTGAAAATCTCTTTCGATCGCTCGACGCGAGATAGATAAAGATGTCGGTGGCCGGTTCCGGTTTGTGCAATTGTATCTGATCCTCCTCGGGGATGAACGACTCGACGCATCTGGGTAACGAGAGGCCCCGGATTGACCCGGATGTTGAAGGGCTTGAGTTCTTCTCCAAGAATCTGGGTAAATCCTTCAAGACCGTATTTCGATACTGCATAGGCTCGCCATCGGGGAGGTGCAGCACGCCCTATTGAAGACGAGACATTGATGATTGAGCCGGTCATATGCTTGATCATCGACAAATTTCTGGACCTGTTGAGAATATCCTATTCGCATGCTTGTGCAACAACCGATACACCGATGTCGTGCAAGCAGCAGCGTGGCATTCAAGGCTTCCGCTGAACGCGCGCAGAAGGCAATCTCTGCTCCTTCCCAGGCAAACCCGTTGAATCAGTGCTTTGCCGAGTCCCCGAGAACCGCCTGTTACAAGGGTCTTCTTTCCGGCCAGTTTCAAACCTGCCTCTCCTCTAGGTAAAAAACTCGTTGCAGAAGTAGCTTACTCGATCCAATCAGCAACAAAAACATTGAATTCGTACCGCGCTTTTGCGTTTCGATCCGATACAAACACAAGCTTTTTCCCATCACGAGTGAACATTGGAAAGGAATTGAAGTTGCCACCGTAGGTGATTTGCTCCATGTTCAAGCCGTCGTCATTCATGAGAAAAAGGTGGAAGAAGCGTTTGATTGCAGACGTGTCTCTCATGTTGGATGAGAATATGATCCGCTTGTCATCGGGGTGAAAAATCGGAGCGAAACTCGCCGCCTGATTGTGGGTAAGCTGCTTTTGATTCTTGCCATCTTCGTCGCAGACAAAGATCTCCATTTTCGTGGGTCGGACAAGTTGTTCTGCAAGAAGTGCTTGGTACTCCTTGATGTCCGCAGCGGTCGTTGGATGAAAGCCGCGGTAGACGATTCGCTTGCCATCCCAGGAAAAATTGGGCCCGCCGTCATAACCAATGTCGTTCGTCACCCTTCTAACGTCGGAGCCGTCCAGTTTCATGGTATAGAGCTCGAGATCACCATCGCGCGATGACGTGAACACGATCTTATCGCGGGTCGGCGAGACGGTAGCTTCCGCATCGTAACCCTTGCTCTGAGACAGCGGCCTCAGATTGCTCCCATCAACATTGGCCGCAAAAATATCGTAGTCATTAAAGACTCCCCAAACGTACCCCTTTGACTTGTCCGGAGAAGGAGGGCATGCTTCACTGCTCAAATGAGTTGATGCAAAGAGAACGGTTTTTCCATCCGGATAGAAATAGGCGCAAGTTGTTCTGCCCATCCCTGTGCTGATGAGTTTTTGCCCGGATCCGTCGTTGTTCATCGTAAAAATCTGATCGCAGTGGAATGGAGGACGCGTTGTCTGGAAAATGATTCTTGTCTCGTCAAACGAAAAATAGGCCTCTGCGTTCGTACCGCCAAACGTAAGCTGGCGGATGTTGCGGAGGTGCCTCTCATTCGGATGTCGAAGTGAGTCCGACGATTGACTCGAACCGAGCGATACAAATAGCAGGAGGAGAACTCCAAGGGACAGTTTCTTCATCGTTTCCTTTCTAGGATTGAAAATGGCGAAGCCTCTGGATTGAAAACGTTCGTAGAGTCTTGATCAATGAGAAAGCGCAAGGACGTGGAGAATTTCGATGTAGATGGGGCTCTTGCGTAATACTCAACCACGAATTGTTCTTCGATTCGTTCATAATATGGCCCTTTTTTGCTTCAGAACAAACTGCCACTGTCGTTCCTTCGTCGAAGCCTAAATGCAGTCCGAAATTGTTCGGCCGGAATCCCGGATGGTGCGTCTCAACATCTCCACGTCGTAGACAGGAGCAGCACATGTAGAACCGTTGCAGACGAAAGCTGTCGGTTCGTGAACGGATGCAAGCATGGATTTGATGAAAGGAGGTTCATCCATCGAAGATGGGGAGATTGGCGAGACAAGTTTGCCTGGCTTGTATGTCGCCAACGCGGCACTATGGAGATTTCGCCGTGCCTCATGGTCGTCTTCACAGATCAAGACTACATGCGTCGGTGGATTGAGAAAATCGAGAAGTGCGTGGGAATATGCGGAGGCAAAAAGACCTAGATTCCTGTTGATTCCCGAGAAGTGCCTCAGTGAGCGGTGAGCATACTCTCTGAAGTGTGGTTCTTCTGTTAGTATATGAAGTCTCAGCATGAGCGTGATGGCTCGAGCATTCGAGCTCGCCATTGGAGAGTCCTGTATCGGCTTGTTCTTCACGCTCACTAACGCAATGGCATTATCGATCTTAGGTGTGTCAAAGAACCCTCCCTCGGAATCGTCGAAGAAGTGTTCAATCGTCCTTTCCATCAAGACTTTGGCATTCGTGCGATAGTGGATGTCTCCGGTAACCTGATATGCCTCCAGCAGCGCTAAACCGATTTCTACCTGATCGTCGAGAAAAGTCTCAGGCGCAATGGAATATGCGCGATGCGAAATAAGTCCAGCCGGAGTTCGGTGTTCACCCAAAATGCGTTGAAGCGATCTCAATGCAACATCGAGATGCTCCCGGTGTCCGAAGACTTTGAAAGCCTCAAAGTACGCGGATATCATTACTCCATTCCAGTTTGCATAGATAGTCTGATCAACGTGAGGTGCCTTCTGCCCCGCTCTGGCCTTTTTCATTTTCATTCGAGCCGAAGCCAGCGTCGATTGAACCGTGTCGATTGGGATTGCCAGAATTTTCGAGAGTTCGTCAGGTTCCTTGTCTACAAAGAGAACGTTTTGCGACTTGTCATGAGGCATTTCGCCAAGCTCATCGATGTTAAAACAAAGCTTCGCTACTTCCAGCTCAACTCCTGATAGTACATGATTCAATCGGTCCAGGGACCAGGTAAAAAATGAACCATCATCTCCGAAGTGGACGTCGGCATCCTGGCTGGCATAGAATCCAGCGTTGTCTTTGTCAAACAGGACTTCGTCGGTGAATCGGAGAATATCCAATGCAATATCCTTGAAATTCGGATCTTCCGTTGCCTGATAGGCATGAATATAGTTCACAGCGAGGGGAGCATTGTCGTAGAGCATTTTTTCGAAGTGGGGAACGATCCAGCGCTCATCAGTACTGTAGCGATGGAATCCGCCCCCAAGTTGATCGTAAACTCCACCTTTCGCCATCCTTCTAAGCGTTTCTGTTGCAATTTCAATCATCCATCTCTCCCCAGAGGCGTCATAACATGCAAGTAACAACTCAATCACGCTTGGATGATGGAACTTGGGGGCTGTGCCGAATCCGCCGAATTGGGCATCATACGAGTTTGAGATGCTCGTGAGGGATGCCGTGACGAGATCATTTCTTAGTTCTTCTTCGGGTATCGGCGGGCAGAGTTGCTGCTTTATCGATGAATGAAGGATCGTGGCGTTCTTTTCGATGGTCTTCTGATCATTGCGGTACTTCTCAGCCAATACATCCAGTATCCTTGAAATACCGACTCTGCCGTGACGATCCTCCGGTGGGAAGTACGTTCCTCCATAGAAGACTCTTCCATCAGGAAGAAGAAAGGCAGTGAGAGGCCAGCCTCCTTGGCCCGTTATTGCGCTGACGGCCGCCTGGTATCTCGAATCAATATCGGGGCGTTCATCTCGATCTACTTTAATCGCAACGAAGTTGTCGTTGATCTTCTTGGCGATGGTGACATTTTCATAACTTTCTCCATCCATCACATGGCACCAATGACACCAGACCGCGCCGATGTCCAGTAAGATAGGCTTGCCTTGTTTTTCAGCTTCTTCAAATGCTTCCTTGCCCCAGGGATACCAATTGACAGGTTGACGCGAGGCTGAGCGGAGGTAGGCACTCCGTTCCTGCCCAAGGCGGTTAGGGGGAGAAAAAGCACCGTCATCAATGGTCATGGGAGCATGCGTCTTATTGTCATGGATTGGTCGAGACGACGAGAGAACGCGAAGAACTGAACTTCACGCGGTTTTCGACGAACTCACTGAATTTGTGCCAGAGCTGATTTCAAACGATCGAAGTCCTCGTTGTCGCCGACTTTGTACTCCAAGTCGATATAGGCGATCTGTCCTTCCTTATCAATCACAAACACCGTACGCTTGTTGTAGCCGGATTTTTCATTGTAACTGCCATACATCTTGCCTACTTCATGAGAGTGATCGCTAAGAAGTTTGAATGGGAGATTGTGGTGTTTCGCCCACTCGAAGTGAGACCAAACGTAGTCTCCGCTGATTGCGAGAATTTCGGCGCCAAGTTTGTCCAGGTTGTGAAGATCATCGCGCAGCGCGCAGACTTCTTTTGTGCATCCTTCGCTCCAGTCTGCAGGGTAGAAGGCTAACACGACATTTCGCTTCCCGATAAGATCTGACAACTTCACGGGAACTCTGACGACGGAGTCCTTCGTCGCGTAATGAAGCGAAAAATTCGGCGCAGCCTGCCCGATCGCCAAGGGGGTCTGGGTCTGCGCGTACGAGAACGAATCAGCGAGCAACATCAGCGCAAAGAACTTCAATGAAATGTTCACGAATCCTCCTGTCCAGAGTATCTGGCCGAAATTGGCCTGTGCCTATCTAAAATGCAACCTCTACCAAGGCGCAGCTCCTCCAAACGGAACCTCCCAGCCTCAAACCTTGTTCAAAGCAAGAGGACCAGGTTGATTCTGGAAGCGCTAAACTCTATATTGCTAACAGATGGCACTGCGTACGATGCGACATATCATGATCGTGGGTCTGTTCCTGCTTCTTACAACAGCACCCAGCCTGGTTAAGTTTCCGGCCAATCCTGCTCAGGGGGAGTTCCCAACGATCCACTATCTCACCAGCCACGATTGTGGTCCGGTCGAGTTGCACAAAAACCTGAACCATGCCTGCTTGTGTTTCCTTTGTTCAAGAATTCCCAACGCCTCTGCCGGCGTAATCACAACATTGACTTTTCCAGTTCTCTCTTTTTTCCCGATAGATCCAGCCGTATCTGCGTCTCTCATCACCGAAGGATTTTATCACACTTCCCCCGATAGGGGACCTCCTAGCCTCATTTCCTAGATAGTTTTTCCCGCGTGTCGCATTCATGCATTGTTGTGTGCATGAATATCAAAAGAGCCGAAACAGAGGAGTCACGGAATGAGACTATTTGCAAGATCGTGCGTCTTGATCTGCATTTGCGGATCGTACCTGCAAGTTGCGTCAGGGCAATCGAGCATCAATCCGGATATCAGTGTCATACCCCGTTTTCGAATTGAAACAAATGATGGAGCACAGCTTCCGGCCAAACGCGAGTTCGGCCAACCTGAATTCACCATGGAAGAATTCGAGATAGCTCTTCAGGCATATCTCAATCCGTATGCCCGCGCGGACATTTTTCTTTCAAAGGCTGGAACGGGTTCAGAGCCACTCGAAATCGAAGAAGGATATGCAACATTCGTCCGCGGACTCCCCTTTGATTTGAATCTGAGAGTTGGCAAGTACCTCGCAGAGTTCGGCAGACTTAATCCGCTCCATCCGCATGCCTTGCCTTTTTTGACAACGCCTTTAAGCCTGGAACGTTTTCTTGGGGCCGAAGGCGTGAATGACCTTGGGATTTCCGCCAGCGTTCTCTTACCGACGGGAGAGATCTATACAAAACTGACTCTTGACCTTCTTCGCGGTAACTCCATCGCCGTTCTCGATCCGTCGGGAAAATCTCTTGCGGGAGGAATGGGAATGCTCGACACAACTGGAGGCAGGATCTACTATGCGAACTCTGCCCGGCTGATGACGTTTCTTCCGATGGGAGAGGATGCAGACCTCGAAATAGGATTAAGTGGATTGACCGGTATTCACGATCCTTACGGCAAATACAGGTTCTATTACGGCAATTTGGATGTGAAGTACAAATGGAAGCCGGATGCCTATACAGCGTTCACATGTCAAGGAGAAGTTCTCGTCAATTCACGTCGATTAAACCCGGGATCAACAGTATCGTCAGCGGGACTCTTTGTGTTTGCAGACTACCAATTCAAGAAAGTCTTCAGCGTTGGAACACGATACGACTACTCGGAAGCTCCCTATTCACAGGATGACAAAGCATCTGCGATAGCACTGTTCTTTGGATTCTATCCTGTTGAAGAAACCGCAGCAGTTCGGCTCCAGTACCAGCACACCATCTTAGCACCAGCCTCCGCCCCGAAGACAGAAATCAATTCGATTGCATTGCAGTTCCTTTTTTCCATGGGACCACACAAAGCACATCCATTTTAGTCACTGAGCTACTTGATAGAGGAAGAAGCCAATGAAAAAGACTTTCGCGCTTGTTGTTGTAGGTTGTTTGTTGATTAATCCGCTTCATGCAAATATCAAAGTGATTGCGACACTGAGTGACTTGGCCGAATTCACCAAAATCGTGGGCGGAGATAGAGTCGACGTTGAATCGATCGTCAGGGGAACCCAGAATCCGCATTTCATCGAAGTCAAACCGAGCTACATGATGAAGCTCAAATCGGCTGACCTTTTTGTGATGGCGGGCATGCAGTTGGAGATGTGGGCTCCCCAGATCATTGACGGTTCGCGCAATTCGCGACTTCGTATTGTGGACTGCTCCAAGTATGTTGACAAGCTCGAAGTGCCCGCCGGAAAAGCGGACGCAAGCCTTGGCGACGTCCATCCGTTCGGCAATCCGCACTATTGGCTCGATCCTGAAAACGTGAAACCAATCCTTCTGGCAATCATGGAAGGACTGGCGTCCGTCTCGCCAAACGATCGGGCATTGTTTCAGGCGAACATGGATGCGTACCTGAAAACACTGCAGACGAAGATATCCGAATGGAAGAAGGAGATGGAGCCCTACAAAGGGGCTCAGTTCATTTCATATCATACAAGTTTTTCCTATTTTGCACACCGGTTTGGTTTGATTGTTGCAGGCTATGTTGAACCAAGGCCCGGAATTCCTCCCACACCATCGCACATATCGGAACTGATAGATTTGATGAGGCACGCCAATATCAAGGCCATCGGCTTGGAGCAATTCTATGAAGATTCTGCCCCGCAAAGTGTGGCGAATGCCGTAGGTGCCAAGGTTGTGAAGCTTTCCACTTCTGTTGGGGGAGTTCGAGGAACAGACACCTACACGGCTTTGATCGACTACAATGTACGCATGCTTTCAGAAGCTCTTAAATAGCGCTTGGGCGTCAGGAAATGCGGTTCCAGCAAAGATACACTGCTCTACTTACCGCTGATGGACAAATTTCCCTAGGAGAAGAATGCAACATCCGCTGATACAATTCAGGCGTGTCCATCTTGGGTACGGCAGGAGAACTATTGTTTCCGATATTTCGTTCAACATCCACCAAGGTGATTTCCTCGGCATTGTGGGTCCGAATGGAGCCGGCAAAACAACGATTCTGCGTGGGATTCTTGGTATTCTTCCCCCTAAGAGCGGTGAGATCGTTTGTACAAATCCGAGTGGCGGCAAGCTGAAAATGGGATATGTACCCCAGCGAGATTCAATTGATCCCATCATGCCATTCACGGTATCAGACGTTGTCTTGATGGGATGCTACGGCAACCTCGGCTTGTTCAAACGACCGAACAAAGATGATCGGCTGGCAGCCCGCAAAGAGATGCGCCATGTCGACGTGGAGGATCTCGCCGACGCTTCGTTCAAGGACTTGTCAGGAGGACAGAAGCAGCGAGTTCTTATCGCAAGGGCGCTCACCCTTAGGCCAGATATCCTCATCCTTGATGAACCGACGAACGGGATGGATTTGACATCAAGATCAGCCATTCTCAATCTCGTCAAGCTACTCCATGAAGAACAAAATCTGACAATCCTGATGGTGAGCCATCTGTTAAGTGATGTCGCGAACTACGTGAATCGAATCGCCCTCGTGGAGGAATCGTACTTTCAAATTGGAAACCTTGATGAAGTTCTGACGGAACAAAATCTGGAGAGACTGTATGGCATGCGTGTGACCGTGGGTGAATTTCATGGAAACAAGTTTGTGATCGCGGGAGGCAAGAGTGTCTAGTTCTCAAATTGTACACACAATCGTTACAGAATTCCCGTTTGCTTTGCTTGGAAGCCTCGTCGCGGGGATTCTGTGTGCCTATCTCAGCGTCTATGTTGTTTCCAAGCGCATCGTTTTTGTCGGTGCAACGTTAACTCAAGTTGCGCTTGCAGGAATCGCCTTCGCCCATCTCCCATTTATCCATGTCGATCCAATCATCGGCTCGGTGCTTTTCACGCTGGCTGTTGTTGTCATCTTCGCCCGGTTGCTGCAGAGCAGAGTTGTACCGCGCGATAGCGTGTTGGGTGCCGGGTTTGTGATTGCCATTGCCCTCCGTATCCTGCTTATTGAGAAAAGCCCTGCGGCCGAAGCATCAGAAATCGAGGCGATCCTGAAAGGAGACATACTTTTCGTCACCGCCTCGCAGTTCTACCTCTTATTGGCGGTCGCAGTCGTGCTGCTCACGATTCACATACTATTCTACAAGGAATTCATCTTCATTGCCTTCGATCCGGAAACGGCGGCCACCCAGGGATATCGGGCGACACGGTGGGAACTTCTTTTCTATCTCACTGTCGGAATTGCGATCTCGGTGGCAATTCGCATGGTCGGTGATGTTTTTGTTTTCGGTTTCCTTGTCATTCCTGCAATCAGCGCGATTCTCCTGGCGCGGAAGGTCACTTCGATTTTCATTCTTGCAGCATTGTTCGGTGCTATTCCTCCGATCGCAGGTCTTTATCTGGCATTCAAACTCGACATTCCAGCCGGTCCCACAACTGTCGCTACTGGATTTGCTCTCCTCTGCGCCAGTTGGACTCTTAATAAGTTACGCAGATGAACCAATCTCTCGGCAAAAAGTGAAGACACTATCCTCATCAGGCAAGACAGTCGTCGTAACGGGCGGGACGGGAGCATTGGGTTCGGCCGTTACTACTCGTTTTCTTTCGGAGGGAGCAACTGTCGTTATTTCGTATCGTCAAGAAAGCGAATTGGGGATGTTCGGAGGCGCTCCGGTCGATCGATTCTTCCCCGTGCACGCAGATGTCACGGTTCAAGCGGACGTGCAGAAATTGCTCGATACCGCTGTAGCCAAAACGGGGCATATCGACATTCTCGTCAACACAGTCGGAGGATACCTGCCCACAAAACCGTTGACGGAGATCTCGGAACTGGAATGGGATCATATGATGTCCATCAATCTCAAAAGCACCTTCTTGTGCACACGAGAAGCGTTGAAGAGAATGGCTGGTCATCGCTATGGAAGAATTGTCAATATCTCGGCGATGGCGGGCTTGAAGCCCTCTTCAGGGAAGTCAGCCTACGCCGTCGCAAAATCCGGTGTTTCCCTGTTGACGCAAATTGTTGCAGAGGAGCAGCGCGAGACCGGGATTACGATTAATGCGATTGCACCGGACATTATCGACACGGCCGCCAATCGGAAATCCATGCCGGGCGAAGACTTCACGAAATGGGTAAAGCCAGACCACATTGCCGACATGATATTCTATTTTTGCTCGGAAGCGGCGGGCAGCATTTCGGGAACAACGCTCAGAGTCACCGGCGGAATTTGAACCTCGCGGAACATTGATGGGTAACGTGTGCTGCTCGACCGATCGATTTTTCCCTCCTCACATCGAATATGACCAACAAGTTTTGTATATTTTAGCACGCGACAGATGTGGCTTTATTTCTGGTGCCGCTTTCTATTAGTGATATTGGTTTTTTTGAAATCGTTCTGCCTTTTGTCCGAAGGTCCGAAGGTCCGAAGGACTCCTTTGGAGACTCCTTTGGAGACTTCCGCCTGCCGCTCATGAAACACACAAGGCGGGCAGGCCTCTGGAGACTCCCGCCTGCCGCTCTAGAAACACACAAGGCGGGCAGGCCTTGGGGGGAAGCAGGCACTATTGCTGTTTTGAAAAGGCTTGGCGATAAATCACAAGTCTTCTTCTTAGAAGTAGCACCAGCAAGCGAGGGGATACCTTCCTCGTTTCGTCATCAACAAAGGATTCTCTATGACACTCGGTCAACAAATCAGCGAAGACATGAAAGCGGCAATGAAATCTGGGGACAAGACCAAGCTCGAGACTCTCCGAACTGTCCGCGCGCATATGATCGAACTCAGCAAACGAGGAACCGGAAGCGAAATCTCTCCTGAAGAGGAACTTTCGGCCCTTCTGGTGGCGGCCAAGAAGAGGAAGGAAGCCATCGACATCTATCGCAAAGCAGGTCGAGAAGATTTGGCATCGCAGGAGGAAAAGGAGTTAGCTATCATTAGCAGTTACATGCCAAAACAGATGAGCAGGGAAGAGGCAGAAACCATTGTTGCGAAGATTGTGATGGAAACTGGTGCAACAACGTCCAAGGACTTAGGGAAAATAATGCCGTTGGCGATGAAGGAATTGAAGGGGAAGATCGAAGGCAGCATTGTACAGGACATTGTCAGGAAGAAGCTTGGAGGATTCTAGGTGATCTTCGATATTGTTCTTAGCGTACCACTTGTTCTTTGCACGTTGCTTGGTTTGCGTGACGGCCTTGTTCGAAAACTCGTCAGCATCGCAGCAATCATTGGCGGCCTCTTTCTGGGGCAATTGTTCATGCACAGTGCAAGTGAATACCTGACCCAGACCGTCGGGATTCCGCCTCGAATAGGACCTTCCGTCGGATTCTTCATCATTTTCGTCCTTGTCACGCTCTCTGCCGGAGTGCTGTACCGATTGTTGTCGGACAACTATAAGATAGGCGGTGTTGCCGACAAAATTCTCGGAGCTGCATTCGGCTTCGTCCAGGGAGCTCTGTTGGCGAGTAGCCTTTTATTGATTTTGGCCATGCAAGGTGCCCCTTCAAGAAGTACGGTCCAAAAATCTCGCCTCTATAAACCACTCGTCAATATCGCCCCTCAATTACTTGACTTTCGGTCCGGCACCGGGCCAAAGACTCAACGCCATCCCGACCAACTTGCAGACCCGCAAAAATCTCTCCAAGATCGGGTCTCGAAAACGATTGAGACTGAAGCGAAAAAGAAGGCTGATGAAGTGAACAAGCATACGCAGAAAGCCCGCAAACAACAGGAAAAGGCAAAATAGTTGTGTCGGACTTTCAAGAACAATTGTCTCCGCAGTTTCTATCCGCTCTCAAGAAGCTCGAATTCGACAAAGTCCTTGAGCGAATCGGTAGACTCGCCGCCACAGAACTCGGTCGGCAGAAATCGCTCACGATAACCCCCCGAACCGATGGCGCAAGCATACGATTGGAACTCCTGCGCGTAACAGAGGTGAAAGAGCTCGTTGTTGCAGAGGGGGGACTTCCACTCGACGGAACAAAGAACATCATTTCATCCTTGCGCAAGATCGCTGTCGAGAATCAGGTCCTTAGCGTACAGGAGCTTCTCGATATCGCTTCCACCCTCCGGGCCTCTCACGCGGTTCACTCCTTCCTAACAAGGCGCAAGACTCAGTATCCGGATATCTCCTGCTTCCTTCAAACGCTTCATATGGAAAAAGTCGTCGAATACAACATATCGCAGGCGCTTGATGACCAGGGATTTGTGAAGGATTCCGCTAGCAAGGAACTCAAACAGATCAGGCAAGATCTTATTCATGCGAGTGAGGCACTCCGTAAACGCCTCGAATCCATCTTGCGCCAGGTGTCCGAACAAGATTTCCTTCAGGAAGAAATACTGACCACGCGCGACGGGCGGATGGTTATTCCTGTCAAGTCTGAACACAAATCGCATGTGCCGGGATTCATACATTCCTCATCGGCGAGCGGACAGACTGTGTACATCGAACCGGCCGAAACTCTCGATCTCAACAATGCGCTGAAAGAACTTCAACTGCGGGAACAACGGGAAGTGTACAAAATCCTCAGCGCGCTGACAGGCCAGGTACGGGATACTCGTCAGAACCTGGAAGAAAACCTGTCCACCTTGACCGCGCTTGATCTTCTTTCCGCCAAGGCACGGTACTCGATCGAAGTTCTTGGCAATCCGCCCGCTGTCAGTGAAGAACCGGTCATCAAGCTTTTTCAGGCGCGGCACCCAGTCCTGCTGCAACGACACAAACGTGATGAGATTGTCCCACTCGATTTCGAAATTGGTCGAGAGGTTTCAACAATACTGATTACGGGGCCAAACGCAGGCGGAAAGACCGTCGCGTTGAAAACCGTCGGCCTGCTAACCCTTTGTGCAATGGCCGGGATCCATATTTCTGCCGCGTCCGAGTCCCACATCTATCCCTATCGAAGTTTTTTTGTCGATATTGGCGATGATCAATCGATCGAGAGCGACCTGAGCACGTTCAGTTCGCATCTCCTGAATTTGAAGCAGATTGCGGAAAATGCCGACCATGATTCTCTCGTCTTGATTGATGAAGTTGGGGCTGGGACGGATCCGGCTGAAGGAGGAGCGCTCGCGGCGGCGATGCTCCATGAATTGACTGAACGAAAAACCACGACGATCGCAACAACTCACGACGGACTCCTAAAGGCCTTCGCGCACGAGTCGGCAGGAATGGAAAACGCTTCGATGGAATTCGATCAGGCGAGCCTTCGCCCCACCTATCGTTTCAGGCTTGGCGTACCCGGGAGCAGTTTTGCATTTGAATTAGCCCAGCGCATTGGCATCCCAGCGCACATCATTGACGGTGCTCGGAGTAATCTTGGATCAGGCAAAATTCGGCTTGAAAACCTCATTGTGGATCTCGAACGGCAATCACAAGAAATGGAGAAACAGAAATCGAACAATCGGAATGAGACCGAGCGTCTTCATCAGATGACGACTGAGTTCGAACTAAAGACACGGGAACTCAAGAAGGAAACTGCCGTGATCAAGAAACGGGCACTTTCCGAGGCAAAGGAGATTGTCCGGAGTGCAAAAGCCGCCATTGAGCGTGAGGTGAAAGAAATTCGGGAAAGCAAAGGTCAGCCGGAAATCATACGGGCCGCCCGAAAGAATATGCAAGCGGTCTCCGACGCACTCGGAAAAGAAACGGTGGACGAAACTCCACTTCATCACGAATCTGGCCTGTTTTCTCCCGGCGACCACGTTCGATTACATGATGGGACTCGGGTTGGTGAGATCGTTCAGGTCCTCGAGAACAGCGCAATCGTTCTCTGGGGAAACGCAAGGATGAGAGTTTCGACGAGAGACCTTGTCAGGCAAGACAAAGACCCGCGAACATTCTATCCGTCGTCTTCATCACCCTTGCCGCAGATTGTCGCAGCTACAGAAATTGATCTGCGTGGAATGATGGGCGATGAGGCCGTTAACCAGGTCCAGCAATTCATCGACAATGCATTTGTTGCGGGACTGCATCGCGTTGACATTATTCACGGAAAGGGAACTGGCGCATTACGAAAGCGTGTCACTGCCTTTCTTAAGTCA
>Ga0315286_10000588_pt1 | contig 31094 bp, 20 predicted proteins | sample YL17G10_0_MG_FD_205038 | JGI IMG/M metagenome (GOLD analysis project Ga0315286, IMG submission 205038) | Sediment microbial communities from Yellowstone Lake, YNP, Wyoming, USA - YL17G10_0 | ecosystem: Environmental > Aquatic > Freshwater > Lake > Sediment | place: USA: Wyoming | collected... | reverse complement strand
CGGCCAGGAACCGCATCTCTGGGTTGTTCTCGACCCATCCCGTCGGCCACTCGTCCCGGACGACCGCGCGGCACTTGCCCGTTGCCGGATCGCAAGCCGCGAGCTCGAGGACGTTCTGGCGCCGGTTCGTATGGTTGAAAAGAAGGACCGAACCGTCGGGCGACCACTGGACATTGTAGACGTAGTGTCCGACCGCCGCGTTATCAAACGGCTTCCCGTCCCGGACGTCGGCCCGGACGGTCGTCTTCGACGCGACGTCATAAATTAGGACATCGACGACGGGATTCGGCTGCCCCGCTTTGGGGTAGGCCTCGATATCGGGCTTGCTGTAGAGCTTCGTCTGGTCCATCTGGAGAAAGAAGTCGGGGACGCGGCTCTCGTCGAAGCGATAGAACGCGACCTTGGATGAATCCGGAGACCACCATATCGCGGTGTTCTGGTCGAGCTCCTCGCCATAGACCCAGCTCGCCGACCCGGATTTTACGCGGGTTTTTTCGGAACCGTCCGTCGTGACGCCGACCTCGTTCTTCCCATCGGCATCGCTCAGCCAGAGGTTCCGGTCGCGATAGAAGGCCTTGAGCTTTTTGTCCGGCGAGATCACGCTATCCCACTGCCGCCCGCGGACAGGCCCGGCCCCGGGGTGTCCCCGACGCGGGGCTTCCGCCGGGGCGACGCCGGCCTCGACGGCCTTGCGCGCCGCGACGTCGTACCGATAGAGCTTGCCGTCCTTCCGGTATTCAAACGTCTTCCCGTCCTGGCTCCACGTCACCGTCAGCGTCCCGAGCTTGGCGGCCGACGGGATCTCCCGGCTCATCTTCTCATAACGGGCGTAGCCCGGCATGGTCTTCAGGCGGTCCTGGGCCGCCGTGAATGACGTGCCGACGATGACGGCCAGGACGAGGAAAACGATCGAGCGCATGCGCATGGGTTCGCTCCTTTCGCGAAGATGGGGATTATAGGACCCGAAGCGGCGTTTAGCAAGCCGCTCGCGCAACGTCAAGCGCTGGGCATAGGGGCCCGCACACGGTCCGCCCTGGCGGCCAGAAACCGTTCGGCCGCCGCGGCGTCCAGGGGGGAATCGCTCCGAGGGTTTAGTTCCGGGGGTGATTGTCCGGGTCGGCTCCTCCCCCTGGGGGTGAGGCGGCAGTTGACAGAAGGGAGCCCCAAGGCTTATATTGTTATTAGGAAAAGGAGAAGGGGGATGGAACTTTACGATGACAAACGGAGCCACTCGCGCCGGCCTCACCTGAAGGCTGTCTATATCGAACGCCTCTCCAAGCCTCAGGAGAAGCCGGGCTACGCTTTGGTGATGGCCCACGGGACGGACATCAGCCAGAGCGGGATAGGCCTGATCGGACCGCAGCTGCTCGCCCCGGGCGAGGCCGTCCGCCTGCTGTTCCCGATGCCGGACCTGACCGTGAACCTTCCCGTCGCCGCGGGGGTCGTCTGGTCGAAATCCGAGGGCGCCAAGTTTCGGTCCGGCCTTCGGTTCCTGTCCTGATCCCGCGGGCGAGGGCAACGTGGAAGGCCGTTCGGAAAATCGTGTCTTTCGCCGTTGGGTCCATGCCCGGCCCGTCTATTTCGAGAAAGGACCGCTCGAGGAAGGGGCCGGGAATCCCGCAAGCGTCAATTTCCTCGCCCAGATGGTGGACATCAGCCAGGGAGGGGTCGGGCTGATCACCCAGCTTCCCCTGCGCGACAAGGATGTCATCAGGGTCCTGATCCCCGGTCCGGAGCCTTCGATGAACCTCCCCGTCCGGGCCGAGGTCGTCTGGTCCGTGTCCGCCAAGACCAGCACCCGCTACGGTCTAAGGTTCCTGTCCTAGGGCAGACGGCGGGATTTGTAGCCACAACTCTTAGGTTGGGTCTTGGGCCGGCGCAGTCTAAAGCCCACGGCTACAATGGGCTACCGGACGCTTCGGGGACTTTCCTATCGGAAAGGTAGTCGAACAGGACCACGTCCGCCCCTTCGCGGGCGGCTTTCTTGTCGAAAAACTCCACGATGCGGTCCCGGCGGGCCAGGAGCCCGTCGATCTCCATGTTCGTGAGGTAGGTCCCGAGCCGTTCGACGACCGTCTTCTTGTCCAGCCGGCGCATCCTCTCGAGCAGGGCCCTATCGCACCGGGCGAGGTCGTCGGGATCGAGGAGCTCTTTGTATGGGCGGAAGGCACGGGTATGGTCGATGATCCAGATATCCCAGCTCCGGGTGATCACGATGTTTCCGTAGTTCCGGTCCTTGTTGGCGATGAGCTGGTCGAAGACGCGCACGATGTGGATCTGCCGGTTCCAGCGGTCTCTCTCCGGGATCGGGGGCTTCTGCCCGCTTTGGATCCGCGCTTTCTCGTCCATCAGCACGTCGTCGATCCACCAGGTCACCGCGGCGGGCTTATTGCCGACCTTCCTCTCGACCGTCGGCGGGATCATGTTCATCCCCAGGAGCCTGTCCAGGACGCAGGCGGCCAGGTTGAACTTATAAGTGTCTCTGAAATTGAGCTCCCATTGCCCTCCGACCCCCTCGAACTTGCTCGCGGCGACGTCGATCGTTTGGATGTGCGCGTCATGGGTCCCCCGCGCGTTCTGTAGAGTGGCGCGCGCCGACCGCGTCGTCCCCCCCAAGATGATCTTGCTCCGGACGATATCCGCGGTTCGGAGGAAATCCTCCTTGTCCTCCCGGCTCCAGGCCGAAGGGTCTGATGCCGCGTCCTGCCCGGGAGGAGGGGGCTGGGCGGCGCCAAGAGCAAGGACGGCCGCGCAGGCGGCGAGGAGCCGGGCGCGGACAGGGCGCCCCTTAGTCGACCCGGAAGGCGACATCGAGCGGCTTCCCGAGCTCGTAGACGTCCAGCCTGAGCTTTAAGATCTTCCCCCTGATCCCGCCCTTGGGCATCGGGAAATAAACAAGGTCCTCCATGTAGCCCTTCGTCTGGACATAGATGGAATCGACGGTCCTCCCACCGCCCTGCGTCTGGGGGAAGAGGCGCCCCTCGGCCTTGCGGAAGTAGGAGAAGCCGGTCATGATCTGGTCGCCCAGGATGCCGGTCTGGCTCTTGAACTTGTTGTCGGGTGCCAGCTTGTCGTATTGGAGCGAGATCTCCTCGACAGAGGGCATCGGGTAAACGGCATCCGCTTCGTCGACCAGGAAGAGCGTCTCCCGGTCGACGATGATCCGGTTCAGGCGCTTGTTGGCGATCTTGATGCCCAGGGGAAAATAGGGCTCTTCGGCCCGCCTGCGGGCCAGCTCGACATCCACGATGATCGCCAGGTTCGTGTCCTCCCAGGTGTAGTTGAACGTGGCCGTCTTGGAGGCCTCTCCCCCCTTCCCCTTCGGGCCTACGGACGCGCATCCCGCGGCCAGCACCGCCAGCCCCAAAAGGATCGACACCGGAAGCGTCGGTTTCATTGTCCCCTCCCCTATTCGACCGCGAATCCCGCGGTCCTCTCGATCGTCTTGTTGGCGATCTTGTCCGTGACCTTGATCCTGAAAGTATATTTCCCGGGCTTGAGCGACGAGAGCGGGACCTGCGTCCCCCCGGCGACGGCCGTGTTCTCCTCGACCTTTGTCCGGATCGCCGTGGGATTCAGCTTGAAACCCACCTCAGGGGAAATGATGAAGTAATCGATGGCCAGGTTGACCTCGCCGTTCTCGGTCGCGGCGTTGTAGACATGGAAGAGAACGCTCAGGTCTTCGCTCGCCTTGAAGACGCTCCCCCAGCGCGGCGTGGCCCTGTAATCGCTCGTGACGTAGGGGCTGAAATCCCCCGCCGGCTCACCCTTGGGCCTGGACACCACCTCCGAGCTGAGGATGAGGGAGCTCGTGTCGAGCTCGCCCTTCCAGAAATTCTTGACGTCCAGGTCGGCCTTGAGCAGGGTCGGGTTCTCCTTGTCCTTGTCCTCCGCCCCGAAATAGAGCACGGATCTTCCGGGCTTGGCCGGGAACCCGAAGACGCAGACCAGCTTGCCCTCCTTCTCCTTTTCGATCCGGACCGTCGTCAGGAAGTCCTGGACCTCCTCACCCTCGCCCTTGAGCCGGCCGAAGAAAGTCGTTTCCTTCAGCTTCTTCCGGTCGATCGTTCCCGGATCGATCTGGACAAGAAGGGATACATAGGCGCTGCCGCCCATGGCCCGCGTGTAGATCGGGGCCCACTCCAGGGAGATGCCCTTAACCTCAGTGCCGGTTTCGATGAAGTCCCGGATCATCTTCCCCTCGAGGGAATTCTCGTCCAGGACGTACTTATACATCGGCAGTTCCTTGAGGTCGGGGTTGAAAACGACGATCTTGGGGAAGACCTCCATGGCTCGGCGAATCTTCAGGGGCGTCGTCTCGTCGAGCTGGAAGCCCGATTGAAAGTTCCTGAAGATGATCGTGAACTGATCGGTCAGGCTGAGGTCAGGCATAGGCGGGTAGATCCAGAACTCTGCCGGAGCCTCAAACTGGGTACCTTCCTGGGCCTCGGTCCTCACCCCGGTCGCCCCTCCCTTGACCTGGCTCGGAGGCCCGAACGTGAGATAGACCTTGCCCATGTCCGAGCGCCAACCCTTGGGCCCGACCCCGAAGGCATAAATCTTGTTGACGTGGGCCAACCGCGCCATCCACTCGTTCCGAAACTCGTTGACCTTGCTGCCCGGCGAGGGGTCCCTTTTGGCCCAGAATAACTCGATGAACAGGTCCTTATCCGCATCCGTTTTCAGGGCCTCGAATGCGGCCTTCTCTTCGGGAAGGATGAGGAGCGCGACCTCTTCTTTGAGCCATTTTTCGTACTTGTCGGGTCCCTTCTTCTCCCCGGCCGCGGCGGCCGGAGCGAGAATCGCGAGCCCGGCGAGGACGAGGATCGTCCACATAATGGGTTTCTTCATTTGTGCCTCCATGATGTTTGTTTTCCGTTCATGACCTTGACGGCGCCTTCGAGCGCCGCTCCCACTCGACAAGGGCCTTGCGGGCGTTCGCCTTGCGCGACGTTTCACCTTCGGTCGTTTTCTCGAGATAGAGCCTGAGATAGCGGACGGCCTCGGTCAGCTTTCCCGCCTGCTCGAGGACGGACGCGAGGTTGAACCAGGTCTCGGACGACGGCTGGAGCTCGACGGCCTTCCTCAGGTTCTCTTCGGCCAGGTCCCATCGGCCGAGGCCGGCGTAGATCACGCCCAGATCCTGGCGGATCCGGAGATCGGCCGGGGATTCCTTCTTCAGGGCCTCGTCGATCTTTGCGGCTTCCTCTCCGCGGCCCAGGGCCCCCAGCGCATAGGCATACTTCATCCGAATCATCTTGTTCTCGGGTTCGACCGCGAGGGCCTGCCGGTAGAATCCTTCCGATCCTTCCCAGTTGCCCCGGACGTCCTCGACCCAACCGGCGATGACCAGGGCATCAAAGTACGCGGGGTCTATCCGGAGGGCCGCCCGGCTCATTTCCGAGGCTTCGTCGAACCGGCCCGCCCTCATCTCGAAATGGGCGAGCCGGGTGAGAAGGACGAAGGAATCCGGCATCCGGGACAGCCCCTGTTCGAGAACTCCGATGGCCTCGGGCAGCTTGTCGCGGCGGGAAAGGAAGATCGCAAGGTCCACGTATCGCCAAGCGACGTCGGGCTGGAGGCGGAGGATCTCCCGGTAATTCTTCTCCGCATCGTCCCACTTTCCGTCCCATTCGCTCGTCTTCGCCCGGTAGAGGATCTGAAACTCCGCCATCATGTCCTTGGGGTCGGAAAGAGGGCCCTTGCCGACCCGGACCGACGCGGCGCCCCCCACATAGCCGAGCGACCTCAGCCGCTCCTCTTCTTCCCGGCTGAGCTTCCTCCGGCTCAGGGCAAGATCGGAAGAATTCGCCGCGATCGCGTCCTTGAGCTTCCTCATCATCGCCGAGCCCGTCCCCGCCTGCTTCTGGATGAGGTCCCTCGACTCTCCGGGATCGGCCTTGATGTCGTAGAGTTCGGGGCGGGGGGCCCGGATGAACTTCCAATCGCCGTCGATAAGGCCGACGAGCTCGGACCAGCCGTACGTCTCGAGCGGATAGTAGCTTTCCAAGTAACACGGCAGGTCATCTTTCTTCCGGCCTTCCATGTAGGGCAGGAGGCTCGTTCCCTGAACCGCCTTGTCGACGGGCATTTTCAACGCGTCGAGGACGGTCGGCATGATATCGATGAGCCTGACCCGCGACTCCACGACCCGGCCCCTCGGGAGGTTTCGCGGGGCGTGAAAGAGGAGCGGGACCTTCATCGTCACGTCATAAATGAAGACGCCGTGGTCCACCTCCCCCTTCTCCCCCAGGGCTTCGCCGTGGTCGCCGGCGATCACGATGAGCGTCCGATCGAGAAGGCCTTTTTCGCGGAGCCGCGCCAGGACCTTCCCGAAGCACGCATCCATGTAGGCGATCTCGCCGTCGTACGGGTCGGCAAACTCCTCCTTGAACGGCGGCGGAGGCTGGTAAGGCATGTGCGGGTCGTAATAATGGATCCAGGAGAAGAACGGACCGCCGGGCTTCCCGTCCAGCCAGCTGAGGAAGGCGGCCGTCGTCTCTCCCGCCCCCCTTTCCGACCGGAAGGTCTTGATCATCTCGTCCTCGCCGAATCGGTCGTCGAAGACGTCGAACCCCTTCCCGACGCCGAAGCGGGAATCCACGTTGAACGAGCTGACGAACGCCGCCGTCGCGTACCCCTTCTCCTTGAGCCGCTCGGTCAAGGTGACAATGTCCTTGTTGAGGTAATAGGTCCCGTTGTTGTGGACCTTGTGGTAGAGAGGACCGGTCCCGGTGAGGATCGAACAGTGCGAAGGGAGGGTCATCGGGACCGGGCAATAGGCGTTGGCGAAACGGACCCCGCCCGCGGCAAGGGAATCGATGGCGGGCGTCCGGGCCTTGTCGTAGCCGTAAGCGCCGAGGCGGTCGGGACGCGTCGTGTCCAGCGTCACGAGAAGGACGTTCAGCCGATCGTCCTTTTTTATGTCGTCGGCAGCCGCGGCAGGGACAGGCAGGCCCGGCGAGGCCAGGACGGCGACAAGGAGGAGGGAGGGGATCCTCATAGCCCTTTGAGCCGCCTTTCCCATTCCGCAACCGCTTCGCGGGCCCTTGCTTTCCTGGGAGTTTCGCCCTCTTTGGTATCCTTGAGGTATCGCTTCATGATGACGACGGCCTCCTCGAGCTTCCCCATCCGGCCGAGGAGCGAGGCCAGCCGGTGATGGTTCTCCGGCGAGGGGTTCAGGGCGACGGCCTGCCTGAGGTTCGCCTCCGCCAGGTCCGGCTTCCCCATGGACGTGTAGATAACCGAGAGATCGGTGTAGATCTTGGGGTCCCCCGGATACTCTTTCTTGAGGGCCTCGTCCATCCGGGCAGCCTCTTCCCCGCGTCCCATGGCTCCCAGGACGTAAGCGTATTTCATCCGGACCGACTTGTTCTCTGGCTCGATATCCAGGGCTTGGCGATAGAAACCGGCCGCTCCCGCCCAGTTGGCGCGCATGTCCTCGGACCAACCCGCGATGACCATCGCGTCGAAATTCAGGGGGTCCAATCGCAGGGCGGCCCGGCTCGCTTCGGAGGCCTCGGGAAAGCTTCCGGCCTTCATGTAGAAGCTCGCCAGCCTCGAGAGGAGGACGACCGAATCCGGCATCCTCTTCAGCCCTTCCTTCAGGACTTCGATGCCCTCGCCGAGCCTCTCCGCCTTGACGAGGAGCGCGCCCAGGCCGATATAGTGCCAGGGCACGTCGGGCCGCAGGCCGAGGAGCTCGCGATAGCATTTCTCGGCTTCCCCGTATTTTTCCTCGGACTCGAGGAGCTTCGCCCGTGATAGAATCGCGTTCTCCCCGATCCTGTCCTTGGGATCCGGCAGGGGGCCCTTCCCGATTCTCGGTGCCGCACCGGCCCCGACGTATCCCAGGGAACGCAGACGGTCCTCCTCATCTCCGGTCACGGTCCGACGGCCGGGTTCCACATCCGAGAAGTATCCGCGGATGACCTCGTCGAGCTTCCTGTTGAGGAGCGCCGCGGTCCGGGCTTCCCTCGATGTCCGGTCCTTCTGCTCGGTGGGGTCCCCCTTAAGGTCGTAGAGTTCCGAACGGGGGGCACGGATGAACTTCCAGTCGCCTTCGACGACGCCCACAAGTTCCGACCAGCCGAAGGTTTCCGTCGGATAGAAGCTTTCGAGATAGCAGGTCAGGCCTTCCGTCCTTTTCCCCTCGACGAAGGGCAGGAGGCTCGTTCCCTGGACCTCCGGGTTGACGGGTATCTTCAGCTCATCCAGGACGGTCGGCATGATATCGATGAGCCGGACCCTCGCATCCACCACGAGATCCCGGGGGAGGTTCCCCGGAGCGGAGAGGATCAGGGGGACCTTCATCGTGGCATCGTAAATGAAGATGCCGTGGTCGCTCTCCCCATGCTCGCCCAGGGATTCGCCGTGGTCGCCGGCGGCAACGACGAGCGTCCGGTCCAGGATGCCCTTCGCCCTCAGGGCGTCGAGGATCCGCCCCAGCTCATGGTCCGCGAACGCGATCTCGCCGTCATAGGGGTCGCCCGCGAACCTTTCCTTGTACCGCGTCGGCGGCACATAGGGCGCGTGCGGGTCGAAGAAATGGACCCAGGAAAAGAACCGGTCCCGGGATTTCGCGCCCAGCCAGGCGATGAACGCGTCCGCGACCTCGTCGGCCCCCCTCTCGGACCGGAACGTTTTCAGCATCTCGTCTCCGCCGAACCGGTCGTCATAGACGTCGAATCCTTGGCCGAGCCCGAACCTTGAATCGGTGTTGAAGGAGGAGACGAACGCCGACGTCACGTATCCGTTTTGCTTGAGCCTCTCGGCCAGCGTCACCGCGTCGGCGGCCAGGTAATAGGCGCCGTTGTTGCGGACCTTGTGGCGGAGGGACGTGGTCCCCGTGAGGATCGAGCAGTGCGAAGGGAGGGTCAGCGGCGTCGAACAATACGTGTTCGCGAAGCGGACGCCGTTCCGGGCCAGGGAGTCGAGGACCGGCGTTTCGGCCTTCGCGAATCCGTAGGCGCCGACGTGGTCCGCTCGCGTCGTGTCCAGGGTCACGAGGAGGACGTTCAGTCGATCGTCCCTTTTCACGTCCTCAGCGGTCGCCGAAAAGACGGGCATACCGGGCAAGGCCATGAAGGCGGCAAGCAAGAGGGCCGGGATCCTCATTGTCCTTTGAGCCGCCTCTCCCACTCCGCAAGCACGGTGCGGGCCTTGATGATCCTGGGCGTATCCCCCTCTTTCGCATTGTCGAGGAAGAGCTTCAGATAGGTGACGGCGTCCTTGAGCTTCCCCGTCCTCTCGAGGATCGCGGAGTAGCTGAGATAGGTCTCGGACCCCGGAGCGATCTCGACGGCCTTCCGGAGGTTCTCCTCGGCCAGGTCCAGCCTGTTCATCGACGCATAGATGGTCCCGAGGTCGGCATAGATCCGAGAATCCTCCGGGTACTCCTTTTTGAGGGCCTCGTCCATTCGGGCCGCCTCTGTCCCCTGGCCCAGGGCCCCCAGGGCATAGGCGCATTTCAAGCGGATGTACTTGTTCTCGGGTTCGATCTTCAGGGCTTTTCCGAAATACCCCGCCGATTCCTTCCAGTTGCCCCGCATGTCCTCCGACCAGCCGGCGATGACCAGGGCGTCGAAATGCCGCGGGTCCCGTTTCAGAGTGGCTTGGCTCAAGGCGAAGGCCTCCTTGAAATTCCCCACCCGCATGTAGAAACTGGCCAGACGCGACATCAGGACGACCGAATCCGGGAGCCTCACGAGCCCGTTCTTCAGGACATCGATGCCGTCGCCGACCTTCCGCTCCTTCGCGAGGAGGATGGCCAGCCCGATGTAGTGCCAGGAGACGTCCGGCTCCAGGCTGAGGATCTCCCGGTAATATTTCTCCGACTCCTCGAAGTTCCCCTGGTATTCCAGGAGCTTCGCTTTGAAGAGGATCTTGAACTCCCCCATCTTGTCCTTGGGGTCGGGGAGCGGGCCCTTCCCGACCTTGACCGATGCGTCGGCCCCGATATAGCCCAACGACCTCAGGCGGTCCTCCTCGTCCCTCGAGAGAGTCCTCCGGCCCGGTTCCGCCTTCGAGGTCGAGGCCTTGATGACCTCGTCCAGCTTCCTGTTGAGCCGCGCGGCCGTCCCGGCCTCGCGCGCGACGAGGTCCTTCTCCTCTTTGGCGTCCGTCTTCAGGTTGTAGAGCTCGGATCGGGGGGCCCGGATGAACTTCCAGTCCCCGTCGACGATGCCGACGAGCTCCGACCAGCCGAATGTTTCCGGAGGATAGTAACTCTCTAGATAGCAGGGCAGGTCGCCGTCCTTCTTTCCTTCGATATAGGGCAGGAGGCTCGTTCCCTGGACCTCAGGGTTCACCGGGATGCCGAGCATGTCCAGCACCGACGGCATGAGGTCGATGAGCCGGACCTTCGAGTCGACAACCAAGCCCGAGGGAAGACGCTTGTCCCCGTAGAATATCAAAGGGACCTTCATCGTCCCGTCGTAGATGAATATGCCGTGGTCGAGCTCTTCCTTATCGCCCAGCGCTTCGCCATGGTCGCCGGCGAGGACGATGAGCGTCCGGTCCAGGATGCCCTTGGCCCGCAGGCCGTCGATGATGCGCCCCAGCTCGTGGTCCATGAACGCGATCTCGCCGTCGTAAAGGTCGCCGGCGAACTCTTCCTTGTAAGGAGACGGCGGGTCGTGGGGCATGTGGGGATCAAAAAAATGCACCCAGGAGAAGAACCGGCTTTTCGCGTTCCCCTCCAGCCAGCCGAGGAACGCGTCGGCGACTTTGTCGCCCCTCCGCTCGGAGCGGAACGTCTTCAGCATCTGTTCGTCGTCGGCCCGGTCGTCGTAAAGGGCGAACCCCTGGTCCACCCCGAACCGCGAATCGACGTTGAATGAGGCGACGAAGGCCGACGTCAGGAATCCCCGGTCCCGGAGCCTCTCGGCAAGTGTTACGGCTTCGGGGGCGAGGTAATAGGACCCGTTGTTGCGGACCTTATGGTAGAGAGGATAGGTCCCCGTCAGGATGGAACAATGGGAAGGGAGCGTCAGGGGCGCTGAACAATAGGCCTGGGCGAACCTTACGCCCCCGGCCGCCAAGGCGTCGATGTTGGGGGTCCTCGCATGGCCCCACCCGTAGGCCCCGATGCGGTCAGCCCTCGTCGTATCAAGGGTGACAAGGAGAACGTTGAGATCCCCTTCCCTGGCGACCCTCGCCCCCGGGCCCGGAAAGAGGTAAAGGTCCAGACCCTGGAGGAGCAGGAATAAGACAAACCCGACGATCCTTGCCATGGGCGCCACTGTAGAAATATATCAGACTGAGGGCAGGGCTTCAATCGCCCGAAAAGAAAAGCCCCGCCCCGCCCCGGCGAGCCGGGGCGGGGCAGGGCTTTGAGCGTATGCGCGTGCTTGAACCTTAGAACATGATCCGGAGCGATACCTGGGACGTCCTCTGGCCGCTCATCCTCTGCGATTGGCCGAAGCGCGAATCCGACCAGCTCGTGACTGGGAGGTCCCAGAAATAGGACTTGAGGACGTTGAAGACCTCGAAGATGGCCTGAACCGTGAATTCCCTCCCGGCCATGGGCACGGTCCAATACTTCTGCAGGGAAATGTTGATGTTGTGGGTCGGGAACCACTTGAACGCGTTCCTCGGCACGAATTTCTGATTGTAGTAGGTGAGGTCGTTGGCGGCCGACGGGGCCACCGGGGTGCCGAAGAGGCTCTTGTCCCATCCGGGCCTACCGTTCGTCCAGGTGATGAGGTCCTGGTAGTTGCTTCCTCCGGTCCACAGCGGCCTGTCGTTGTAGTCATAGTCCTTGTTCCAGTCGTAGGAGGAAGACGAGCTCTTGATGGTGAACGGTTCGCCGGACGTGAAGTGGAAGTTGCTGGAGATCTGCCAGCCGGCGACGACGTTCTTCAGGAACCAGTTCTTCGAGTTCTTGAAGAAGGGCATGTCGAAGATCATGCCTCCGACGACTCTATGCCGCCGGTCGAATGCGGCGTAGCCGTACTCGTCTCCGATTCTTTCGTTGGAGACGGCTTCCATCCCCGCAGCGTCGCCAAAATAGTCTGAATTCTGGTCCTTGGCGGTGCCGTAGGTATAGGCCGTGTACCAGGACCAGCCGTCCGCGAATCTCTTGTTGATCGTCGCGGTGAAGGCGCTGTAGTTGGATTTCATGTTCTGGGTCCGCAGGTTGAGGTCGCGAATGGCGGTGTAGGCGTTGATCCCGTTCGGGATGCCGTCGAGCCTGTCCCCGGTGAAGCGGTTCGGCCGCTGGATGGAGCCCAGGTTCGCACCCTTGGAGCCGGTGTAGTTGAGCTCGATGGAGACGTTCGACGAGAGCTCCCTCTGGATCCCGACCAGCCAGTTATAAGCCTTCTGAGGAATAAGGTCGGGCAGCATCCACCGCAGGGCGGCTCTGTACGCAGAGACGTTCGCCGGGGGAACGGTCCCCGGATAGGTGACCTTGATAGCGGGACTTCCTACGTCATAGCCGTAATAGGCATCCCAGCCCGCGAGTGAGAGGAACGTGAAGTCGGGGTAGTTGAACCGGTCGTTCTCGTACGTGTTGTTGAACGTGCGGTCGTAGGATATGCCCGCCCCGGCCCGGAGCGACGTCTTGCCGTCGCCCGTCAGATCGTAGGCGAAGCTGACCTTGGGAGCGAAAGCCTTGTAATAGGGGTTCCAGAGCCCCTTGCCGAGCTTCTGGCGACCGTCGAAGATGAGGTACTTGATCCCTTCCTCGCCGAATTTCCCTTCGATGATCTCCTTCGATTCGAAGCCTGCTTTGGTCCCGAAGGCGGGCATGTTGATGCCCTTTCCGGACGTTTCTTTAGGGACACCGTAATATTCCCATCTCAGGCCCAGGGAGAGAGTCAGCTTGTCCGTCACGCGCCAATCGTCCTGGACGAACAGGCCGCCTTCCAACCCCTTCCATTTCCGATGGGAATCGCCCTGCTTAAATATGCCCTTCGCGTCGCCCGTGACGTAGGGATTGCCCTCAGGCGGGTCGGGCGGGTCGGCACCGATGACCAGATAATAGGCGCCGAGGTCATAGAGAAACCACGTCGAATCCAGGAAGTAGTAGGCCCCCGCGACGTTGGCGTCGAAGGTGGAGTCCGAATTCCAGAGCCTGGCCTCGCCGCCCAGCTTGATGCTGTGGTTCCCGACCTGGAAGTTCAGGACGTCGACCAGCTGGAAGGTGTTGTTGGCGAACTTCTGGGGCATGTTGGACCAGTCGCCGATGGCATGGACACCGTCGTTGAAGTAGGTGTAGCCGCCGAGCTGGGGAACTTCCGGGGCGAGGCGCGGCCAGTCCGCGTAGTCCCGGTGATACCCGATCCGGACCTCGTTGTACATGGTCGGGCTGAAGAGATGGAGCCAGGTCAATCCGCCGGTGTGGTAGGAATAGGGGTTCTTCTTGATGTTGCCCGGAAGGTTGGCGAAATCCCACTCGTAATTTGCCGTATTGAACAGCCAACGGAAGGCCACGCGGTCCTTTTCGGAGAAGATGTGATCGATCTTCAGGCCGAAGTTGTAGCCCCTGGTCTTCGCCGTCCCGTTCCAGACGTACTTACCGGCGTCGATGAGGCCGTCGCCGTCGACGTCCACGAAATCATACGTCGGCTTGGGGTAGGCGGCGCCGTATTTGTCGAAGAAGGTCTTGGCCGACCCCGTGGCCCGGCCGACGGCTTCCGGTGTGAAGAACAGGTACGGATTCCGGGCTTCGTCGTCCTGGCTGATGCCTTCGAACGAAGCGAAGAAGAACGTCTTGTCCTTCTTGATGGGACCACCGACCGTCCCGCCGTACTGAAATCTCTTGTACGGAGGAAGGTCGTGTTTCAGCCAGTCCTCGGTCTGGAACAGCGCGCTCCCCCCCCGATGGAAGATCCAAGCGCTGCCGTGAAACTCGTTGGTCCCGGATTTCATGACGGCGTTGATGACGCCGCCGGAGTTCCGGCCGTACTCGGCCGAGAAATTGTTGGAGACCAGGCGGAACTCCGCGATGGACTCGGGCGGCATGCTCGTCACGGCATTGCTCGCCGTGCCGTTGTCGTTGTTGTCGATGCCGTCGATCTGGAAATTGTTCGAGGACCCGCGCATCCCGTTGATCGCGTAGCCGGAACGGCCGGCGCTGGGCAGGGTGCCCGGGGCGTACCCGATCAGGGACGTGTAGTCACGGTTGCCCTGCGGATAGCTCATGAACTCCTTCTCGGTGATGACGGTGGACACCTGGGCACGCGTCGTCTCGACCAGAGGCGAGACGCCGATGACCGTGATGTTCTCCTCGAGCTTCCCGAGCTCCAGGTTGAAGTTAACCTTGATTTCCGACCCGATCTGGAGCTCAAGCCCTTCCCGGGACGTCGTCTTGAATCCCTGGATGGCGGCGGTCATCGTGTACATGCCGCGGGGCAGCTTCTCGATCCTATACCGTCCCTGGTCGTTGGACACGGTCGACTGGACCAGTCCCATGTCGAGGTTCTTCGCCGTCACCGTGACGCCCGGGAGCGGGGCTCCCTCGATGTCAAAAACGGTGCCGATGAAGGTCCCGGTATCCTTGGACTGGGCCATTCCGAGAGAAGCCACCAAAAGAAAAGCGAAGCAGACAAATAAAAGCTTTCTTAAGGTCATTCAACTCCTCCTAATCCCATGATGGTCATGGGATCTTCTGTTTTTCCCCTCCCGCGAAGCGCCTTCCCGCCTCGCGAGAATCCCCCCGGAACGCCCTGCCCCTGTACGGACGCTCCGCCCTACAGATTTACGGCGTGGTTTGTCGGCTGTATACCCCTCCCTTCTAGAGATACGTTCATGTCTTGGGGAATCTGCAAGTTCGGTGCCAATCCGCGACGGTCAACGAACTCCACATAACCGATTGAATAATAAGATAAATAGAGTTTTCCGGGGAGCCTTCAGCTTGATAGGATATCCAACTTATTGAATGGAATCCATTTTTCCGGATTCATTTCACTTCAAAAGCCACCCTTTTCTCGGACGTCTTCCCCGAGAATATATCCCTCACACGGACGAACAGTTCGTACTTCCCCTGAGCCAGGTTCGCCAGGCGAAGCTTGTTGCCCCGGTGGATCCCCCCCTTCGGCTTTTGGGCGATGGGGACCTGAATATCCCCGGGATCGCCGAGCTCAACGGCGGGCTGGTCACCCTTGAGGATCCGCTCCTCGATCCGGAGCCTGGCCACACCCAGGGCCTCGTCGTAGGTCGCGTTGTAGACCTGATAAAAATAGGCCAGCTCGTCGGTCGCGGAATACTGGGACGTCATGCTGGGGCTGACGTCCAGGTCCCCGAACGTATAAGGTCCGCCCCGGGGCCGGGACATGCTCAGCTTATCGGGGATCTTGAGGTCCGTCGTCCGTAGCGTCCTCATGGCCGGGAGGTCGTTGGCCTCGATCGTGACATCCTCGGGTTTCCCCTCGATCCGGCGGATGTCCCGGGCCAGGATGATGTCGCTCGCGCCGAACTCGTCGGAGGCGAGGCTTGGGACATCGATCCATCGGTCCACGTAGCCGACCTTCCCGCTCTGCTCGTCCCAGACGACCAGGTGCAGGAAGTACCGGCCCGGCTTCAGGCTCGCGCCCTGGAGGTACTGATAGTTCTCCGTTAACCTCCGCCGGTAGCTGTCCTCCCTGAGGTTCATCTCCAGCCTGTCGCTCTTCTGGAAGATGGGGCCGCTCGCGTCCTTGACCTCGATATAGAAATTGACCAGGCCCTGGTACCTGTCCTTGGCGGGCCGGAATTCCAGGTCTTTGGCCGCCACTTCCACGACCATGGGAATGTAGGTCAGCCCGTCCGCGCCGCGGAGGTAATTCTCCTTCGAGGAGATGGTCAGCGCGCTCAACGAAGCCTTGGATTCGACGATCCCCTTGAGTTTTCTCTGCCGGGAACTCCGTTCCAGCTCTTCCATGACCTCTCCCCTCGACTTGGTCAGCTCGGCCATAAGCTGGAGCTGTTGGAGCGGCTGCTTGTAGGCATTCTGGATCATCCCGGCGATCTCGGTCGGGGACTTGATGGATCCGTCGGAGGGGAAATCATTGTAGCCCGCGTAACGGGCCGGAAGCGAGATGTTCCGGAGGGCGTTCGCGAGGGCCGGGTTGTCCGTCAGCTGGTAGGAGCCCGCGGCGTAGTAATTGACGAACGTGAAATCCACGCGGCTGTCCTGGATTTTGAGCCCGGGGATCTCCCTGTAGGTCCAGACCTCGGACGGGAACTCGGCGGTGGGCGCCTGGGCCCCGAAGAGGAACCCCCTTCCCCCGCCTGGGTTCGTCTCGAAGAAATCCGGGGGTCCGAACATGATGTAGACTCTTCCCCGGTCCGACCGCCAGCCCGCCTTCCCCTCGAAATAGGTTCGATCGGCGAAGGCGATCCTCCGGTAGTGCTCTTCCCGGAATTCGTTGACCGGGGTCTCGGGCGTCGGGTCGCGTCTCTTCCAGAACATCTTGACGAAATTGTCGCGCTCCGCGTCCGTCCTCAGACTGCGGAAGACGTCCTTTTCGTTCTCGGAGACGATATAGACGACCTCCTCGTACAGCCACTTCCGGAATCTCTCGGCGAGGGCCGGGGGCTTGCCCGCCTTTTTCGCTTCCTGGAAGGCGCCGGGATCCATGCGCCGGGCTCCCCTTCCCGGAACCGGACCGACCGATAGGATCGCCCCCCCGACGAGGAACGCCAAGACCCAATTTCGTCCTTGCCTGGTCATTGTCCCCTCCTCGTTTCCGCGCACGGGCTACCGGGATTTCAGGAACGCCAGGATCTGCCTGGCCACGGCGGCGTTCGGGTCGTCGGGCGCGAGCTCGACGAATTTCTCCAGGTTTTGAACGGCTTCGGGCTTCTTGTTCTGGTTGACGTAGATCATCCCCAGCTGATAATAGGCCGGGGCGAGGTCCGGCTTCAGCTCCTTCGCCCGGGCGAAGGCGGCTGCGGCGTTATCGAAGTCCTGGAGGTTGATCAGGCACGCGCCGAGGTTGTAGAAAGCGTCCGGGTCGGCCGTGCTCAGCTCCGAAGCCTTCCGGAAGTACGGAAGGGCCTCCGCATACATCTTCCGCGCGCCGAGGATCTCGCCGATGTTCTTGTTGGCGCTGTAGCTCTCCGGCTGCAGCTCCAGCATTTTCTTGAACGCGTCAAGGGCCTCGTCGCCTCGGCCGAGCTTCAGGTAGCTCGACCCGAGGTTGTTATGATACACGGGCTCTCCCGGCTCCTTATCGATGGCGGCCTTGTAAGTCACAGCCGCCTCTTCATACTTCCCCGCACTGAACAGCTCGTTGGCCAACTTGAAATCCTTGTCGCCGGCGGATTCTCCGGTCAAATACTTGCCTTCTTCGAGCTCCAGGTCGACCTGGACGATCTCCATGATGCCGACGTGCTTCTCCGTGAACGCGGGAAGGAAACCGTCCTTCTCGGCCTTGATCTGGTAGTAATCGGGCTGAAGGCCGATCTGGATGAACTCCCCCTTGACGTTGGTCTTGAGCGTGTACTTCACGACCGAATACTGAATGGACACGACCGTGACCTTGACGCCTTCAAGGACATTCCCCTTCTTGTCCTTGATCACCCCCTTGACCGTGCCTTGGACCGGGCCCGGCAGGCTCCGGACGCACACCAGTACAGCCGCGAAAAGGACCCAGACAGCAAAACGGGTACGATCGTTCCTCACGAGATACACCCTTTCCCGCGCGTATGAATAACCATTTCTTTATCGTATCTCGCTCCACGGGCGATGTCAATCGGGGCTGGCGGGACGCGCCATGCCCGCCGCAAGCCTTTTTTATTTGCGGCCCCGCAAACTGAAACGCAAGAATCCCGCGGAAAGATGCATCGGTCGCTTTGTTGGCGTTGAAAACCAGGATGAGAGATCCCTTGACAGCGAAGGGCTATGTCATCTAAAATTTACATCTGTAACATCCCATTAACAACACGATGGCTCTGGAAACGATCCTCGACGACATCCTCGACGCAAGGTCGAAGGTCCGCGTGGTCCGCCTCTTCGCCCTGCGGACGGACGATTTCCTCGCCTCCGGACGGGAGGTCGCCCGCCTGACCGCCCTGTCCCCGCCCGCCGCCCACGCGGCCCTCCGCTCCCTCCTCGACGCCCGCGTCCTCGGGCGCGAGATCGTGGGACGACAGCACCTCTACCGCTTGAACTCCCGCATCCGCCTCGTCAGGGACCTCCTGCGGCCGCTGTTCGTCCGGGAAAGCGCCCTCCGCGAGGACGTCGCGGCCTTCCTCGAGAAGCGGATCTCCGGCTCGGGCCTGCGCGGCCTCGTCGTTTCCGCCGTGCTCTACGGGAGCCTGGCCGCGGGAAGGACCCGGGAATCCAGCGATTGCGACGTGGCGGTCGTCGCCAGGGACGCGCCGGCCAAAACCCGCCTCGAAAGGGCCTTTTGCGAAACGATCTCCGGGGAGTTCTTCCGCGAATTCGGGTTCCACGTCGATCCCTATATCAAGACGGAGGCCGAGTTCCGGAGAAAGCTCGGGAGAAAGGAGCCCCCGCTCACGACGCTGATGAAGGGTTATCGGATGCTCTTCGGGAAGGACCCCATCGAATTTCTGAGAGGTGCGCCATGAAGGTCAGGACCCGGAAAGAGGACCGGAGCGCGGCCATCGATTATTTCAACAAGGCCGAGGACAACCACAAGGCCATGCTGGCGGCGTTTGCCGCGAAGCACTATAACGCCGCCGGCACCCTGGCCCTTCAGTGCGCCGTCTCTTCGGCCGACGCCCTGTGCGTCTATTTCAAAGGGCTCCGGTCGGTCTCGCAGGACGACCTCGATATCTGCGAGCTGGTCGGCTCCATTCCCCTCCCCGAGGCCGGGGCGCAGGCCGCCCTCCTCCGGCGCGTCATCGGGAAGAAGAACCTCGTCCAGTACGAGCGGCGGAACGTCACCGCGAAAGAGGCCGAAGAGATCGTCAAGGCCGCGTCGGATTTCTACCGTTGGGCCTGTACCCTGGCCCGCCCCGTCGGCCCGGGCTGAGTTTCTCCGGAAGCCCTTTCCCTCGTTCGACCCGGCATGACGGCGGCGACGGTTTCCCGGCTTAACGACGCTCCTTCGCGATCGTCTTGAAATATGTCAGCCAATCCGGTAAATTTGCGGACGTAAGTCGGCATCGAAAGGAACGCCTATGAAAAAGGGCCTCATCGCGTATCCCGCAATCCTATGTCTGGCCCTCGTGACCTCCCGTCCCTGCCTCGCGCGGGCCCAGGCGGGCCAGGCCCCGCTCCTCGAGGACGAGCGCAACACGATCGATGTCGTCAAGAGGACGAAGAACTCCGTCGTCTTCGTGACCAACATCCAGCTCGTCCGCGATTCCTTCTTCTCGAGCGAAGAGGCCGTGCCCCGCGGCAGCGGTTCCGGGTTCGTCTGGGACGACCAGGGCCACATCGTCACGAACTTCCATGTCATCGAGGACGGCGATATCTTCAACGTCGCCCTCCCTGGCGGCGAACAGCGGCGGGCGAGGCTCGTCGGCCGAGAGCCCAACAAGGACATCGCGGTCCTCAAGGTCGAAGGGAGCCCGGCGTGGTTCTTCCCCCTGCCTACAGGCGCCTCCCGGGACCTTCAAGTCGGGCAGAAGGTCATCGCCATCGGCAATCCGTTCGGGTTCGATCATACGGTCACGACGGGCATCGTTAGCGCCCTCGGACGGAGCATGCCCGGGGCGGGCGGGGTCACCATCCGCGACATGATCCAGACGGACGCCTCCATCAACCCCGGGAACTCGGGCGGGCCGCTTCTCAACTCCGCCGGAGAGCTCATCGGGATGAACACGATGATCATCTCGCCCTCCGGGGCGTCCAGCGGGATCGGGTTCGCCGTCCCCGTGGACACCATCCGGAAGATCGTCCCGGAGATCATCAAGAACGGAAAGGTCGTCCACGCCGGCTTGGGAGTTTCCCTGATGAGCGACCAGTACGCCCGAAGGATCGGCATCGAGGGGATCGCCGTCCTCGAGGTGCCGCGCGGGAGCGGCGCCGCCCTGGCGGGGCTCATGGGCCTGGGCCGCGACCGCGGCGGCCGCCTCTTCCTCGGGGACGTCATCGTCGCCGTCGACGAAACGAAGGTGGGGTCGTACGACGATCTCTACGCGGCGCTGGAGGAACATCGCATCGGGGACACCGTGACCCTGACCGTGAAACGCGAAGACAAGGAACGCAAGGTCCGCCTCACCCTCGTCTCCGGCGATTAGGTCCGGACGGGACTCGGGCAGGGCTTGACATCCCTTCCCGGGCGTACTATCGTCGGATCGAGATCGTTCGGGGGAGGGTCATCATGAGATTTCGATCTGCGATCGCGCCGGGTCTGGCGCTCCTTGTCCTCTTTTCCGTGGGGGGAGCCTTCGGCAAAGAGGTCTTTCAAGCCCGTATGTTCACGGGGAGCGGCGGGCCGGCTTCGGAAAGGGTCATGACCGTCAGGTTCGAGGTCGAGAGCTACACCACCCGGGAGGAGGCCTTTCGGCTGGCCCAGACCTACCAGCAGTCCGGGTACCACGCCTTCATTGACCTCTTCCGCCGGTCCGGCAAGGGGGTCATCCGGTTCATGGGAAGCCGGGGTCTGAACATCCCCGTCAAGGTCGCCAACGATTTGGCGATCGACGGGGGGCGGAAGATCCAGCTCTTCGCCGACGCCCAGGGCTGGAATGTCGACTCGCGTAAGACTTCCGAGGGCCAGTTCCTTTTCATGGTCGTCGAGCTCGAGGTCAACGCGAAGGGCAAGGGCGGCGGCCGGATCTACGAGACCGCCAGGGTCGGCTTCTCGCCGGAGGGCGATTTCAAGATGGAAACCTACCTCACGACGCCGATCGTGCTCAGCGCCGTCAAGAAACTGAATTAGGTCGCTTCTTCCGCAGCCGGTCCGCGAGCAGGGACAGGACGAACAGCGGGCCCGCGTAAAGCGCCGCGCCCGCGGCCAGGCCGATGTTCCGTCCCTTCAGCATCTCCATGCCCCAGCCGAACTGGTCCTCGTTGACAAGGTAGGTCCAGGTCGATGACGGACCCTTGAGGCCGTCGGCGTCAAGGTCGAGAGGTCCGTCTTTTTCCGTTCGTGACCCGAAGCCGGCAAGGACGGCGTCCTCGATCCGGCGCGGGACATCCAGAAATTCCGCGGTGGCGGACCGGACGAACTCGTCGAGGGGCGACATCCCGCCGACGCTCACGAGGTGAATGCTCTCCCTGGAGTCCGTCACCCAGGCCAGGTGGTCCGACCAAGCTTTATCGATGGCCAGAAGGGTCAGCTTCCTCTCGAGCTCCCCGGCATGGCCTTTCCCGAAGCGCGCTTCTCCCTCGGTGAAGAGAACGGGGGCCTTCCTTCCGACGATCCCGACGGCCTCCCATTCGCGGGCCCTTTCGGGTCCGGTCGCAACACGCCGCCCCGACAGGAGGACGGCGTCGCGCCAATCCTGCACGATGCGCCGCTGGCGTTCGACGAGCGAAGAGTACTTTCGGAGCGACCGGCGGATGTCGAAGTTCTGCCCTTCGATGACGCGCTGGGCATGGGCGATTTCGTCCCGGACGACGCGGCCCGTGACCGGTTCGTTCCCTTGGCCGGTCCCATGCCTTTTTTTGAGCATCCCTTCGAGGCCGTAGCGAACGAAGATATCATCCTCGAAGCTGACGTAGAAGCGCGATGAGCCCGGGTCCCCCTGCCGCCCCGCCCGCCCCCGAAGCTGGCGGTCGATGCGGAGGCTCTCATGGCGGTTGGTCCCGATGACATATAGGCCGCCGAGCGCGATGACGGCGTCGCGGCCCCCTTCTTCAGCCCCCCCCAGCCTGATGTCGGTCCCCCTGCCGGCCATATTCGTCGATATCGTGACCGCGCCGGGCATTCCGGTCCGGGCGACGATCGCCGCTTCGGCTTCATCGTTCTTCGCGTTGAGAACCTCGCATGGGATGCCTGCCGCCCCCAGGTCGCCGGACAGCCGCTCCGATTCCCGGATGCTCGCCGTGCCGACGAGCACCGGTCGCCCGGCCGCATGGGCCCTCCCGATCTCGCGGACCAGGGCGGCGTGTTTGGCTTCGACGTGCGCGAACACGGCGTCCGGGAGGTCCTCCCGGAGGCTCGGAACGTGGGGCGGGACGATCACGACGTTCAGGCCGTAGAATTCCCTGAACTCGGCCGCCGCGGACCGGGCCGTCGCCGTCATCCCGCAGAGGCGCGGGTAGAGCCCGAAAAACTGCTGGAGGGCGATCGAGCCGAGGACGCGTCCCTCGGAATTCCGGGGGAGCCCTTCTTTGGCCTCGACGGCCGCCTGGAGGCCGTCGGGCCAATGCCGGCCGTCGACGACGCGACCGGTGAACTCGTCGACGATCTCGACGCGACGATCCCGGACGATATAATCCATATCCCGGCGGAGCAGGGCCTCGGCGTGGAGGGCGCAGTGGACGGCCTCGAGCAGGCCCCGGTTCGCATCGTCATAAAGGCTTCCGGATCGGAGAGCGGCTTCGACCCGGTCGATGCCGGCGTCGGTGAGGAAGACATTCCTGTGCTCGGCGTCGGTATCGTAATCCCTGCCGTGCTCGAGCGTCCGGACGAGAGCGGCCAGGCCGCCGGCGTCTTGCGGACTCCGGCCCGCGGTTCCGGAAATGACGAGCGGGACGCGCGCCTCATCGATGAGGATGGAATCGGCCTCGTCGACGAGGGCCATGTGGAAGGGCCGATGAACGAGGTCCGCCGCCGAGTAAGCGATCCGGTCGCGCAGAAAATCGAACCCCGCCTCTCTGGCGGCGGCGTAGGTCACGTCGCTCGCGTAAGCCCGGCGCCTTTCGGCCACCGGCATTCCCTCCTGGACGCATCCGACCGAGAGGCCGAGCAGGGCGAACACCGGACCCATCCAAGCGGCGTCGCGCCGGGCCAGATAATCGTTGAACGTCAGGACGTGGACGCCGCGACCGGAAAGGGCGTGAAGATATGCCGGGAACACCGCCGCGAGGGTCTTCCCCTCCCCCGTCGGGAGCTCCGCGATCCGTCTGCCGGTCATGGCGAGCCCGGCGATGATCTGGACGTCGAACGGCTCGAGCCCGAGGACCCGTCGTGAAGCTTCCCGGACCAGGGCGAAGGCTTCAACGACATTCTTGGGCTCCGGCGGGCCGGACCCCGGGCCTTCGGCCCGAACCTCCCTTGCGAGGCGCTCCGAAGCCGTCCGCAATTCAGGATCGGCAACTCGGCCGGGCGGCCGTCCATGGATCTTCTCAACGACCTTCCGGTACGGTCCGAGGTCGCTTTCGACCGCGCCGCCCGTCGCCCTGGCAAACAACTTTTTGATCTTCATGACAGACCTCCTCTCTCGTTTCTGGTCGGGATTCCCGGAATGAGACGGGGTTCAGGCAAAGAGAGGCGGGCTTCTTCCGGCCGGCGGACAAGAGGAAAAAGACAGGACCGGGATGGGACCGGGCGGAGCCCCGCGCGCGAGGAGAGCGAGCGCGATGAGCGAAAGGGCGGGGATGAACAGAAGAAGCGCGAAGGGAAAGACCAGCGCCGCGACGATTAGAAACAGCGATCTTGTCATTGCTCCTATTATAGCGGCTGGGCGGGCCGGTAGCAAGGGCCATTGAATTTCCGGCCGTTCTGGCGTATTAATTGCTTCTCGAACTCAAGAGTTATTCTCAAGAGTCATTTTTCGCATGGAGGGATCCATGAAGAAGCTCATCACCAGTGTCTGTCTCATCCTTTTGGCCGTGTCGTCCGGCGTTTCGGCCGGGAAGGACCGGCCCGCCGCCAAGCCGGCGAAGCCCGGCCCGCTGACGCCGGAGACTCTCGCCGGGCTGGAGTTCCGCAACATCGGCCCGGGGCTGATGTCCGGCCGGATCAGCGACATCGCCATCCATCCCCGTAACCGGCGGACGTGGTACGTCGCCGCGGGTTCGGGCGGCGTTTGGAAGACCGAGACGGCGGGCTTGAGCTGGAAACCGATCTTCGATGCGCAGGGTTCCTATTCCATCGGATGTGTCACCCTCGACCCCGGCAACCCGGAGACGGTCTGGGTGGGCACGGGAGAGAACGTCAGCGGCCGCCATGTCGGCTATGGCGACGGCGTGTACAAGAGCCTGAACGGGGGCGCGACCTGGACGAACATGGGGCTCAAGACCTCCGAGCATATCGCCCGGATCCTCGTCGACCCGCGCGACGCGGCGACCGTTTACGTCGCTTCTGAAGGCCCCTTGTGGTCACCGGGAGGCGAGCGCGGGCTCTTCAAGAGCGTTGACGGGGGCAAAACCTGGAAGGGCTCCCTCGAGATCTCCAAGGACACGGGGATCGCCAGCGCCGAGTTCGATCCCTCTGACCCGGACACGCTCTACGCGGCGGCCTACCAGAGGCGGAGGTCCGTGGCCGCTTTCATGGGCGGCGGGCCGGAATCCGGCATCTACAAAAGCGAGGACGGAGGCCTGACCTGGCGGAAGCTCACGGTCGGGTTGCCGTCGGGCGACATCGGGAAGATCGGGCTCGCGGTCTCGCCCATGGACCCCCGGATCGTCTATGCGACCGTCGAGGCCGGCCCTGACGAAAAGGGCTTCTATCGTTCCTCGAACAAGGGCGAGAGCTTCGAAAAAAGGAATTCTTACATCAGCGGCGGTACCGGCCCGCATTACTATCAGGAGATCTTCGCCGATCCGAACGTGTTCGACCGGGTCTACCAGATGGATCCGGAACAGAGGGTGACCGACGACGGCGGGAAGACCTGGCGCCCGGTCGGGGAACGGAACAAACACGTCGACAACCACGCCCTGGCCTTCCTCCCGGGAGACCCGGATTACCTTCTCAGCGGGTGCGATGGCGGGTTGTACGAGAGCTTCGACCGGGGCGGGACGTGGCGGTTCTTCGAGAACCTGCCCGTGACCCAGTTCTACAAGCTCGCTCTCGACAACGCCCTCCCCTTTTACAACGTCCACGGGGGCGCCCAGGACAACGGAAGCCAGCTCGGACCCTCGCGAACGCTCCACGCGAACGGCATTGCCAACTCCGATTGGACCATCACCTACGGGGCGGACGGATACGCCAGCGCCGTCGACCCGACCGACCCGAACATCATCTATGTCGAATGGCAGGAAGGCAACCTCCTCCGCTACGACAAAAATAGCCACGAAGCCGTCTATGTCAGCCCGCGGCCCGAACCCGGTGAACCCCCGCTTCGCTTCAACTGGGACTCGCCCGTCCTCGTCAGCCCCCACTCCCCCGCCCGCATCTACTATGCGTCGCAATACGTCTGGAGGAGCGACAACCGCGGCGACGGCTGGAAGCGGATCAGCCCCGACCTGACCCGGGGCATCTTCCGTCTCGAACAGCCCATCATGGGCAGGACCTGGAGCATGGACGCCCTCTGGGACCACGGCGCGATGTCCACGTTCGGGACCGTTACGGCGATCGCGGAATCGCCCCTCGTCGAAGGACTCATCTACGCCGGGACCGACGACGGCCTCATTCAGGTCACCGAGGACGGCGGCGCGAGCTGGCGAAAGGTCGAGAGGATCCCGGGAGTCCCGGAGTCCTTCTTCGTCAACCGGATCAAGACGTCCAAACACGACAAGGATACGGTCTATGCCGCCCTGGATGACCATAAGACCGGGAACTACAAGCCTTATCTCCTCATGAGCGCCGACCGCGGCCGGACCTGGACAAACATCGGCGCGACTCTCCCCGACCGGACTACTATCGTCTGGTCCGTGGCGCAGGACGGCGTGAAAAAGGACCTCCTCTTCGCTGGAACGGAGTTCGGCATCTATGTCACGACCGACGGCGGCGGCTCTTGGACAAAGCTTTCAGGCGGCGTCCCGACAATAGCGTTCCGGGACATCGAGGTCCAGGAGCGCGAGAGCGACCTTGTCGGCGCCTCTTTCGGTCGGGGGTTCTTCGTCCTTGACGATTACTCGCCCCTTCGCGAAATGGACGCCGGGACCCTGGCCGGGGAGGCGACCCTGTTCTCCCCCCGGAAGGCCCTGATGTACATGCCTCTCCGGCCGATGGATACGGACGGGAAGGGATTCCTCGGCGAGGCGTATTACCTGGCGCCCAATCCGCCTTTCGGGGCCGTCTTCACTTACTATCTCAAAGACTCTCTCAAAACCTCGGCCGAGGCGCGGCGCGAACGGGATAAGGAACTCGCCAAGGCCGGAAAGCCCATCCCCTTCCCCGGCTGGGACGCGCTCCGGAAAGAAGAGGCCGAGGAGAAGCCCGCGGTCATCCTGACGATCAGGGACGAGGCCGGAGAAGTCGTGCGCCGGATCTCAGGGCCGGCCGGCAAAGGCCTCCATCGGGTCGCCTGGGACCTCCGCTACCCGGCCGTCGACCCGGTCGAGCTCGAAGAGAGGGAACGCGACGATTGGGACCGGAGCCCCCGGGGCCCGCTCGTCGTCCCGGGGACGTTCACCGTGTCCTCGGCCAAAACAAAGGACGGGGCCTTGGTCCCCTTGACCGAGCCGAAGGCGTTCGTGGTCGAATCTCTCGGGCTCGCGAGCCTGCCCGAAAAGGACAAGGCCGCCCTCCTCGCGTTCCAGAAGAAGGCCGGTGAGCTCCAGCGGGCCATGATGGGCGCGGGCGCCGCGGCCCGGGAGGCCGGGCAGCGCCTCGAAGCCATGAAGAAGGCCCTCCTCGCGACACCCGGGGCCGATCCGAAGCTCGGCGAGAAGATCGAGGCCTTGCAGTTGCGGTTGCGGGAAGCGACGAGGACGCTTTACGGGGACCGGACGCTCCAGCGCCGGTCCGAGCCGGCGGAGCCGTCGCTCGTGGAAAGGGTCGGCGCCCAGCTCTCGACGACCTGCCCGATCACGGAGACCGCGAAACGCGGCTACGAGATCGCAGCCGCGGCCTACGGGAAACTGCAGGAGGACCTCCGGACCCTCATCGAGCTCGACCTCAAAAAGCTCGGCGACGAGCTCGAGGCCGCCGGCGCCCCTTGGACCCCTGGCCGCGGTGTGCCCGTTTGGAAGAAATGACCGGGCCTATTTCAGCGGCGCCAGCTCTTTCGCGACGACCGCCTCGAGGTCTATCGGCCGGACCTTGCCGAAAGAGGCCAGGGGCTTGTCGAACTTCTTTTCGTCGCCCACGACCAGGACGATCATCTTCTCCGGGTCTATATACTTTTTCGCTGCGGCCTGGACGTCGGCCTTGGTCACCTTGCGGATGGAATCGACGTAGGTGTCCAGATAGTTCGCGGGATACCCCTCGAGCCTGAGGTCGATGTATTCGAGAAGCGCCGCCTGCTTCGTTTCGAACCGGAACGCGAAGCTGTTGACCGCGGAATTCCGGGCTTCGGCGAGCTCCGCGTCTCCGACCGGCCTCTCCTGCAGGTCCCTGATCTGGCCCTTGATGAGCCCGAGCGCCTCGACGAACCGCTCGGCCTTGAGCTGGGAGGAGATCATGAACAGCCCCCGGTCCGGGCCGGCCTCGACGCCGCCGTAGACGCCGTACGTCAGGCCGCGGTTGCTCCGAAGCTCCTTCATCAGCCGGGCGCTGAACGTCCCGCCGCTGAGGATATAGTTCATGATCTCAAGGGCGGGCTCATCGGGGTTGAGCCGGCGTGAGCCGAGATGCCCCAGGACCATGTTGGCCTGGGGCGTGTCTTTATAGGCATAGAAAACGGTCCCGTCGGACCTTTCGACGAGCGGGGGAACGGCCGGGAACGCGACGCCCCTCTTTTTCCAGACCCCGAACGCCTTGCTCAGGAGTGCCTTCGCTTCCGCCGCGGACAGGTCGCCCGCAACGCCGATCAGACAGTTGTTCGGCGCGAAATACCTCCCATAGAAGTCGAGGAGGTCCTGTCGCGTGACCGACGCGAGCGTCGCCGGTGTGGCCCTGCGGCCGAGCGGATGGTCCGCCCCGTAAGCCTTTTCGGTGAACAGGATCCCGGCGGCCTGGATGGGCATGTCCCAACGGCGGCGGATGCCCTCGACGGCCTGGTTCCGGGCCAGGTCGATCCGGTCCTCGCGGAATTCCGGGTTCATGACGATGTCGGCATAGATCTCGAGGACCCGCCCGAGGTCCTTCCTCAGGCACTGGGCGGCGAGCGAGGCGAATTCCGGTCCGATCGAGGATTCGACGGTCGCGGCCAGGAGTTCCAATTCCTCGTCGATCGCGTCGCCGGTCATCATCTTCGTTCCGCCGGTGCGGAGGACGGTGCCCATCATGGAAGCCAGGCCCGCTTTGGCCGCCGGCTCGTAGAGGCTTCCGCATTTTAAATAGCCCATGATGTTGATAAGAGGCAGATCCCTGTCCTCGAGGTAGAGGACGCGCAGTCCGTTCCCGAGGGTGAACTCGACGGGTTTCGGCGGCTTGAAGGCGAGGGGGGCCGGTTCGGGAAGGGCCTTGGGATCGAGCTGGGCAAGGGCGGGGCCCGCCACGGCCGCAAGGAGGGCGAGGGCCGTCAGGCCCATGAGCATCTTTCTTGTTCTCATCGGTTCTCTCCTCGTCCTCAGCGGGCGGCCTTCTTCACGAGACAGGCGACCGTCCGGTTCTCGGCGGTGAAATAGGCGTTCGCGAACCGCATGACGTCCTCGGCCGTAACGGCATCGTACATGTTCTGGGCCGTGAGATAGAGCTTCCAGTCGCCGAAGAGCAGCTGGTACCGGAGGAGCGTGGAGGCGAGCCCCATGTCCGAGGCCATGCTCCGGATGTAACCGGCCGCGATGTTGTTCTTGACCTTCTGGAGCTCCTTATCCCCCACCGGCTCGGACTTCAGCGCATCGAGGTGCTTCACGACGGCGGCTTCGACCTCCACGTTCGTGTGAGGAAAGCGGGGGGCGCTCGAAACGATGATGAGATTGCCGTAGCGCATCCCAGGCCTCGCGGCTGAGGCAGAGACGTTCGCCGCTATCTGTTGCGTCTGGACAAGATCCCTGTAGAGCCTGGACGTGCGGCCCTGGGACAGGATGTTCGCGACGACCGTCGCTGTCGCGTTGTCCGCGGAGGGAAAGGGCGGCGTGTGGAAGCCCATGAGAACCCTCGGCTCGGCGGCGAATTCGAGCGTCACCCGGCGTTCGCCGATCTGCTTCGGCTCGACCGTCCGGAGGACCGGCGGGTCTTCGCCGCGCGGGATGGCGCCGAAATACTTTTCGACGAGGGCGAACGCAGCCTCCGGCCGGATGTCGCCGACGAGGGCCAGGACGCAGTTGTTCGGGGTGTAATATTTCGCCTTGAACGCCGCCGCCTCTTCGAGTGTGACGGAGGCGATGTCCGAAGCCCAGCCGACGACGGGGTTCTTGTAGGGATGGGCGAGGAACGCCGCGCCCATGAATATCTCCGACAGGAGCCGGTTGGGAACCGCCTCGGTCGTCTGCTTGCGCTCCTCCTGGATGACGCTCCGTTCGGTGTAGAATTCCCGGAGGACGGCGTTCCGGATGCGCTCGGACTCCATCACGCAGAACAGCTCCAACCGGTTCGAGGGCAGGCTGATCACGTACTGGGTCGAGTCCGTGCCCGTGCCCGCGTTGAGCTCGACGCCCCCGGCGTTGTTGTAGATCTGGTCGATCTCGTCCTTGACGATGTACCGGCTCTGTTCCTTTTCCAGGGCGGCCAGCTTTTCCCGCAGGTCCTTGAGCTTCGCCGGGTCGGCCCGGTCCCCTTTGACGATCTCAATGCTGAGCTCCCGGCCGACACGGTTGACCTCGTCCATGACCGGCTTCTCTTTTTCGTAGTCGCTCGTGCCGATCTTCGGAGTGCCCTTGAAGGCCATGTGCTCGAACAGGTGGGCCGTCCCGGTGATCCCCGGCAGCTCGTCGACCGAGCCGACCTTGAACCCATAGATCGCGCTGAAGACCGGGGCTCCGTGCCGCTCGACCAGGATCACGGTCAGTCCGTTGGCGAGCGTCTTCGTCTTGACCCTGCCCGCCAGGTCCTGGGCGGCCAGAGCGCCGTTTCCTGCGGAGAGGAAGGCAGCGAGGACGATCGCGACATAATCAGGTATTCTCTTCATGACAGCCTCCGGAAAAGCTCAGATGAGATATCCGATCCCGACCTCGATCCGGAGTCCGGGGACCTTCAGGAAGATGTCCCGGCGCGGACCGCTGCGATCGATATTGAGGTTGGTCACGTCCCTTCCCCGCCCCGGCCCTTTGGCGTACATGCCGGCGAAAAAGCGATAATTGGCGCCGCAGGTCAGGAAGGTCCGGGAGCCCAACGGGACGAGGAGCCCGGCGCCGCCGTTGACCGACAGGCCGAGATAATTGGCGTCGTAGATCTTCCCGTCCCTCTCGGCGGCGTCGCGGACATGGACCCACGGCAGGCCGAACCCGACCTGGATATACGGGAGAACAGCCCCTCCCGTCCAGAGATAGCCTTTGCCGCCGAATTCGATCGCGTTGTACGACGCCGAGCTCCGGATGCCGCGGAAGGCCGTGTCGTGGATGGAGCGCGTGAAATTGACCATCCAAAGCCCGTTCTTGCGCGTCCGGCCGTAACCGACGCTGAGGCCCAGCCCCGCGTCCAGCTTGGGGACATAAAAAACCTTCTCCAAGTTCCCGAGGACGAGCTTTCCGTCGAAATCGCCATCCAGGGTGTTCCTGAGGACAGAGACCGTCACGAACGCCCGGTCGGCTCGGGAAAGGCTCCACCGGATCGAGGGGACGGCGCGGGTCTCGGCCGCCGCAGGGACCGCCGCCGCGAGGGACGCGATCAGAACCATGGCTCGTTTGATCGTCATCATTCTTATACCGCCTGGAGTGAACGCCCAAGTATACCCGACTCCCCGGAGTTTGGGAAGCCTCCGGGTCCCGTGGCCGCGCCCGGCCGGCTTTACTTGAGGGCCGATTCCTGTTATATCGGGGCCATGACGCGCGATGGGCTGACGCCCGGCGCGCTCAGGGTTCTTGCGGGTCGGCAACACGTCGGTTGGGAGGTCGGAATGGAACGATTCAAGGATAGGGCTCCGGTGATCGACCCGGAGACGTTCGTCGCCGAGGGGGCCCGGCTCCTCGGCCGGGTGGTGCTCGAGGCCGGATCGAGCGTCTGGTACAACAGCGTCCTTCGGGCCGACATCGCGGACATCATTGTCGGCGAGAACACGAACATCCAGGACAACTGCGTGGTTCATGTCGAAAGCGGCCGGAACACGGTCCTGGGCCGGGGAGTCACGGTGGGCCACGGCGCCATCCTCCACGCGTGTACGGTCGGCGACAATTGCCTCGTCGGCATGGGGGCCATCCTCCTCGACGGCTG
>Ga0315286_10000587_pt1 | contig 31100 bp, 30 predicted proteins | sample YL17G10_0_MG_FD_205038 | JGI IMG/M metagenome (GOLD analysis project Ga0315286, IMG submission 205038) | Sediment microbial communities from Yellowstone Lake, YNP, Wyoming, USA - YL17G10_0 | ecosystem: Environmental > Aquatic > Freshwater > Lake > Sediment | place: USA: Wyoming | collected... | reverse complement strand
GCGCCGACGTCGTAGCGCATCTGCGAGAGTCTTGCAGCCTCTCCGGCGGCAGCTGCGGCTGCGCGCAGTTCATCCTCGGACTGGTTGGCTGCGCGGAAGCCTGCGAGTGCGTTCTCGGTCTCCTCGAGTGCACGCAGCACCGTTTCCTGATAGCGCGCGACCGCACCGTCGGCGCGTGCTTCGGCGGCCTTGACATACTGGTGCACGCGGCCGAAGTTCAGGAAGCTCCACCTGAGCGATGGCCCATAGCGCCAGCGTTCCGCCGCGCTATCGCCGATCTGGTCGCGTGATTGCCCGGTCCAGCCAAAGCTGCCGAGAAGCTCCAGCTTCGGAAAATACTCCGCGACTTCAACGCCAACATCGGCGGTTGCGGCAGCGAGCTGGCGCTCTGCCGAGCGGATATCCGGGCGGCGCTTGAGCCATTGCTCCGGCGTACCGGTTGCGACCAGCTTGGGAAGATCGGGAATCGTCGTCGTTGATACGAGCTGTGAACGCAGCGTCTCGACCGGCCAGGCGGTCAGTACGGCAAGGCGCTGTTCCTGGCGCACGACATCGGCTTCGGCCTGGGGCACGGAAGCGGCGAGACTCCGGGCCTGGGTTTCCGATCGCGCGAGATCGAGCGCCGTCGAGTTGCCGGCGTCCACACGTGCCTGCAGGATCGAGACGTTTTCTTCAAGGTTTGCGAGCTGGCGACGCTGCAGCGCGAGTCGCTCGCGCGCGCCGATCAGCGAGAACCAGACCTGCGCAGTCTCGGCGACGATGGAAAGGCGCGCATCGGCGAGCGAGGCCGCGTCCGCCTCGGCGCGGCGGTCTATCGCCTTTTGCTGGTTACGCAGGCTGCCGAACAGGTCGATCTCCCAGACGGCGTCGAAGCCCACGCGCCAGGTTTCGAACTGTCCCTGCTCTGAAAAGGGATCCAGGCCGCTGAACTGGCTCTTCTCCTGATCACCTTCGGCTGTGACCGTCGGGAACCAGCTGTAAGTCGATAAGCCACTCAAGGCCCGTGTCTCGGCAAATCGCGCGGCGGCCTGAGCGATGGTCGTGTTGGCCTCGAGCGCACGCGCAATCAGCGCGTCGAGCTCCGAGCTGCCGAATGCGGCCCACATCTTTGAGCCGGCGGGTTGCTGGGCGGCCTCCGCACTTGCCTGGTCGAAACTTGCGGGCAGCGGGACTTCCGGCGGCCGATGGCGTGGCCCGACCGTGCAGCCGGCGAGCAGCGTGACGATCGCTGCCGCGAAAATGACCTTGCTCATGATGGGCCGCCGTCGACGGCGAGCCGCGCAACCCGGCGCTCATGCTGCCGCACGACGAGGTTGCGCAGCACGACGTAGAACACCGGCGTGAAGAACAGCCCGAAGAACGTCACGCCCAGCATGCCCGCGACCACCGTGATGCCCATGACATAGCGGACCTCGGCGCCGGCGCCGGAGGCAAACACGAGCGGCGTGACGCCCGCGATGAAGGCGAAGCTCGTCATCAATATCGGCCGCAGGCGCAGGCGGCAGGCCTCGATCGCGGCATCGACGATGCTCTTGCCCGCTTCCTCGAGGTCGCGCGCGAACTCCACGATCAGGATCGCGTTCTTGCAGGCGAGCCCGATCAGTACCGCGAGCCCGATCTTGGTGAAAATGTTGTTGTCGAGGAATGTCGGCGCGAATGTTGGTGGCGAAACCGCGTGCCACAGCCCGTGGACCGTGTTGACGAGCCAGGTGCCGCCGATTGCGGACAAGAGGCACAGCGGCACGATCAGGATGATGGCGAGCGGCAACGACCAGCTTTCGTACAGTGCCGACAGCACCAGGTACACGAGTAGCACGCAGAGCGGGAACACAAGGAGCGCCGCATTGCCCTGCGTGACCTGCTGGTACGTGAGGCCGGTCCACTCGATGTTCATTCCGCGCGACAGGATCTGGTCCGCCATCGCCTGCACCTTGACGAGCGCGTCGCTCGAAGAGAGGACGGCCGGGTTCAGGCCGACCGACATGTCCGCGGCCGCGTAGCCGTTGTAACGGATTACCGGGTCAGGGCCATAGCTCGGCTTGATGTCCACGACGCTGCCGAGCGGCACCATCTCGCCGTGGTCATTGCGGACCTTGAGGCCCTCAATGTCCTGCACGGTCGCGCGATACGGTGCGTCGGCCTGCGCGTAGACGGAATACGTGCGCCCGAACAGGTTGAAGTCATTCACGTAGGCCGAGCCAAGGTAGACCTGCAACGTGTTGAACACGTCGGTCAGGGAAAGCCCCAACTGCTTGACCTTGGTCCGGTCGACGCTCGCATCGAGCTGCGGCACGTTGGACTGGTAGGAAGTGAAGGTTCCGAGCCGGTCGAAACCCTTGGTGGCGCCGAGCGCGCCGACCAGGCCGATGGTCTCTGTATACAAGTCGCCGTAACCAATGCCGCCGCGGTCCTCCACGTAGAACTCGAGTCCGTTCGCATTGCCGAGGCCCAGCACCGGCGGCGGCAGCAGTGCGAAGGCGAGCCCCTCCTGGATCCGGCTGTAGCCCATGTTGATGCGCGCAGCGATCTCGCCCGCCGTTAGTTCGCGATCGCCCTGCGGCTCGAGTCCGGCAAACAAGACGCCGACATTCGGCGTTGCGACGAAGTGCACGGCGTTCAGGCCCGGAAACTGCACGACATTCCTGACGCCCGGCACTTTCATCGCGATTTCGCCCATCTTGCGCATCACCGCGTCGGTGCGGTCGATGGTCGCCGCCTCCGGCAGCTGCAGCACCGCGAACAGGTACTCCTTGTCCTGGAACGGGATGTAGCCGCCGGGCACGGCGCGGAACCCGATCACGGTCACGACCACGAGCACGGCATAGATCACGAGCAGTCGTGGCGCGCGCGCGATGGTGCCGCCGATGCCGCCCGAATAGCGCTTGCCGAAATTACGGAATACGCGATTGAAGGCGGCGAATGGCCGGCCGACGGCGCGCTCGATTGCACGCCCGAGGGCATCTTTTTTCGCGCCGCGCGGCTGCAGCAGCATCGCGGCGAGTGCCGGAGACAGCGTCAGGGAATTGAAGCCCGAGATGAGGACGGCGGCCGCAATCGTCACCGCAAACTGGCGGTAGAACTCACCGGTCACGCCGCCGAGGAAGGCGAGCGGCACGAACACCGACGACAGCACGAGCGTAATGGCAACGATCGGTCCCGACACCTCGCTCATCGCCTGGTGCGCGGCATCGCGCGGCGTCATGCCGTCCTCGATGTGGCGCTCGACGTTCTCGACCACGACGATCGCGTCGTCCACGACGATGCCGATCGCGAGCACGAGGCCGAAGAGCGTCAGCACGTTGATCGAGAAACCGAGCAGCCAGAGTACGGCGAAGCTGCCGACAATCGAAACCGGGACCGCGATCAGCGGGATCAGCGAGGCGCGCCAGGTCTGCAGGAACAGGACAACGACGACCACGACGAGCGCGATCGCCTCGAGCAGCGTCTCGATGACCGAGCGGATCGAATCCCTGACGAACATGGTCGGGTCGTAGACCACCGACCAGTGAACGTCCTCGGGGAATCCGTGCCCGAGATCGGCCATGCGGCCACGGATGGCGTCGGACAATTCGATCGTGTTGGCGCCGGGCGCTTCGAAGATCCCGATGGCTGCCGCATCCTCATTGTTGAGCAGCGAGCGGATCGCATAGCTATTGGCGCCGAGTTCGATGCGGGCGACATCCTTCAGCCGCGTCAATTCCGCACCATCCGCCTTCAGTACGACCTCGCCGAATGCTTCCGGCGATGCCAGCCGGCCCTGCGCGTTGACTGAAACCTGCAGCACGGAGCCTGCCGGCGTGGGCGGGCTGCCGATGCTGCCGGCGGATACCTCGACATTCTGTTCACGGATCGCGTTGACGATGTCGCCGGCCGAAAGCCCGCGTGCTGCGGCGCGCGCCGGGTCGATCCAGATGCGCATCGCGTAGTTGCCGATGCCGAAGGCGATCGCCTGGCCGACGCCCGGCAGGCGCGCGAGTTCATCGCGTATGCGCAGGTTGGCGAAATTGGAGAGGTACAGCGCGTCGTAGGTCTTGTTCGGCGAAACCAGGTGCACGACCATCGTCAGGGTCGGCGAGGCCTTGACGGTTGTGACGCCGAGCGCGCGTACCGCCTCGGGCAGGCGTGGAATCGCCTGTGCGACGCGGTTCTGCACCTGCACCGCGGCGAGGTCGACGTCGGTGCCGCCCTTGAATGTCACGGTCAGCGCCATCTGGCCGTCGGAGCTCGCCGTCGATTTCATGTAGATCATGTTCTCGACGCCGTTGACCGCCTCTTCGAGCGGACCGGCGACGGTGTCGGCGATGGTGCGCGGGTTCGCGCCCGGGTAGATCGCCGTCACCTGCACCGACGGCGGCACCACATCCGGGTATTCGCTGATCGGCAGGCTCGGGATCGCCATCAGCCCCGAGACCAGGATCAGCGTCGACAGCACGGTCGCCAGGATCGGGCGGTCGATGAAAATCCGCGAAAAATCGGTGTGCTTCGACACGACGTCTCAGCCGGCGGCGGGCGCGGGTGCCGCAGCGGGCGGCGGCGGTGCCGGAAGGTCCGGCTGGTCCATCGGCACATCGCGTGGCTTCACCGGCTGGCCGGGGAAGAAGATCTTGCGCATGCCGTTGACGATCACCTTGTCGCCAGGCGCAAGGCCGGACTCGACGACGACCAGGCCCTCGACATGCGGGCCAAGCCTGACGTCACGCCGCTCGGCGGCATTGCCCTTGCCGGCGACATACACGAAGCGGCGATCCTGGTCGGTCAGCACCGCCTGCTCGTGGATCAGCAATGCATCCTTCTGCGATGCGCCGAGCAGACGCACGCGCGCGAACAGGCCGGGCGTGAAGACACCATCCGGATTCGGCAGCACCGCGCGCGCCCGAATCGTGCCGGTGGTCGGATCCAGCGCGTTGTCCACAAAATCCACCTCGCCCTGGTGCGGGAAGCCTTCTTCGTTTGCCAGGCCGACCAGCACCGGATTGCGCGCGTCGCGCGAGCTTTGTCGGCTGCCCGCACGGGCGAGATCCTGGTAGCGTAGATACGCGCGTTCGTCGCCGGTGAAGCTGACGTAGACCGGGTCAACGGACACCAGGGTCGTCAGCACGGTTTCGCTCGGCGTCACGAGATTGCCGGGCTTCACGAGCGCGGCTCCTGCGCGACCGTCGAATGGCGCCGTCACGCGCGTGAATTCCATGTCCAGTTCCGCCCGCGCCAGCCGGGCGTGCGCGGCCTGCAGGTCGGCCTCGGCCTGCTGCGCCTCCATGCGCCGCTGGTCGAGTTCGCCCTGCGACACGGCGCGGGCAGCGATCAGCGATTCGGCGCGCGCCAGCTCCTGCTTGGCGAGAGCGACACGCGCGTCGGCGCGGCTGGTATCCGCGCGCGCGGCATCGGCTGCCGCCCGGTACTCGCGGTCATCGATCGTGAACAGCAGCTGGCCTTTCTTGACCATGCCACCTTCCTGATAATCAATGCGACGAAGGTGCCCAGTTACCCGCGGGCGGAGTTCTGCCGAATCGACGGCCTCGATGTGGCCGCTGTAGTCGTCCCATTCCGTCACGGTGCGCTGCACGACTGTCGCGACGCTGACATCTGGCGGCGGGAACTGCCGTTGCTGGTCCTGGCCGCAGGCTGCGAGCGACAGGGAGGCCAGCAACAGGCAGGGCGCCATCGCAGCGACAGGGAGTCTGCAGTGGCGGAGGGCCGCCTTGTCTTGGGACGGAATCATGCTTCAGGCTTCCTTGGCGATTCTTTCCATCATGGCAATGAGCCGCGCCCTGGCAGGGGCCGGCATCGAGAACATCTGGAAAGTTCCTGCCGGCAGGAATCCATCAGGGAGGGGTCGAGCGTTGCGGCAGAGAGCATGCCGCAGAGGAATCGGCGATGCGACTCATCCTGCGAGGTGTAGGTGCGGATGAAGCCGAGCAGCCCGCGCAGCAGGTCTTCCTTGGTCGGGTAGTGGTAGGTGATGCCGCCGTGGGTGATGCCGCTGACCTTGGCTAGCGGTGGGCGCCCCATCAGGCAACTATACAGAACATTCTGTATAGCTTAAAGCCAGCCGCGACGGCGGAAGAAGAGGTAGGGCAGGACTGCCGAGACCAGGATGATCCCGAGCGCGAGTGGATAGCCGAAGGGCCAGCCGAGCTCGGGCATGACATGGAAGTTCATGCCGTAGATGCTCGCAATCAGGGTCGGCGGCAGGAACACCGCGGCCGCGACCGAAAAAATCTTGATGATGTTGTTCTGCTCGATATTGATCAGGCCGAGCGTCGCCTGCAGCATGAAACTCGACTTGTTCGCGACGAACGACGCGTGATCGGCGAGCGCGAGCACGTCGCGCGACATGCTGCGGTAGCGCGCGCGCAGTTCATTGGGTATCTGCACCACGGTTGATTGCTGGATGAACGTGAGCTGGCGCGCAAGTGTCACCAGGCTTTCGCGCGCCTTGGAGGTCAGGTCGCCGTCGCGGCCGATGCGCTCCATGACGCCGCGCAGGTTGCGCGCCTGGGTTGGCGTCTTCGACTCCGGCGCAAAAACACTGGCAGACAGGTCGTCGAGCCCGACGCCCACGCGCTCAAGCACGTCCGCAGTGCGCTCGATGATCGATTCGAGGAGTCCCGCCAGGATGCCCGGTGCCGTCGTCGCGGCCGCGGGATGGCGCTCCGCGTAAGCGATGAAGCGGCGGAATGGCAATGGATCAACGTAGCGGTTCGTGATCAGGCGGTTGTGCGACAGGATGAACGTAACCGCTGCCGATTCCGGGCGATCCGTGTCGATCTTCGTGACCACGGTCGCCGTCATGTACAGCGTGCCGTTTTCCTCATAAAGGCGATTCGAGGTCTCGATCTCTCGCATTTCTTCGCGCGAGGGCACGTCGATCGCAAGCAAGCGCTCGACCGCGCGTTCCTCGGACACCGTCGGCTCGAGCAGATCCACCCAGACGCATTGTTCGGGGATCTCCGCCGGTGGCGGATCGAGGCGGTCGAGCCCCTGGTTGCCTGGAACGAAGCAGTTCAGCATGCCGGCAGCCGCTCAGGTTGCGCCGTGCTCGCGGGCCGCCAGATCGTTGATCAGCTGCATCAGCTCCTTCCGTCCCCCTGCCATGCCGACATCGGTCAGGTATTTGCCTTGCACGACGACGATTGGCGTGTGGTCGAGCGTATAGCGGTGCGCCAGATTCTCGGCCTGGCGCAGCTTGTTTTCGGTCGAAAACGTGCGGTAGTAGCGTTCGAAGTCCGCGGCCGACACGCCGCGGGAGGTCAGGAATTCACGCGCCGCCTGCTCGGTTGCCGCGAGGTCCACACGATTGCCGCGCACGACCGTCAGCGGCCGGCCGCGGACGTGGATTTCGCGAAACACCTCGGCGTGGAGCTTGTCGACGAGACCGAGCCCCTCGATCGTGAAGTACAGTCGCGCATCCTCGCGCGTGACTTCATTGAAGATGACCGGCAGGCGCTTCAACTGCATCCAGGTGGGCTTGTTGCGCTCCCAGGCCACCAGTTCTGGCTCGAGTTCGAAGCAGTGGGGGCAGCCGTACCAGAAGCCTTCGATCACTTCGACGTTTCCGGGCGCGGTGCTGACCGGCTGTGCCACCGAAAATTCCGTGTAATTTTCGCCCTTCTTCCAGCGCAGCGGTTCTGTCGCAGGCACCGCGGGCGCATTCGCCGCGACCGCCGCGGCGATTGGGCTCGTGGTGGTCGTGCCTTCTTCAACGGATTCGCCGTCGTTTTCGCCGGCGGGCTGCTGCAACTCCGCGGGCGGCTTCAGCGACTCGGCATCGGAGGCCGGCACAGATGCGGGCGGCGCAGCCAGCTCTGCAGGCGCCGGCGCCGTTGCGGTTTCGTCAGCAGCTTTCTTTCCGCAGGCGGTCAGCGAGCACATGGCAATGAGCGCGCAAAGCAGGAGCCTCGTCATCGGTGTCATCCTCATTATTGGCTTTGGATCAGCGCAGGCCCTGCGTGTAGGAGGCTAGTGCGCGCATTTCGTTGTCAGTGAGCTTGGCCGCGACCACTTGCATGATGTCGTTGCCCGGCGTGCGGCGCCTGCCTTCCGCGTAGGCCGTGAGCTGGTTGTACGTGTAGACCGCATGCTGTGTGCGAAGTGCCGGATACTTTGCTGGCCCGTTGCCCCTGCCCTGTGGGCCATGGCAGGCGATGCAGGCCGGCAGTTTGCGCTCGGAGTCGCCGCCCCGATAGAGCTTTTCGCCGATTTTGTAGATGGATGGATCGGCCTCGAGCCCTGCCGGTGTCTGGCTCGCGAAATGCGCTCCCAGGTCCTGCATGTCCTGGTCCGAGAGCAGGGCAGCGTTTGGCATCATCAGCGGGTTGTCGCGTGTGGTCTGCTTGAACGACTGGAGTTGGGCAACGATGTAGCTTTCGTGCTGGCCCGCCAGGTTCGGCCATTCCGGGTTGATGCTGCTGCCCGTGGCGCCGTGACAGGCCCCGCAAACAGCAGATTTCTGCGCCCCGGCTGCTGCATCGCCGGCCAATGCGGGCGTTGCGGACACAGACAGGAGCATCAGGGGAACCAACAGGGCAAACGTCATTTTCATCGGCGAATCTCTCCAGCAGGGCCGCGGGCGGGTGATCCGGGTAGCTGTTAGACTGCCCGCCGACGAACCCGGAATTATACGCAAGCCACCGGTGCTTCCGTCCACCCACGAATGTCTCACTACCCCAGGGCACGATTCCTGATAAGCGCCGATGCGCCGGCCGGTTTCGGCGACGATTCCGGCGCCGAGGTCGCATTTGCGGGCCGTTCGAACAGCGGCAAGTCGAGCGCGATCAATGCCATCGTCCAGCGCCGCGACCTGGCCCGTACCAGCAAGACACCTGGCCGCACGCAACTGGTCAATTTCTTCGAGCTTACGCCTGGCCTGCGCCTCGTCGACCTGCCCGGCTATGGCTATGCCCAGGTGCCGCCCGCGATGCGCGCGCACTGGGGCCGGCTGATGAAGGCGTTTTTCGAGGTGCGGGAGTCTTTGGCGGGGCTGTTCGTCATCGTGGACGCGCGGCGCGGGTTTGCCGACAGCGACAACGTCATGCTCGAATACGCCTCTGCGCGCGGCCGCCCGGTGCATGTGCTGCTGTCCAAGGCCGACAAGCTCACCCGCAACGAGGCCCGCGAGTTGCTGAAGAAGACCCGTGCCTTGCTCGCGGACCGGGCGACGGCGCAACTATTCTCTGCCGTGACCGGCGCGGAAGTGAACGCGGCTCGTGGTGCCCTGGATGCGATGTTGGCGCGGCGCCCGTTGCGGATCGACAGTTCCCGCGTCAGCTGATAAAAACGCCCGGCGATCCCGAGGGACCGCCGGGCATACAGACCCGGCTTGGGGATGCAATCCGGGCAACCCGCTCAGGGAGGGGAGCGGGGAGCGTCTCACGGCGCTCGAAACATTAGAGAGAAGGATTGAGAAAAAAGTTCCGGCCGTTGGTTCGCCCGGACCGCCGTTGCACGGCTTTGATTCGGCTGGGGTTTCTAGTGAGCCTCATCCCAGTTCTTTCCGGTGCCCGTAGCCACCTTGATGGCTACGGATAGTTCCGCCGCGCCGCTCATGATCGACACGACTTCGCGGCGCACCTTTTCGACTGCCGATTCTGCGACTTCCAGCACCAGCTCGTCGTGAACCTGCATCACGAGATGAGCGGGCACTGACTTGGCCGCGAGCCATTTGTGCACATTGATCATCGCGCGCTTGATGATGTCGGCGGCCGTGCCCTGCATCGGCGCATTGATGGCGCTGCGCTCGGCGTACTGCTGCGCCTGACGATCGCGCGAGTTGATGTCGGGCAGGTAGAGCCGTCTGCCAAAAATCGTTTCGACGAAACCCTGCGAGCGCGCGAGCGCGCGGGTGCGCTCCATGTACTCACGCACGCCGGGGTAGCGGCCGAAGTAGCGGCCGACGTATTCCTGCGCTGCGTGGCGCTCGATACCGAGCTGGCGCGCCAGGCCGAATGCCGACATGCCGTAGATCAGGCCGAAGTTGATCGCCTTGGCCGCGCGGCGCTGATTGGCGGTGACGGCAGAGGGCTCGACGCCGAAAACTTCGGCCGCGGTCGCGCGATGGATATCACCCTCGGCTTCGAAGGCGCGCCTCAGGCTCTCATCGCCCGACAGGTGCGCCATGATCCGCAGCTCGATCTGCGAATAATCGGCGGCCAGCAGCACGTAGCCCCTGGGTGCGATAAAGGCCTGCCTTATGCGCCGGCCCTCGGGCGTGCGGATCGGGATGTTCTGGAGATTCGGGTCGCTGGACGAAAGCCGGCCCGTCACTGCGACCGCCTGATGATACGAGGTGTGCACCCGGCCGGTCTTCTCGTCGATCTGTTCCGGCAGCTTTTCAGTATAGGTCGAGCGCAACTTCGCGAGGCCGCGATACTCGAGGATGATCCTCGGCAGCAGGTATTTGTCGGCAAGCTCCTCGAGCACGTCTTCGGCCGTTGAGGGCTGGCCGGTGCGGGTTTTGCGCATCGCCGGCAGCCCGAGCTTGTTGAACAGGATTTCCTGCAGCTGCTTTGGTGAGTCGAGGTTGAATGGCTGGCCCGCGGACTTGTGCGCATCGGCCTCGAGTTCGAAGAGCCGTTTTGCAAGTTCGCCGCTCTGTATGCGCAACAGTTCACGGTCCACGAGCGCACCGCGGTGCTCCATGTCGAGCAGCACCGGTACGAGCGGCTGCTCGATCTCTTCGTATAGCTTCAGCAGCGGCGGCAGCTTTGCGAGCTCCCCGTGCAGCACGCGATGCAGCTGCAGCGTCACGTCGGCATCCTCGGCCGCATATTCGGATGCCTGCTCAAGTGCCACCTGGTTGAAAGTGATCTGCGTCGCGCCCTTGCCCGCGACATCCTCGTACTTGATCGTGTCGATGCCCAGGTAATGCTTCGCGCAGGAATCCATGTCGTGGCGCGTCGCGGTCGAATTCAGCACGTAGGATTCCAGCATCGAGTCGTAACGCATCCCTGCCAGGGCAATGCCGTGATTCAGCAATACATGCGCGTCGTATTTCAGGTGATGCCCGACTTTATGCCGGTTGGTGTCTTCCAGGAGCGGCTTCAGCTTCGTGAGCGTCTTCCTGCGATCGAGCTGGTCCGGGGCGCCGGGGTAGTCATGCGCGAGGGGCAGGTAGGCGGCGATACCCGGCTCGATGCAGAACGAGACACCGACGATTTCGGCCTGCATGTAATCGAGGCTGGTGGTCTCGGTGTCGAAGGCGAAGAGTGACGCGTTCTGCAGCTGGTCGAGCCAGGATTTCAGCTGCTCAAGCGTGGTGATCGTTTCGTAATGGCGCGACGGCGCCGGCGGCCGGGCCCCCGGCTCGCTCGCGCCGCCGGAACTTACGCGCTCGCTCGCCGGGGCCCGGCCCGCCGTCGCTTGCGGTACGGAGCCGGTCAGTTGGCGTAGTAGCGAATTGAGTTCGAGGCGCTGGTAAAGCGGCGTCAGCGCCGCGACATCGGGTGCCTTGCGTGTGAGGTCGGCGGGCTCGAGGTCGAGCTTCACGTCGCGACGGATGGTCGCGAGCTTGCGGGACAATTCGAGCGTATCGAGATTCCCGCGCAGGCTTTCGCCGACTTTGCCCTGGATATCGCCGGCGTGCGCGATGATCGTATCGAGGTCCTTGTACTCGTTGAGCCATTTCGCGGCGGTCTTGGGCCCCACTTTCGGCACGCCGGGGATGTTGTCCGAGCTGTCGCCGACGAGCGCGAGGTAATCCACGATCTGCTCGGGAAACACATCGAACTTCGCCTTGACGCCCTCGCGGTCGAGCTTCGTCTCGAACATCGTATTGACCAGCGTGATCTGGTCATTGACGAGCTGGGCCATGTCCTTGTCGCCCGTCGAAATGATGACCGAGAAGCCTGCGCGCGCGGCACGCTCGGCGAGCGTGCCGATGACGTCGTCGGCCTCGACGCCCGCGATGCGGAGCATCGGCAGCCCGAGTGCAGGAATAGCCTCGATCAGCGGCGCTATCTGGGCGCGCAGCTCATCCGGCATCGGTGGGCGATGCGCCTTGTATTCCTCGAACAGGTCATCGCGAAAGGTGCGGCCCGGTGCATCGAAGACGACGGCGATCAGGTCCGGATCATCTTCCTTGAAGATCCGGTTCAACATGTTGAGGACGCCGAGCACGGCGCCCGTCGGTTCACCGGATGAGCTGGACAATGGCGGCAGCGCGTAAAACGCGCGGTACAGATAGGACGAGCCGTCCACGAGCCAGAGCTTTCCGGACTTCGCCATGGCTCAGCGACCCTGAGGTTGGTCGCTTTTCTTTTCCTCGTCGCCCGGCTTCGATACGGGCGCAGGCTCCGGCGCGGGTGTCGCGGGGGTCCGGACTTCGACCGGTGTCCCGACGCCTGCATCGGGCAGGTACAGCGCACCGGTCTGGCCACAGCCCGTTAGCACCAGGAGTACAGGCGGCGCCATTCGTAGCAGAAGTCGGGTCACGCGCATCGTGGCAGTATAGGCCAGCCTCAACGCGGCAGGCGCTCGATGACCGCAAGGGTCAGGCGTGAGACGCAGACCAGTCGCTGGCCGTCATCCACGATCTCGATGGCCCAGACCTGGCTGCGCCGGCCGAGATGTATCGGGCGTGCGTGGCCATGAACATGGCCTTCGCGCGCCGGGCGCAGGTGATTCGCGTTGATTTCCTGCCCGACGACCAGGTAACGCGCCAGGTCCACGACCATGGAGCCGCCGACACTGCCGAGCGTTTCCGCGAGTGCCACCGAGGCGCCGCCGTGCAGGATGCCGTGCGGCTGCATCGTGCGCTTGTCCACCGGCATCCGGGCCTCCAGGTGATCCGGACCGATGCGGACAAACTCGATGCCCAAGTGCACGTCCATCGTGTCGCGCTGCAGTGACCGGACCTCGTCGATGCTGAACTGCTGGAACCAGATACTCATGGTCGCTGATCCTCGTTTCGGTTAGTGTACCTGCCGCGCGGCCCGCGCCAGAAGTTGTCATGACGGAAAATTTTGCCGTTCCTGCCGCTCCCCGGCCGGCCGTCGAGGTCGCTGGCAGCACATTGCTCTTTCCGGTACGACGGATCTTCTGTGTCGGCCGCAATTATGCCGAGCACGCGCGCGAAATGGGCATGGGTGGCGACCGCGCCCTGCCATTCTTCTTCACGAAGCCTGCTGACGCCGTCATGCCGAGCGGCAGCGACGTGCCGTATCCGTCGCATACGACGAACCTGCACCATGAGATCGAATTGGTCGTCGCGCTCGGCGGCGGCGGCCGCGATGTCAGGGTCGATGCCGCGCTTTCGCTCGTGTTCGGCTACGCCGTCGGCAACGACCTGACACGCCGCGACCAGCAGAGTGCTGCGCGGGATCTGGGGAGGCCCTGGGATGTCGCGAAAGGCTTCGACCATTCCGCGCCGATCACGCCGATCGTGCCGGTGGCGAAAGCGGGCCACCCGGTGGCGGGCCGGATCTGGCTCGAGGTCAATGGAAAGCCGCGCCAGCAGGGCGATCTATCGGACATGATCTGGAAAGTGCCCGAGGTCATCGGCGAGCTTTCGACCTGGTTTGAGCTCTTCCCTGGAGACCTGATCTTCACCGGTACGCCCGCCGGCGTCGGGCCGCTGGTACCTGGCGATCGCGTGCGAGGTGGCGTGGATGGCGTCGGCGTGCTGGAACATGGGATCGTGTCGCAATGAAACTCTTCACGTATTTTCGCAGCTCAGCCGCCTACCGCGTGCGCATTGCCCTCAACTACAAGCGCATCCCGCATGGAACAGTGCCCGTGCACCTCGTTCGCGACGGCGGCCAGCAGCACAGCGAGTCTTACCGCGAGATGAATCCGCAAGGCCTGGTGCCCGCGCTTGCCGATGACGGCCAGGTGTTCGGCCAGTCGCTGGCGATCATCGAGTACCTCGAGGAAACCAATCCTGATCCGCCATTGCTGCCGCCGGATTTTGCCGGCCGCGCCCAGGTGCGCGCGATGGCGCTCGGAATCGCCTGCGATATCCATCCGCTCAACAACCTGCGCGTGACCAACTACCTGCGCGGGCCGCTGGGTCAGGGCGACGAAGCAGTTGCCGAATGGATCCGGCACTGGATCGGGGAGGGCTTCAGGGCGCTCGAGGAGCTGGCGCGCCGCCACGGTGATGGCCGGCAATACCTTTATGGCGGCAGCGTCACGCTCGCCGATGTCTGCCTGGTTCCCCAGATGTACAACGCGCGGCGTTACTATTGCGATGTGACGCCATACCCGGCACTGGTCGCGATCGACGCCCACCTGATGTCGCTGCCGGCCTTTGCTGCGGCGCGACCTGAAGTACAACCGGACGCAGAATGACCGATACCCGCAATCAAAAGCCCGACGACCCGATGGCCGGGATTCACTGGAATCTCGGCCGCTCGCTGAGTTACGGCCAGTACCTCCAGCTCGACAAGGTACTGGGCGCGCAGAAGCCGCTCTCAGGGCAGCACGACGAGATGCTGTTCATCGTGATCCATCAGGCGAGCGAGTTGTGGCTCAAGCTCTGCCTGCACGAACTTGCCGCAACCCGCGCGCAGATCCGCGCCGACGACCTCGAGCCCGCCTTCAAGATGCTGTCGCGCGTCGCGCGCGCGCAGGCCCAGATGATCCAGTCCTGGGACGTGCTCGGCACCATGACACCGGCCGATTACATGCGCTTTCGCGATTCGCTGGGCCAGAGTTCCGGCTTCCAGTCCTGGCAGTATCGCCTGCTCGAATTCATGCTCGGCAACAAGGACGCGAGGCTGATCGAGGTGCATGCCTCGGATCCGCCCAATCACGCATTGCTTGGCCGCGAACTCGCGACACCCTCGCTCTACGACGAAACACTGAAATTGCTGGCGCGGCGCGGATTCGCGATCCCGCGCGAGCGCATCGAGCGCGACTGGACCAAGTCCTACGAAGCGCACCCGGAAGTCGAGGCCGCCTGGCTCGCGATCTACCGCGATTCCAATGCGCATTGGGACCTTTATGAACTCGCCGAAAAGCTGGTGGACCTCGAGTACCGCCTGCAGCAATGGCGCTTCGCGCACCTGAAGACTGTCGAGCGCATCATCGGCTTCAAGCGCGGCACTGGTGGTTCCACCGGTGTCGGTTATCTCGAGCATGTGCTGAAGCGCGGCTTCTTCCCCGAGCTGATCAGCTTGCGGACTTTGATTTAGGAGTGCGATCCATGGTTGCGGCACTGGTGTTGATCAAGGCGGATACCGACAAGGTCGGCGACCTCGCGCAGGCGCTGACCAGCATCGAAGGCGTGCAGGAGGTTTTCTCCGTCGCCGGGCGCTGGGATCTCGTCGCCATCGTGCGGGTGCGCAACAACGAGGATCTCGCGACGGTCGTCACCGACCGCATCCGGAAACTGCCGGACATCGCAGGGTCGGAGACGATGATCGCGTTTCGGACTTATTCGAAGCGCGAACTTGAAGCTGGATTCTCATTGGGCGTCGACGATTAGTTGGTCGGCACGCCTTGCTGGGCGGGCGGGGCTGGCTCGTTCGCTCAGCCGATCTTTATTCGCTCACTCGCCACCCCGCCCACCCGCATGGCGCGCCGACAGTCACGAACGGGCCAGGCCAGCCCGGGCGACCCGAGGCGGTCACGCCACGCGAACAGGGATCTTGAGCTTCTTGATCTTGTCGCCCCAGATCGCGGGGCCGGTCTGGTGAACGGATTCGCCGCGTGAGTCAACGGCGACCGTGACCGGCATGTCCTTCACGTCGAACTCGTAGATCGCCTCCATGCCGAGATCCTCGAACGCGATCACGCGCGCGCTGCGGATTGCTTTCGAGACCAGGTAAGCCGCGCCGCCGATCGCGATTAGATATGCAGCCTCATGCTTTCGTATTGCTTCGATCGCGACAGGCCCGCGCTCGGCCTTGCCGATCATCACGAGCAACCCGGTTTTCTCGAGCAGGAGGTCCGTGAACTTGTCCATGCGCGTCGCCGTCGTCGGGCCTGCGGGACCGACGGCTTCGTCGCGCACGGCAACGACCGGGCCGACGTAATAGATCGCGCGATTCTTCAGGTCCACGCCGGGTGGCAGGGATTTTCCGGCGTTCAGCAGTTCGGCAAGACGCTTGTGGGCCGCATCGCGGCCGGTCAGCATCTTTCCGGATAGCAGCAGCGTCTGGCCGGGGTTCCAGAGCTTTACTTCCTCATGCGTCAGCGCATCGAGATTCACGCGCCGCGCATCGGCGGCGGGCTTCCAGTGCACTTTCGGCCAGGCCTCGAGCGGCGGCGGATCGAGCGCGACCGGTCCGCTGCCGTCCAGCACGAAGTGCGCGTGACGAGTCGCGGCGCAGTTCGGAATCATCGCGACGGGCTTCGAGGCCGCGTGCGTCGGGAAGGTGAGGATCTTGATGTCGAGCACGGTGGTCAGGCCGCCGAGGCCCTGCGCACCGATGCCAAGCGCATTGACCTTCTCATACAGCTCGATCCGCAGTTCCTCGAGCTTGTTGGCAGGGCCGCGCTCCAGGAGCTCGTGCATGTCGATCGGCTCCATTAGCGCCTCTTTCGCCATCACCATGGCCTTGTCGGCCGTGCCGCCGACACCGATGCCCAGCATGCCGGGCGGGCACCAGCCGGCGCCCATCTTCGGCACGGTCGCGAGTACCCAGTCCACGATGGAGTCAGACGGGTTCAGCATCGTGAACATCGCCTTGTTTTCGGAGCCGCCACCCTTGGCGGCAACCGTGACTTCGACGGTGGTGCCCGGCACGAGCTCGACGTGGATGACGGCTGGCGTGTTGTCACCGGTGTTTTTGCGCGCGAACAGCGGGTCCGCGACGATGGATGGGCGGAGCCGGTTGTCCGGGTCCGCGTAGCCGCGGCGCACGCCTTCATCCACCATCTGCTGCAGGCCGCGGTCCGTGTCCCAACGGATGCCCATTCCGGCCTTGACGAACACATTGACGATGCCGGTGTCCTGGCAGATCGGGCGGCGCCCTTCGGCGCACATCCGCGAGTTCGTCAGGATCTGCGCAATGGCGTCTTTCGCCGCCGGGGATTGCTCACGCTCATAAGCGCGCCCGAGGTGCTCGATGTAGTCGGCCGGGTGGTAGTAGGAGATGAACTGCAGGGCGTCGGCGACGCTCTGCACGAAGTCGGCTTCACGGATCAGGGGGCCTGCCATGGCCCCATCTTATCACCGGAGAAAAGCAGCACCGCGCGTCAGGAAGGTATAACCACCCTCAATCGCCATAAAGCTGATCAAAATCAGCAGGCATAGCGGCGGGATCAGGATCGCGAACTTGAGCGCGAGCCTCTCCCAGGCCATGTGCATGAAGATCGCGACGATAAAGCCCGCCTTCAGCAGCATGAACGTGATGATCAGCGACCAGCGCAGCAGGCCATGGAAGTGGAAGTAGTCCACCAGGTAGGAGAACGTGCTGAGCACGAACAGCAGCAACCAGATCCACAGGTAGATCTTCAGAGGGTGTTGTTGACCTTCTTTTGCGTCAGACATGCTGCCTCACCACAAGTAGAAGAAAGCGAAGATGAATACCCAGACCAGATCGACGAAGTGCCAGTAAAGGCCTGCGATCTCGACTGTCTCGTAACTGCCGCGCTTCTCGTAGAAGCCATTGTGCACGCGCCTTGCGACGGTCAAAAGATAGATCACGCCGGCTGACACGTGCAGGCCGTGGAATCCCGTGATCATGAAGAACGCCGATCCGAACTGCGGCGCTCCCCAGGGATTGCCCCAGGGACGCACACCTTCGAGGATCAGCTTGGTCCATTCGAAGGCCTGCATGCTGACAAAGGTCGCGCCGAGCAAGGCGGTCGCGACCATCAGGAGCACGGTATAGCGGCGATTGCGCCGGTAGCCATAGTTGACCGCGAGCGCCATCGTGCCGCTCGACGTGATCAGCACGAAAGTCATGATCGCGATCAGGATCAGGGGGATGTCCTGGCCGCCGATGTTCAGCGAGAAGACTTCGCTCGGATGCGGCCACGGCTTGGTCGTGGAAATCCGCACGTTCATGTAGGACGTCAGGAAGCAGGTGAAGATGAAGGTGTCGGATAGCAGGAAGATCCACATCATGGCCTTCCCCCACGGCACCGAGAACGCTTGCTTGTCGGAAGCAAAATCCTCGGTCACTTGCCGCAATGGAGGCAGGGCGGCGGCTTGGACATCATGGGCCATTGGCAGAGCTTCCCCTTACAAGTACAACAGGACGCCGAACACGACCAGCCAGACCAGCAACAGGAAATGCCAGTAGACCGTGCAGAGCTGCAGGCTCAGGCGAAGGTCAACCAATTCCGCACCGGCCGCGAACTTGGTAACGGTGCGCCCCAGCACCCACAGACCGCCGATCAGATGCAGACCGTGGACCGCAGACAGCACGTAGAAGAACGCAATGGCCGGGCTGCCCGATATGAAATACACGGATGGTCCGACGATCTGCCATGCCCTGAGCTGACCGACCAGGAATGCCAGTGACAGCACGCCAGCTGCGATCAGCGCCGTACGGGCCGCATCGCGGTTTCCGCGGTCGGCTGCCCAGCGGGAGAACTGCATCGCAATGCTCGCTGCAACCAGAACCAGCGAATTCACCCAGAGAATATTCGGGATCGTGATGTTGCACCAGGCACCGACATGCATGCGCATCGCGTAGGCCGAGATGAACAGGCTGAACAGCGAGGTCACGACGGCCATGAAGATCCACAGGCCGATGCGCTGGGGCGCGATGTTTATCGCGCCGACATCGCCTTTCTCGTCCTGGCTCTCCCAGGATTTCGCGGTCAGCCGGCTGGCGATCAGGAACCATGCGATGACGCCGCAGGCCAGCGCCGCAAATATGACGGTGTTGCTCACCGATGCTTACCGTGGTCCCTTCCGGCGCCGAGTGCCGGATCCACGGGCTCGTTCTGCGGGATGAAGTCCTCTTTCGCGCCCGGCACGCTGTAGTCGTAGGCCCAGCGGTGCACCACGGGGAGCTGGGGGCCCCAGTTGCCGTGCTTGGGCGGTGTGTCGGGCGTCTGCCATTCAAGTGTCGTCGCGCGCCAGGGATTCGGCGGCGCCTTCTCGCCCTTCCGCAGGCTCATGATCATGTTGAACAGGAACACGAGCTGAGCGGCTGCCACGATCAGCGCCGAAATCGTGATTGCGGCGTTGATCGAGTGCACGGAATCCGGAAGGAAGTCGGTGTTGCCGAGTGCGTAATACCGGCGCGGCACGCCCAGGATTCCAAGGTAATGCATCGGCAGATAGATCGCGTAGGTGCCGAGGAATGTCATCCAGAAATGCACCTTTCCGAGCGTCACATTCCACATGCGGCCCGTGATCTTCGGGAACCAGTGGTAGATCGCACCGAACACCACCAGGATCGGCGACACGCCCATGACCATGTGAAAATGCGCGACGACGAAATAGGTGTCGGACAGCGGCAGGTCCACCGTCACGTTGCCGAGGAACAGGCCGGTGAGGCCGCCATGGATGAATGTGAAGATGAAACCGATCGCAAAGAGCATCGGCACGGTCAGGTGGATATCTCCCTTCCAGAGCGTCAGCACCCAGTTGTAGACCTTGATTGCCGTGGGAATCGCGATGATCAGCGTCGTGGTCGCAAAAAAGAACCCGAAGTACGGATTCATGCCGCTGACATACATGTGGTGCGCCCACACGACGAAACTGAGACCGCCGATCGCGATGATCGCCCAGACCATCATGCGGTAGCCGAAAATATTCTTGCGCGCGTGCGTCGACAGCAGGTCGGAAACGATGCCGAAGGCGGGCAGCGCGACGATGTAGACCTCGGGGTGACCGAAGAACCAGAACAAATGCTGGAACAGCAGTGGGCTGCCGCCGTTGTGGCCAAGCTTTTCGCCGAGGGACATGACGGCCGGCATGAAGAAGCTGGTGCCGAGCGTCGAGTCGAGCGTCATCATCACGGCCGAGACGAGCAGCGCCGGGAAGGCGAGCAGGCCCAGGATCGTCGCCATGAAGATGCCCCAGACGGAGAGTGGCATCCGCATCAGCGTCATGCCGCGGCAGCGCGCCTGCAGCACGGTCGTCACGTAATTCAGGCCGCCCATCGTGAAGGCGACGATGAAGATGCCGAGCGACACGAGCATCATGATGATGCCGAGGCTCGCGCCCGGCGTGCCCTGCGTGATTGCCTGCGGCGGATAGAGCGTCCAGCCCGCGCCGGTCGGCCCGCCGGGCACGAAGAAGCTCGCCATCAGCACCAGCACGGCCAGCAGGTAGACCCAGAAGCTCAGCATGTTCATGTACGGGAACACCATGTCCCGTGCGCCGCACATCAGCGGGATCAGGTAATTCCCGAATCCGCCGAGGAACAGCGCCGTCAGCAGGTAGATCACCATGATCATCCCGTGCATCGTGATGAACTGGTAGTAGTCCTGCGGTTCGATGAAGTGGAAGGTGCCCGGGAAGCCGAGCTGCAGGCGCATCAGCCCCGACAGCACCAGCGCGACCAGCCCGACGCTGATCGCGACGATCGCATACTGGATCGCGATGACCTTGTGGTCCTGGCTCCAGATGTACTTCAGGAAGAAAGTGTGCGGATCGTGTATCGGAGCGTCACGGTCCGCGATTGCGACGTATGCCATCAGAAGCCCCTCCTGGAGGCCAGGACCTGGTTGTCCTCAGGCTTCAGGGTATTGATGTAGGAAATCAGGTCGTCGATCGCATGCTCGTCGGCGAGCACATTGGCCATGAACGACATCTGCCGGCCGTAATAGTCCTGCCGGTGCGCGCCACGGATCCCGGCGCGGAAGTTGTTCAACTGCCGCGCAAGATACCAGTCGCTCATCTGCGCCAGCCGCGGTGCATTGAGCGCCCAGATGCCCTGGCCACTGGCACCATGGCAGGCCACGCAGTTCGCATAGAGCGTCTTGCCGTGATTCACGTTGCCGGTCACGGTCGGTGCTGCCGCCGATCCCGGAAGCGACTCAATATGGGCAGCGACATTCCGGATCGCCGTATCATCCGGCAGCATTGCCGCGAAGGCCCGCATCTGCGCACCGAATGTATCCTTTTCGTGCGCGCCACGAATACCCGCGCGGAAGTTGTTCAGCTGGTGGCGAACGTACCAGGCCGACTGGCCCCCGATGCGCGGCGCATTGACCGCCTCATTGCCCTCGCCATTGGGCCCGTGGCAGGCCATGCAGACCGCGTACTGCGCGGCACCCGCCACCGGGTCCGCGGGTGCAAGCGCCTGTGTCTGGCTGAACGTTGATTGCGAGGCGAGCCAGGTGTCGTACGCTTCCTGCGTGTCGACCACGACGCGTCCGCGCATCGCAAAGTGCGCGAGTCCGCACAGTTCCTCACACATCAGTTCGTACTCGCCGATTTTGGTCGGCGTCAGCCACAGGTAGGTGATCATGCCGGGGACGAGGTCCATCTTGACGCGGAACTGCGTGACCGTGAAGTTGTGCAGCACGTCCTTTGATCGCAGCAGGACCTTGACAGGCTTGCCGACCGGCAGGTGCAGCTCCGGGCTCGCGATCAGGATGTCGTCCTGGCCATTGGGGTCCGCCGGATCGACGCCAAACGGATTTTCCGGCGTGATCAGCGAGGTGTCCGTGAAGCCGAGTTCACCGTTCTTGCCCGGCAGGCGGAAGCTCCAGTGCCATTGCTGGCCGACCGCCTCGACGATCGTGGCCTCTTTCGGGACGACGACGAACTTGCCCCAGACAACGAGGCCCGGCGCGAGCATCGCGGCGACACCGACGGCCGTGATACCCGTCAGCCACCACTCGAGCTTCTTGTTCTCGGGCTCGTAATCCGCCGTCTGCCCCTTGCGATGGCGATAACGCATGACCGACCAGGCCAGGAACAGATTGACGACGACAAATACGATGCCGGTGACCCAGAAGGTCAGGATCACCGTGTCGTCCATGGTGCCCCAGTTCGACGCGATCGGCGTGAACCACCAGGGACTCATGAAATGGAAAACGACCGAGCCGATTACCAGCAGGACCAGAACGACTGCGATCGCCATCGGCTAGTCCCCTTGTACGGCGCGGACCCGGTCGCCGGTAGCCCGTCGCCGGCGCTGCACGGCCGAGAATGGATTGACGAAATGACTGTCGAGGCCCGCAAACTCCGCCTCGGTGTGCCGCGTCTTCATCATGTGCCGGACCGCGGCTTCCTGGTCCTTGCGGGCATAGATGAGAATCAGGAATTTCCCGGCCTCGATGTCGTCGTGGAACCGGGCGAGCTTCCGGTTTTCCTTCTCGACACCGATCAGGCCGCCTTCCCAGGCGCCAAACAGCGACGCGACCGCGCAGAGCGCGACGAACACAAACCAGGGAATGTTCGGGAACGGCCCGAACTGGTCGAGCAGCACGCAACCGACCACGCCAGCGAACAAGCCGAGCGCGGCACCCAGGAAGCCATCGCGGACGACATCCAGCGTCTCGAGGTAATTGGCAGAATGAATGTGCCGTTTCTTCAGGCCGGACTCGTCCTTGGCGATTACGTGCACAAAAAAATCATCGATGCCCACATCGTGCAGGTCGTCGGATACCTGGGAGGTACTCTCCAGCTCCGGCGCCACGTAATACAGGCACTTCATGATTCCCCCCGTCGGATCGCGAGCTTACTGCGTAGAAAACGCAACAAACTGTTAACGGCCGAGTCTCGCACAACCCCATGGGCTTGGGAAGTCGGGAGCCGGGGCAATGCTCACGCCGGCCAGAGCCAGCCGAAAGCACCGCCAGTCAGCAGGCCATAAATCACGCCGTCGAGCGTCGCCTTGAGCGTCAGCGACCACGCGCGCTTGTACCAGATCGACATCTGCCACAGCGCGACGGCGTAGCCGATGAATGCGGCCGTGCAGGCAAACCGGAAGACAGTCAGATATTCCGTGCCGGGGGGAAGCAAGTGCCCCGTGACATAGGCGGCGAGGGTACTGACGCCAACAATGTAGAGGAACCATTGCGCGAGGTTGTTGGCCATCGAAGGGCAGCCATTCGGCAGCACGGTCATGATCATCACCGGACCGCGCTTGATTTTCTCCATGAACTCAGCCGATTTCATGTCTTTCATGTCTTTGGCACGCGGCAGCATGTAATCCCCCGGCGGGATCGCAAACGGCCGCAACGCATCCATGACCTTGTCTTCGTTGGGCACCTTTGGGCAATCGCTGCGATGCCAGAACGGGCCCATGTGGATGATCGAGCTCGCGATGAACACGATCACCGCGGCGACGAATATGGGAATCCAGAGTGCTGCAATGCCTGTCATGTGGATCTCCTGCCGATGAGTCGGTAGATGGCGGCGCCGTTGCGATCATAGCCCCGGAAGCTGGGCCCGGGTATCCAGTTCGTGGCCCTTGCGCCCGCCGCGCACCAGGGCCCCTTGGCCCAGGGCGCTTTCGATCATGAACTTCGCCATGTCGGCGGATCGCTGCACGAGTGCCGCAGCGCCGTCGTGCAGCAGCTTCGAATTGCGCACGTACTGCTCGTTGTTTTCCATGTCCTCGGCACTCCAGCCGCGCGAATGGGCCACATAGGGGAATTGCGGGAACTGGCAGCCGAGTTCCGCAAAGAATCCGAGCAGCTGCCCGGCCACTGCCTGCACGTTGTCCTGGCCGCCAGTAATGATGAATGCGGCGACCTTGTTGCGCATCAGGTGCCGGTTCGCGACCGTTTCCTGGTTCTGGATGCAATTCATGCGCTCGATCATCTTGTAATAGAGGCTGCTCGCACCGCCCCAGCGGATCGGCGTGGCGACCACGATCACGTCGGCCCAATGCACGACGCCCTCGTAAACCTTGTCCATCTGGTCTTTCGAATCCATCTGAGTAATGGAGCAGGGCCAGGTGCAGGCGCGTGCCGATTTCGAATAAAAGCCCTCGCAGGCACGGAACGAGAGATCCCGGATGCGGAGCATCTGGATATCGCATGCGGAGTCCGCGCGGTCGCGCGCGCTTGCGAGCGCATGCTCGAGCAGGTCCTCGGATGTGCTGTAGCGCGGATGGCCTGCCGTCATGGAGGTCGTGGAAATTCCGAGGACCCGGATCGGGCCCGGTTCGCGCTTGGGATCGCGTGCGAGCGGATGCAGCTCGTGCGGAAGTCGGCCGCGCTTCGTTTTCTGCGTCTCGCTGACCAGCACCCGGCCATTTTCAACCTTGACGTCATGGGAGGGGACCCGATCGGCTTCGTAGCCCGGCTCGCCCTCACCGGTGCGCCAATGGAACTTGTAGTAGTGCCATGGGCACACGACGTAATCGCCGTCGAGCGTGCCGTTGCCGAGCGGTCCACCGACATGATTACAGACGCCGGAGATCGCGCCGAACTGGCCGCCCTTGCATGTCAGTGCAATGCGCTTCGTGCCGACCCGCAGTTCCTGCACGGGTTTCCCCGCCAGCTCATCGCTGGCGCCGACATCAACCCAATTTTCGCCGCTCATGCTGGCTCAGGCCCGGCCCCGACCGCGATACAGGAAAGCGACGACGCCACCGAGAATGACGGTCTTGATGCCATCGAATGCTATCTGCTTGACGGCCAGTGTTTCAGGCGTCGGCTGCACCACGTAATAGATCATGTAGATCGGGACCACTCCCAGCAGGGCGACTGCCAGGCCGAATCGCAGACCCTGTCCGAGCCATGGCTTGTTCTCGACGCCGCGCGCATAGATCCACGTGAAGGCGCCTGCCATCAGCACATGGGCGATGATCATCAGGTAGAAGATCGGCTGCGCATCTTCCTCGGAACGGAACAGGTTCGGAAGCGCCAGATAGTCTTCGCGCAGGAATGCGTGGTGCACCAGAAAGCTGCCGGCCATGTAGGCGACGAATATTACGAGCCACGCAATAAGAAACTTCTTGTTCATGACAAGTCCCCCTTGATCAAACGATGTCAGGGCTCTCTCAAGCCCGATGGTCCCGGTTTCGTTGGAATGCCAGGGTCAAAACTCCAATAGTCTGCGCTCTCCGCAGTCCAGGAATGCACGGCGAGCTTGAGGCCCGTCGGCTCATCGAGCGAGCCGGCGGCTATCGACCAGAGCGGTTCGTCGTCGCCTTCCCAGAACAGGCTCGAGCCGCAGTTGGCGCAGAATCCCCGCCGTGCTTCCGCGGAGGAACGGTACCACTTCAGCGTGTCGCCGCGTTCGATCACGACGTGTTCCTTGCGGGCACAGGTGCCGACCCAGAGGCCGCCGGTGAACTTGCGGCAGGTTGTGCAATGACAGGCAACGGCTGACGAGCGCAGCGGGCCGCGGATGGAAAACCGCACCGCGCCGCAAAGGCAGCCGCCGGTCGCTCGGACATCTGCCGGTTTCCCCATGGGCGGATCTTAACCCTTACGCCGCTTCGCCGATCAGCACGGAAGTCATCGAAATCGCGCTGATGACCCGATCATTGAAAATGCTTGCTGGTTCAGCATCTTCCTGCAGGGCGAGGGCATAGAGCAGCGGAAGATAATGCTCCGGGGTCGGCACTGCGAGGCGCGCGTTCGGGCCCAGCGTGTCGTAGTCCTTCAACAAGTCATGTTCCCGGGCCAGGATGCGGCGACGAAGTGTTGCATCGATTTCAGTGGCCCAGGGCAGCGGTTGAGGATCATGAAAGCTGAACAGGCGGAGATTGTGGACGATGTTGCCGCTGCCGAGGATCAGGATGCCTTCCTCCCGCAGCGGCGCCAGTTCGCGGGCGAGTGCGTAATGGAATTCCCCTGGCTGGCTGGTGTCCAGGCTCAGTTGCAGGATCGGGATATCCGCGGCCGGATACATCGGGGCCAGCACGCTCCAGGCGCCGTGGTCCAGGCCACGTCCCTGATCGAGCATCACTTTGCTGGATGAAATCAGCTCGCTGACTCGATGTGCGAGATGCGCGTCACCCGGCGCGGGGTATTGCACATCGAACAGCGCCTTCGGAAAGCCGTAGAAGTCGTGGATGGTCTCCGGCTTCCCGGTTGCCGTGACGTAGACGCCGCGCGTCTCCCAGTGCGCGGAGATGCACAGGATGGCCTTTGGCTTCGGCAGCCTGCGGCCGAGCTCCTGCCAGCTGCGATGAAACTCGTTGGGCTCGATCGCATTCATCGGATTGCCGTGACCGACGAACAGCACCGGCATCTTCACGCGGGCGTCACCGGACCGATCAGGTCCCACTTGTTCCCGTAGAGATCGAGGAACACGACGACAATGCCATAGGGCTCGCGGCGCGGTGCCTCGGTGAACCGGACTCCATGCGCCTTCATGTGCTCGAAATCCGCGTGGAAATCATCGGTGCGCAGGAACATGAAGACGCGGCCGCCGCTCTGGTTGCCGATTGCGCGTTCCTGTTCAGGCGTTGCCGCCCTCGCGAGCAGCAGGGCTGCCCCGTCGGCTGATGGCGACACGCGCACCCAGCGCTTGCCTCCGCCGAGAGATTCGTCCTCGAGAAGGTCGAACCGCAGCGCCTGCGTGAAGAACCGGATGGCTTCGTCGTAGTCACGGACGAGCAGGGCGACCTGCGAGATGCTTCGCTGCATGGCGGATTATGCTCTGCCAATCACAATGACAGGGACTGGATTACCCGGGTGCCGGCACCTGTGGTCCGAGACCGTGCGCCACTCTCCCTGACCGGTCAATATATCAAGGTGCGACGAAGATCGTCTTTCCTTCCTTGATCGTCTCCAGCACCTTGATGTCCTTGATTGTCATGGGATCGACCTTCAGCGGGTTCTTGTCGAGGATCACGAGGTCCGCGAGCTTGCCGGGCTCCAGCGAGCCCTTGGAGTCTTCCTCGGCGTATTGGTAGGCCGCATTGATCGTGATCGCCTTCAGCGCTTCCAGAGGTGTGATCCGCTGATCCGGTCCGATGACCACGCCGTTTCGCGAGATCCGGTTGACCGCCGTCCAGAGCACGAACATCTGATCCAGTGGCGCGACGACAAAGTCAGTGTGGTTGGTGGGGCGCAGCCCCTTGTCGATGGCAGCCCGCATCGGACTGATGAAGAAAGCCTGCTCCTTGCCGCGATTCAGGATGTGCGTATCTGCAAAGTAGTAGGTGTGCTCGGTGTAAAACGATGGCGTAACTGAATATGCCACGTACTTGTCCAACTGGTCGGGCCGAACGAATTGGGAGTGGATGACCGTGACGTGCCGTTGCTTCGAAAGATCGCCCGCGGCGGCGTACTCATGCGCCCTCAGGAACATGTCGATTGCGGCATCGCCATTGGCATGGAGGTTCAGGGGCAGGCCGAGGTCGTAGACCTTCTTGACCATTGCCTTCACTTCATCTTCGGGGAACGTCGGTTCGCCACGCCAGTTCTTTTCGCCGCCGGGGCCACCGGTCAGATAGGGCGTGGTGAAGTAGGCGGTCTTGCCCTGGGGTGAACCGTCGATGGTGATCTTGACTCCGCCGATCTTCACGTGGTTGACGTACTTACCAAAAGTGTTGCGCGGGTTTTTCTCGAGCACCGCGTCCAGATCGGTGATGAACGGATACGCAATCACGTCGATGAGGTTGGCGCCACTTGCCGCGGCGCGCTGCATCAGTTCGAGCTCCGGCGCGTGCGTGGCGCCCTCATGTGCCGTGGTGATGCCGGCCGCGGCGTAGAGCATCTGGCCGGCACGGCTCCACTCGACTTCCTGTTGGGCGTTCGGCTTCGGCAGCGAAGCAAAGATTGGCAGGTAGGCGGTTTCCATCAGCAAGCCCGCGGGTTCGTGAGAGCCCGGTTTGCGCAGAATGATGCCGCCGGGCGGGGTCTTGGTCGCAGCGGAAATTCCGTACTGCTTCATGGCCGCCGAATTGAGGACGGCACCGTGCATCGACACATGGCCCACCATCACCGGATTGTCAGCGAAGTCTACATCCAGGTCGTCGCGACCCAGTCCGACGCCGTTCGGCATGGCGTTTTCGTCATAGCCGTAGGCCAGAATCATCTCCCCCTTGGGAATCTTGCGCACGTCGCGGAATTTCTTTAGTTCCGCGACGATGCTGGCGATGTCCTTGGCAGGTCCGGCCGGTGGCGCATAGACATTGACCTGGTTGGCTACCGACAGCGAGCTGAAGTAGTGGCTGTGGGGGTCGAGGAAGCCGGGCAGCAGGGTCTTGCCGGCGAGATCGACGACTGTCGTGGTCTCTCCATTGTGGGCCCGTTCGATCTCGGCCCGCGCGCCGACTGCGATGATCTTTCCGTCCTTCACCGCGATCGCTTCCGCCGAAGGCTGAGCGTCGTTGACGGTGACGATGTCACCACCCGTATAGATCGTGTCTGCAGTCAGCTTCGGTTCTGGTGTACCGCACCCCGTTTCAAGCGCCACACCCACCACGACAGCCAGGACCAGGATCGGCTTGATGGTCATCTACATGTTCTCCGGTTTCGTGATCTCTACTTTAGTGCGACTGCTTCGAACCGCGCCAACATCGCACCCATACTATCAAGTAACTCGAGGTGCTCCCCCACGATCCGGTAGCGCGCAACGCCACCGAGCGTCGTCGTGAATCGGCCTGCCTGCTCCATGCCTTGTATGCAGGCCATCATGGTCGCGCCAATCTGCGAGAAGGCAATCGCATCAACCTGCAGCCGGAAGCTCCCCACCATCTGGTTGCAGCCGTCCGAGCCTGCAAGCCGATTATCCGCATGAAACACGAGGTGCGCTTCGCGCTGGTTTTCGAAGCGCGCAACCATCTCGTCCCCGAGGCGCGTCAGCCTCCAGTAGGTATTCAACAGGTCGGCGGTCGCAAAGCGGGCGCCACAGGTCTCCCCTGGCCAGACCCCGATGAACTTCTTGGGTAATAGTGTCGGCACCGGCCCAGGACCCTCCATGGGCATGCGCTGCACGATCTGGCCATCGAGAGTCACCAGCACCTCCGCTCCTGGCTCGGGCCGCGCCCTGGAGTACGCTTCCTCAAGCGCTCGATTGTCTCCTTCCATCGCCACCGGCAACTTTCTTCCCGTGAGGCATTCCGAAAACCTGCCCGCATCGGCCATATAGCTGTACATGCCCCGCATGGCGAGTCGCGGCTCGATTGGTGCAGTCTCGGGCGTTCGCCTGAGCGTGTAGTTCAGGTCCGACACGATTGCCTTGCCGGACTGATCCATCAGGCGCAGTGCATCGGGGCCCTCGATTGAGAAGCGGACGGGCGCCTCGCGGCCACCGTGAAGAACCAGGATCCTGCCGTCGGACGATATCGTCGAGCTGCCGACATCGTCAAACTGGCCGCCCGGCCTCCCGCGATAGGTCGTGCGCAGTTGGAAAGACTGGTCCGCGAACAGGTCAAGATGGTATTCGATAGCCTCGCAATCCGCGCAAGGCAGGTCTCCAACAAATGTAGCCGGCATCGCGCCCAGCCCTTCGGACGCGACTGCCGCGTTGGTTTGCGGCGCCGGCGTGTGCTTCAACAGCAGCTGCACTTCGCTCGGATGACCGCCGGTGATTACCAGGTAGGCCTGGTCGGTTGTGAACAGCAACCGTCCCTCGTGGGTCAGGCTGGCGCGAACGGCATAGCGATGCGACGCGATGATCTGCTCAGGCCGGTAGTCGATTTCGAACCTGTACGGTGGTTGCCCTGCGTCCGCATTGATCATGTCGCCGATCACTTCCGCAAGTGCATCTGCGCGGGAAATATCCTCCAGGACCACTTTCAGCTGCGTGCCCGGGGGAACCGCGATCCGCTCCCTGTAGCTCGCCTCACCGCGCACCGTCGCGTGGGTTCCTGCACATCCCACGATGAGACAGCTCAACCCGGTCAGTATCAGCGACGCGAATTTCAGCATTGTCGATCTCATATTCGTCACTTGAGCTGGCGCTGGACCGATCGGGCGTTGAAGTGAATACGCTCGGCGAACTGCGCGATATCTGCATCCGAGACGGACACCGGCTCGGCCATCACGATCCATTGAACGCCTTCGGTACAAGGTGGCGTCGTGAGGGATCCAACGTAGCTGTAGTGTTTCCGGTAGCCCGGAAGAAAAGTAGTCGGGTCAAACGACGCTGCCAGAGGGTGCAAGCACGCCATTGCCAGGTCCGCGCTTCAGGAAGACACCGATCACTGCAATCGATCCATCAGTGCTCGTGTGAACCAGGTGCATCTCCATTTCGAAGCCGCGGCCCTTCACCGTATGCTCGCTCGCGGTATGGAAGTGAATCTGCGCCAGCTCGTAGGCGACACCGTCGAGCGTGAGGGTGTTGTTTCTCATGGTCTCCACTTCGATGGTGTGTCCATTATTGAAAATCTCGCCCTTCGTGGATCCGTAGTGGATTGAAAACTTGCGCTGAGATGAGAAGTGTCGGAAGTCCACCGGAGACTGTGTCGCTCCCTTACCGCAGGTCTCCCACTCCGGGCTCAGTTCACCCCAGTAGCGGGGGCCGATTTTCCCAAAGTAACCAAAGGCTTCTGAGCGCGCGGCGCCAGGCGTCGTGAGAGCCCAGGCAATCAAGGTAAGGCCCATGACGCACCTGAATGTCATTGTCATCCTGAAGTCCTCCTCGCATGTCTTTGTTATAGTGTATTGAAATAAAACTCAGGCGCGCGATGCATCGCGCTGCCTTGCGTGACGAGGGGAGGCCATGCGCTCGCGCAGAATTCTGATTGTCGCCATCGCCCTTGGGCTGCTGCTTGGTCTTTACGCGCTCGCGGGGTTCCTGTGGGTGCCGAAGCTGATCCAGTCCGAGGTGCTCACGACCTTCGAGCGCGATTACGGCCGGACAGCCGAGCTCGCGCGACCGACTTTCAATCCCTTCACCTTCGAATTCGAGGCCCGCTCGTTCTCGGTCCCCGACGACGATGGCGCCCGGCTCCTGGGATTCGAACGCTTCTATATCGACTTCGAACTGTCCTCGCTCTGGCATCGCGCCTGGACCTTTCGCGAGATCGCCCTTGAAAAGCCTTATGTGCGGGTCGTGCAACGCGCCGACGGCAGCCTGAATCTCGCCGACCTCGCACCCAAGGAATCCGGAGATGCCGCGACCTCGGCGCCTGGGGACATTCCGTCATTGCGCGTCGGGATGCTGACCGTGGCGGAGGGCCAGATTGATGTTCAGGATCGCAAGCGGGCGCAGCCATTCGCGACCTCGCTTCGGCCAGTGACCTTCAGCCTGGAAGATTTCATCAGCACCGGGGCCGGCAACTCTTTCTCGTTTGCCGCGGGCTCCGATCGTGCCGGCCGGCTCGCGGTTGACGGGTCGTTCGGCGTGGCGCCGCTCACGTCGAAGGGCACGCTGGCGCTGACCG
>Ga0315286_10000586_pt1 | contig 31125 bp, 29 predicted proteins | sample YL17G10_0_MG_FD_205038 | JGI IMG/M metagenome (GOLD analysis project Ga0315286, IMG submission 205038) | Sediment microbial communities from Yellowstone Lake, YNP, Wyoming, USA - YL17G10_0 | ecosystem: Environmental > Aquatic > Freshwater > Lake > Sediment | place: USA: Wyoming | collected... | reverse complement strand
GTGGCGCCGAAGGCAGTCTGTGTGCGGCTTCGAAGAAGAATTCCTTGTACACACGCATGGCGGCTCTTTAGGGGGTTTTGCCGGGCCAAGCCAGGGCTCGACGCGCGAGGCTTAACGAAGCCCGAGCAGTTTATGGGTCTGCACGCTCAAGCGCCATTTGGGATGGGCAAGGCAATAGTCGATCGCAGCGCGGAGATTGCCGGGGGTCGTGGGGCCCTCGTCCATGGGCTGCAACAGGAAATGGGCGAAGTCGAACTCTTCGACCTGAGTAGGATCAAGATCATTTTGCGGATAGACGAGCTTCAATTCGTCGCCGGACCGCTGCGTGAGCGGTGCGCCGGATTTGGGGCTCACACAGATCCAGTCGATGGCGCGCGGAACGGGGAGCGTGCCGTTGGTCTCGATGGCGATCTCGAACCCTGATGCATGCAGCGCCGCGATCAGAGGCTCATCCACCTGCAACATGGGCTCGCCGCCGGTGAGCACGACGAAGGGGGGCGTCCCACTGTTGCCACGCCAGGCGTTCCGGCAGACCTGGGCCAATGTATCAGCGTCGGCGAATTTGCCGCCGCCCGGACCATCGGTGCCGACAAAGTCGGTGTCGCAGAAATTGCACGTTGCAGCCTCGCGGTCAGCCTCGCGCCCCGACCAGAGATTGCAGCCGGCGAAACGGCAGAACACCGCCGGCCGCCCGGCTTGGGCGCCTTCGCCTTGCAGCGTGTAATAGATCTCCTTGACGGCATACATGGGCTGAAACTGGCCCTTCAAGCGGCTGCAGGCAAGGTGTTCAATCACTGTTCCCCGTCATCGCCGGGTTTGACCCGGCGATCCAGTACCCCCCTGACGTCGAACTTTTCGCGATGACCGGTGGCTACTGGATGCCCGCTCGCGCGGGCATAACACTCCTAAGAGGCCGCCTGCGTGCGAGAACCCGACGCCTGCCACGCCGCGAAACCGCGGGCGCGGAGCGCGCAAGCGGGGCAGGAGCCACAGCCATAGCCCCAGTCATGCCAGAGGCTGCTTTCACCTTTGTAGCAGGTGTGGGTCTCCTCGATGATCAGGTCGACGAAGGTTTGCCCGCCGATCCTTTCCGCCAGGGCCCAAGTCTCAGCCTTCGACAACCACATTAGCGGCGTCTCGATGGTGAAATCGACCTCGGTGCCGAGCCTGATCGCCTCCTGCAAGGCCCGCAAGGTCCGGTCGCGGCAATCGGGATAGCCCGAATAGTCCGTCTCGCACATGCCGCCTATCAGCACGTGCAAGTCTCGGCGGTAGCCGAGCGCCGAGGCATAGGTGAAAAACACCAGGTTCCGCGCCGGCACGAAAGTGCTCGGCAGACCCGAGGCCAGCATCTCGATCTCGGCGCCGGAGGTGAGCGCCGTGTCGCTGATGGCACCGAAACTGGCAATATCGAGCACATGATCCGGCCCAAGCCGCGCCCCCCAAGCGGGTAAGGCACGCCTGATTTCGCGCAGCACCATCTCGCGGGCCTGCATCTCGACGTCGTGGCGCTGGCCATAGTCGAAGCCGACGGTCTCTACGCGTGCGTAGCGGTCGAGCGCCAGCCCAAGGCAGACGGTCGAATCCTGTCCGCCGGAGAACAGCACCAGCGCACCAGTGTCAGTCATCGAGGAACGGCGTCATCAGCAAGGCAGCAAACCGCACATCTGGCTTTCGCTCCGCTCTTGCCTGGGTTAAGAGGGCTGACATTCGCATGAAAGTCCGTTTAGACCCTGCCGTCGTTCAAATCACGCCAAAAAAAGAGCAGCCATGACCACAATCTCCACCGTAATCGGCCGGGAAATTATCGACAGCCGCGGCAACCCAACCGTTGAGGTTGACGTGGTGCTGACGGACGGCGCCTTCGGCCGCGCCGCGGTCCCGTCCGGCGCCTCGACAGGGGCGCATGAGGCTCATGAGCTCCGCGATGGCGGCAAACGCTATGGCGGCAGGGGTGTGCGCAAGGCGGTCGAGGCCATCAACGGCGAGATCCGGCAGGCGCTCACCGGGCTTGATGCGGACGACCAGCGCGGGCTCGATCAACGCCTCTGCCAGCTCGACGGCACCGAGAACAAGAAGCGCTTGGGCGCCAACGCCATTCTCGGGGCTTCGCTGGCCAACGCCAAGGCCGCGGCGAGATCCCACCATCAGCCGCTCTACCGCTATCTCGGCGGAGCGGAGGCGACGCTGCTGCCGGTGCCGATGATGAACATCATCAATGGCGGAGCGCACGCCGACAATCCGATCGATTTTCAGGAATTCATGATCGCGCCGATCGGCGCGCCGAGCTTCGCCGAGGCGTTGCGCATGGGGGTCGAGGTCTTCCACGCGCTGAAGCACGCGCTGAAGGCCGCCGGCCACACCACCGCCGTGGGCGACGAGGGTGGCTTCGCGCCCAATCTCGCCTCGACCCGCGAGGCGCTCGACTTCGTCATAGCGGCGATCGCGGCCGCTGGCTTCAAGCCAGGCGAGGATGTCTATCTTGCGCTCGATCCGGCGGCGACGGAGTTCTACGCTGAAGGCCATTATCTGCTCAAAGGCGAGGGACGGCGCCTCACACCTTCGGAGATGGTAGCTACTTACGCCGAGCTCGTCGCCAACTATCCGATCTACTCCATCGAGGACGGCATGGCGGAAGACGATTGGGATGGGTGGCGCGCGCTCACCGAGGCTCTGGGAAGCCGCTGCCAGCTCGTCGGCGACGATCTGTTCGTCACCAACGTCACGCGGCTCAAGCAAGGCATCGACCAAGGCATCGCCAACGCCATCCTGGTCAAGGTCAACCAGATCGGCACCCTGAGCGAGACGCTTGATGCCGTGCGCATGGCGCAAGGCGCGGGCTATGCCGCGGTGATGTCGCACCGCTCCGGCGAGACCGAGGACGCCACCATCGCCGACCTCGCCGTCGCCACCAATTGCGGGCAGATCAAGACGGGGTCGCTGGCGCGGTCCGACCGTGTTGCTAAATACAACCAGCTCCTCCGCATCGAGGAGGAGATCGGGACTGCCGCCCGCTATGCCGGTCGGTCGGTGCTAAATCGCCGCCGCTAACCCGCGCTTAACCGTCCCGGCCCGATGCTGCGGCGTCCGGCCAACCACGATTGGCGCGGTCGACCTATCTTGCGGGCCTGAGGGAAATGCGTCTTCGATCCTTGATCTTTCCGCTGCTCGCCTGTGGCGCCGGCGGCTATTTCGCCTATCACCTCGAAATCGGCGATCACGGGCTCGAGGCACGCACCGATCTCGAGCGCCGCAAGCACGTGCTCGAGGGCGAGCTCGCGGGGCTCAAGGAAGTGGGGCAGCGCTTGGAGCGGGACGTGGCGCTGCTTAGGCCGGAAAGCCTCGACCCCGACATGCTGGACGAGCGCGCCCGCGCCATTCTGAACCTCGCCGGTCCCGACGACCTCATCATGCTGAAACGCCGGCCGCCCACGGAGCCGACCGGCGCGCTGCCAAAGCGCTGACGGATCCTGACCCCGGCGAAAGCCGGAGTTCTGCTCGATCCGTCACCTCCGTCATCCCGACCAAGGCCAGAATCTATCGGAAAATCATACCCTTATTATGCCCGATAGCGGCTTCCGCGAGCATGACGAGAAAGCGGCAGCTCTCTCCATTTCATCAAGAGCAATTGGGCCAAGTGATGAGATCGCCGTGGCTTTCGGGCCAATCCCAACTCGTGTAGCGTTGCGCGAGGAATGCGAGGAGCGAAGTTTTGACCACGCCTGCAAATGGGGCCGAGCCCATGCCAGCCCCAGACGCCACGCCATCCATCGTCCCGTCCGAGGCGCTGCAATCCGCGCTCTCGGTGGAACACGGAAGCGCGCCAAGCCTCACACCCGAACAGGAACTCCACGCCTATCGCCAGATGCTGCTCATCCGGAGATTCGAGGAGAAGGCGGGGCAGCTTTACGGCATGGGGCTGATCGGCGGCTTCTGCCATCTCTATATCGGCCAGGAGGCCGTCGTCACCGGCATGCAGATGGCGCGCAAGGACGGCGACCAGGTTATCACCGCCTATCGCGACCACGGCCATATGCTGTCGAGCGGCATGGACCCCAAAGGCGTGATGGCGGAACTGACCGGGCGCCACCACGGCTATTCCAAGGGCAAGGGCGGTTCCATGCACATGTTCTCCGTGGCCAAGAATTTCTATGGCGGCCACGGCATCGTCGGCGCGCCGGCACCGCTCGGCACCGGGCTCGCCTTCGCCAACAAGTATCGGGGCAATGATCGCGTCTGCCTCACTTTTTTCGGCGAGGGCGCGACCAACCAGGGCCAGGTCTATGAAAGCTTCAATATGGCCTCGCTGTGGAAGCTCCCGGTGGTTTATGTGATCGAGAACAACCACTACGCCATGGGGACGTCGGTGCATCGGGCGAGCGCCTTGGCCGAGGAGCTTTATCATCGGGGCTCGGTCTTCGGCATTGGGGGCATGCAGGTGGACGGCATGGATGTGCGGGCCGTCAAGGCCGCTGGCGAAGCAGCGATTGCGCGAGTGAGGGGAGGCGCGGGGCCGATGATCCTCGAGATGCGCACCTATCGCTATCGCGGCCATTCCATGTCCGACCCCGCCAAATATCGGAGCCGCGAGGAGGTGCAGGAGATGCGCGCGCATCGCGACCCCATCGAGCTGTTGGGTAAACGCATGCTTGAAGCGGGGATCGTCGACGACGGCCGGCTCAAGCAGATCGACAAGGACATCCGCGCCATCGTGGGCGATGCTGCCGAATTCGCCACCAACGATCCGGAGCCCGATGCGAGCGAGCTCTATACCGATGTGGTCGCTTGACCGACCGCTATTTCAACCGATCCGGACCCGCTGAGCCATACAGACCATGCCGACCGAAATTCTGATGCCGGCGCTCTCTCCCACCATGGACGAGGGCAAGCTCGCCAAATGGCATGTCAAAGAGGGCGACGAGGTCCGCACGGGCGACGTCATTGCCGAGATTGAGACCGACAAGGCGACCATGGAGGTCGAGGCCGTCGACGACGGCACGGTCGGCAAGATCCTGGTGCCCGAGGGCACCGAGCATGTGCCAGTGAATCAACCGATCGCGCTCCTTCTGACGGATGGCGAGGACACCGCCGCAGGGGCCTCATCCTTCGAGACACCGCCTTCGGCCGCTCCTCAGGATGAGGGTTTCGCGTCTCGCCTTAAGGAGGGCGCTCATGCGCCCGTCTCGAAGGTGGAGGCCCGCGATCTCGGCGAGGCGCCGCCGGACATCGAGAAGGCGCCGGCGGGGCCACAAAAGGCGCCGGCCGAGCTGCGCCCTGAAGCGGAGGTCCCTCCCGGCACCGAGATGGTCACCATGACCGTACGGGAGGCGCTCCGCGACGCCATGGCCGAGGAGATGCGCGCCGACGATAGCGTCTTCGTCATGGGCGAAGAGGTTGCTCAATATCAGGGCGCCTATAAGGTGACCCAAGGCCTGCTCGAGGAATTCGGCCCAAGACGCGTGGTCGACACGCCCATCACCGAATATGGCTTCGCCGGGGTTGGCGTCGGCGCGGCATTTGCGGGGCTCCGGCCGATTATCGAGTTCATGACCTGGAACTTCGCCATGCAGGCGATCGACCACATCGTCAACTCCGCCGCCAAGACGCTCTATATGTCCGGCGGCCAGATGCATTGTCCGATCGTGTTCAGAGGCCCGAACGGCGCGGCCTCGCGCGTCGCCGCCCAGCACAGCCAGGATTTCTCCGCCTGGTATGCGGGCGTGCCGGGGCTGAAGGTGATCGCCCCCTATACCGCCGCCGACGCCAAGGGCCTGCTCAAAGCCGCCATCCGCGATCCGAGCCCGGTGGTGTTTCTCGAAAACGAAATTCTGTACGGCCAGAGCTTCGAGGTGCCGAAGCTCGATAACTTCGTCCTGCCAATTGGGAAGGCTCGGATTGCGCGGGAAGGCTCGGACGTCACCATCGTCTCCTTTTCCCGGGGCATGGCCTATGCGCTCGAAGCCGCCAAGCGCCTGGCCCAAGAGGGGATCGAGGCGGAAATCATCGATCTCCGGACGCTTCGTCCGCTCGACATCGAGACGGTGGTCGCCTCGGTGAGGAAAACCAACCGCATCGTCACCGTCGAGGAGGCCTGGCCGGTCTGCTCCGTGGGCACGGAGATTTGCGCGGCCATCGCCACGGACGCCTTCGACCATCTCGATGCGCCGCCCATGAAGATCACCGGCGCCAACGTGCCGATGCCATACGCCGCTAATCTCGAGAAGCTCGCGCTGCCGTCGGTGGAGCAGGTGATCGCTGGCGTTAAATCCGTCTGCTACCGGGAGTGAGGCGCATGAACGAAGCGCCGATGGGCTGGAAGAGCGGCGGGTGTCACTGCGGGGCGGTGCGCTACGAGGTGCTGGAGCTGGACGAGATCGAGGTCAAGGAGTGCAATTGCTCGATCTGCCACATGACCGGTCATCTCCACCTCATCGTGCCGAGCGACCGCTTCCGGCTGCTTAAGGGCGAGGACAAGCTCACGACCTACGAATTCAACACCAGGACGGCGAAGCATCAGTTTTGCTCAATCTGCGGAATAAAGAGTTTTTACGTGCCGCGCTCAAAGCCTGACGGCTTTAGCGTCAATGTGCGCTGCCTTGACGACGGCGCCGTCCGCGTCACCCGCATCACTTTGTTCGACGGGCAGCATTGGGAAGAGCAGATGGCCAAGATTGGCCGCGAGCAGAACACCTCCGAGCGGAGCTCGTGATCCATGCCCACCCCGATCCTCATGCCCGCGCTGTCGCCCACCATGGAGGAAGGCAAGCTCGTCAAATGGCATCTGCGGGAGGGCGACCCTGTCACTTCGGGCGACGTCATCGCCGAGATCGAGACCGACAAGGCCACCATGGAGCTGGAGGCGGTCGATCAGGGGACCATGGGCAAGATCCTTGTGGCCGAGGGCACCCAACATGTGCCGGTCAACCAGCCCATCGCGATGCTGATCACCGACGACGAGGGCGAAGCCGGGGCCTCATCCCCCCGATCAAGTCCGGGGCAGGCTTTTGGGACGCAGCCGACGGCCGCGCCGCACCCTGAAGAGGCCACAGCAGCGCCCGTCTCGAAGGGCGAGGCCCTGAACAGCACACCGGCAAATGGTAATACGATGCATTCCCACGCGAAGCGTATGTTCGCGTCGCCGCTGGCGCGGCGGCTCGCGCATGAGCGGGGGCTAGACCTTCGCGCGCTCCACGGCTCCGGTCCCCGCGGCCGCATCGTCAAGCGGGATATCGAGCAGACTCCGATCAAGGAACCCGTAGCCGAAGAGCCTGCCGAAATCTTCGAGGCCGTCGAAGTCATGAGGGAGCCCGAACGGCGAAGCTTGATGCGGTCGCCTCCTCAAGCCGCATCGGCGCGACTATCCGACGAGCAGGTCCTTGCGCTGTACGAGCCCGGCACGTACCAGCTCGTGCCCCATGACACGATGCGCCGCGTCATTGCCGAGCGGCTGACCTTCGCCAAGCAGACGATCCCGCATTTCTATCTCTCAATGGACTGCGAGCTCGATGCCGTGCTTGCCGCGCGCGAGCGGCTGAATGAGATGGCGCCGAAGGAGGGCCCCCGCGTCTTCAAGCTCTCGGTCAACGACTTCATCATCAAGGCGCTCGCCATGGCGCTGCAAAAGGTGCCGCGCGCCAACGCCACCTGGACAAGCGAGGGGCTGCTGCTGCATCGCGATTCCGATGTCGCCGTCGCCGTGGCGCTACCCGAAGGCGGGTTGTTCACGCCCGTGATCCGCAACGCCGAGCTCAAAAGCCTGTCGGAGATCTCCAACGAGATGAAGGACTTGGCCAGTCGGGCGCGCTCGAAGCGGCTCGCGCCCCACGAATATCAGGGCGGCACCACGACCATCTCCAATCTCGGCATGTACGGCATTGCCCGCTTTGATGCGGTGATCAATCCGCCGCAGGCGAGCATTCTTGCCGTGGGCAAGGCCGAGAAGCGCCCGGTGATCAAAAACGACGCGGTGAAGATCGCGACCATGATGAGTGCGACGCTGTCGGTCGATCACCGGGTGATCGACGGCGCGCTCGGCGCCGAGCTGCTCGGCGCCTTCAAGGCCTTCATCGAAGACCCAGTGACCATGCTGGTGTAGGTCCGAGGATTAGGAATGCGCCTGGTTCTGACACTCCTCGTTGCCGGAGCGGTTTCGCTCCTGGCCGGGCTCGCGGCGAGCAAGATCGCCACGCTGATGCCGTGCCAGGGCGAGGGTCTCGCCTGCAATTTGAACGACGCCATCGGCGCTTACGCGGTGCTCATCTGGACGCCGCTCAGCACGGTCATTTTCGGTATGATCCTCTACATCGCTTGCAACCAGGTCGCGCTCTTGAGTGGAACGATCTTATTGCTGGCGCCCCTGATCGCCGCCTACGGCATCGCCATGTTTGAGGCCTGGCGCTACGTCGGCTTCTATCCTTACAAGGATCTGCGGACGTTCCTGGTGGCGCTCGCGGCCCCCGCGCTTACGGTGGTCGCCCAAACTCTGATCCTAGGCTCCCAGCTCACGGCGCAAAGGTCGCTCTCCGCAGCCGGAAACCGCGTGCCGTGACCGATACGAGCTTCGATATCGCCGTAATCGGCGCAGGTCCCGGCGGCTATGTGGCGGCAATCCGCGCGGCCCAGCTCGGGCTGAGGGTGGTGATCATCGAGCGCGAGCATCTCGGCGGCATCTGCCTCAATTGGGGCTGCATCCCGACCAAGGCGCTGCTCCGCACCTCCGAGCTTTATCAATTGATGGGACGCGCTTCAGAATTCGGCCTCGCCGCCGATAATGTCCGCTTCGATCTCGCTCGTGTCGTCGAGCGCAGTCGGAAAGTGGCCGGCCGCCTGGCGAAGGGCGTGGCTTTTCTCATGCAGAAGAACAAGATCGCCGTGATCGACGGCACCGCGCGGCTGCAAGGGCAGGGGAAGATCGCGGTGACAGGCAAGGGCGGGCAGCCACTCCCCGAGATCGAGGCGAAGCATATCGTGATCGCGACCGGCGCCCGGGCGCGGGCACTGCCTGGGCTCGAGCCCGACGGCAGGCTGATCTGGACTTACAGGGAGGCGATGGTGCCGGCGAGCATGCCTGCTTCCCTTCTCGTCGTCGGCTCAGGCGCCATCGGTATTGAGTTCGCAAGCTTCTACCGCACGCTGGGCGCTGAGGTGACGGTCGTGGAAATGCTTGACCGCATCCTGCCCGCCGAGGATGCGGAGATTTCCACGCTGGCCCACAAGGCCTTCGCCAAGCAGGGGATGGTCATCCACACCAGGACCGCGGTTGAGCACCTCGCGCGCCACGGCGACAGCGTCACGGCGACGCTCCGACGGCCTGACGGCATTGCCGACGAGCTGACAGTCGATCGGGTCATTCTCGCCATCGGCATCATCGGCAATGTCGAAGGGCTGGGACTTGAGGAGCAGGGGGTCAAGATCGAGAAGGGCCACATCGTCGTCGACGAATGGTGCCGCACGGCCACGCCCGGGCTCTACTCCATCGGCGACGTGGTCGGCCCCCCCTGGCTTGCGCACAAGGCGAGCCATGAAGGCATCCTCTGCGTCGAGAAGATCGCCGGCGTCGAAGGCGTGCACCCGCTCGACAAGACGGCCATCCCGGCCTGCACCTATAGCGCGCCGCAACTGGCGAGCGTGGGCCTCACCGAGGAGGCTGCGCGGGAGCGGGGGCGCGAGGTCAAGATCGGCCGCTTCCCCTATCAGGCCAACGGCAAGGCGATCGCGCAGGGCGAGACCGAAGGCCTGGTCAAGACCATCTTCGACGCAAAAACCGGCGAGCTGCTCGGCGCCCATATGATCGGGACGGAGGTGACCGAGCTGATCCAGGGCTTCGTCATCGCCAAGCGCCTCGAAACCACCGAGGCCGAGCTGATCTCCGCTATTTTCCCCCATCCGACGCTCTCGGAGATGATGCATGAATCGGTCCTCGACGCCTACGGCCGCGCACTGCATAGCTAGAGCCCTGGGACAGCCGCTGGGCCGGCGTGCTAGAGCAAGCGAGAAGCAAAGAGCGGGGAGCATCGACCATGGAACTGATCGTCGGCCTGATCATTTTTCTCATCGCCGGCCTCGCCGCCGGCGCGATCGCGGCCTTTTATATGGGCCGTCAGCAGGACCTTTGGATGAACCTACTCATCGGCGTCGTCGGCGCCATGGTGGGCGGCTTTATCGCGAGGCTGCTGGGACTCACCGCCTATAACGTCATCGGCGAGGTCGTCGTCGCCACCCTGGGCGCCATCCTCTGCCTCTACATTTGGCAGCGTATCCGGGGGACTTGAACCCCCTCGTTGCATCCGTGCAGATCGCCTATATTAGGGGCGAGGCTCGGCAGAGTCGCGAGATCGTGTGAGGCGTTGCGGCTGGTTTCAATCGCGGGAGGCTCAAATGGAATCTGAAGCTCATGGACTCCTTTCCATGCCGGGGGTCGGCTTTTTCGGCATGCTGATCATCGGTATTCTGGCTGGCTACATCGCCGAGAAGGTAACTGCGAGCGATCAAGGTCTTCTCACCAATCTGCTCGTCGGCATCGCGGGCTCCTTCGTCGGCGGCTCGCTCGCCAGTCTCCTCAACGTCGATTACCAAGGCTGGCTCGGCAATTTCCTCGTCGCCACGGTCGGCGCCGTCCTCCTGCTTTGGGTCTGGCGCAGGCTCAGAGGAACCGCCTAACCGGCGAGGTCAGCCTCTTGTCATGGTGACGGCGTTGGACAGCGTAACCGTGGACCAGCCGCGCCATCCGGAGAAGGCGCGGTTGCCTGACACCCCAGTATTGCCAAAGCCGGCCTGGATCCGCGTCAAGGCGCCCGGCGCGGGAAGCTTCGATGCAACGCGCGCGATTCTGCGCGAGCATCGCCTCCATACCGTCTGCGAGGAAGCCGCCTGCCCGAATATTGGCGAGTGCTGGGGCAAGCGCCACGCGACCATCATGATCCTGGGCGACACCTGCACCAGGGCTTGCGCCTTCTGCAATGTGCGGACCGGGCGCCCAGGCGTGCTCGACCCTTCCGAGCCCGAGCGTGTAGGCAGCGCCATCGGGGAGCTCAGGCTCGCCCATGTGGTGGTGACCTCGGTCGATCGCGACGACCTCGCCGATGGTGGTGCTGCGCATTTTGCCGAAACCATCGGCGCGATCAGGGAGCGGGCCCCGGCAACCAGCATCGAGGTGCTGACCCCCGATTTCTTGCGGAAAGAGGGAGCGCTCGACACGGTGATGGCGGCGCGACCCGATGTGTTCAACCACAATCTGGAGACGGTGCCGTCGCTCTACCGGCGCATCCGCCCGGGGGCGCGCTACGCCCATTCCTTGCGGCTGTTGCAGTGCGCCAAAGAACTAGATCGCTCGGTCTTCACCAAGTCGGGGATCATGCTGGGCTTGGGCGAGACGGCGGCGGAAGTCCTTGACGTGATGGATGATTTACGCGCTGCCCAAGTCGACTTTCTCACCCTCGGCCAATATCTGCAGCCGACCCGCAAGCATGCCGCGATCGACCGTTTCGTGACGCCCGAGGAGTTCGACGCATTCAGGGAAGCTGGCGAGGCTAAGGGCTTCCTGCTCGTGGCCGCGAGCCCGCTCACCCGGTCCTCCTATCATGCCACCGAGGACTTCGCGCGGCTTAAGGCAGAGCGCCAATTGGCGCTTGGCCGTTAGCCGCTCCTGCCCAGCTCGCTCCTCATGCACGTCTACGAGACCAAGCACGTGATCGCCCATAGCGCCGACGACATGTTCGCGCTTGTCGCCGACGTCGAGAGCTACCCCAAATTCCTGCCGCTCTGCGAGGCGTTGAAGCTGGAGCGCCGCGCGCAGCGGGAGGGCAAAGAGGTGCTCACCGCCACCATGATGGTGGGGTACAAGCTCATCCGCGAGAGCTTCACCACCGAGGTTGTTCTCGATCCGGCCGCCCGTACCATCCTCGTGCATTATCTCGACGGGCCTTTCGCGTTTCTCAAAAACCGCTGGCGATTTCAGCCGATTGCGGCGGAGGCCTGCGAGATCGATTTCTACATCGGCTACAGCTTCCGCTCGCGTCTGCTGGAGCGTCTGATTGGCGGGCTGTTCGCCAAGGCGGTACGGCATTACACGACCGCCTTCGAGGACCGCGCCGACGCCATCTACGGGAGGCGTGCGCCCGCTATCGCCTCACAACAATGAGGCGAGTAGGCTGAGCGCGCGTTGAACGCTCTCGCGCCTGATCTCGCCTCGGCCGAGATCGCCGAACAGGACGCGCTCGTGCCGGACGGCGTCATCACGCCGCGCGGCGGCGAAATGGACGAGCCCGACCGGCTTGTCCGCTGTCCCGCCGCCAGGACCCGCAATACCGGTGACGGCGATCGCGATGGTGGCGCGGGAATGGGTCAAGGCGCCTCCCACCATGGCGCGGGCGACGTCCTCGCTCACCGCACCGTGACGCTCGATCAGCCAGACCGGCACGCTGAGCATCTCGCTCTTGGCGGCATTGGAATAGGTCACGAAACCGCGCTCGACCACGTCTGAGGATCCGGGCACGGCGGTGAGCGTGGCAGCCACGAGGCCTCCCGTGCAGGATTCGGCGGTGGCGATCAGCACCCCGCGCACGCGGCAGGCTTCGAGTAGCGCCGCGGCTTGGGCGATGATGTGCGGGTCGATCTTAAGCGAGTAGGTCATGGCTGGTCGATCATGGCAGCCGCACCGTGGCCGTGGCCATGGCGGCAATGCCTTCGCCGCGCCCGATGAAGCCCAAGCCTTCATTGGTCGTGGCCTTGATGCTGATTTGGGAGAGCTCCAGGCCGAGGATCTCGGCGAGCTTCGCGCGCATGGCGTCGCGGTAAGGCCCGATGTGGGGGGCTTCGCAAATGAAGGTCAGATCGATATGCGCGATCTCGCCTCCGCGTGCCTTCAGCCTCGCCGCCGCATCCTTGAGGAACAGCTCCGAGGGTGCCCCTCGCCAGCGCTCATCCGAAGGCGGGAAGTGGACGCCGATATCGCCGTCGGCAATGGTGCCAAGCAGCGCATCGGTCAAGGCATGCAAGCCGACATCCGCGTCGCTGTGGCCGACGAGCGCCTTCTGATGCGGGATGCGCGCGCCGCAAAGGATTACCGCATCGCCCGGTCCGAAGGCATGCACGTCGTAGCCCGTGCCGACGCGGACGGCGCCTAGCGCCTGTGCGGCTCGCAGCTGCAGCACTTCATCGGCGTTCACGAGATCCTCCGCCGACGTGAGCTTGCGGTTGGCTTCCGAGCCTTCGACCAGGGCAACGTCGAGACCGAACCACTCGGCGATGCTGGCATCGTCGGTGAATATGGCATTGACCTCCTTGTTGGCCGCGGCGCGATGGGCAGCAAGGATCGCATCGAAGCGGAACCCTTGCGGCGTCTGCGCGCGCCATAGCTCGTCGCGGGGAAGCGTGCCGGTGACGCGGCCCGCGCTTCCCCGCTTCAGCGTATCGGTGACGGGCAGGCAGGGGAGGGCGGCGGCATGGGCATCAAGGCCGTCGATGACGCGGCCGATCAGCCCGGCATCGACGAACGGCCGCGCGGCGTCGTGAATCAGCACGCGATCGGGGGCCTCGGACGCGAGCGCATCAAGCCCCGCGCAGACGGAATCCTGGCGCCGCAGGCCGCCCGGAACCGGCTGCCGCAATCGGCCGGCAAAGCCCCGGATGGCGGTTTCATACAGTGCGGCATCGGCCGGATGGATCACCACGATCACATCGTCGACGCACGGATGTCCGGCAAAAGCGCCGATCGTTCGGGTGAGCATCGGCACCCCACCGATTGGCCAATATTGCTTGGGCACCAAAGCTTTATGGCTCGCGGCTCTGACGCCACGACCGGCTGCGACGATAAGAGCGGTGACGCTCATCGGAAGGTCATCCGATGTGCCAAAAGGGGCGAAGCATGGACTTTTGTGCAGTGCGGCATCTGATATGTTGCTCCCAAGTCAAATCCCCCATATTCTGCACAATAAAAGAACAGGGGGCTGCGTTGCATATTCTTTGTGCATACCCGACTTTGTTGAAGTCACGAGGATACACCGCTTGAGCGCCGCGACCAAAAAACAGGACACGCGCCGTCATCTCCAGCCCGAGCCGATCCCGCCGGAAGCGCTGCTGAGTGCCTTGCCGCATCCGCTGCTCGTGATCGGCGAGGGGCTAGGCATCGAATACGTCAACACCGCCTCCGAAGACTTCTTTCAAATGAGCGCTTCGGTTCTCTGCCGCCATACGCTCAGCGATGTCGTCGCCTTCGGCAGTCCGCTCATCGCGCTCGTCGAGCAGGTCCAGCGCAACGGCACGCACGTCAACGAGTATGGAGTTGAGATCGGCTCGTACCGCTTCGACGTGCCGAAGCTTGTCGACCTTTACGGCGGACCGTTGCCTGAGGCTCCGGGCCGCGTGCTGATCATGCTGCAACAGCGGAGCATGGCGCAAATGATCGAGCGCCAGCTCACCCATCGCGGCGCGGCGCGCTCTGTCTCAGGCTTAGCCGCGGTGCTTGCCCATGAGATCAAGAACCCGCTCTCCGGTATCCGGGGCGCGGCCCAGCTGCTCGAAAGCGAGCGGACTGCTAACGACCGCACCCTGACGCAGCTCATCTGCGCCGAGTCCGATCGCATCTGCAAGCTCGTCGACCGCATGGAGATCTTCGGCGACGAGCGGCCGCTGAAACGCGAGCCCGTCAACATCCACGACGTGCTCGACCACGTGAAGCAGATTGCCGTCAACGGTTTTGCGAAGCACATCAAGATCGTCGAACATTACGATCCCTCGCTACCGTCGGTGCCGGGCAGTCGCGACAAGCTGATCCAGGTGTTTCTGAATCTCATCAAGAATGCTGCCGAAGCCATCGGCGAGGATCGCCCCGACGGGCAGATCACGCTAACCACCTCGTTCCGTCCGGGCGTCCGCCTCTCGGTCCCAGGCAGTCAGGCGAGAGTGAGCCTGCCGCTCGAGATTGTCGTGGAGGATAACGGTGCCGGTGTTCCCACCGACCTCATACCGCATCTGTTCGATCCCTTCGTCAGCACCAAGCCATCGGGGAGCGGTCTCGGGCTTGCATTGGTGGCCAAGATCATCGGCGACCATGGCGGCATCATCGAATGCGACTCGCGGCCGCGGCAAACGATCTTTCGGGCACTCATGCCGATGGCCGACAGCGAAACAGCAAAAACGGGGCAAGCTTAGAGCATGGCCAAGGGCAATATTCTCATCGCCGACGACGACGCCGCAATCCGCACGGTGTTGAACCAGGCCTTGGCGCGTGCCGGCTACGTGCCCCGCGCCACCGGCAACGCGGCAACGCTCTGGCGCTGGATCAGCCAAGGCGAAGGAGACCTCGTCATCACCGACGTGCTGATGCCGGACGAGAACGCCTTCGACCTCATTCCGCGCATCAAGAAGCTGCGGCCCGATCTCCCGATCATCGTAATGAGCGCGCAAAATACCTTCATGACCGCGATCACCGCGGCGGAGCGAGGCGCCTACGAATATTTGCCGAAGCCCTTCGACCTGCACGAACTCATTGCCGTGGTCGGACGGGCGCTTGCCGAACCTCGACGCAAAGCCCAACGGCTAGCCCCCGAGGCCAGTGAAGACTTGCCGCTCATCGGCCGCTGCCCGGCCATGCAGGAGATCTATCGGGTTCTGGCGAGGCTCACCCAGACCGACTTGACCGTGATGATCACGGGCGAATCGGGGACCGGCAAAGAGCTCGTCGCCCGTGCCCTGCATGATTACGGCAAGCGGCGCAACGGCCCCTTCGTCGCCATCAACATGGCGGCGATCCCTCGCGAGCTGATCGAATCGGAGCTGTTCGGCCATGAGAAGGGCGCCTTCACCGGCGCGCAAAACCGTCACATCGGACGCTTCGAACAGGCCGAAGGCGGCACGCTGTTTCTCGACGAGATTGGGGACATGCCGATGGAGGCGCAGACCCGCCTGCTCCGTGTCCTGCAGGAAGGCGAGTACACGACGGTTGGCGGGCGCACGCCCATCCGCACCAATGTCAGGATCATCGCCGCCACCAACCGTGACCTGCATCAGCAGATCGATCAGGGCCTGTTTCGCGAGGATCTGTTCTACCGGCTGAACGTGGTCCCGCTCCGATTGCCGCCGCTGCGCGAGCGGCTGGACGACATCCCGGACCTCGTGCGCCACTTCCTCGGCGTTGCCCAGAAGGAGGGGCTGCCCCCGAAGACTTTCGAGCCTGCCGCCGTCGAAAGGCTCAAGCGCTATCACTGGCCGGGAAACATCCGTGAGCTGGAGAACTTGGTGCGCCGCTTGTCGGCGATCTACGCCCAAGACACCGTCACCGGCGAGATGGTCGAAAGCGAGCTCGCCAGCGCCGCCCGGACACCCTTTGCCGACAGGGCAGAACGGACGGGCGACCTCTCCGAGGCGGTCGAGCGGTTCCTTTCGGACTATTTCTTGAGCTTTGGCCAGGACCTCCCGCCCTCCGGCCTCTACACCCGCGTGCTCCGTAAGATCGAGCTGCCGCTGATCACCGCGGCGCTTGCGGCGACGCGGGGCAATCAGATCCGCGCCGCCGATCTGCTCGGCCTCAATCGCAACACCCTGCGCAAGAAGGTCCGGGACCTTGGAATCAGGGTGCTCAGGACACCGGGTCCCTAGACGGCAAATGCGCGAGGCCAGCCTTTCGACCCGGACGCTTGCAATCAAGCGTACTCGTTTGTCACAATAGTCGCCAAAGCGCCACATTGTGATCTTATTGCATCATATCTGAGGTTGAGCGCTCCTCATAGCAGACCAGCGAGACCACCGGCGAGCAGGGGAGAGGGGTTCAGTAACTTCCTGAATTCGTTGCAAAAAAACGGCGGAGAAGATGAAGCAGTGGTGCCAGAGCCAGGAGCATCCATCGCGTGCCGACGATGCTCTAGCCAGCCCGGAATCAGGGCTCCTTGCTGGTCCGGGACCGGAATCTGACCGTTCCAGGCGGCGCCTGCCTTTCAAGCTCGGCTTGATCACCATGATGCTGTCGCTCGGCTCCGGCCTTGCGACCTACGTCATCCTTACCGGCCTCACCCCCATCGTGCCGACCCATCGCGTCGTAGTGGGGATGCTGCTCATCAACCTCGTGCTCGTGCTCGCGATGGTGATGATCATCGCCTGGCAGGTGACGGGACTCTGGCTCGCGCGCCGCCGGCAGGTCCCGGGCGCGCAGCTCCATGTTCGTATCGTCAGCCTGTTCAGCGTGATCGCGGTCGCGCCCGCGATCCTGCTTGCGGTCTTTGCCAGCATCTCTCTCGACCGCGGCCTCGACCATTGGTTCTCCGCCCGCACCAAGTCCATTATCCAGGGCTCGGTCGACGTGGCCACGGCCTACCTCCAGGAGCATGGCCAAGTGATCCGCGCCGACACGCTCGGCATGGCCAAGGACATCGACGAGGCCGTCGGCCTGGTGAAGTCGCGGCCGCAGGGCTTCGGCAATTTCCTGGCCGCGCAAGCGGCGATTCGGGCCTTGCCAATCGCCTATCTGATCGACGGGGAGGGGAAGATTCTCGCGAGCGCGGCGACGCAGGCGGACGTCCCCTATCAGCCGCCGCCGCAGCCGGCGATGGACCTCGCCAAGAAGGGTCAAGTGATCGTGATCGCGCCCGGCCAGACCGCGCTCGTCGGCGCCATCAAGGCGCTCGAGAACTTCAACGACACCTATCTCTATGTGCTCCGCCCGGTCAATGCGCGCGTGTTGCAACAACTGCGCGAGACCCGTGCCAACGTCACCGAATACCAGCTGCTCGAGCAGCGCCGCGCGGGCGTGCAGGTTGCCTTCGGGCTCATGTATGTGGCCATCGCGCTCACCCTGCTCCTGTCCGCCATCTGGATCGGCATGTGGTTCGCCAGCCGCCTGGTGGCGCCGATCCGCCAGCTGATGCGCGCGGCACAGGAAATCTCGGCAGGCAATCTCGGCGTCGAGGTGGGCGTACGTCCCGCCGACGGCGACCTCGCCGTGCTTGGCGCCACCTTCAACACCATGACCTCGGAGCTCAAGGGCCAGCGGGACGCGCTGGTCGGCGCCAACACCACGCTCGACGAGCGGCGACGTTTCATGGAGGCCGTGCTGTCGGGGGTGACCGCTGGCGTGGTGGGCGTGGACGCCGATGGCACGATTACGCTCGTCAACCGCTCCGCCGAGACCCTGCTGGCAGCGAAGGAAAAGAACCTCTCGGGTAAGCTGCTGGTCGAGGCAATCCCCGAATTCGGCCCGCTCATGAAGCGCGCGCAGAAGCAGGGCAAGCGCCTGGTCACCGATCAGATCGCGCTTCGCCGTGGTGGAGCCGAGCACAATTTCGCCGTCCGCGTCACCAGCGAAGGAACCGACCAGCAGGCGCAAGGTTATGTCGTGACCTTCGACGACATCACCGAGCTCGTCAGCGCCCAGCGCAGCACCGCTTGGGCCGACGTGGCGCGGCGCATTGCCCATGAGATCAAGAACCCGCTCACTCCGATCCAGCTCTCGGCCGAGCGCATCCGCCGCAAATACGGCAACTCCATTACCAAGGATCGCGAAGTGTTCGATCAGTGCACCGACACCATCATACGCCAGGTGGCCGACATCGGAAAAATGGTCGACGAGTTCTCGGCCTTCGCCCGGATGCCGAAGCCGGTGATGGAGGTGCACGACGTCCGCGACATTGTGCGCGAGGCCGTGTTCCTGTTTCAGGTGAGCCGGCCAGAGATCACGTTCGAGCTCGATCTTCCGGACAAGCCCACGGTCATGCTTTGCGATCGGCGCCTCTTGACCCAAGCCGTCACCAACCTCGTCAAGAATGCTAGCGAGGCCGTCGATGCCGCTCTTGAAGCCGAGCCCGAACGGGCCGACAAGGGGCACATCATCGCCAAGGTGCGAGCGAAGGGCGACCGGGTGCAGATCGCCGTAATCGACAATGGCTGCGGGCTGCCGAAGGAAAATCGCCAACGCCTGATCGAGCCTTACATGACGACGCGAGCCAAGGGCACGGGGCTTGGCTTGGCCATAGTGCAGCGGATTACCGAGCAGCATGGCGGCGCCTTGCAGCTTGCCGATGCGCCGAAACGCAACGGCAAAGTGCAGGGAGCATCGGTGCGTATGGATCTGCCCATCCGGGAGATGGACGAGGTTCTTGCGAGCACCGAGGCAATTGGGGAGGGCGCCTCGCTTCAAGCGACGGCTGCCGAGGCGGCGGAATAATCGGAGGAGAAGCAACCCATGGCGTCTGACATCCTCGTCGTCGACGACGAAGCCGATATCAGAGAGCTGGTCTCCGGGATCCTTGAGGACGAAGGCCACGGCACCCGGCTCGCCAAGGACAGCGACGAGACGCTTGCGGCCATCGAGCAGCGGCGCCCCTCGCTCGTCATCCTCGACATTTGGCTGCAAGGCTCGAAGCTCGATGGCCTCGATCTGCTCGACCGCATCAAGCAGGCGCATCCCGACTTGCCGGTGGTGATCATCAGCGGCCACGGCAATATCGAGACCGCCGTCGCCGCGATCCGGCGCGGCGCCTACGACTATATTGAAAAGCCCTTCAAGGCCGACCGCCTCGTGCTGATCACCGCGCGCGCTCTCGAGTCCTCGCGGCTCAAGCGGGAGAACCGCGAGCTGCGGGAGCGGAGCGCCTACAGCTTCGACATGATCGGCCGCTCGGCCGCCATCAACCAGCTGCGCCAGGCCATCGAGAAGGTGGCGCCGACCAACAGCCGAGTGCTCATCAACGGACCTTCGGGCTGCGGCAAAGAGCTTGCCGCGCGCGTTATGCATATGAAATCCGCCCGCGCCGACGGCCCCTTCGTGGTGCTGAACGCAGCCGCCATGGTGTCCGACCGCGTGGAGCTTGAGCTGTTCGGCACCGAGGAGGGGGCAGGCGCCGGCCCTCGCAAGGTGGGCGCGCTCGAGGAAGCCCACAACGGCTCGCTCTACATCGACGAGATCAGCGACATGCCGCTCGAGACGCAAGGGAAGATCCTGCGCGTGCTCGTGGAGCAACGTTTCCAGCGGCTCGGCGGAGGCGGCCCCAAGGTGCATGTCGACGTGCGCGTCATCTCCTCGACGAGCCGCGAATTGCAGAAGGAGATGACGTCCGGTCGCTTGCGCGAGGATCTCTTCCATCGCCTGAACGTGGTCCCGATCAGGGTGCCCGGGCTCTCCGAGCGGCGTGAGGACATTCCCGAGCTCGTCCGCCACTTTGTGCAGGCGATCTCCGTGGCGTCCGGCCTTGTCCCACGCCGGATCGGTGAGGACGCCATGGCCGTGCTGCAGTCCCACGATTGGCCGGGCAACGTGCGGCAGCTCCGCAACAACATCGAGCGGTTGATGATTCTCGTCGGCGGCGACGCCGACACCCTCATCACCGCCGATATGCTGCCCGACGAGATCATTTCGCCCGTGCCGCTGTCTGCCAACGGGGCAGGAGGAGAGCACCTGATGTCGCTCCCCTTGCGCGACGCGCGGGAGATTTTCGAGCGGGAATATCTCCTTGCCCAGGTCAACCGATTCGGGGGGAATATCTCGCGCACTGCCGAATTTGTGGGCATGGAGCGCTCGGCGCTCCACCGCAAACTGCGCGCGCTTGGGGTGAATTCGACCGAAAGGGGCGCCGCTCTGCCCTAGCCTTAACCATGCTCCTGGGCGCTTCCATCGCCGGTTTCGGCGAGGGTGCCCATATCAGGCCTCTTGCGGGAATGCCCCGCAATCGCGTCTAATGCGACCGGCCCGCGAGCGAAGGCAATCGTTAGGGGTGATCAGCGTAAGCGTGGACCTAAGGGACGGGGAAGCCCATGGCAACAGAACGCACGCAAAGTTTGCAAGACACGTTCCTCAATCACGTTCGCAAGCAGAAGGTCCCGCTGACCATATTTCTCGTGAACGGCGTGAAGCTGCAGGGCGTTGTGACTTGGTTCGATAATTTCTGCGTCTTGCTGCGCAGGGACGGGCATTCGCAGCTCGTCTACAAGCACGCCATTTCGACGATCATGCCCGGTCAACCCATCCAGCTCACGGAAATCGGCGACGTGGAAGGTGGCGCGGACTAATTGCGGCCGACCGATCCGAGAAGGCTGAAGGGTGAGGCGAAGCCGCGGGAGCCCCGCGGCAATCGTGATCGCGCGCCGCCGCAACGCATCAAGACCGTGATATTCGAGCCGGTGCCCGGCAAGGGGCCAGCAAAAGCGCGCGCTAGCGCCGAGTCCGGCAAGCGTTCGGCGAGCGCGAGATCGGCCCGGGCCAGGCTCGATGAAGCCGCCGGCCTCGCCGCCGCAATCGATCTGGACGTGCGCGCCAAGGGGCTCGTGCAGCTGCCGCATCCGCGCCCAGGCACGCTGTTCGGCACCGGCAAGGTCGAGGAGCTTGCCGGGATCGTCCGCGCCGAGGACGCCGAGCTCGTCATCGTCGATCATCCCCTGACCCCGGTGCAGCAGCGCAATCTGGAGCAAGCGTGGAACGCCAAGGTGCTCGATCGCACCGGCCTCATTCTCGAGATTTTTGGCGCCCGCGCCCGCACCAGGGAAGGGCGCTTGCAAGTCGAGCTCGCCCATCTCGTCTATCAGAAGAGTCGGCTGGTGCGATCGTGGACGCATCTTGAGCGGCAGCGTGGCGGCTTCGGCTTCCTCGGCGGTCCCGGCGAGACTCAGATCGAGACCGATCGGCGTCTCATCGGCGAGCGCATCGAGATGATAGGCCGCGAGCTCGAGCAGGTGCGCCGCACGCGCGGACTGCACCGCAAGGCACGCCAGCGCGTGCCCTATCCGTCGGTCGCCCTCGTCGGTTACACCAATGCTGGAAAGTCTAGCTTGTTCAATACCTTGACAGGCGCGCAGGTGGTGGCTGAGGACACTCTGTTCGCCACCCTCGATCCGACCTTTAGGGCCGTCAGCCTACCGCACGGCTCGAAGGCCGTGCTGTCTGACACGGTCGGCTTCATCTCCGATCTGCCGACGACGCTGATCGCAGCCTTCCGCGCCACGCTCGAGGAGGTGCTCGAAGCCGACCTCATCCTTCATGTGCGCGACATCGCCGGCGAAGGAAGCGCCGACCAGCGCAGCGACGTTCATGCCGTGCTCACCAAGCTTGGCATCGACGCGGAGGCCGAGCCCAGCCGGCTTCTCGAAGTGTGGAACAAGGCTGACCTGCTCGGCGCCGAGACCCGCGCCAGCATCGAGAACGAGGCCGCGCGAGAGCCTGGCCATCCTTGTCTCGTGTCCGCCGTGACCGGCTATGGCTTGCCGAAGCTGCTCGAGGAGATCGAGACCCGGCTCGGTCGGGCGCGCGCCACGCTCGACCTCGTGCTCGGTCCGGAGGAGGGCGCCTTGTCCAACTGGATCTACGAGAATTGCGAAGTGCTGGAGCGGAGCGATCTCGACAATGGCCGCGTGGCTTTACGCATCCGCGTCGCGCCGGAGAAGCGGCATTTTCTTGCCCGCCACGTTGGCGCTGGCCGCCTCGGCCCTGCGGCGGAGTGAGCCTCTAAGGCTCCAATCAGGACCAAAATCTTGATTGAACGCTGGGCTTCCCCGGTGCGTGAGCCATCGACGCCTTCTTTACGGCGCATAAGTTCGCGGGGGCCGGGGACCTGACGAAGGATCGGCACGTGACCATGATCCATGCCCAGTTCACCCGCAAGGACCAACTCGACAAGTACGTCGAATACAAGATCACCCCGTCCTTCTACACGTTGCACACCTACTACTTTGCCGAGGCGCACATCGCCAATCGCGGCACGGAGCAGGCCATGTATATCAGCCCGATGCGGGATGCCATCGACAAAGGGCTCCGCCCGACCAACCACTTCGTGGTGGCGCAGCTCGAACAGATGTTCAAGCGCATCTCGCGCGGTGGTGCCGAGATCGGGCACGACCAGCGTGTGACGCCGATGGAAGGACTCAAGGTCATGACTATCAACGTTGACTATCAGTGCGGCGAACAGGATGCCAAGGTCCATCAACAGGCGTTCACGTCCGGTCCTTCGTGACCTCCGCGGCCTTCGCCTCGTCCCAGAGCTGATCCATCTCCTCGAGCGTCGAGTCTGCCGGGGATCTGCCTTCGGCGCGAAGCGCCTGCTCGATGCTGCCGAAGCGGCGCACAAATTTCGCGTTGGCGGCGCACAGCGCAGCCTCCGGGTCGACCCCGAGATGCCGCGCGATATTCGCCATGACGAAAAGGAGGTCGCCGAATTCCTCCGCGACCTTCCCCGATGACAAACCCGCGGCGTCGTCCTCGCTCGCGGCCAGCGCTGCTTTCAACTCGGCGATCTCCTCCTCGGCCTTGGCGAGCGCCGGGGTGAGAGACGGCCAGTCGAACCCGACACGCGCGGCGCGGGATTGCAGCTTCACGGCGCGGGTGAAAGCGGGGAGCGCAAGCGGCACGTCGTCGAGCAAGGAGCCCGCGCCGGCACCACCACGCGAGGCCTTCTCCTCAGCCTTGATGCGCTCCCAGCTGCCGCTCGTCATGAAAGCCTCCCTGAGCAAAGGATCGACGAACACATGCGGGTGCCGGCGGATCATCTTCTCGGTGATCGCCGCGGCGACATCGTCAAAGGCGAAGGCGCCTTGCTCCTCAGCCATGCGCGCGTGATAGACGACCTGCAGCAGGAGATCGCCGAGCTCGTCCTTCAGGTCGTCGAGATCGCCGCGCGCGATCGCGTCGGCGACCTCGTAGGCTTCCTCGATGGTGTAAGGCGCGATGGTCGCGAAGGTCTGATCGCGATCCCACGGGCAGCCCGTGTCGGGATCCCGCAAGCGCGCCATGATCGACAACAGAGCCTCGATGCGGCGTGGCCCCTCCGGCACGTCAGGCTTCGCATGCCGACAGGGAAGGCGCGGCGACAACGAGAACGGCTGCGACACATTCGCTATAATTATCAGTGAATTGGAGAGCCATCTTCACAGATTTCGCCCCATATCTCGAATTCGCATAAGGTATATTATGGAATATTTATGGGTGAGTGTGGTCCGTAGCGGAATGCGCGCGCCGGACAAATTCACCGGCTTAACTCCGCTCGTAATGCTCGCGGATGAGCTGATCGAGTAGACGCACGCCGAAGCCCGATCCCCAGCTGCGATTGATCTCGCTGTCGACCGACGACATCGCCGTGCCAGCGATGTCGAGATGTGCCCAGGGCGTCCCTTCCTTGACGAAGCGCTGGAGGAATTGCGCCGCCGAGATTGACCCACCCCATTTGCCGCCCGTGTTCTTCATGTCCGCGACCTTGGAGTCGATCATCTTGTCGTATTTGGGCCCGAGCGGCAGCCGCCACAATTTCTCTCCCGTAGCGTTGCCGGCGGCGATGAGCCGGTCGGTCAGCTCGTCGCTGTTGCTGAAGAGGCCCGCATGCTCTTTGCCGAGCGCCACCATCACCGCGCCAGTTAAGGTAGCGAGATTGATGAGCGCTGTCGGCTTGAAGCGGTCTTGCGCGTACCAAAGGCAGTCGGCGAGCACCATGCGCCCCTCGGCGTCGGTGTTGAGCACCTCGATGGTCTGACCGGACATCGAGGAGACGACGTCGCCCGGGCGTTGCGCGCTGCCGCTCGGCATGTTCTCGACGAGCCCGATAATGCCAACGGCGTTGACCTTGGCCTTCCGCTCGGCGAGTTCATGCATGAGGCCAACGACGCAAGCGGCGCCCGCCATGTCGCCCTTCATGTCCTCCATGCCCGCGGCGGGCTTCAGCGAGATGCCGCCAGCGTCGAAGGTCACGCCCTTGCCGACGAAAACGATGGGATCACCGGCTCTTACGCCCGCGCCCTTCCATTGCATTACCGCAACGTGACTCGGTTTCTCGCTCCCCTGCCCCACGGCGAGCAGCGCATGCATGCCGAGCCGCTGCAGCGTTTTCGGAGTCAGCACCTCGACCTGCACGCCGAGCTTGGTGAGCTCTTTGGCGCGCGCCGCGAACTCGGCAGGGCCAAGCACATTGGCCGGCTCGTTGACGAGATCGCGGGCGAGCATCACGCCATTGGCTATGGCGCGCTCGGCGGCGAACGCCTTGGTGGCCGCCCGCGGGTCGGCGCAGTGAATGACGATCCTCTTGAGCGTCCGGTCGTTGCTTTCGGCCGCGCCGGAATTCTTCTTCTGTCCCTTGGTTTTGTACTTCTTAAACTTGTAGCCGCGGAGCGAAGCGCCGAGCGCAAAGCTTGCGATATCGGTAGGCGCAACCTCGCGCCCAACGGCCTCGACGACGATATGCGCGGTCGGCCCCTCCTTGCCGGTTAGCTGACCGCGAACCGTGCCGCCAAGATTGAGCCAGTCCTCGGCTCCATAGGTGCCGGTCTTGTCCGTCCCGATCATCACCAGGCGCGAAAATTTGAGTCCCGACGGCGCGAGCAAATCTAACGACGTTTCCTTCTTGCCCTTGAAACCGCTGATCTCCGCGGCCCGCGCAAGCAAGCCCTTGGACTTCTTGTCGAGGTCCTTGGCGCCCGGCGCGAGCTTGAGCCCCTCCTCGGCAAGAACCACGACGACGCCCTCTTCGGGCACGTTGAGACTGGCGAAGGAAATCGTGGTGTGGTCGCTCACCGGCAACTCCATAGAGTTTTGCGCGCTCTACCCCCAAGCACCTGAGCCAGGAAAGCGCGCATCGTCTGCGCACTCACTGATGCAACTTTGCAACAGCGGGCGGGAATTCAAGGTGCTCTTCCTAGTTCCTGTCGACGCGCAATGCAAGACGCCCAAACCGCCGAAATTCGGCCATCTTGGACTGATGGAAATCGACATTGACACTAGGCGGTTGGCGACTCTCTGCACCATAAAAGCCCTGCCCGCCATGGAGTCGCACGGGGACCCTAGAGAAGCGGTATGACGACCCTCTTCAGCCGATACGTCTTTCGGCAGGTGGCGAATGCGTTCGTCATCATCCTGGTGACGTTGACGAGCATCGTCTGGCTCGCCACGGCGCTGAAGCAGCTCGACCTGATCGTGTCGCAGGGCCAAGGTTTTGTGCTGTTCCTCAAGATGACCCTCCTCACCCTTCCCGGGCTGATGGCCCTGATCGCTCCCAATGCCATGCTGATGGCGTCGCTCTACACCCTCGACCGCATGAACGGCGACAGCGAGCTGATAGTGATGACGGCCTCCGGCGCGCCTGTCTGGCGTATCGGCATGCCCTTCGTCATTCTCGCCTCCCTGGTCTGCCTCGCCAGCCTGATCTGCAATCTCTACGTGATGCCGGCGAGCATGCGGGAGCTGCGGACCTTGATCACCCAGGTACGCACCGACGTGATCTCGCAAGTCCTTCAACCAGGCCGATTTTCCAGCACGGAAGCGGGTCTGACCTTCCACATTCGCGATCGCTCGCCGACGGGGGATCTGCTCGGTCTGCTCGTCCATGACGAGCGCGACGGCAAGCAGGTGATGAGCTATCTGGCCGACCACGGCCGCATCGTCAGCAATGACGATGGAGCCTATCTCGTGATGTTTGACGGTCACGTTCAGCGCTATGAGGCGAAGACCCCCGAGAAGGGCGCTCAGATCGTGGCCTTTGACCAATACGTGCTCAACATCTCGGACCTCAATCCGAAGGACGCCAGCGCGAGCAAGGAATTGCGGCCCCGCGAGCGCTACCTCAGCGAGCTGATCAACCCGGACCCCGACCTCCTCAAGGGGAAGGGCAACGTTGGCCAGATCCGCACCGAGCTCCACGACCGCTTCTCCACGCCCCTTTACCCGATGCTTTTCGCCTTTCTCGCCATCGCCGTTTTGGGCCATGCGCGGACCACCAGGGAGAGCCGCTGGGCCCAGATTATCATGGCTTTTGGCATAGCCGTCGGCCTCCGGGTTTCCGGGCTTACGGCCTCCAATCTGGTGACCCTGAATGTGGCCGCCGTGCCACTCGTCTACGCTATTCCGCTGGGGGCGATTCTCGTTGCGGCCTTTGCCGCACACGTTAGAATGTCCCCTGAACTACGGTCCAAGCTGAGTCTCCAGCTTAAGTTCAATCCACAGAACATAAAATTCTGGGCCGGTTGGGGGATACAAGCGAAGTGAGAGCGCAGATGCAGGGCATCAGTGCCGCAGGGACGCTTGCGCGCTATTTTTCGCTGCGCTTCCTCATAGCCATGCTGGCCATGTTCGCCATCTGTTGCGTGCTCATTTTCTTCGTTGATTTCATCGAGATGCTGCGGCGCGCGGGGAACTACAGCGGGGACGTTTCCGCCCTCCTGCTTGCCTATATGACGCTGCTTCGCCTGCCCTCATTCTCCGAGCTCACTCTGCCCTTCGCGGTGCTGATCGGCACCGTGGGCGTTTTCCTCATGCTGAGCCGCAGCTCGGAGCTCATCATCGTGCGCGCCGCCGGCGTCTCGGTCTGGCAATTCGTGCTGCCCGCCATCCTCGTGGCCTTCCTGCTCGGGATCGCCTTCGTGGCGCTTTACAACCCCCTCGCCGCGCTTGCCCGCGCCGAGGCCGAGCGGCTGTATGCGAGTGCGTTCGACCGTGACGAGTCCCTGCTCAAAACCAAGAACGCGGGCGCCTGGCTGCGCGAGGACGGCGCCGACGGTCCGTCCGTCATCCATGCGCTCCGGGCGTCCAATCAAGGTCTCGTCCTCACCGGCGTCACGGTGTTTCAATACGCACCCGATCAGAGCCCGACCGAGCGGATCGAGGCGCGCAAGGCCGTGCTCAAAGACGGGCGTTGGGAACTCCAGGATGCCTGGGTCAGCGCCGTGGCCCAGGAACCGGTGCTCTACCCGCACTATCTGATCAGCACCTATCTGACGCCGACCCAGGTCCGCGACAGTCTCGGCACCGAGTTTTCCATCTCGTTCTGGGACCTGCCGAACTTCATCGAGATCGCGGAGCGAGCCGGTCTTCCGGCCACGCAATACCGCGTGCAGTATCAGCTCCTCTTGTCGCGGCCGTTCCTGCTCATCACCATGGTGCTGATTGCGGCCACCTGCTCGCTCAGGGCCTTCCGCTTCGGCAACGTTCAAATCAACGCCATCGGCGGCATTGCGGCGGGCTTTGCCTTCTTCGTGCTCGCCGAAGTGTCGCGAAATTTTGCCATGGCAGGATTGACCTCGGCCATGGCCGCCGCCTGGGTGCCGATCATCATTGCGGCGAGCCTCGCGCTCACCGTGCTCTTGTACAAAGAGGACGGGTGATGGTGAGGCACGCCACGGCTCCGCTCAGGATGCGCCGGGCAAAGCCCGGCCTCGCCGCGTTTAGACGCTTCGGCTTTGGTCGCCCGCGGGGGCTGCTCTCTACGTGTCTGGCGGTAGTAGCGGCCGGCTTGCTGCTGTTCACTAGCGATGCGGCATTTGCCAAGTCGAGCAAATCGCTTGTCAACATGGGAACGGGATCGGCGTCAGGCGCCAAGAAGGAGACCACGGACCTCGGCAAGGTGCTCGCGCCGCCAAAGATGGACTCGACCGAGCCGATGCTGCTGCAGGCCGACGAGATGGTCTACGACAACGAGAACAATCGGGTGACGGCCAAGGGCAACGTCGAGATCTATTACGGCAACTACACGCTGCTTGCGGATCAGGTCATTTACGACCGCAACGCCAACACGCTGGCTGCCGCGGGCAACGTTCGCATCAAGGACCCCGAGGGCGCGATCATCACCTCGAACCACATGACGCTGACCGACGATTTCCGCGACGGATTCATCGACGCGCTGCGGGTGGTGACCAAGGACGATACGAGGATCGTAGCCACGACCGCCTCGCGCGAGGCGGGCAACGTCACGGTGTTCGAGAAGGGCTGGTTCACGCCTTGCAAGCCGTGCGAGACCAACCCGGATCGGCCGCCGACATGGCGCATTCGCGCCAACAAGATCATTCACCGGACGGATGAGGCGACCATCACCTTCCGCAACGCCTTCTTCGATTTCTTCGGCGTGCCGATCATCTGGGTCCCGTATTTCCAAACCGCCGATCCGACGGTGAAGCGCAAGTCTGGGTTCCTGATGCCCATGTACAGCCAGTCCGATAGGCTCGGCACCGCGGTGACGGTGCCGTATTACTTCGCGCTTGCGGACAATTACGACTTCACCTTTGCCCCGATGTACACCTCGCAGGCGGGCACTCTGCTGCAGGGATCGTGGCGCCAGCGTATGGCGAGCGGAGCCTATCGCGTCGACGTCGCCGGCGTGTTCAACGACGGCACCTTCGAAGCCCCCGTCGACGGCAATTTCCGTGGCAGCGTCGTCACCGCGGGCAAGTTCGCGCTCAATCCCTATTGGTCCTGGGGATGGGACGCGGTCGCCGAGTCGGACGACACGTTCAGGCGCTATTACGGCCTCGACAGCGAACTAAAAACCGACCGTATCTCGCAGCTCTACCTCGAAGGCCTGCATGACCGGAACTATCTCGCCATGCGCTTCTACGAGACCGGCACCCTGCTGCGCACCGCCGATCCTCTCGCCGACGCGACAGTGCATCCGATCATCGACTACGACTACATCGTCCACAATCCAGTGATCGGCGGCGAGCTCAGCTTCAACTCCAATGTGATGAGCTTGGCGAATGCCGACGGCACCGATTCGAACCGCTTCATCCTTCAGGCGAATTGGCGGCGCCAGCTGATCGATCCTATCGGTGAGGTGTTCACGCCGTTCGCTCAACTCAGAGGCGACGTCTACGGGGTGAACGAGTTCGTCGATCCCACGACCAATCTCGAAAGCAGCGGCGCGATCTTGCGCGGCAACGCCGTTGGCGGCGCCGAGTACCGCTATCCGTTCATCGCCACGACCGGCAACGTCGCGCATGTCTTTGAGCCTATCGCCCAGATTATCGCGCGGCCCGGTTCGGTCGGCGATCAGTCAGAGATTCCGAACGAGGATGCGAATAGCCTCGTGTTCGACGACACCATCCTGTTCGACATCGACAAGTTCTCGGGCTACGACCGCATCGAAACCGGCACCCGCGCCAATGTGGGTGTGCGCTACACGGCGCAGCTTCCGAACGGAGCTTATGCTCGCGCCGTCTTCGGCGAGAGCTATCAGCTCGCCGGCCAGAACAGCTTCGACCTCAATAGCGGCCTCGGCACGACGAACTCGGACTATGTGAGCGCCCTCTATCTGCAAGCCGCAAGCTACCTCTCGCTCTCGGCGCAGGCACGCTTCGACCAGCAGACCTTCGACGTTAAGCGCACCGATCTCGGTTCCACGGCGAATGTCGGTCCCGTCGACCTTGCGGTGAACTATGCCGAAGTGGCGCCCGAGGTTTTGACCACCACCACTGACCAGAAGAACCAACAGGAGATCCTGGGCAAAGCCGCCCTTTCGCTGACCGACAGCTGGGCGCTGCTTGGCAGTCTTCGCTACGACCTGCAAAACTCACAGTTGATCAGCGACGGCGTCGGCCTGCGCTATCAGGACGACTGTTTGACCCTCGCCGTGGTCTACCAGCAGAGCAACATTCAGGACGGCGATATCCAGCCGGACCAGAGCGTGATGGTGAGCTTGGCGCTGAAATATCTCGGCAGCTATCAGTTCGCGACCGATCCCTCCGGCCTGCTCGGGTCGGATGCGGGGACCGTCGGCGATTAGGGAGGCGCGCGCATGAAGCCGTGCCGACCGGTGCAAGAGCATACTTGGAAGGTGGCAGCGCGCGTGAGCAGCGCCTGGTCGCGCATGGCCTTCGTTGCCGCGCTCGCCCTACTTGCAGGACTGGCCGGCATCCCGCGCCCCGCACAGGCACAGGCCGAGCAGTCGATCGTCGTGATCGTCAACGACGATCCGATCTCGGCCTATGACATCGAGCAGCGCGAGCGCTTCCTGGCGATTACCACTCACGAAGAGCCTTCCGCTGCCCTTAAGAAGAAGGCTACGGAGATGCTGATCGAAGAGCGGCTGCAGATGCAGCAGGCCAAAAAGCTCGGCCTCACTCCCCCCGAGGAGGATGTGGCGAAGGTCCTCGCCGGCATGGCGGAGAAAAACAATATGAGCCCCGACGCGCTGGCCAGCGCGCTTGGCCAAATGGGGGTCAATATCAAGACGCTGAAGGATCGCATCAGGGCCCAGATCGTATGGCAGGGCATTGTGCAGCGGAAATTCCGCCGTGACGTGGTGATCGGCGATGCTGCCGTCGACAAGGCGCTTGCCAACAGTGGCCAGGCTGGCAAGGCTTCGGATGAGACCGCGCTGCAACTTCGCCAGGTGAAGTTCGAGATCCCAAGCAATGCCGATCAAGCGGCCATTGCCAAACAACTTGCCACGGTCGAGGCTCTGC
>Ga0315286_10000584_pt1 | contig 31145 bp, 24 predicted proteins | sample YL17G10_0_MG_FD_205038 | JGI IMG/M metagenome (GOLD analysis project Ga0315286, IMG submission 205038) | Sediment microbial communities from Yellowstone Lake, YNP, Wyoming, USA - YL17G10_0 | ecosystem: Environmental > Aquatic > Freshwater > Lake > Sediment | place: USA: Wyoming | collected... | reverse complement strand
GGGCAGGGCACTCTGGACGGGCGGAGTGTTCGCGAACGACGAAATGTCGGCGGAGTTCGCCAAGTGGCCCGACTTTGGCCGCTTCTACGCCCAGGCCCTGGCCTGGCTGGCCCAGAAGTCGACGGCGCCGCGGGTCGACCTCAAGGACGATGTGGCGACGGCGCGGCTGACCGTCGACCTTGCCAGGAAAGGGCCGACCCTCACCGCGAAACACTTCGGCATCCACGGGCAGGAGTACGCCGGCGGCTCCAGCGCCATGCAGGGCGAGGACTTGGCCCTGTACCAGGCGCTGAAACTCGACGGCACGTTCGCTCGCACCGGCGCGGCCTCCAACGGCATCAAGCGGGTCCCTGGCGGCAAGCAGTTCGAGTTCCTGGACGACGGGGCCGACCTTGGCGCGTTCGACGGGTCGAAATACGACTTCAAGGAGTTGGACGGGGTCCTGGCCGACCTCGAACGTATCAAGGCGGAACCGATCGCCCTCTACTGGTGCGCGTGGGGCTTCAAGGATGTGACGCTCGACCCGAAGAAGTACACGAAGTACTTTGCGGCGGCCATCGAGCATGCCAACGGAAAGCCGGGCGCCTCGGCCTACAGGCCGCGGGTCGAGTACTTTGAGATTATGAACGAGCCGGACCTCAAGGGCGCTCCGGAGACCGTCGACAAGTATTGCGAGTTCTTCAACTATGCGGCGGGCAATCTGCGGAAGCGGTACCCCGGCGTGAAATTCGGCGCCGGCGGTTTCTACGAGTGGCCGTACCTCATGGACGTGATGGACCGGTGCAAGGAGAACCTGGGCTGGGTCAGTCGCCATCCGTACGGCCACACGGGCGAGGCGGTGTTTGCCCTCCAGGACAGATACCTGGAGCATGCCCGGGCCCTGGGCCTGAAAGACCTGCGGTACATCATCACCGAGTGGGATTTCTGGATCTACGGCGCTGCGGCGTTCGACTACATCATGCAGCGGTGGAAGCCATTGGCCGACCACGCCGACATGTGCCTCGGCACGCTGCATTATCGGTGGCGGGAGTACCATGAGGGCGGTTACGTGTTCGGTGTTCACGGCGAATTCGATCAGCGTTACGGCGAGTTGCCGCCACAGTGGCCGAACCCCGGCAAGAACAAGCCCATCACGTATCGCTACAATGCGTTCTGGGCGATGCGCGATGCGCGCGGGCCGCAGTACGCCGCCACAGTCGAGGGGCCCGAACTGGCCGCGTCTGAATCGCCGCACGCCTATGCCATTGCCACCTCGAGCGGCGGCCAGTTCAACATCGTGGCCTACTACGGCTACCCCTGTGCGAGCCTGGAGAAGGGCAAGTCGTACGGCAGGCTCAAGGTGCGCGTGGCGGCGGCCATCCCGCCCGAGGTGAAGGGGCGGACACTGGTGGTTTCGAGGGCCGACGCGAAGACCATCACGGAGGAGGCGCCTCGCACCGTTCAGGGCGACCGGCTGGACCTGGAGATCGACATCCCGGCCCTGAGTGCCGTCTCTTTGACCGTGAGATAGGGCGGGGCGGTTCGGCAGAACTTGCGTCCGCGAAGCGGGGCCATTGGCAGGTACGCCTTCCGACCCCGGGGCGACTTGCCGGGAGGCGAGAGTCCATGAGAACAACCGGTGCAGCGACTGCGACTACCGCCGCGCGGGCGATTTCGGGCGAAGTCACGGCCAAGCATCTCGCGAAGGCCATGCCCATGATCAAACTGGGCGGCTTCGAAGTATCGCGGTTTATCCTTGGCGCCAATCCGTTCGGCGGGTACTCGCACCAGCCCGGTAGCGGTCTCGACGAGCAGATGCGGGCCTTCTACACCGATGAGCGGGTCATGGCCGTCCTAGACGAGGCTGCTTCGTGCGGCATCACGGCGGTAAGCGTGTGGCCGGATAAGCGGTGGCTCGACCTGTGGGCGAGATACAAGGCGGGCGGCGGCAAGATGCGCGACTGGATGTCGCAGCCCATGGCCCCGCCCGACAAGATGAAGGACGATATCGCCCTCTCGGTCCGGCATGGGGCAAAGGCCGTGTACATCCAGGGCCACCGCGTCGAGGAGCAGTTCGAGGGCGGGACGTTCGAGGTGGCTCGCGGCTGGATCGAGTACGCCAAGAGCCTGGGCGTGGCCGCCGGACTGGCGTCGCACCGGCCCGACGTGCATCTGGAGGCCGAGAAGCGGAAGTTCGCCGCCGATTTCTATTTCCAGTGCTTCTACAACGTGGCCCATGGCGATGCGGTCTATAGCGACGAGGACCGCCGCAAGGCCGTCGAGACCATCCGCCAACTCGGCAAACCGGTGGTGGCGTATAAGATCCTCGGGGCCGGGCGGTTCCCGGCGGCGGAGAGTTTCAGGTTCGCCCTGCGCAGCCTCCGGCCCAAGGACGGTTTCTGCGTGGGCGTGTTCCCGAAGGACAACCCGAACCAGATTCGCGAGGACGTGGCACTGGCGCTTGGCAGGTGAGCGATGGACCGACGGGAGTTCCTGAAGAAGAGCGGGCTGGCGGCCGCCATGGCCGCTATGGGAAGGGCCGCAGCGGCCCGCGGCGCTGCGGCCCCCGACAAGGGGATGCCCAGGATCAGGTTGGGCAACGTCGAAGTCTCGCGGCTCATCCTCGGCTCGAACCCGTTCTGGGGGTACTCGCACAGGAACCCGGCCTTGGACGAGGAGATGAAGAGGTTCTACACCGATGAGCGGATCATCGCGGTGCTTGACGAGGCGGCCGCCTGTGGCATCACTACGGTCACCGCGCCGCCCGAGCCACGATGGATCAGCCTGTGGACCAAGTACCGGGAGGGCGGGGGCAAGTTGACGATCTGGATTGCCCAGTGCCATGACGCCCCGGAGAAGATGGACGCCGAGATCGTCCGGGCCATCAAGGGCGGGGCCCAGGCGGTCTTCATCCAGGGGGGACGGGCGGAGGAGCAGTTCGGCAAGGGCAACTTCGAGACCCTGCGCGCATGGATCGACAAGATCAAGGACGCTGGCCTGCCGGCGGGCTGCGCCGCCCATTGGCCCGAAGTTCATCCGGAACTCCAGAAGCGGAAGTTCCCCGCCGATTTCTACTACCAGTGTTTCTATAACGTCTCGAAAGGCGCCACGTTCCGCGAAGAGGAACGGGCCAAGGCCATCGAGACCATCCGCCAGATCGAGAAGCCCGTGATCGCGTACAAGATCTTGGCGGCCGGGCGGCTGCCGGCGGAGCAGGGGTTCGAGTTTGCGTTCAACCACATTCGCCGCAAGGATGGCGTGTGCGTGGGCATCTTCATTCGCGACGGGGCTGACCAGATTCGGCAGAACACCACGCTTACGGAAGCGCTGTCGGCCCTCCGGGCGTGAGGCCGGTCCGATGGCGCCCCGGTCGTCGTTGTGTAACCCGTTGTTGCGGCATTTTGACTTGTTTTCGAGGCCGCATGCCCCTAAATTTATTCATCCTGTTGCGCCGGCTGACCGACCGGGCGGCGCTTGTGTGAGGAGGCGGCGGGACGTGATGGAGAAGCACCGGACATGGGTGGGCGCGGCGGCCTTGGCGTTCTTGGCGGCGGGGATTCTCTTGGTGGCGAGCGGCTGCGGCACGACCCCGTGGCGCACCGCCGATGGACGCATCCGAACGGGCAAGATCGATTTCCAGCGCGAGGGCACGACCGGAAGAACCTATCACCTGTATATCCCGACCAACTACAACCCCAGGCGGCGCTATCCGCTGGTGGTCACGGCCCAGGGCACGTTTCCATTTGACGAGGCCGCGCACCAGCGTGACCGCTGGGTCGACGTGGCCGAGAAGTACGGCCTGATCATCTGCTCGCCGGACTTCGACTCGGCGACCGGATGGCTGAGCATCCCGGTGGATCGGCCCGCGCCGGAACTCGTGCGGGATGAGAAGGCGACCGTGGCGGTCGTCAAGGAGGTCCGGTCGCGCTACAGCATTAACCCCGACGCCATCATGATCACGGGCTGGTCGGGGGGCGGGTACCCCGCCCACTTCATCGGGCTGCACCACCCCGAGATATTCCGGTGCATCGTCGGCCGTGCAGCCAACTTCAAGGAGCACCTGGTGACCGACGACGTGGCCCTGCGGGCGCGGCACATGCACGTCTACGTCTTCTTCGGCGAAAGCGATGTCCCCGGGTTTGCCGAGATGAACCGGGAGGCCAACTTCTGGTATACGATGCGGGGCTTCCGCAACTTCGTCATCCAGCCGCAGCCCGGCGGGCATAACCCGAACCAGGTCGAGGCGGCCCGGTACTTTCTGAACATCGTCAATCACTGGCCCGCGGTCCACATCGACGCCAGCACCCTGGAAGGCCCGGCGCCGCTGACGGTCACGCTTCGGGCCCTAGTGCGGGACCCCGACTCGCCCGACGGCCGCGTGGACTCGGTGCTGTGGAACCTCGGCGACAACAAAATCTCCTCGGCGCCCGAGGTGGTGCATATCTACCAGAGGCCGGGGCTGTACAATGTCTTCCTGATGGTCAAGGACCTGGACGGCCACCAGGAGTTCAAGCAGACCTGGATCAAGGCGAACTGACCCACGGGTGGCCGTAACGCCCGTTTTCCCTTGCTTTGGGGCGATTTCGGGCTACACTTCGCGTCTTGTCCATGGCGTAGAGAACCCATTGGGGGGCGTCCGCGGTCCATTCAGTGCAAAGGAGCAAGAGCGTGGCAAAACGGGCTCGGTCCACGAAACGTCCGGCCGCCTGCGAGTGCAGGCCGGGCTACGTGCTTCCGGAAGGCCATACTCTGTTCACGAGCGAGGCGGTCACGGTAGGCCACCCCGACAAGATTTGCGACCAGGTCTCCGACGCGATCCTGGACGCCATGATCGCCCAGGACCCCTACAGCCGCGTCGCCTGCGAGTGCCTGGTCACGACCGGCCTGTGCATGGTGGCGGGCGAGGTGACGACGAAGGCCCGCGTCAACATCCAAGACGTGGTCCGCGAGACGATCCGCGGCATCGGCTACACGAATGCGTCGATGGGCTTCGACTGGCAGCACTGCTCGGTGCTGGTGGCGCTGCACGGTCAGAGCCCCGACATCGCCCGCGGGGTCGATGCCTCGGAGAACAAGGAGCAGGGGGCCGGAGACCAGGGCATCATGTTCGGCTACGCGTCTCGCGAGACGCCGCAGTTGATGCCCATGCCGATCCAACTGGCCCACCAGTTGTGCATCCGCCTGAAGGAGGTCCGTGAGGCGGGCGGCCTTGCGTGGCTGCGCCCCGACGGCAAGAGCCAAGTCACGGTCCAGTATGACGAGAAGGGCAAGCCTTTCCGTGTTCACACCGTGGTGGTCTCGACCCAGCATGCCGACGAACTCGACGGCCGGAGCATCTCGAACGAAGAAATCCGCGAGGGGGTCATCGATCACGTCGTCCGCCCCGTCATCCCCGGCAGGTACCTGGATGCCGACACCATTTACCATATTAACCCGACGGGGCGGTTCGTCGTGGGCGGGCCGCACGGCGACTCGGGCCTGACGGGCCGCAAGATCATCGTCGATACGTACGGCGGCAAGGGCAGCCACGGCGGCGGCGCGTTCAGCGGCAAGGACCCCTCGAAGGTCGACCGCAGCGCCGCCTACATGTGCCGCCACATCGCCAAGAACGTGGTCGCGGCCGGCCTGGCCGATGAGTGCGAGGTGCAGGTCTCGTACGCCATCGGCGTCGCCGACCCGCTCAGCATCAACGTCAACACCAATGGCACCGGCAAGGTGTCCGACGTGGGGCTTGCGCTGATGATTCGCAACACGTTCCCCCTGAAGCCGCGCGAGATGATCGAGTACCTGGACCTCCTGCGTCCCATCTACCGCAAGACGGCCCAGGGCGGGCACTTCGGCCGGGAACTGCCGGAGTTCACGTGGGAGGAACTTCGCAGGGTCGACGAACTGAGACAGGCGGCCAAGTCATGTAAGTAGTGCCTTTGCAGGCGGTTACGAAGGGGCTCTCGCGCGGCGGGAGCCCCTTTTTCTTGCGGGCGGCTCCCCCAAAAAAGCGCCCGCCCCGGTTCAGGCGGCCGGGGCGGGCTGGTCCAAAATGGAAAGGAGGCAATGACTTTATCGGCCTGTTTACCGATTCTCTTTAATGGGAAAGCGCTTTTGGCGCTTTTCCCGGCCAGAAAAACGCCGCTTAGTACTTCCTGAGCACCCCGATGACCACGCCCTGAATGCGAACTCCATCCGGGTCCACGTAGATCGGCCGCATGGTCGGGTTGGCCGGTTGGAGGCGGATGCGGTCCGGCTCGCGGTAGAACTTCTTGAGGGTGGCGTCGCCGCTGTCGAGAAGGGCGACGACCGTTTCGCCGTCGTGGGCGTCGAAGCGTTTCTCGACGATGACGTAGTCGCCGTCGCGGATCTGCTCTTCGATCATCGAGTCGCCGCGCACCTGGAGGACGAACGTCTCGCCCAACCGGCCCCGAAAAAGGGCCTCGAGGTCCAGCACCTCGGCCTCTTCGATGGCCTCGATAGGCTGGCCGGCGGCGATGCGGCCCACGAGGGGCAGGACGGTCACCTTGCCCGTCAGTTCCGGCGCCAACTCGATGCTGCGGCTTCGCGTGGCCTGCCGCCTGAGGGCGCCCTTGGCCTCCAGGGCCTCGATGTGCTCGAAGATGGTTGGCCGCGAGACGCCCAGATGATCGGCCATCTCCTGCATCGTGGGCGCGTAGCCGTTCTCCGCGACGTACTCGCGGATGAAGTTGACGATTTCGAGTTGTCGGGGGGTGAGGTTCATGGGCCATGCCTTTCAGTTACAGTGCGCCGTGTCACGCGGGCGAGTGCGGGCTGGCTGACACGCGGCCGCCTTCGGCTTCCCGCTAAACGCCGCTGAGTGAGTTTCAACTGTTGTGGCGGTTGTTGACTCTGCCGTTCACTCCGCATTTCGCAATCGCGGGAAGGGGAGGGCCGGGGCGCCCCCCAGTTCGGCGCCCCGGCCCCTCGTGTCTTGCGCCGCCGAGTGGGGGCGGCGACGCACAAGACGGATGGCGTCGGCCGGCCGGGCGGCCCGGACGAAGTGTGTGGGGGACACTTCGCCCGGGCCTGTGTGCCCGGCGCAGCCGTGCGGTCAACGGCCGATCATGGGGATGGTCGCCCGTGGGGTAGGCGACCACGAGAATCTCACGTCCCGACCCTTGCGAGAAGACGGGTGAGGCGGGCGGGCTGAGGAGGGCACGGGATGCCCCTCAACCTCGCCCGCGGCTCGTCCCGCCATTCTCGCGTTTCAGCCAGCGTTCGGGAGCGGAGGACCGGCCGTCGGTATCCGGCCGCGGAGAGCCGGAGTTTACTTGCACTCCGGCCCAAAGACCGCTATAAGCGCTTCTGCGATTGAGGTGCTGATTGTAAAAGAGCATCGGTTCGTCAGGAATAATCATACCCTAACGTTACGCTAACGTCAAGGGGAAAATCGGCAGTACCGCCCCAAAACTTGAGGCTTCTCAAAGTATATGACCCTAACACTGGCCTAACGCCTTGTCGCCGCTGAGGTTATGGCGTTGCGTCTTCTTGCGGGCTGAGCGAAAATTCTTTCGAGGAGGGCCGTTTCAGCATGCCCAGGATGACCGAAATCGTGGCGGACCGCGGCGCGCGGCTTCGGCGCGAAATCCGACGACGCCGGATACATGGCCTGCTCGTTACGGACCCGCTCGACGTGGGGTATCTGGCTGGCTTCACGGGCGAAGACAGTTGGCTGCTCGCGGGCGCCGGTAAAGGATGCCTCATCACCGACTTCCGGTATGCCGAGCAGGCCGAGGCGGAGTGCCCTGACTTCACACTGGTCGTGCGGCGGGCCGGCCTGGTCGAGGCCATCGCTCCGGTGGTCCGGCGGAAGGGAATCAAGCGGCTCGGGTTTGACCCCGACACGACGACCGTTTCTCTTCTCTCGCGCCTGCGGAAGAGCCTCAAGGGCGTTCGCCTGGTGCCTGTGCAGCGGATCGTCGGCGGGCTTCGCACCATCAAGGACCGAGCCGAGCAACAGGCCATCCGGCATGCGGTTGGCGTGGCCGAGGAGGCGTGGGCCGCGTTCCGCAAGAACGTGCGGCGGGGGATGACCGAGGGCCGCCTGGCGGCAGAACTGGATCACCAGATGCGGCTGGCCGGGGCGGACGGGCCGGCCTTTCCGACGATCGTCGGGGTCGATGCGTCGGCCTCGAAGCCGCACCATCATCCCGGGGCCAAACGCCTGCGTCGGGGCTCGGTGCTCCTGGTGGATTTCGGGGCGAAGGTGGGCGGATATGTATGCGACTTGACACGCGTGCTTTTCGCCGGTAGAATCCCCTCCCACGCCCGAAAGGTCTATTCCCTGGTCTACGAGGCCCAGGCGGCCGCCATTGCCCGCGTCGGGCCGGGCGCGGTATTGTCGGAGGTTGACGCTGCCGCGAGGCGCATCATCGCCGACGCCGGCTTTGGCGAGCAGTTCCAGCACGGGCTTGGCCACGGCATCGGCCGGCAGGTGCACGAGGCGCCGTCGATGGGCCCGCGCGACGTCAAAGGGCGGCTTGAGCCGGGCATGATCGTCACAGTCGAGCCGGGCATCTACCTGAGGGGCAGGTTCGGCGTTCGCATTGAAGACGACGTGCTTGTCACGGCCAAAGGGCACGAGGTCCTGACGCACGTCGAAAAGGACCTGGAGATGATGGTGCTGTAGGCGTTGCCACTTTTGCGGCAGAGAGCCGGGCCGGTCCAACGGGAGAACGCCATGGAACGCGAGACAGGCACAGGAGGCGGGGCGGGCGGCGGCAAGGTCGACGTCGAAGCTATCCGGCAACTCCTGACGCTGATGAACGAGCACGGTCTCGTGGAACTCGAGATCGAGCAGGAGGACCTGGTGGTCCGCCTGCGGAAGGCGGGGGCCGTGGCGCCCGTGCCGGTGGTCGTGGGGCCGGTCGCGGCGCCGGCGCCGCCGGCTCCGGCGCCCGCCGACGAAGAGGAACTACCCGCGATAAAGTCGCCCATGGTCGGCACCTTCTATGCCGCGCCCAGCCCGGACGCCCAGGCCTACGTCAAAGTCGGCGACCATGTCGGCGAAGACACGGTTGTCTGCATGATCGAGGCCATGAAGGTGTTCAACGAGATCCGGGCCGAGATGAGCGGCACGATCGAGACGATCTGCGTCAAGAACGCGCAGCCGGTGGAGTTCGGCCTGCCGCTGTTCGTGGTCAGGCCGGACTAGTGCTCGGCTACGCGTGAAGCGGTGGATGGCCGGGCGGCATGGCCGCGCGATTCTGCGTGGCCCGGAAGCCTCCTGTGTCGTCGGGCCCATGGCCGCGCAAGCGCCGCGTGGCCAGGCTGCCCCTCAATTGACGGGTAACGATGCACCGGTCGGGGATAAGCATGTTCTCACGAATCCTGGTGGCGAATCGCGGCGAGATTGCCCTGCGGGTCATCCGGGCCTGCAAGGAGATGGGCATCGAAGCGGTCGCCGTGTACTCCGAGGCCGACCGCGGGGCGAGGTACCTGGACTTCGCCACCGAGGCCATCTGCATCGGGCCGCCGACGCCGGCCCAGTCGTATCTGAACATCGCCCGCATCATCTCGGCCGCCGAGGTGGCAGACGTCGACGCCATCCACCCGGGGTACGGCTTCCTGGCCGAGAACCCGCACTTTGCCGAAGTCTGCCGGTCGTGCAACATCGAGTTCATCGGCCCAAGCGTTGAGGCGATGCGCCGCGTCGGCGACAAGGTCGAGGCGAGGCACCTGGCGAAGCGGGCGAAGATATTCACGATCCCCGGCTCCAGTGCCGCACTCGAGAGCGAGGACGAGGCTATCCGCGTCGCCCACGAGATCGGCTACCCCGTGCTCGTGAAGGCGGCGGCGGGCGGCGGCGGCCGCGGCATGCGCGTGGCCCACAATGATATCAGCCTCGTGCAGGCCGTGCGGCAGGGGCGGCAGGAGGCCGAGGCCGCCTTCAAGGACGGACGCGTGTATCTCGAGAAGTATCTCGAGGGCGCCCGCCACGTCGAGGTCCAGGTCCTGGCGGACCATCACGGCACGTGCCTCCACCTGTGGGAGCGAGACTGTACGCTTCAGCGCCGGCACCAGAAACTCGTCGAAGAGTCGCCGTCGCCGGCCATCAGCGGCCGGACCCGCGAGAAGTTGTGCGACGCCGCGGTCCGGATGGCCCTCGAAGCCAAGTACACCAACGCCGGCACGGTCGAGTTCCTCGTCGACCCGCAAGAGACCTTCTACCTGCTGGAGGTGAACGCCCGGATCCAGGTCGAGCACCCCGTGACCGAGATGGTGACGGGCCTGGACCTGGTGCAGGCGCAGATTCGCGTGGCGGCGGGGGAACCGCTGGGCATGAAGCAGCGCGACGTCGTGCAGCGCGGATGCGCCATCGAGTGCCGCATCAACGCCGAGGACTGCATGAACGATTTCCGTTCGTCGCCGGGGCGGCTGGAAAAGTTCCGCGTGCCGGGCGGGCCGGGCGTCCGCGTGGACACGCACTGCTACGAAGGCTGGACCATCTCGCCGCACTACGATTCGATGATCGCCAAACTCATCGTCCATCGTTCTACACGCAAGGCCGCCATTGCCACGATGAAGCGGGCCTTGGCGGAGTTCACCATCGAAGGCGTGAAGAGCACCATACCGATCCACCTGGAGATCATGTCGAACCCGGACTTCAACTCCGCCCGCGTCGACACCGGCTGGGTTGAACGGATCTGGTAACGTGGGCCGCGGCCACGCCCCGGCTTCTCGTCCGGACCGTTGCTGGTGCGCCGGCCCGCCCCGCAGGGCTTGCCGCGCGGACTGCGCGATCCATGGCGAGAATCGACGGACTGCGCTTGACAGGCGGGCGGCGCGGCCCTATTGTTATGCGGCCTTCTCGGAGGTATGACGTGGGCGGGTCCCGGATTCAGGTGGCGGCACCAGTGGCGACCGTGATGACAGGCAGGATGCCCGTCGGCGCCACGAAGGCTAAGCCGCCGCTGGAATCGTAGGGCTCGCCCAGGCGATGAACTGTAGCGGCCCTGCGATTCGAGGAATCGCGGGGCTTTTTTCGTTTCCGGTGCCGATATAGAGAGGGTCGCAGGAAAGGAGCCGTGCGATGGGTCTCAAGGTGACGGTGGTCGGCGTGGGCCTGGTGGGCGAGGCGATCGTCGCGTGCCTCAAGGAGCGGAAGTTCCCGTGCGAGTGGCCCCCGCGAGTGGCCGCCACGCGGGAGCGCCCCGAGACGCTTGCCGGCGAGAAGATGCTGGTCGAGGAAACGAGCGCGGGGTCGTTCGAGGGCGCCGACCTCGTGCTCTTTGCGGGCCAGGAAGGCGCGAAGGGCGCGTCTGTTACGTGGCGCGAGACGGCCGAGAAGTGCGGGGCCTGGAGCATCGACAACGGGCGCGATTTCCGCCTGGCCGCCGACGTGCCCCTCGTCGTGCCAGAGGTCAACTCCGACGCCATCGCCCCGGAGACCCGCTTCATCGCCTCGCCGAACTGTTCGACCATCCAGATGGTGGTGGCGCTGGCGCCGATTCACCGCGCGGCCAGGATCAAGCGGATCGTCGTGGCAACATACCAGGCGGCCTCGGGCTGGGGCATGCGCGGGCCGCAGGAACTCCGGGCCCAGACGCCCAAGGCCCTCGTGTCGCAGGAGAACATCGAGTTCGACCCGAAGGTCTTCGCCCGGCCGATCGCGTTCAACTGCCTGCCGCACATCGACCAGTTCGTCGAGGGCGATTACACGCGCGAAGAGATGAAGATGGTCCACGAGACCCGCAAGATCCTCGGCGACGCGAAGATCAAGATTTCGGCCACGACCGTCCGCGTGCCGGTCCTCAACGGGCACAGCGAGGCGGTGTGGGTCGAGACGGCCAGGAAACTGACGGCCGACGAGGCACGCCGCATCCTCAAGCAGGCCCCTGGCGTCGTCGTCATCGACGAGCCGGAACCGGAACTGAACCGGCGGACGTACCCGACGCCGCTGGACCTCTTGCGGCCAGAGTACAGAGATATGACGCTCGTGGGCCGCATCCGCGAGGACCTGAGTTGCTCGAAGGGCCTGGCGATGTGGGTCGTGGCCGACAACATCCGCAAGGGCGCGGCCCTGAACGTCGTTCAGATTGCCGAGGAACTGCTGCGCCGGGGGTATCTTAAGGCCTGAGCGCCGCGTTTGCCGTTCGAGCCCGCCGCGCGAAGAGGCGGCCATGGCTGTGACGCGGCAGGTCAGGAGACCCGCCGCGCTGAGGGGATGAGGAGATCGCATGAAAGTCGTGAAATTCGGCGGTACGTCGCTGGCCACGGCCGCCCAGATCAAGAAGGTCTGCCAGATCGTGACCTCGGACCCCGACCGCCGGATCGTGGTGGTCTCGGCCCCGGGCAAACGCGACAAGAGCGACACGAAGGTCACCGACCTTCTCATAGCCTGCGCCGAGGCGTACCTGAAGACCGGCTCGGCCGAGAAGGAACTTCAGGCGGTCATCACGCGGTACGCCGACATCGCACGCGACCTGGGCCTCTCGCAGGAGGTGGCCGACGGCATTGCCGCTGACATCCGCGGGCGCCTGGCGACCGCGACGGCCGACTGGGCCCACTTCATCGACACCATGAAGGCCGCCGGCGAAGACAACTCCGCCAGACTCGTGGCCGCGTATCTTCAGGCGACCGGCGTCGAGGCCCACTACATGAGTCCGCGCGAGGCCGGCCTGGTCGTGAGCCAGGAGTTCGGCAACGCCCGGGTCCTGCCGGAGTCGTACAAGAACCTGGCCCGTCTGCGCGACGCCCCGGGCATAACGGTCTTCCCCGGCTTCTTCGGCTATTCGCGGGCGGGCGCGGTGGTGACGTTCCCTCGCGGCGGGTCCGACATTACGGGCTCCATCTTGGCGGCCGCCGTCAAAGCCGACGTGTACGAGAACTTCACCGACGTCGACTCGGTGTTCGTGACCAACCCGCACCTCGTGCCCAATCCGCGGCCGATCACGGAACTGACGTACCGCGAGATGCGGGAACTCTCGTACGCGGGCTTCAGCGTGTTCCACGAAGAAGCGCTTTCGCCGGTTTTCCACGCCGGCGTGCCCGTGTGCGTTAAGAATACGAACAACCCATTGGCCCCCGGCACGCGGATCGTCATGGAGCGTGTCTGCCCGCTGGGGTCGGTCACCGGCATCGCCTGCGCCGAGGGGTTCTGCACCATCTACGCCAGCAAGTACCTGATGAACCGCGAGATCGGTTTCGGCCGGCGGCTGTTCCAGATTCTCGAAGACGAAGGACTCTCGTACGAGCACTCGCCGTCGGGCGTCGACAACATCTCGGTCATCCTGCGCGAGCGGGAGTTGACCCCCGCCAAGGAAAGCGTGGTGGTGGAGCGCATCCGTGACGAACTGGAGTGCGACGACGTGGAGGTCGAGCGGGGCCTGGCCCTGGTGATGATCGTCGGGGAATGCATGCGAAACGCCGTGGGCGTGGCGGCGCGGGCCACCAAGGCGTTCGCCGCCGCCGGCGTCAACATCGAGATGATCAACCAGGGTTCCAGCGAGGTCAGCATGATGTTCGGCGTCAAGGCCGGCGACATGGCCAGGGCCGTGCGGGCCCTCTACCAGGAGTTCTTCGGGGCCTGATTACGGCGGCCGGTATTGGGCGTCCATCACCCGATGTCGGTCAAGAAGAAATCCTGGGCGTTGCTACTGGTCAACTGAGAGGCGGCATGGCAACGCGCCTTCGCGTGGCCATGCCAACCGGCAAGAGGCGCCCCCCTGAGACGCCGTACGCGGGGGTTGAGATTCCCTTGGATTGCCCTTCGGACCTGCCTTAGAATGAAGTCCGTCGTGTGACTTGGGGCCGGGGCACATCATGCGGGCCATCACGTTCCATATCAGCCTGCCGAAGTGGCTTGCCTGCAAGGTCCTCGGGCGGTTCCGCAAGAGCCTGTACTGGGGGCGCCTGTCCTCGGTGCGTCTGCGCGACGTTCCGGAACAGGCGCTGCCCGGCCCTGACTGGGTGCGCGTGCGGCCGCGGTTGGGCGGCATCTGCGGCAGCGACGTCGGCCGCATTCTCCTGGATGACCCGCCGGACGTGTTCACCAAGGCCCTGGTCATCGAGCCGCTCGTCCTGGGGCACGAGAACGTGGGCGTGGTGGTCGAGCGCGGCCCGGCGGCCGAGGACGTGCCGGCGGGCCTGCGCGTCAACGTTGACCCGATCCTGGCCTGCCTGGCGCGGGGCCTTGAGCCGTGCCCGTCGTGCCGCGAGGGCCAGTTCTGTGCGTGCTGGAATGTGGCGCAGGGCAAGGCCGGCCTGGGCTTCTCCATCGGCCATTCGGCGAAGGTGGGTGGATCCTGGGCGGACTCGTTCGTCGCCCACAAGTCGCAACTGGTTACGGTTCCCGAAGGCGTGACGGACGAGCAGGCGGTCCTTGTCGATGCGCTCTCGGCGAGCGTCCACGCGGTCCTGCGGCGGCCGCCGGGACCCGCGGACCAGGATGTGCTGGTCATGGGTGGCGGCATCATCGGCCTGGGCGTCATCGGGTTCCTTCGGGCCTGGGGGTTCAAGGGCCGCCTCCTGGCCGTTGCCCGGCACAGGTTTCAGCAGGCCCTGGCGCTTCACCTGGGTGCCGACGAGGTCTGGGACTCGAAGGACCTCGGCGAGAAAGACCTCTTCGACCGCCTGGCCGCGATGTACCGGATCAGGCCGGTCAAAGGCATGTTCGGCAAGAAGATCCTCCTGGGCGGCGTGGACCTCACCTACGACGCCGTGGGCAGTCGCGACACCGTCGAGGACGCCCTGCGGGTTGTGCGGCCGCAGGGCGCCGTCGTTATCGTCGGCATGGGGCATCCGCGGTGGGTCGACTGGGACCCCATTCCGCACAAACAGCTGACGGTCGTGGGCAGCCACGGCCGAGGCATCGAGGACTGGCGCGGCGCCCCGCGGCACACATACGAAGTCGTGCATGAACTGATGGCGGAAGGCCGGTTCCCCGCCGACAAGTTCCTGACCCACGTCTTCCCGCTCGAAGATTACCGCGGAGCCCTCGACGTCATGACCCACAAGGCCCGCCACGGCGCGGTCCACGCTGCGCTGCGCGTGAGCAGTTGAGCGCGCCGGACATCCATTCCCGCCGCGGAGAATGCAGGAACCGGCCGGGCTTGACCTGCCTGTCCGCCGTTTGCCCAATCACTCCCTGTGCTCTCTGTGGCGCAGTCTTTCTGTCTCTCGTGTCTCTGCGGTCTGGGGTGAAACGGACTCCCGAACTACCTCAAGACCTGCGCTATGGCCTTGCGGCCGGGCTTCTCGATCAGCCCGCGTTCAGTGATGATGCCGGCAATGAGTTCGGCGGGCGTCACGTCGAAGGCGGGGCAGTAGACCTTGGCGCCCCGGGGGGCGATCTGGCGTCCGAACCCGTGCGTCACCTCCTCGGCCCCGCGCTCCTCAATCGGGATATCTGCCCCCGAGGCGATCGCCAGGTCGAAGGTGCTCGACGGCGCCGCCACGTAGAACGGCACGCCGTGATGCTTCGCCAGGACCGCCACGCCGTACGTCCCGATCTTGTTGGCGGTGTCGCCGTTGGCGGCAATGCGGTCGGCGCCCACGAGCACCAGGCTGACGCGCCCCTCCTTCATGACGACGGCGGCCATGTTGTCGCAGATGAGGGTGCAATCTATGCCTGCCTGCTGGAGTTCCCACATCGTCAGCCGCGCGCCCTGGAGCAGGGGCCGCGTCTCGTCGGCGTATACGCGAAAGTGTCGCCCGAGTTCGTGGGCGCGGTACACCGGGGCCAGGCCGGTCCCGTACTCGGCCGCGGCGAGCCTACCCGCGTTGCAGTGCGTCAGGACGCCGGAGCCTTCCTTCACGAGGTGCTGCCCATGGTCGCCGATGTGGCGGCACATGGCGGCATCCTCGTCGCGGATGGCCTTGGCTTCCTTCAGCAGCGCCTCCTTGATCGCCCGGCCTCCTTTGCCGTGGTATTCCTTGGCGATGCGATTCAGGCGGTCGAGGGCCCAGAAAAGGTTGACGGCGGTCGGGCGGCTCGTGGCAAGGTAGTCGGAAGCCAGGCGGACGCGTTCCAGCACTTCTCGTTCGTCGTCCGAAGACGCCTGAACGGCGACCACCAGCCCCATCGCGGCCGCAATGCCGATGGCCGGCGCCCCGCGGACACGCAGGGCCTTGATGGCCTCCCAGACCTGCTCGACCGTGCGGCACTGGATGAAGCGGACCTCGACCGGCAGGAGAGTCTGGTCGATGATCTCCATGTGGCCGTCGGGTCCGCCGACCCAGCGGACGGTCTGCTCAGGCATGGCCCGCCCTCACGTTCTCGTCGGCAATGGCGACGCGCTCCGCCAGGCGGACCTTGTACTGGACAACCCTCTCCCGCAGTTGCGGGTCGGCGGTCGCGAGTATCTGGGCGGCGAGGATGGCGGCATTGACCGGCCCGCCCTTGCCGACGGCGACGGTGGCCACCGGCACGCCCCCGGGCATCTGGACGGTCGAAAGCAGACTGTCGAGGCCACCAAGGCCGCTCGTGGGCATCGGTACGCCGATGACCGGCAGCGGCGTCTGGCCGGCCAGAACCCCCGCCAGATGGGCGGCCCCCCCTGCCGCAGCGATGATGACCGCCAAGCCCCGTCCGGCCGCCGAGATGGCGTATTCGTGGGCCGTGTCGGGCGTCCGGTGAGCCGAGATGACGCGCAGTTCGTAAGGAATCCCGAATTCCGCCAGCGTGGTGGCGCACGGCCGCATGGTCTCCATGTCGGATTCGCTTCCCAGGACGATGCCGACGCGAGGGGGAGGGCTTTTCTTGGGGCTCACCGGGCGTTCCTCCAAAGGATCATCCAGCGAGTATAGATGGTTCGTGGACTGGCGTCAACCGCGTTCTCGCCACAGGAAACGGCTGGGTGCCGCCGAGGGACTTGTTGCGCAGGAGCCGGTGGAGAAGTTCGGGAATTTTGCCGGGCGACAACGCGGTAAGTTGTTGATTAAGGCGGGGTTAGGCAGGAATAGTTGCCCGGGCGATTTGACTTTGGCCCAAAATGTTGTATTTTTACAACATAGTTGCACCCGGGGTTCGCGTGTCACCAAGTCACCGAGGGGGTTGTGGCAACACCGAAACACTCACCTTGCGCTGGTTCTGCCCCGTCGGCGGGGCTGCGCGGAATCCGGGCGTTGGCCGACATGGCCGGCACCCTCGCTTCGCTCGACGATCCCGACGCCCTCCAGAGGGAGACCCTTGAGTATGCCCTGAAGATGTTCCGGTGCGCGAGCGGGGCGATCTGTCCGCGCGATGGCGCGACCGGCCGGGTGCGGCGAGGTCACGCGGTCGGTCGGGCGGCGTCTCTTGACCCCGAGGAACTCCTTTCGCTCGATCTTGTCCGGGCTGCTGTCTTGGCCGAGCGGCGTCCCCTGGTGCTGGAGGCCCCCGCGATGACGCTCGGCCCGGCGTTGGGCGGTTGGCTCGGACTGGCAATCGTGCCGATCGTCGGGCCGAAGGACGTCCTGGGCCTCATGGTTCTCGGCGACCTCGCCGATGGCCACGCTTTCACGGAGACCGACACGGCCCTCATGGTCGCGCTCGGCAACGTTGTGGCCATGGCGCTGGAGACCTTGCTGGTTCACGCTGAGTTCCGGCAGGACGTAAGCCGCCGCATGACAGAGGCGATGGCCGAACTGACCCATGTGGCTGCCGAACTCCAACGCGTGCGGACGTTCAACGAGGATCTGTTCGAGTCGGCCCCGGTCGGCATCATCGTGTTCGACCGCGACTTCCGCGTGACCTTCCGAAACGCGGCGGCCGACCGGCTGTGGCCCGGCGACCGGTCGATCCTGGACGCCGCGCGAAGCACCGACCTCGCTCGCCGGGATCCTGATTGGGAGGTCGGCCTTAGAGACGTGGTCCACATGCAGCGCCCGTGGCTGGCTGAGGAGGTCGCCCTGGCGGTGCCGGGGAGGGAGCCGGTCCGGGTGAACCTCTCGTGCTCGACCCTGCGCAGCGGCAGGCGGACGGTCGTGGGCGGCGTCCTGATCGTCGAGGACGTTACGCAGCGGGTTCGAATGGAGCAGCGGCTGGCGGTGTCGGAGCGGCTGGCGGGAGTGGGCCGGCTGGCCGCCATGGTGGCGCACGAGATCAATAATCCCCTCGATGGCATCATCCGCCTGGTGAACTTGGCCCGTCGCGTGGAAGGCGAGGCGGGGGCCCGGCCCTCGCAGGCCGACCGGCAGCGCATCGCGGGGTATCTGGACGACGCCCATAAGGGGCTCATGCGCATGGTCACGATCGTGCGCGACCTCTTGGAGTTTTCGCGCAGCGCCAGCGGCGCCGCCGACCCGATGCCCATCCGAGAGGTACTGAGCGAGACGGCCCGCACGCTGGCCCCGTTGGCCGAGAAGGGGCGGGTGACCATGGATATCGCCTGCGACCCGGGCCTGCCGGCCTTGAAGAGCAGCATGCTGTACCAGGTGGTTCTGAACCTGGCGAAGAACGCCGTCGAGGCCACGCCCGAGGGCGGGCGCGTGCGCCTGGCGGCCCGGTGCGAGGCCGACGTCCTGGTCATCGCCGTCGCCGACTCCGGACCGGGCATTCCGGCCGAGATGATGGGCCGCATGTTCGAGCCTTTCTTCAGCCTCAAGGCCACGGGGAAGGGCACGGGCCTCGGGCTGGTGATCTCGCGCGACCTCGTGGAGAAGCAGGGCGGCTCGATCACGGCGGCCAATCGGCCCCAGGGCGGGGCACTGTTCACGGTGCGGATCCCGCTGGCGCCGGGAGCGTGCAACTGTAACGGCTAAGGGCCTCGATCCCGCCGCCAGGGCGGCGGGAGAGTTCAGGCACTGGCCGAGTTCATCAAGGAGGGGTTGTGTCAAATACACGGATCCTGGTTGTCGACGATGACGAATTCGTCCTGGGGAGCCTATCGGAGTTTCTGCGGCTCGAAGGGTACGCCGTGGCTACGGCGCGCAACTACGCCGAGGCCATGGTGCAACTGGCCGCCAGCGAGTTCCAGGTGGTTGTCGCCGACGTCGCGATGCCCGAGGTGGACGGCCTGGAACTCCTCAAGACGGTCCGCAACCGATATCCCGAGACGGCCGTCATCATGGTCACGGGCTACGGCTCGATCGAGAGCGCCGTCGAGGCCATCAAGCGGGGCGCTTTCGATTACATGACGAAGCCCATCAGAGACGAGAAGGTCAAACTGGTCGTCTCGCGGGCACTTCAGCAGCAGGCCCTGACGGCCGAGAACCGCTCGCTCCGCCGGCAGTTGGCCGAGCGGTACAGCATCGAGAACGTCATCGGCCGGGACTACAAGATGCTCAAGGTCTTCGACCTCATTGAGGCCGTGGCCGACACGCCCACAACGGTCCTCCTGACGGGCGAGAGCGGCACGGGCAAGAGCATGATCGCCCGGGCCGTCCACCAGCGATCGAACCGGCGCGACAAGCCTTTTGTGGAGGTGGCCTGCGGCGCGCTGCCCGAGACGCTCCTGGAGAGCGAACTCTTCGGCCACGTCCGCGGCTCGTTCACCGGGGCGGTGGGCGACAAGGCCGGCAAGTTCAAGCAGGCCGACGGCGGCACGATCTTTCTCGACGAGATATCGACCGCCACGCCGGCCCTCCAGGTCAAACTCCTACGCGTGCTTCAGGATTTCGAGTTCGAGCCGGTCGGCGGCTCCAAGACGCAGCGGGCCGACGTGCGGTGCATCCTGGCCTCGAACCAGGACCTCGGCGAGGCCGTCAGGCGGGGCGCCTTCCGGCAGGACCTGTACTACCGCGTTAACGTGGTCACCATCGATCTGCCGCCCCTTAGGGAGCGGCTCGGCGACATTCCGGTCCTGGCCGAGCACTTCCTCCGGCGCCACTGCGAGAGGACCGGCCGGCGCGTCCTTGGGTTCCAGCCCGACGCCATACGGCGGCTACAGATGTTCGACTGGCCCGGCAACGTTCGCCAACTCGAGAACGTCATAGAGCGGGCGGTCATACTGACCAAGAACGCCTACCTTACCGTTGACGATCTTCCCGAAGAGATCCGCGCCTTGGCCTCCGCCAACGGCAACGGCAACGGCAACGGCCTGGTGGTGCCGCTCAAGCGGGCGCTCCAGATGCCCGAGAAGGAGATCATCCTGCGCGCCCTCAGGGTCCACCAGGGCAGCCGACAGGCCACTGCGGAATCGCTGGGCATCAACCGCACGACGCTCTACAAGAAGATGAAGCGTTTCGGCATCGAAGAGCGAACCGGGTCGTAGTCGCCGCGAAGATCGCTCACCCCGCCTTGCGCAAGAAGAGGGCCGCGAGGCCTTCCACCGCGCAGCCCTGAGTCCTGACAACCCCGAGCCCCGGGTGTGAATTCGGACAGGCAGTCCCGGCATCTATGCCGAGGCGGCCAATCGCGAACTGAGTGTGCGCACCGGCCGCGCGGCCTGCGGCCCGATCGGCCTGACCTTCGGCACCCGCAGCACCGAATTGAACTCTTTGAATGCGTTCACGTTGACGCCGAAGGCGGCGTAGTCGGTGTACCATCGCCCGTCGGCATAATAGCGGAATTCGTAGGAGCCGGGCGGAAGGCGCAACATCAGCATCCATTCGTGCTCCGACAGACGGCGCATGGGCAGATGGTCCATGTGCCAATCGCAGAAGTCGCCGACAAGGAACACCTGCCCCGACGCGGCGTGCCGAAAACGGAACGTCGCCTTCCCCGTTTCGTCAACATCGACCATAATGCCTGGCCGTGCCTCTCGTGCAGGGGGTCCGTAACCGTCCCACCAACGCCCAATATCGTTATCGGCGGCGGGGGGAACGAACGTTAACGGAAAATCTTCGCTTCACACCGCCAGGCGTGCAACCGGCTCGGCTTAGCCGGCGCATGGTCGGACTTGCCGCGAAACCGTTGCTCGACTGGGGGTTGTGGCGTAGAATGTCCCTACGGACCCGAGCCAAGAGCAGGAGGACGCGTGGCCAAGATCACAAAACGCAGCCAGGACTACAACCAGTGGTACATCGACCTTGTCCTGAAGGCCGAGATGGCCGATTACGCGCCCGTCAAAGGGTGCATGGTCATCCGCCCGTGGGGGTACGCCATCTGGGAACGGATGCAGCGGGCACTTGACGACATGTTCAAGGACACGGGCCACTCCAACGCCTATTTCCCGCTGATGATTCCGCAGTCGTTTCTGGCGAAGGAGGCGGAACACGTCCAGGGCTTCGCGCCGGAATGTGCGGTCATCACGCATGGCGGCGGCAAGTTGCTCGACGAGCCCCTGGTCATCCGTCCGACGTCGGAGACCATCATCTGGGCCATGTACAAGAAATGGATTCAGTCGTGGCGCGACCTGCCGCTGCTCTATAACCAGTGGGCCAACGTTGTGCGGTGGGAGATGCGGACCCGCCTGTTCCTGCGGACCGCCGAATTCCTCTGGCAGGAAGGCCACACCGCACACGCCACCGCCAAGGAGGCTGTTGAGGAAGCCGAGCGAATCCTCGGTCTGTACCGGACCTTCGCCGAGCAGTGGATGGCCATGCCCGTCCTGAGCGGCCGTAAGAGCGAGGGCCAGAAGTTCCCGGGCGCCGAGACTACCTATACCATCGAGGCCCTGATGCAGGACGGCAAGGCCCTCCAAGCCGGCACGAGCCATTACTTAGGCCAGAACTTCGCGAAGGCGTTTGACGTTCAGTTCCAGAACCGCGAGGGGCAACTCGAGTATGTCTACGCCACCTCCTGGGGGGTCTCGACCAGGCTCGTCGGCGCCCTCGTGATGACCCATTCCGACGATGCGGGGCTCGTGCTGCCGCCCAGACTGGCCCCATTGCAGATGGTTGTTATCCCGATCCCGAAGGCCGATGCCGACAATGCCGGCATTATGGCGGCCGCGCACAGGGTGGCGGAGCCTTTCGGCGACGACGTCAGGGTCAAGGTTGACGATCGCGACAATGTGTCGCCCGGATGGAAATTCAACGAGTGGGAACTCAAGGGCGTGCCCATCCGCATCGAGATTGGTCCGAGGGACCTCCAGAACGGGCAGGTGGTCCTTGTCCGCCGCGACACGGGCGCCAAAACCCCCATGCCCATGGATGACGTGGCCTTGCAGGTGCCGGGAATCCTTGAGGAGATTCAGGAATCACTGCTCGCGAAGGCCAGGCAGCGCCTGGAGGCCGGTTGCAGGAAGGCCGACGCGTACGACGAGTTCCGCAAGACCATGGACGAGGCCGAGGGGATTGTCTACGCTCCTTGGTGCGGCAGTCGGGAGTGCGAGGATCGGGTGTCACAGGAGACCAAGGCCACCGTTCGGCTTATCCCTGACCAGGCGGAAGAGTGCGGGGGTTGCATGGTGTGTGGGAAGGGTCCTGCCAAGCGTGTGCCCTTCGCGCGCGCGTATTAGTGGTGCGCAGGTCGCGGGCAAAAAAACAGGTTATTTTCGCGAGAAAAACGGGTTTGGGTGACGATGCTTGAGGTGTGTGGGAAGGGCGGCGGCAAGGGCGACCCAGCGAGGCTCTTCTCGTTTCCCAGGAGTCCACTGACGCTTTTTCGAGGCTTTTTTGCGATGCTTTAGGCGCTGAAAGTGCCTTGGTGGGGTCGTGCCGCAGGGGTCGGAGTTTCTGGCGTCCAGGGGGATGGACGCGGAGGGGGCGGGGTATAGAATGATTGCGACGGGGTGATAGTACGTCAGCACCTTACAAAGTGAGCGAGAAAGCCTGGTCGTGCCGAGGAGGTTCCGGATCATGGCGAAGTACGCGACATGGGCGGCGGTGGCGGCGGGCCTCGGACTTGTGGGTCTCTGGCTCGCGGCGGGGTGCAGCGACCCGGAGAGCAAGATTCAGTCTGCTGATGCCAAGACACGTATCGAAGGCATCAAGGAACTTGCGAAGCGTCAAACCGACCAAGCCGTCCAGAAGATCGCCGAGGGCGTGAATGATCGCGATGAGACGGTGGCTTGCGAGGTCGTGCGGGCGCTTGCTACGATCCAGCGGCCGGCGGCCAGGAAGGTGCTGAGGGACGTTGCGACCACCGACAAGCGGGCCGTGGTTCGGCAGGTGGCGGTGTCGCAGTATGGCGCCTTCCAGGAATCGCTGGGCACGCTGAGGGATACCGCCAGACTGGATGAGGATCCTGCGGTTCGCAGGGAGGCGGTCGACGGCTTCGTCAGGCAGCGATCGCTCGCCGATGTGCCGCTGCTGGTGGAGATCGCCGAGACGGAGCAGGACCTGGCGGTGCAGGCGCGGGCCGTGAATGCCATCGAGCGGCTCGTCGGCATCCAGTACGGTTTTGACCCGAAGGCGCCGCTGGCGGCGCGCAAGAAGGCGCTGGAGCGGATCCGGAGCCAGGCCATACGTATGGCCGCGGCTCGCGAGGCGTATGAGAAGGACGGCACGAAGTCTAAGGACCAGTGACGCCGAGGGATGTCGTGAGCGGGCCTGCCGGCGCCGGTCGCCGGTCGGGCAGAAATGAAAACGGGCGGGCACGCCAACTGGGGTGTGTCGCGCCAGAAGGGGTCGAGCCTGAGTTGGGGGATGTGCCATGAAGCGCCACGTGACGAGAGGCTTTACGCTGGTCGAGTTGCTGGTGGTCATCACGATTGTGGCCATCCTGGTGGTGATGATCATGCCGGCCTTTTCGAGCGCCTGGCAGACGGCCCAACTGACGCGCTGTAAGCGCAATCTGAACACGCTCTACACCGCCTATGGCGTGTGGCGGCAGGACCGCGAGACCAAGGGCTGGGACGCCCGGCTTCAGGGCGAGGCCTGGCGCGGCGAGTTGCTGTCGTATGTCGAAGGCGACCGGACGGTCTTCGTCTGCCAGAGCCGCGGCATGCGGTCCGGCGAGGACCCGGCAGCACCGACCACGCCGCCCGTCACGCCGGATCCCGGCGGTGGGGGCGAGGGCGGCGGCGGTAGCGGCGGCGGTGGTGGCGAGGGTGGCGGGACGACCCCGCCGGTGGTCCCGCCGACGCCCCCGGACCCGGAGGACTACGCCTTCACCTTCAACATCTATCTCCAGCAGGGCGCAATCGAGGGCGTCATCGGGAGCCCTGGGCAGGGGATCAACGGACCGTACGACGTTTTCATCCGTGCGCTCCCCCTGGGGTCGCACCCGTACGTCCGCAAGACGCAGTACAGCGACCACATCCGTTATGAGGCCGACGACTGCGGCATCGGCATAACGGGCGACGCCGACATCACCTGCGACATTTACTACTCGGATGGCGTGCCGACGAAGGTCGCGGTCATTTACGGCAGCGGGTCTGGCACCGACTCGGCCACGCACCGGTATATCTACGACTTCCTGGTCTGCGGCCAGGTGTTCGTGAAGCGGTGGCAGACGCACTACGGCCAGACTTTCCCACTGCAGAAGCCCGAGAAGCCCGGGGATTTTGGCTATACTCCCGGGGCGAGTGAGTTCGGCGGCGACAGTTGGGGCGGCGGCACCGGGGGCGCCGGTTCGTACGGAGATCCTTCAAACACGCCGCCCTTCGTGCTTCCGTTGAGGGGCGACTATGCCCTGAGCCGCGGCACCTATGAGACGGTGACCACCAGCAGCACCCGCACGTTCCAGAGCCTCGACGCCAAACTGTTCTTCATCCTCGATTACCCGAAGGCCGTCGCGGACTACACACCGGGCAGCACCGAGGGGGCCGACTGGCAGACGTACTTCATCCAGTACCCCGAACTGTGGGACAATCCGAACGGCGGCGTCTATAAGAAGGGGCCGGGGGCGGCGGAGGGGAGGCCGTGGCAGTTCTACCAGTCCCTGCGGCACTTCGGCGGGGCGAACATGCTGTTCGGCGACGGGCACGTCGAGACCCTCCAGCCGGATGAGTTGAGGACCGACAACGCGGCCTGGTATCACAGGGGACGCTAGACGAGGCGCTTGACGAGGTATGGCACGGGGCTTCCGGCGATTGCCGGGAGCCCCGTTTGCTTTCCACGACCGGGTCTGTACAATGGTCGAGGTTGATCGATGGAGACCGGCTGTGGGGCTTTCACCGGAACTCTTTAAGCGGCTGAGCCGCCTGAATCGCGAACTCCTGCGGGGCGGCATCAAGACGGGCGATCGCCTGGCCCGGCCGCAGGGCGTTGAGCCGAAAGAAGAGGCCCTCCGTGCGGCCGACCTGACCTTGGAGAAAGTGATCCCCGGCGAGGAACGGCAGGCGCAGGGGGGGCGAGTCTACGTGGTGCGCCGGCGGCTCCAGGAGATCTGGCCGCCCTCTGCCGACGAGAACGGTGCGGAGCCGGGGAGCGGCGAAGAATTCCTGACCCGCTACCGCCGCGTGTTCTTCGGGGTCGGCCGCGCGGTCGCGCCGGAGAGCCTCCACGACGGTTTCCGGCCCCTCGCGCTGAGCGACCCGTGCGGCGTGACGTACCTCGACATCGAGACGTGCGGTCTGGCGGGGGAGCCGCTGTTCCTGGTCGGCCTCATGCAGTACCGCGGCGAAACGCTGGTCATTGACCAGTTCCTGGCCCGCGACTACTCGGAGGAGCGACCGCTGCTGGCTTCGGTGTGGCGGGCGCTGGAGTCGGCGGCCTGCCTGGTGACCTTCAACGGCAAGACCTTCGACATGCCGACGATGGAGGCCCGGAGCCTGGCGTGCGGGCTGTTCGAGCGGCCGAGCGTGCCGGCCCACGTGGACCTGCTGGCGGAGTCGCGGCGGCGATGGAAGAAGGTCATGCCGAACTGCCGCCTTCAGACCCTCGAGCAGTGGGTCTGCGGCCGGCGACGTCATGGCGACATCCCCGGGGGCGACATCCCGGCGGCCTACCACGACTTCGTGCGGGCGCATCGCGGGGAGGACCCCGTCGAGCGGGCCCGTGCGCTGAGGCGGCTCCAGACGATTGTCCATCACAATGCCCTCGACCTCGTGACGATGGCCGACCTGGCGGCCCATATCCTTTCGGAAGGCTCTGCGCCGTAGTCCTGCGACTTGCCCTGTGTGTTTCCCGGCTGGGTGGCCGTGCCGCGCGGGAAGGTGCGTCCAGAGCGGTCCAACACTGCGTCTTTGCGCGGTTGGTTTACTGATACGCCGCGCACGTGGCGGCGAGCGGTGTGTAAGGCGTGTCAGGAGACCCACCGTGGCGAGACCCGCCCTTGAAACGCTTTATACCGTGTGTGCGGGCAGTGCGGCGTGGTCGGCCGCTGGTGACGCCTGTGCCGGGGATGGCGGCATTGCTGACGGCGTTTCCGTTTGGCGTCGGCGTTTACAAAAGGCGGCGCGGCCCCGCGCGATTGTAACCCGGTGTGGGACGGGCAACTATGTCGCGCGGCGGCGCGTACATGGCTCTGAGTGTTTCCGCCGCGTTACGGCACCGGCATAACCGTCATAAGCGGCGCTTGCGCCATCCGCGGCGCAGACCGACCCCGAACCTGGCTTTTGGACCGCGCCACCGCGGTCCGGCCAGTTTCCTGGGCGCCCTTCCGGCTTTGGCATGCTCCTTGCGATTGTCCCCTGCCGCGAACCTGTTCAGCGGATGCCCGGGCCGGCGTGGGGGAGGCCCCGGCCCGAGCGAATCCGCCAAGGAGGGGTGTCATGGACGAAACTGCACTTCGACAGAAGGTTGGCCAACTGTTGGCCGAGGTTCACCGCCTGCCGGCGTCGCCGCAGGGGGCTGTTGCGAGTATCAGGCTGGCCAACGATCCCCAGGCGTCCAACGTGAAACGCGAGATGGCTGCGATCGAGGACACTCTCGACCGGATCCGGCTCGCCATCAAGTACCTGGTGTTCGACCTGGAAGCGACCAAGCGCGAGAACCGCCTGCTCAGGCAGATGCTCGGCGACTAGCGCTGGCCAGCGCCTGCGAGTGGGGCGTGAAAAGGGCAGGCGCAGAGATGACGACGAGGCGACTTTTGCCGGGGTGGTGAAGACGAGGGGCGAGCGGCGCTGTTCCGCCCCGGCAGACTCAGTCCTTGCAGCGAGGTCCGGGTCGGCCCGTCCTGGGCCGGTCCGGTTGACGGTGGGGAGCGTCATGGGGCCGCCTCAAGGCCCCGTGACTGCGAGAGCGACGGCCGGCGGGCGGTGAAGGTCGGCGGCGGGCAGGGCCGTGCGGCCCGCTGCCGAGGCCCGGCGTGTCCGTCAGGAAGGGGGAGTACATGCGTTCACTTCTGAGGCATCTGTCTTCCCAGGAACTGTTTGCCTTTGCGGCGCTCGGTGGTCTGCCGATGCGCCCCCGGGTCGAGGCGGAACTGGATCGGCGCGCCGCGATGGCGCTCGTCTGGCGCATTCTGCGATCCGGGCCCGCGTTGGCCCACGGGCGGTCCGCGCGCCGCACCGTGCAGCCTGTGGCGGCTGCATAGGCCGGGCGCGGCGCCGTAAGCCCTGGCAGAGGGCGCGCAGCGCGCCCCCTGGGCTCGCACAGCCCTGAAGGATGAAACGACCGCACTGCGGGTGCAGTCAACCGATGGACGTGGGGACAAGGGGAGGAACCCCGAGAACAAGGAGAAGGAGGCGGACCGTGAGAAGGAAGTAAGGCGGGGATGAGCGAAGGCCGTCGCTCGGCGCGGGGGCCTTCCGATGGGTCTGTAGGCGCCGGCCCTGTCGCGCATGGGGCGCGGCCGGAAAGGCGCCGGTCCAAGAATGGAACGGAGAGGAGACGGTCATGAGAACGGGAACAATCGCTGTGTGCATCGCCGTGCTGGTGGTTGCGGGGCTGGCAGGCATGGCCAGGGCGGACTGGAACGCTGGGGACCCGGCCAAGTGGGTCCAGATGCCGGACCTCCAGACCGGCTTGGATGTCAACGCTACCTGGAAGCAAGACGCGGCGGGTGGGCCGCAGTGGCCCTTCGTCAAGACGCTGGCCGACGACTTCCTATGCGTCCAGACGGGGTATGTCACAGACATACACATCTGGGGGTCGTGGCTCGACGACCTGATCAACCCCAACGCGGTCTTCAACCTGAGCATCCACGCCGACATCCCTGCCGGGGCCGGCGGCGTGAACTACAGCCAGCCGGGGCAGTTGCTGTGGCAGCAGTCCTTCAACCCGAATCAGTATAAGGTCCAACGGTGGGAGACGGCTACCGAAGACTTCTATGACCCCAACACCGGCAAGATGCTGGGCAGGGACACGATCGTCTGGCAGTACAACTTCTTCATTCCCGCGGCAAAGGCCTTCTTGCAGAAGGGTACCAAGGAGGAGTCGAAGGTGTACTGGCTGGACGTTATGGCGGTCCTGCCGCCGGTGCCGGGACCGGTCGTCGATCCGACGGTTTTCGGATGGAAGACGTCGATCACCCACTGGGGCGACGATGCGGTCTTCGGCGACACGCAAGACCCGGCGATTCCGCCGACGGTGTGGAAGGAGTTGCGGGATCCGCGGGACCCGCTGAGATCGCTCGACATGGCGTTCGTGATCACGCCCGAGCCGGCGACGATGGCGCTGCTGGGGCTGGGTGCGATGGGCCTGTTGGCGCGCCGTCGTCGGAAGTAGTTCACAGGGGGACGGGGGCCAGGTCCTCGCCTTGGGCGGGGGCCTGGCCCGCTAAGGGCTGCAGGGGAGAATCCCCATGGTGAGCGTACGACTTGTGCTTCTGGCGGGTATGGGCGCTGTGCTGGCGGCGACGGTCGCGTGTTCGTCTGCCGCCGCGGCCCCCATCATCATCGAGAACGGCAATTCGTGGGCCCGCATCGACCCGTATTCCCAATCGGGCAACGATATCTGGGTGGTAGACGGCTGGAACTCCCTCGTGAAGGAGTGGTTCTGGTACCGCGTGGACGGTCCGGGCGGGTTCGGCCGCGAGGCGTCGATTGACACGCTTGACCCCAGTCCGCTTGTCCTGCCGTCAGACACCAGCGGCGACGGTGTGCCCGACAACCTTCGACTCGTGTACCGAAGCGCCGACCAGGGGCTCACCGTGGAGATCAACTACAACCTCCTCGGCGCTCCCCCGGGCAGCGGGCGGACGGACATGGCGGAGACCGTGGCCGTCACCAACACCGGCTCCGCCGCGCGCACGTTCCATCTCTTTCTGTACGCGGATTACATTCTGAGCGACGGCTTCGACATGGCCGTCGCGAAGTGGCCAAACACGGTGTTCCAGGAGTTTTCGCCGTGGCATTATGCCCAGGCGGCCGTGGTTCCTGTTCCGAGCCATTTGGAGGTCAACCTGGAACCGCTGACGCTGGACGCGCTGAACGACTTGTTGCCGACGACACTCAACGACGGCGCGGGCCCCCTGACGGGCAACGTCGCGTGGGCGATGGAGTGGGACTTCACGCTGGCACCCCGCACGTCCTACCTCATCAGCGAGAACCGTGTGCTGACGGTCGTGCCGGAGCCGGCGACGCTCTGCCTTTTGGGTGCGGGCGTGGTGGGTCTCCTGGCCCGCTGCCGAAGGAAATGAACCGGCATAGATGGGGGCAGGCTCCTGCGGAAGAAGCAGGGGCCTGGGGGGGCCTGCCGCGAAGCATGGCGCAGCATGAACGGGAGAGATCGGGCCGACGGGGTCCGGTTCCCCTTTTCTCGCGGTCATCGTGATGGGTGGCAGGACACTGTTTAAGGAGACATGCCATGACTCGTTCGTATGGACTGGTTGCTCTGGGCGCTGTGCTGGTAATGGGGGCGTCGGCTGCGGCGTCGGCGTCGTTTTTCGACCTCTATGGCGAGTTGCCCGCCCCCAAGTACCAGGAGAAGAAGGAAGAAGTCATCCTCTATGCCAATGGCAGTATGACCAGGAACATGCAGTTCTCGAACGTCACGGGGCGGGAGGCGGTCCCAGCGGACGGCGTGGACCACGACTGCGACTCTTTTTTTGACATCTTCATAGAGGTCTCCACTGACGGCGGGGGGACTTGGTGGCCGATGACGGGGCTGGGTGAGGCGCTCTGGCGGTTCCACGGCGGCCCCATCGTTGCCGGTGTCCAGCCGATCGGGGCCGAGATCCTGTCCATGTCGTGGGGTTTGCACAAGCCCGGCTCGGTATCGACCGATATCCAGATCCGCGAGAGCCCGACCAGGGCCTCAAGTGGCGGCGGCTCGTGCACGGAACTGGGCGGCGGGGGCGGCGGGTACATGATCGACAGTTTCTTCGACATCTACCTGGAGGTCAGCACGGACGGCTTCAACTGGTACGAGGCGACCCAGACGAGCGCCGACGGGGGGGGAATCTGGGATCTGTCCGCCCAGTCGGCGCGCATTGATGGATTGCCGGAGCCGGCGACACTCTGCCTGTTGGGCGCGGGCGTGGTGGGTCTCCTGGCCCGCCGCCGAAGGAAGTGAACCGGTGAGGATGGGGCAGGCTCCTGCGGAAGAAGCAGGGGCCTGCCGACCCGGATGAACGGGTGATGACATCGAACAGTCGGAGGGGGCTCTTGGGGAAGGCAAGAGCGCCTGCGCAGCATGTTTCCCTGGCTATCGGCGGGCTCGTGTGTTGCTCGAACGAAAATGGACAGGTCTTTACGGTAAGCCCTCTGGGAAGGAGACTTCCGATGCGTATGGCGAGAAGGGCAGTCAGGAGGTTGGGTGCGTTCAGTACCGCTGGCGCCTGGGGCGGCATGCTCTTGGCCCTGGCCTGGGCGCTGGTGGCCCCTGCGGCCGCCTGGGGCTATGCGGCCTTCACGACAGGGGGCGACCCGACGGGGTTCACGGATTTCATCAACAAGCCGAACGACTTCCCCAGTTGGGACAAGGTGACGCTGACGTACAAGTTTGACGCGACGTTCGATGCGGCGTGGCCCAACCCGGCCGTCAAGAACCAGGTTCGCCTGGCGTTTGAGCAGTGGGATACCGCCAACGCCACCGGCCAGGGGGCCACGTACTCCTACGGTCGGGCCAACGGCTGGCAGGACTTCGGCGACATTCGCTCGGTTGCCGTTCATGAGATTGGCCACGTCCTGGGCTTGCACCACACGGACCAGGCCTCGGCCGCCAACCGCAACTACCGGCCGAGTGGGGGCGGCCTCGTGGTCCAGGCCGCCGTCGGCAACGAACTCATGCGCAGTTGGATCAACCCCGGCGATTACAACCACGTGCTCACGAATGACGAACTGGACGGCTTCGCGCGGATGTACGGCCACGACCTGAGCTTCACCGAGGTTCCGGCCTCCAGCGCGGCCGACATCACCATCAAGGCCTACACCGCCGGGGCCAGCAACTGGGCCAACGGGGGCTGGAGCGGCTACTACCGCACCGGCGACCATTACCAGGGCGTCCGCATTACCGAAGGCGGGATCAGTTTCAACGACTCATCGAGTTCCCCCCTGGGCTTCAAGACCCTCGGCCTGAACTGGGACTACCAGAACATCGGTGGCCAACCGATCCAGTCTTTCCGGATTCGCACGCGGGGC
>Ga0315286_10000583_pt1 | contig 31179 bp, 31 predicted proteins | sample YL17G10_0_MG_FD_205038 | JGI IMG/M metagenome (GOLD analysis project Ga0315286, IMG submission 205038) | Sediment microbial communities from Yellowstone Lake, YNP, Wyoming, USA - YL17G10_0 | ecosystem: Environmental > Aquatic > Freshwater > Lake > Sediment | place: USA: Wyoming | collected... | reverse complement strand
CATAATCCAACCCCTACCCTCGGCCCCATGGCGTCGACCAACCCCTGCGGCGAACAGCCCCTCCTCCCCTACGAGTCCTGCAACCTCGGCAGCATAAACCTCTCCAAGATGCTACGCGGCGGCGCCGTGGACTGGGAGAAGCTCGGCAAGACCGTACACACAGCCATCCACTTCCTCGACAACGTCATTGACGTAAACCCCTACCCCCTCAAGGAGACCGATGAGATCACACGCGCCAACAGGAAGATAGGCCTCGGCGTCATGGGCTTCGCAGACCTCCTCATCCTCATGGACGCCCCATACGACTCCGAGAGGGCCGCGGAGATCGGCGAAGAGATTGCCAGGTTCATAAACGAGGAGGCGGGGAAGGCCTCGGAGCGGCTCGGATTGGAGAGGGGCTCCTTCCCCAACTTCGGGGGGAGCATCTGGAAGGGCAAATACAGGGCGCGCCGCAACGCGACGGTGACCACCGTCGCCCCCACCGGCACCATAAGCATCATCGCCGGCTGCAGCAGCGGCGTCGAGCCCCTATTCGCCGTCGCCTTCATGCGCCACGTCCTCGAAGGCGCACGCCTCTTCGAGCTACACCCCATCTTCGAGAAGATCGCCAAGGAACGCGGCTTCTACAGCGGCGAAACACTTGAGAAGATAGTGAGCCACGGCACCATCGGGGACGTGGAGGATGTCCCCGAGGACGTGCGCCGCCTCTTCGTCACGGCCCACGACATCGCCCCCGAGTGGCACGTCAGGATACAGGCGGCGTTCCAGAGGCACACCGAGAACGCCGTGTCGAAGACCGTAAACCTCCCCGAGGACGCGAGCCTGAGCGACGTCGAAGGCGTCTTCCGCCTAGCCTACAGGCTACGCTGCAAGGGGGTCACCGTCTACCGATACGGCAGCAAGGGGACGCAGGTCCTCAACCTCGGCGGCGAGGGGAGGGTCGCCACCGCCTCGGCGGAGTACGCCGGAGGCCGCCCCATAGAGGGCTGCGAGGTCTGCGGGTGACCGCCATGGGCCACGTCTACCTCTACTACGGCACCGGCGGAGGCAAGACCGTCGCGAGCCTCGGCCTCGCCCTCCGCTCCATCGCCCACGGCCACCGCGTCGTCATAATCCAGTTCCTGAAACACTGGAAGGAGACCGGCGAATACAAGGCGGCGAAGACCCTCGGCCCCCTCTACGAGATAAGGCAGTTCGGCAGGCCGGGCTGGATAAAGTCGGGTAAGGGTGGAGACGAGGTCAGCGTCGGGGGATTCGAGGCGAGCCTACGAGGCCCGTCTGAGGAAGATAAGGTGGCGGCTAGGGAGGCTCTCAGATACGCGGAGAGGGTGCTCAAGGCTGACCACCCGCCGGAGCTCCTCATCCTCGACGAGGTCTGCCTCGCCGCCCACATGGGCATCGTGGACACCGCCGATGTGCTCGCCCTGCTCGACAAGCTGCCCGAGGAGACGGATGCCATACTCACCGGGCGATACACGCCCGGGGAACTCATCGACAGGGCCGACTTCGTAAACGAGGTCCGGGAGGTGAAGGCCCCCTCCAAATTCGTCTCACGGGAGGGCATACAGTACTAGGTGACTCCGCCGCGCCCCGCCCAGCCGATGACGGACTCGATCTCCTTGAGCTTCTCGGCGACGAACCTGCCCTGGGGCGTTAGGTAAATCTCCTCCTCGTATGGCGCGCCGCGCCTCTCGTAGGCCTCCACGAGACCCCCATCCTTCAAGGCGTCTATGGCGTGGACGACGCTGCCGCGGGGCTCCCCCATCTCGGCGGCGACCTCATCAAGGGTCATCCTCCGGGTCTTCCCCAGAAGTATCAGCAGGGCCTTCAGGGAGAACGTGTGGCTGAGAGACTCCATGGGTTACCCCTATTTTCCGCCGAAAATAAAGGATACCCGGATCAATCCGGGTTTTCGCTGCAGGCCTGCCTGTAGCTGCTCTTCAGAAGGGTCTGGGCGTGCTCCACTATCGTGGGGCCGATGCCGCCCACCTCCGTGAGGGGGCCGGTGAGCTTCTTGGTCTTCCCGGAGGCGGATACGCGTATCTCGGCGGAGACGAGTTCCTCGATCACCCTGAGGGGTGTGTCGAACTTCTCCAACAGGTCCTCGGCGGAGGTCGTCCCTATCTGGGGGAAGCCGGAGAGGAGGAATAGCTGTCGCTTGTGGAGGGGGAGGCTCCTGTCGACGGCTCGGAGCTGGATGGCCCTGTTGTCCTTCGCCTGCTCCCTGTAGGCGAGGCGCTGTAGGAGGACGGCGGTGGAGTCGGTGTCCTCGGTGGGGATTATGCTGATGCCGTAGTCGAGGGCGAGGCTGCTCAGGGCGCCGTAGACGGCGGCGGGCTTCATCGCGCTCCGCCGGAGTGCCCTGCTGATCTGCCCCTCGAGGATGAGGACCGGTTTTTCATATGCTTCGATCATCGCCTTCGCCTGGCTGAAGAGGCGCCCGTCCTTGACGCTGCCGAGGAAGTCGGACACATCCTTCCTCTCGACGCCGACGCGGTCAGAGACGACGTAGTCGCAGACGGTGAGCTTCTGGACGTCGACCTGTACGCCGGATAGGCGGAGGTAGTTGAGGATGTCCCTGCGGGCGCTTGCCTCGTTGCTGTCTACGCAGATGTGCAGTTCCTCAGTCGTCGCCCCTCACCTCGAACTCCAGCTCGACGCGGTGGGGCGCCTCGCCGCCCTTCAGGGTCTTGAGGAAGCCGAGGACGACGTTGGCGAGGGCGCTGCCGGTGAACTTGTTGAGAGAGATGACGGAGCCGTCGACGCGTAGGAGCACCTCGGCGCTGTACTTGACGCACTTCCCCGCACTCCCCTGCCCGGCGAGTATAGCCCGCCCCATCTCCCCGCATGTTGGGTAGCCGCAGGCCTTGCAGTTCAGGCCGGCGAGGAGCGGGTAGGCACGCGCCTCGACGATGTCGGTGAGGGCGGAGGCGTCGCCGATGGGGACGACAGGCAGCCCCGCCGCTTCCTTAACCTTACCGTCGATGTCGACGGAGGCGATCTCCAGCCCCATCCTGAGTGTCTCGACCTCGTCAGGGCTACGTGGCACTATGATGCGGGGGGCGATGTCTAGGGTCTTGAAGCCCTCGAGTACGATGTAGTCGACGTCGCCGAGGGCGTCCGCGGCCCTCTGCAGGTTCATCGCGCGCCTGAGGAAGATGGCCGTGTGGCTGTCGGATAGGATCGCCGAGGAGACGGCCCCCGCCTCGGCGTGGCGCCAGGTGTCCGTCCCCGGCTTGTCTAGGGGCTGATCCTCCGCCGTGTGCTTCAGTGTGCCGACTCGGTGACCCCTCCGGGTAAGCTCGGTGACGAGGGCCTCGACGACGCGGGTCTTCCCCGCCGCCTTGAAGCCGACGACGGCGACCGCCCTGGGTGCTCCCATGCCCCCACATGGCGCAGACACGGTTATATCCCCTGCGGACACCTTCAACGCCTAAATAACCGGGACGCATGGGTCTCCTTGATGGTCGGGCTCAGGTTCTTCGGCGGCGTCGGCGAGATAGGCGGGAACAAGATCTTGCTCGAGGACGGTGACACACGCGTCTGGCTCGACTTCGGCAAGAGCTTCGTCTCAGGCGCAGACTACTACACCGGGTACCTCGCGCCCCGGGGCATCACGGGACTCAAGGACTACCTAGAGTTCGACCTCCTGCCGAGGCTCGAGGGGCTCTACTCCGAGGAGATGCTCGGGGAGACCGAGATCAGGTACGAGGAGCCCCGCTTCGACGGCATAATAATCTCGCACGCCCACGGAGACCACGTGGGCCACCTCGGCTTCGTCGACCCACAGATACCCGTCTACACGGGGGCGGGGACCAGGCTCTTCATGGAGGCGGCGGACGAGACTAGCCTGAACCAGCTCGGCGATCACGCCTACAGCACCTTCAGGACCGGCACCAAGCTCGTGGTCGGCTCCCTAGAGGTCTACCCCATCCACGTCGACCACAGCATCCCCGGAGCCTACGGCTTCATAATCCAAACCTCGGAGGGCCCGCTCGTCTACACGGGGGACATGCGCGCCCACGGCCCCAAGGCGGAGATGACGGAGGAGTTCATCGAAGCGGCCGCGGAGGCTAGGCCGAGGGCCATGATAACGGAGGGCACACGAGTCACACCCGACGACCACAGGCAGAACCTCTCCGAGCAACAGGTCTACAACGGAATAGCCGAAGTCTGCAACAAACCACGCAACAAGAAGAGGCTCATCATCTACACCCACGGCCCCAGGGACCTTGACAGGCTCAGGACCTTCTACACGGCCGCCGCCGTCTCGGGCAGAAAGATCGTCGTCAGCCCAAAGACCGCCCACCTACTCTCCAAGCTCGTCCACGACGAGCACCTAGACCTCCCCGACCCCTCCCGGGACGACAACATCGCCGTCTACTACAGGCGAAAGAAGAGTGGGAGCTACGACGAGAGCGACTACTACAGGTGGGAGAGACCCTTCCTCGACAGGATGGTGACCCCATCCGAGCTGAATAAGGACCCCAGCAAATACATGGTCAACATCGACTTCACGGGACTCACCGAACTCATCGACATCCGCCCAGAGAGAGGCACACCATTCATCTACAGCATGAGCGAACACTTCGCGGAGGACGACGACGAGGGCACCGTGCTAAGGAACTGGATAGACCACTTCGGCTTGGAGTACGTGCAGTTGCACGCCTCGGGGCACATAAGCCGGGGAGAACTCTCCGACGCCGTGGCTAGGATAAACCCACGTAGGCTCTTCCCCGTGCACACGGAGCACCCCAAGATATTCAAGGAGATACACGACGGCACAGTGCTGCCGGAGAAGGGGAAGACCTACAGCCTCTGAGGGCTACTTCTCCGCCCTCTTGAATGGGTCGAGGCCAGTTATGCAGTAGGTGCAGATCTTCGCCCCTGGTAGCCCTATGGACTCGACGATGTTCTCCGGGGTGTTGTAGAGGACGTGGTCGATGCTTGGGAGGCCCTGGGCGACGAGGCGGCCTATCTCCTCTATGCTCTTCCCCACGTAGGGCTTGGCGGCGAGGGGCTTGTCCGGGGGGTCGCTGAAGCAGGGGTTGAAGATGGGGGCGTAGCTGACGAGGAAGTCGACCTCGGTGGCCCCCGCCTTGCGGAGGCTCTTGGCCACGGACTCGCTGACGGTGCCCCTGACTATGCTGTCGTCGCAGATGGCGACCCTCTTCCCACTCACGGTGGCGCGTATTACGTTGTGCTTGAGGTCGGACGCCGTCTTCCTGAAGGAGGGGTCGTAGATGAGGTAGGTGCGGCCGAGGTAGGCGTTCTTTATTATCCCCTCATCTGCGGGCACGCCAAGGCCCTCGGCTACGCCCGTGCAGACGCTCCGCCCGGAGTCGGGGACGGGGATGACGGCGAGGTCGCCCCGCGGGCCCTTCTCGACGCCGTACTGCTTCCTGAGGTCATGGGTCTCGACGAGGGCGTGGCCGAGGTTCTTCCTGGCGACGTGGACGCTCTTCCCCTCCATTACGGAGTCGGGGCGGCCGAAGTAGACCCACTCGAAGGCGCAGTGGGAGGGGCGGGGCTCGATCACCTGCTCCTCCCTGATCCCCTCGTCTGTCATGTAGATCAGCGAGCCGGGGACGACGTCCCTCCTGTCGTCGAAGGACTCACCCATCCCCTCGAGGACGTCGACCGGGGCAGACTCCGAGGCTATGAAGAGCTTTGTCTTCGTCCTAGCCACGTGCAGTGGCCTGACGCCCCTGGGGTCACGGGCGGCGAACAGGGTGCTCCTCTTCTCCTTCTTGTCGAGGACGACCGCCACCAGGCTGAAGTAGGCCGTCGGAAGGCTCCACATCGCCTCCCTCATCGCGGGGATGATGCTAGTGCCCTGCAGCTTCGCCTCGAGGACGTCGAGGAAAGCCTCCTCGTTTGACTCCCCCTGCTTCTTGGGGATGTAACCGTCGAGGGTGACGGCGATCTTGTACCGCCCAGTCTCCAGGACCCTCGGTGGGAGGCCGCCCTCGATGCTCTCCCCGGAGGCGCAGCCGATGACAACGTAGTCGTCGGGGTGACTGAAGGGGGTGTAGCGCTCGTCGAATACGCGTGATACGAGGCCCGCGCCGCTCCAGACCCTGAGGCTCCTGTCGCCCGCGGCGGCGACGCCTGCGCTCTCCTGGCCCCGGTGCTGGACGCCGTAGAGGGTGTATAGGCTCTTGATCCCAACGTCTTCCCGCGAGTAGACGCCGATGACGCCTTGCATGGAGGAGCTTAGCGCTCACCACGTTAAAAAAACAGTCGACGGGGCTAAGAGGTCATCCTCATCGCCCGGTTGGGGGAGAGCAGGAAGGGCGTGAGGTAGGCGGGGATGTTGCTGAAGGGGAGCACCTCGGGGGCGAGTTTGAGGCCAAGCTTCCCCGTCATGAAGGCGCGGCGGGCCTGTATGCGTGTCCACGCCTCGGGGTACAGCTCCTCGAACTCCCCCCGCAGCTTCGCGTCCGCGAGGCAGAGAGAGTCCTCGATGTTCGTCGTGTAGTACCTTGTCCCCGTCCCGGGGATCACGTCCACCTGGACGGCCATGCCCGAGGCGAGCCTCTCCTTCGACCCCTCGTATGATGGGCTGCTAAGCCACTCCTCCAGGCTCGTGAGGTGACCCGGGTTGAGGTGGACGCCGTAGAAGGGGTCGCCTATGCGGTCGTGGACCGCCTTCCAGAGGTCACCCCCCGTGGCGCCTACCCTGAGCTTCTCATACCACGCGGCTATCGCCTCGTAGTAGGGGGCTACAAGCTTAGGGACGTAGTCCCTGATCGCCTTCGGCAGCTCCTCCCCGGACTCGACGACGAAGCCTGCGCGAGCGTTCAGGCTCCCCCAGGCCCCATAGGCCATGGTGAAGGGGTCGCCACGCTCTATGACGCGGTTGCTCGGACTCGGCAGGCCCATGGAGGCGCGGGGGCCGGCGCTGAGCATCAGGTGGCAGCTCAGGGGGAGGCCATTGAGCTTCATGAGCTGGACGGCCTCGTGCTCAGTCATGCCGGGTGTGAGGCCGAAGAGGACTTTTCGGAGCGCCTGGCTCGTGTAGGTGCCGACGTACTCGAAGCGGGCTAGCTGGTCGACGTCGTTGACGGCGCGTATGCCCTCGGCGGAGTGGAGGAGGAGGGCGTTGGCGTTAGTGACGTTTCCCCTCCCCGCCATCCTCCTCAGGGCGTCGGCGATGTAGCTTGGAATCTCAAGAGTCGCCCCAGGGTCATCCACCTCGACGACCGTGTAGTACTTCCACCCGGCCACGCCAACCTTGCCGCCGCGCTTGACTCCCCCCGACCCGAGTATCTCCTTCAGGGGCCTGCTCTCCCCACGTGGCTGGCTGACGAGGCTGAAGCTCTGGTAGAGGGCTACCCGCAGCCTCTTCTCGATGGGGCTTATCCCCGTGTACCCCTTGCCCTCGTTCCCGACGACGAGTACGGGCCTCGCCTCCTTCCGGATGTCGATGACTAGGAGGGTCTCCTCGAAGCGGGGGTCGTAGCCGGTGAGCCACGCGACGTTGGCGTAGTGCTCCCTGTCCCCGTAGACGACGAATGAATCATAACCATGTTCCCGCGCCTTCTCGCGGAGTTTTTCGATCCTATCGAGGTAGGTCTCGGGAGGGATAGTCGGCTCCTTAGTGGGGGTGCCGAATTCGGGTAGTTGAAGCTCAGATAGCTCGGCGTGACGCGCCAAAGAGTGCACCGTTGAAGGTATTGGTGTTTTATGTTATCAGCCTTGGGAGAGAAACGAGGCGTATGACGCGCCCGTAGATACGCCGCCGTATATACGAGGCGACGCTTGTCTCTGACCCCTGAATTCTTTAGTTACCTGAGGTAAGAGTTGATCGATGGGCCATACGGGTTTCTTTGTGGGCGTCGACTGCGGCTCGCAGGGGACGAAGGCCGTCGTCGTCGACGGGGGAGATGGGGGTGTTGTCGGGAGTGGCTACGTCGGCTACGGCTTGATCGAGGGGCTGCCCCCGGGGCACCGCGAGCAGCATCCGTCGACGTGGGTCGGCGCGATGACGGGGGCCGTGAGGGACGCCCTCTGCGAGGCGAAGATTAAGGGAAGAGTCGAGGGGATCGGCGTCTCGGGGCAGCAGCACGGCTTCGTCCCAATGGACGCCCGGGGGGATGTGATCCGCCCCGCGAAGCTGTGGAACGACACGAGCACCGCCGAGGAGTGCAGGTGGCTCATAGAGCGCCTCGGCGGCGTGAGGGAGGTCGTGAAGCTGACTGGCAACACGATCCTCCCCGGCTTCACGGCGGGGAAGATTCTCTGGATGAAGAGGCATGAGCCAGATAACTATGCCCGCCTCGCGACCGTGCTCCTCCCCCACGACTACCTGAATCACTGGCTCACGGGGAGGGTGACGATGGAGCCGGGGGACGCCTCGGGGACCGCCCTCATGGATGTCAAGACGAGGCGGTGGAGGAGGGAGGTCGTCGAGGCAATCGACCCGGAACTCGTGGGGAAGCTTCCCGAGATACGGCCTTCCAGTGAGCCCTCTGGTACCCTGAGGAGGGGGGCTGCGCAGCTTCTCGGGCTCCCCGAGGGCGTCCTCGTGAGCGCGGGCGGCGGCGACAACATGATGGGCGCCATCGGCACGGGGAACACTAGGCCCGGCATCGTCTCCGTCAGCCTCGGCACCTCGGGCACCATCTACGCCTACTCGGGGAGGCCCGTCGTCGACCCCATGGGCGAGGCGCACGCCTTCTGCGACTCCACGGGGGCCTGGCTCCCCCTCGCCTGCACGATGAACGTCACCGTCGCCACCGAGGCGGTCAGGGGACTCCTCGGCCTCGGCTACGAGGAGCTTGAGGAGGCGGTGAAGGCGACTCCGGTTGGCTCAAGCGGGGTGCTCCTCCTCCCCTACCTCACGGGTGAGAGGACGCCGAATGTCCCGGATGGTAAGGGCGTACTCTACGGCTTGACCCCCGACAACCTCACGGCGGGGAACCTGGCACGCGCCGCGATGGAGGGCGCGACGATGGGCCTCAACTTCGGCTTCAACCGCCTCAAGGAGATGGGTATAGAGCCCGGCGAGGTCCGGCTCACCGGCGGCGGCTCCAAGAACGGGGCCTGGAGGAGGATGTGCGCCGACGTCTTCGGCGTCGAGACGGTCTGCCTCGGGGTCGACGAGGGCGCGGCCTACGGCGCGGCGCTCCAGGCACTCTGGACGCATAGGAGGAGCCTCGGGGAGGACGCGTCCATCTCGGAGTTAACCGACTCCTTCGTCCGCCTCGACGAGGGGACGAGGGCGAAGCCCGACGGGGGAAACGTCGAGGCCTACAAGAGGCTCCAGAGGCTACAGGATAGGCTCAGCGTCGACCTCAGGGGCGCCTTCAGATCCTGACCCGGGAAGCTGTTTTATCACCCTTGGTTCATCTTCAGACCATGCTGGACCTGAGACCCCAGAAGACTGAGAGGACCCCCGAGGAGATGCTAGGGCACCTCAAGGGGACTAGGCTTAAGCCGCGCTTCAGCGTCGGCGTCTGGTACTTCTACCCCGGCGGGGGGCGCTTCCACGACGCCTACGTGGAGAAGGGCACAATCGCCGACTGCATAGAGAAGATCAAGGTGATGAAGGACGAGGGGATAGTGGATGGATCCCTCGGCGTGGAGGCCCACTACCCCAACGAGGTGAACAGGGAGAACATCCACCTCTACGAGGGGCTTGAGAAGGAGACGGGCATCAGGCTCATCACATGCATCCCCATGCTCTTCTACGACAGGCAGTTCGAGTTCGGCAGCCTCAGCAACCCCGACGCCAAGGTGAGGAGGCTCGCCACGGACCGCCTCAAGGAGAGCCTCAGGCTAAACAGGGAGCTGGGGACGGATGTCTGCGTCATCTGGCCGGGGATTGACGGGTACGAGGACCCGTTCGGCCACGACTACTACGGTATGTGGAGCCGCTTCGAGGGCGCCGTCGCGGAGGCGATGGATGAGGTCCCGGGGATGAGGGTGGCGATGGAGCCGAAGCCCTACGAGCCCCGTGGGAACAACATCTACAGGAACACGGCGAACGGGCTGCTCTTCGCCCGGAACGTCGAGGCGCTGCTCAGGCACAGGGAGAACCTGAAGCTGCTGAAGGATGGGCACGCCCTTGTTGGGCTCAACCCCGAGGTGGGGCACGTCCTCATGGGGCACGAGGACCTCCCCGGGGCCTTCGCCTCGGTGCTCCGCGAGGGACGCCTCGCCCACAGCCACTGGAACAGCCAGCCCCTCGGCAACTACGACCAGGACCTGAACGCGGGGGTTCTCGGCATCGACCAGATGCTCGCGACGCTCCTCGTCTTCAAGATGTATGGCTACGCGGGCTTCTACGGCATCGACATAAACCCGGAGAGGATGCCCGTTGAGAGGGCGATAGCGTTGAACGTGAACGCCCTCAACGCGGGGGTCGAGGTCGTGAACGGGCTCGACTACGATGCCCTCGTCGGGGCGATGTACGACCCCGCGGGTCACAGGGGCGTCGTCGAGGAGACGCTGACTAGGGCGTGGGCGCCGAAGGGGACGAAGCTAAGGAGGCTGCCCTAGCCTCCCTCCTTTGATTACTGCTTAAATAAGGGGCTCAATCAATAATCGACGACTGGGTGCCAGTGTTGAGGGTCGCCGTCGTCGACAAGGAGCGCTGCAAGCCGGACAAGTGTGACCTTGTCTGCATAAGGTTCTGCCCGATGGTTCGCACGAGGAGGGAGGCGATACGCGTCGGCGACGACGGCAAGGCGTACGTAGCGGAGATGATCTGCAGCGGCTGCGGCATCTGCGTCAAGAAGTGCCCCTTCGACGCGCTCAGGATTGTTAACCTGCCCGACGAGCTGAAGACTGACCACACACACCGCTTCGGCCCCAACGCCTTCACACTCTACAGGCTACCCACCCTGAAGCAGGGGAGCGTCGTCGGCCTCCTCGGCCGGAACGGGATCGGCAAGTCCACGATCCTTCGCATCCTCAGCGGGGAGCTAGTCCCCAACCTCGGAAACTACATGGAACCCCCGACCAAGGAGCAGGTGAAGGAGAACTACGCCGGGCAACAGATGCACGACTACCTCGACGCCCTCTACGGCGGGAGGATGCAGGTGGTGCACAAGCCCCAGTATGTCGACAAGATACCCAAGATCGTCAAGGGCACCGTGGAGGAGGTGCTGAAGAGGTTTGACCAGAGGGGCCTGCTGGAGCAGGTGGCGAAGGAGCTTGAGCTTGAGTACCTGATGGATAGGCAACTTGAGGTCCTCTCGGGGGGCGAACTGCAGCGCGTTGCCATCGCGACCGCCGTCCTCAGGGACGCCAAGGTCTACCTATTCGACGAGCCGAGCAGCCACCTCGACATCTATCAGCGCACAAAGGCGGCGCGAGTTATCCGCAGCCTCGTCGACGCCGAGAAGATGGTTGTGGCGGCGGAGCACGACCTCGCTGTCCTCGACTACATGAGCGACGACGTCTTCCTCCTCTATGGTGAGCCCGACGTCTACGGCATCGTGAGCCACATCCACACGGTCCGCGAGGGCATAAACATCTACATAAACGGCTACATCCCCGACGAGAACATCCGCTTCAGGGACACCCCCATAATCTTCCACGACAAGCCCCCGAACGCCGACAGGGGCAGGACCCGCTCACTCCTCCAGTGGAGCGAGCTGAAGAAGAGGTACGGCGGATTCAGCCTCGACGTCGAGGCGGGGAAGATAGGCGTCGGCGAGGTGGTGGGCATCCTCGGGATGAACGGCATCGGCAAGACCACCTTCATCAAGATGCTCGCAGGGGTCGAGCAGCCCGACGAGGGCTCCGTCAACAACCCCACGCTAAAGGTGAGCTACAAGCCCCAGTACATAAGCAGCAGCAGCGTACCGGGCACCGTCGAGCAGGTGCTCAGGAAGGCTGCGGGGGAGAAATATGGTGAGCAGTGGTTCACCGCCGAGGTCATCGACCCCCTGCACGTCAAGCGGATGCTGGAGAGGGAAGTTAAAGTCCTTTCCGGTGGGGAGCTTCAGCGCGTCGCCATCGCGGAGTGCCTGAGCAGGGACAGCGACATCTACCTGCTCGACGAGCCCAGCGCATACCTCGACGTCGAGGAGCGCCTAGCAGTGGCGCACGCCATCCGCCGCATCACCAAGATGAGAGGCGTAACAGCCTTCGTCGTCGAGCACGACATAGTCACCCAGGACTTCATCGCGGACAAACTCATGGTCTTCACAGGCGAGGCTGGGCGCATCGGCCACGCGGGCCAACCACTCAGCCTCGAGGACGGCATGAACGACTTCCTCGAACAGATGGGCGTCACCTTCCGCCGCGACGCCGACACGAAGAGGCCCCGAGTCAACAAGTCGGGGAGCAAGCTGGACAGGGAGCAGAAGGAAAACAGACGCTACTACTATACCAGTTAAATCGTCTGACAACGGGTTGTTCCAGGGACCCGGTCGGTTAGTGGCCGCCGAGGACGAGCGCAATCACAGCGACCACTACGCCGGCGACCACCATCTTAAGCCCCGAGAGCAATACGTATTTCTCGCTGAGGCGCCCGAGGAAGATCCCTAACACGAAGAGGACGAGCAGGCTCGCGGCAATCGACGAGTAGAATGCGAGGTGCATAGGGAGCAACCCGAAGAGGGCCAGGGTGAAGGGGAGGATGCAGGGGAGGGAGGCGATGAAAGGCGCCGAGCCGTCAACGACCGCCGCAAAGACGGAGACGAACCTCGAGGCCCTCCCATACATCGTCTTCTCGAGGTCCACCAACATGGCGCCCTCGAGCTCGTTGAGGCTGTGAGCCCTCTCCGCGCTCTCCGTCATGTACGTCCCCGAGAAACCTGAGATGGCCATGGCCACCCCGCTCATGAGTATGATACCCATCACGGTCCGAGGGTCCTCGATGGCGGTCACGTAGCTGCCGATGACCACGCCCAGGGTCGTCATGGCGCCGTCGAAGGCATTCATCACGAAATACCTCCTAAGAATGCCCCTGGCCCGGGTGACCTGCAGGTACTCCCCGAACTCGCTGAGATGTTCGTAAAGCCTCTCGCCGAAGCCCTCACTATCAGACGGTTCCTCCGACTCGGAACTACCCAATTATAATCTATGCACTCCTGAGGCTCATTACCATTGGCCTTACTGGAGAACATTCTTTCGACAAGAATTATCTTCGCTCAGGGCTACTTCTCCACAGGGAGTCTATTAAGACTTATGAATATCCGGCCCCGGGGACTCGAAAATACCAAATCTTAATTGTCAGCAGTTGAACCTCTTAGCTGCAAAACCCCCGGATCCTTGTCCGGAGGATTGAGTTGAGTTGAAGAGACTGGGTATTAAGTTCATAATGCTTGACGTGTTGAAGCCGCATCAGCCTCCGTTGACGGAGTTCGCTGAGTACATCGGGGAGCTGGATGAGGTTACGAAGGTGGATGTTAGCCTCGAGGAGATCGATGAGAGGACGGAGAGTTTGAAGGTCACTGTCGAGGGGAACGGTATCGACTTTGAGAAGTTGAAGGAGCACATCGCCCGTCACGGCGCCGTCATCCACAGCGTGGACAAGGTCATCGCTGCCTAGCTCGGGAACTAGTTTCAGTTAGGGCTTGTAGGCTTCGACGGTGACGCTCTTCACCTTGAAGCCTATGTCGTACTCGCTCGTGTCGTAGGTGGACTCGACGAGTATCTTCGACTTGTTGAATCCGGCGGCCTCGATGTGTTTGAGGTACTCCTCCTGGGGGAGGGCGCCGGCGACGCAGCTCGCCCAGGAGTCGAGGTCCCTCCTGATCTCCTCGGGTATCCCGCCCTCCGTGACTATGTCGCTGACGGTGATCCTGCCCCCGGGTTTGAGGACGCGGTGGGCCTCGCGGAAGACCCTGGGCTTGTCTGGGCTGAGGTTGATGACGCAGTTGCTGATTATGGCGTCGATGGTGCCGTCTTCGACGGGTAGCTCCTCGATCTCTCCCAGGCGGAACTCGACGTTCTCGAAGCCGTACTCCTCGGCGGCCTCACCGGCGCGCTTTATCATCGTTTCGTTCATGTCTACCCCGATGACCCTGCCCTTCGCCCCCACCTTCTTGGCGGCGAGGAAGACGTCTATGCCTCCGCCTGAGCCGAGGTCGAGGACGGTCTCCCCCGGCTTGAGCCCCACGTGGGCCACCGGCGACCCGCATCCGAGGCCGAGCATCGCCTCCTCCGGGATATCCTCCAACTCCTCGACGTTGTACCCTATCAGCTCCGCGGCCTGTCTGGGGTCTCCCCCTCCGCAGCAGCCGCTTTCCTCCGATCCGCAGCCGCATCCACATCCGCAGCTCTTTGACTCGGCTATCGCCGTGTATCGTTCCTTCACGGCTTCCTTGATCTCCTTCGCGCTCGCCATTATGGTCTGAACAGGCTCCCACAGTGACATATTTAAGAATATTGATGTGAGTTGTTCGTAAACCTTTTGAGACCACCGCCCCCCGCTCAACCCATGAAGGAGACCTGCGGCTGGGGCGCCGACGACCCCCTGATGACGGCCTACCACGACGAGGAGTGGGGGGTCCCCGTCCACGACGACCGCCTGCACTTCGAGTTCATAGTCCTCGAGGGCGTCCAGGCGGGGCTGAGCTGGCGCACCGTCCTCCACAGGCGCGAGGCATATCGTGAGGCTTACCACAACTTCGACCCGGTGAAGGTGGCCGCCTACACCGAGGCGGACGCCGAGAGGATCATGACACACCCCGGCATCATCCGCAACCGCAGGAAGATCGAGGCCGCCGCAAAGAACGCCCACGCCTTCCTAGGCGTCCAGAGGGAGTTCGGCTCCTTCGACGCCTACATCTGGGGCTTCGTCGGCGGCAAGCAGAGGGTCAACGCCTACACGAGCTTCAAGGAGATGCCCGCGGAGACCGAGGAGAGCCGCGCCATGAGCAGGGACCTAAAGAAGCGGGGCTTCACATTTGTCGGCCCAACCATCTGCTACGCCTACATGCAGGCAGCCGGCATGGTCAACGACCACCTAACCAAGTGCTACCGATGGAAGGAAGTACAACGATGATCTTCGACGAGTTGCTCAAGCCCGTCCCCGAGCTATTCTTCGAGAAGTCGGGGGAGCCCGGGGACGCCGACATCCTCCTCTTCGGGGCGCCACTAGACGTGACCGCCTCCTACCGGGGCGGCAGCAGATTCGCCCCCACAGCCATACGCGAGGCGAGCCAGTACATGGAGAGCTACAGCGTCAGGACCGGCCTCGACTGGGATGACCTCAAGCTCGTCGACATAGGCGACGTCGCCGAGGTGGGGGAGGTGGAACCCGCCGTCGAGAACATCAGGAGGGTCGTCGAGGAGATCAGGGCGATGGGTAAGCTACCCGTCATGCTCGGGGGCGAGCACACGATCACCCTCGGCGCCCTCAGGGCGCTCCGCCCAGCCGCGGTCGTCGTCTTCGACGCCCACCTCGACCTCAGGGACACCCTATTCGAGGAGAGGCTCTGCCACGCCACCTACCTGCGCAGGGCACACGAGGAGCAGGGCTTCAAACTCGTAATCGTCGCGGCGCGCGCCCTATCCGCCGAGGAGATTGAGTACGCCGAGGAGAAGGGCGTCACAGTCGCCACGGCGCAGGACGTTAAGCGGTTCGGCGTTGAACCCGTCCTCGGGGTGATCAGGGACTCCCTGGAGGGCGCCGAGTCCGTCTACCTGAGCGTCGACATGGACGCCGTCGACCCCGCCGAGGCCCCCGCTGTCGGCAACCCCAGCCCCGAGGGCATCACGGTAACCCAGCTACTCGACCTCGCCGCAGGCGTCGTCGATGAACGCCTCGTAGGGTTCGACCTGAACGAGGTCTCCCCCGGCTATGACTCGGGCCTGACAGCGATACAGGCCGCCTACATCGCCCTAGAGACCCTCTACATGGTCGAGAGGGCGCGCCGAGGCTCCCCCTCATAGCCCATATATCCCACCGAGTCGAAGTACACGCGATGGCGGCTCCCGACTTCATAAGGGATGAGAGCGAGGAGGAGATAAGGCCGAAGGGGCGCCTAGCCCCCGACAACCTCCCAACCAGCTACCTCCTCAGCGCAGGCTACGACGGCGAGGAGCAGAAAGCCTACCTACGCCTCTACGAGCCGGTGAGCCAGCAGGTCTACCTCTGGTACGACAACACGAGCCACCTCCCCTACTGCATAAGCCGGGAACCAGCCAGCGAGCTTGAGAAGAACCAGCGCCTCCTCCACCACGAGGGCTACTTCTTCATGGAGGAGGTACCCAAACACGACCCCCTCGCAGACAAGGAGATCAAGGTCACCAAGGTCGTCGCCAAGGACCCCCTAAGCATCGGCGGAGGCAGGGGCCAACCCATCAGGAGCATCATCGGCGACAGCTGGGAGAGCCGCATCAGGTACTACCAGTGCTACATCTACGACCGCGCCCTCATCACCGGGATGCCCTACAGGGTGGAGAACGGAAACCTCGTCGACGCGGGCTACACCCTCGACGCTGAGACGGAGGCGAAGATAGACGCCATCCTGGAGAAGATCGAGCCCGAGTTCAGGGGCAACATGAAGGAGTGGACACGCCTCCTCCAGTGCCCCGTGCCAAAGCTGAGGCGCGTCGCCGTCGACATCGAGGTCCGCCCAAGCGTCCAGAACAGGCTCCCCAACGCCGACGAGGCTCAGGAGCCCATCACCGCGGTCGGCTTCTCCGCCAGCGACGGTATGCGTCGAATCATAGTACTCAACGACACGGGCCACCCCGTCGAGACCCCGATCGTCCTCGGCGCGGAGGTCAAGGCCTACACCGACGAGCGCGACATAATCAGGGACACATTCAGGGTCCTGGACGAGTACCCCGTCGTCCTCACATTCAACGGAGACGACTTCGACTTCCGCTTCCTCCGCAACAGGGCGAAGAACCTCGGCATCCCCGACTCCGAGAACCCCATAGTCATGGGGCGCCGCTTCGCCTTCCTCCGCAACGGCGTCCACCTCGACCTCTACCGCTTCTTCATGAACAGGAGCATACAGGGATACGCCTTCGGCAACCGCTACAGGGAGAACACCCTAAACGAGATATCCAAGAGCCTGTTGAACCAGGAGAAGCTCGAGATCGGCAACATCGCAACGGCTAACATGCAGGACCTCGCCCAGTACTGCCTCAACGACGCCGACCTCACCTACCAACTCACCGCCTTCAACCACGACCTCGCCATGAACCTCATGGTCCTCCTCACACGCATCAGCAAGATGATAATGGAGGACGTCACCCGGAACGGCGTCAGCAGGTGGATACTCGCCCTCATGGAGTGGGAGCACCGCAGGCGGGGCTGGCTCATCCCCAACACCCAGGACATCCTCGACGTCAAGGGGCAGACCAGCACCACCAGCATAATCAAGGGCAAGAAGTACCAGGGCGCCATAGTCAGGGACCCCAAACCCGGAGCACACTTCGGCGTCGTCGTCTGCGACTTCGCAAGCCTCTACCCCAGCGCCATACGCAACTGGAACCTGAGCTACGACACCATCCTCTGCAACCACCCGGAGTGCAGGAACAACCTAGTCCCCGGCACCCCCCACTGGGTCTGCACGAAGAACCGCGGCATGGCGAGTCTCATCATCGGCAGCCTACGCGACCTCAGGGTCCAGTGGTACAAGCCCCGCAGCAGGGACAAGGCACTCAGCGTAGAGGAGCGCCAGTACTACGACGTCGTCACACAGGCACTCAAGGTCTTCCTAAACGCCAGCTACGGGGTCTTCGGCTCGGAGAGCTTCCCCCTCTACTGCCCCCCGCTGGCGGAGAGCACCGCCGCCGTCGGCCGATACGCCATGAACAAGGCAGTCGACAAGAGCCAACAACTAGGCATAGAGGTCATCTACGGCGACACAGACTCCGTCTTCCTAGAGAAGCCGTCCAAGGAGCAGATCGAGGGGCTGATATCCTGGGCCGACGCCGAGCTCGGCATCGACCTCGACGTCGACAAGCAGTACAGATACGCCATATTCAGCAGCCGGAAGAAGAACTACCTCGGCGTCTACCCCGACGGCAAACTCGACATAAAGGGGCTGACGGGGAAGAAGCGCCACATACCCCCCATCCTCAAGGACGCCTTCGTCAAGCTCACAGTCATCCTCAGCAACGTCGAGAAGCCCGAGGAGTTCCCCCACGCCAAGGAGGAGATCAAGAGCCTCGTCACCACAGTAAACCACCGCCTAAAGAACAGGGAGTTCGCCATAGAGGAGGTCGCCTTCAGCATGATGCTGGGCAAGGGCCTCTCAGGCTACGACACGAATCCCCAGCACGTCAAGGCGGGCAGGATGCTGGAGGAGCAGGGCTACGAGCTCAAGGAGGGGGACATAATCAGCTACGTAGTCACCAAGGACGGCGTCAAGCCCGTCCAGATCGCTGGGAAGAAGGACGTCGACGTCTCCAAGTACGAGGAGTACCTGGAGGGGACGTTCGAGCAGGTCCTCGACGCCCTCGACATGAGCTTCGACGAGCTAGTCGGGCGCCCACGCCAGACGGGGCTCGGAGCCTTCTTCACGAGGTAGCCGAATAACATTTAATTACACCGTTTTGGTAATACCTAACTAGGTGTTACCAATTTGGGTGCTACGGAGACCGTAACCGCCAAAGTCCCCCGAGAGATCAAAGAGAAGCTCAACCACCACGGCGTCAACGTGAGTGCCCTCATACGCGAGACACTGGAGAGGGAGGCGGAACGCCTCGATGCCGAGGAAAGGGACAGGCTGGTAGATGAGGCCGCAGAACTTCTCCGAGATATACCAATGAAGAACCTCATCGAGGATATTCGCAGGGACCGTGATGAAAGATGAGCCCGCGGCTCCTCGATGCTAGCAGCATACTCCTCCTCATTAAAACGCGGTCGAGAGTATTCAGAAACACCCCCAAGAATTTTATTGTCTTACCCCTCACAATCTTTGAGATAGGGAACGCCCTTAGAACAGAGGCGTACCTAAGGAAAATTACTACCCCCGAGAAAGCAGAGGCACTACTCTACAGGATATCGCGGATCGTCAACGAGATGACGGCACAAAAACTCGAAGCTGATGATCCCATGAAGATTCTCAACCTAGCGGGTAGGTGTGGGTTCAGCTTCTACGATGCCGCCTACTTAAACGCTGCCGTCAATGGAGGTTACACGCTCATAACTGAAGACACGAAGTTAGCTCGTGAGGCATCCAACGAGGGCGTAGAGGTCTTATCCGCGGCGGATATTCGAGATAGACCGCCTATAGATTGATGAGGAGGCGGCGCGCATTCTCCATCTCCTCCGGCTTCTTCGCGACCTCCCCCTTCTCGTTGGCTGTGACCAGCGCCTCACCGGCGTACTGCAGCCCGAGGTACTTGAAGCTCATCTTCAGGCTCTCAACCAGGGGCCCGCAGGCGCTCGGCCCCTCCTCGGAGGGCGCGATTAGGTAGGCCTTCTTCCCCTCGATGCGGCGGTTGGCGACGTAGGGGCGGAGGCGATCGATTAGGAGCTTCATCTTGGCGGTTGGACCGTACCAGTAGATGGGGGTGCCGATGATTAGGGCGTCGGCGGCGTCTATCTTCCTGTAGATGTCGGGCATGTCGTCCTTGAGGACGCAGACCTTCTCCCCCTGCTTGCAGGCGCGGCAGTCCACACACGGCTTGATCTCGTAGTCGTACAGGTAGAGCTTCTCCCCCTCGTGTCCGTGCTTGGCCGCCTCCCCCAGGGCGGCGTCGACGAGCAGGTCCGTGTTCCCCCTCCTACGGGGGCTCCCGATCAGAGCGAGTACCTTCATCGAACAACTCCACGCTCCTAGCCCCTTTATCCCTATCCCCGAGACCTGTAAAAATTACAACGGGATGAGCGAAGACTATAATATCGGGGCCACAGCATCCTCTTCGGTCAATATGACCGGTTTCGTGGACATAGCCAAGATACTTGGCGGAAAACATGACGAGGAGCAGGTCCAGATCCGCGGCTGGCTCTACAACAGCCGGAGCAGCGGCGGCCTGATCTTCCTCCACATACGCGACGGCACAGGTGTACTACAGTGCACCGTAAACAAGAAGAACGTCGACGAAGCCACCTTCAATAACCTCGAGGGGCTCAACATGGAGTCAACCCTCGAGGTCGGGGGGAAGGTCCGCGTGGACCAGCGCGCCCCGGGTGGCTACGAGCTCTCCGTCAATAATCTCGGCACAGTCTACGAGGCGCAGCCCGACTTCCCCATAACGAAGAAGGAGCACGGCCTCGAGTTCCTCATGGACAACAGGCACCTCTGGGTCAGGGACCCTAGGTTACAGAGCATCTTCAGGATCAAGGGGGAGTTCCTCAAGGCGGCGAGGACCTGGTTCGGGGAGAACGGGTACACGGAGACGCAGAGCCCCAGCTTCACCAGCGCGGCCTGCGAGGGCGGCTCCACCCTATTCGAGGTCAAGTACTTCGACAAGAAGAACGTCTACCTGAGCCAGAGCTGGCAGCTGTACGCCGAGGCGATGATAAGCAGCCTCGGGAAGATATACACCATCGCGCCGAGCTTCAGGGCTGAGCCCAGCAGGACGAGGCGCCACCTTACCGAGTTCTGGCACATGGAGGTCGAGGAGCCTTGGACGGACCACGACGGCATCATGAAGGTGGGGGACGAGCTCGTAACACACATCGCCCACCACCTCGCGGAGAAGATGCCGAAGGAGGTACAGGCCTGCGGCAGGGACCCAAAGGACCTGCTCAGGATAGAGACGCCGTTCCCGAGGATCAAGTACGACGAGGCTGTGGAGATGCTGCAGAAGGATGGCGTCGAGATGCTATGGGGGGACGACTTCGGCTGGCAGCAGGAGGGCCCCCTGACGCAGCACTTCGACTCACCCTTCTGGGTGACTGGGTTCCCCACGGGGATCAAGCCATTCTACCACATGCCCGACCCGGCGCGCCCCGATACTACAAAGTCGGGTGACCTACTTGCCCCCGAGGGCTACGGCGAGGTCATCGGAGGCGGGCAGCGCGTCCACGACTACAACCAGCTCCTGCAACGTGTACTCGATGACAACCTCAACCCCGAGGACTACAAGTGGTACATGGAGCTGAGGAAGTGGGGTACGGTGCCGCACAGCGGCTTCGGCCTCGGCGTCGAGCGCGTCCTGACGTGGATGCTCAAGCTTGAGCACATCAGGGACACGGTGCCCTTCCCGAGGGACATGCGCAGGGTCTACCCGTAGCCCCGCACTCCTTTTTTTAAAGACTCACTTCTTCAGGGAGGCGACGAAGTCGTCGACCTTCGCGTCGATCTTGCCGAGCTTGATGTCGCTCGACTTGAAGGTGCCGGAGGCGACTGGCTTCTTCCCGACGAGCTTCTCCATCCCGCCTAGGGTTCCCGCAGGGTAGAGACTATAGGTGGCGTAGACGGCGTACTTCGATAGCTTATCCTTGTTCTGGGCGAGGTAACCCTGTATGGGTAGGGACGTCTTGAAGCCGTTTACGGGCGTCCCGACTACGACGAGGCCGTAGCCCGAGGGGTCGAAGCCGGGCTGCGCCACGCCCTGCTCGTTGACCTCGCAGACATCGCCACCCATCTTATTGGCCACCTTCTCGGCGACTGTCTTCGTGTTCCCCGTCTTCGAATAGTAGACGACTAGGCACTTTCCACTCATTTTTCTTCAACTATCATCCTCAGGTGTCCCTATCTAAGCTTTCGAATCCTAATCGGCGTGGGAAAGATGTTTACCGTGGATAGGGATAGTAGAAGCGATCTGCTTGTCATCTTTCAAGGGAGTGATGCCCGATAAGAGCCTCGAGTACATGAGGGGTATCGAGGAGGAGTACGCCTGCAGGAGCCCACGAGACATCGCCGCGAGGGTCAAGGCGCTGGCCGCGGAGCACGACGACTGGAGGAGGAACAGGTGCCTCAACCTGAACCCCTCGGAGAACGCTATAAGCCCGGGGGCGCGCAGGCTCCTCGACACAGACCTCGCGACCAGGGTGACTGAGGGCTTCGTCGGCGACAAGGAGTACCCGCCTGCCCCCATGAACAGGTACATCGACGAGATCGAGGGGATGATCATCCACCTCGTCAAGAGGCTGTTCCGCTGCGACTACGTCGAGTGGAGGACGCTGAGCAGCTCGATGGCGAACTCCCTGGTCTACTTCGCCCTATCCAAGAGCGGTGAGACGATTTTGTCCCAGTCGAACAGGGGCGGGGGGAACGACAGCTATCGCCCCAATGGGCCACCGGGCCTAAGGGGGCTGAAGGTGGAGGACCTCCCCGAGGCGCCCCTATTCGACGTCGACTACGACGCCCTCGACAAGAGCGTCGGGAGGGTGAAGCCGAGCTGGATAGTCGTCGGCGGGGGGAGGGTCCTCTTCCCCTATGATCTTAAGAGGTTAAGGGAAGCCGCTGATAGGGTCGGGGCGCGTATCCTGTACGACGCCGCCCACCTCGGCCCACTCATCGCCTTTGGGTTATTCCAGGACCCCCTCGCCGAGGGGGCGGATGTGATGACCCTGGGGACCCACAAGCTCATGGGTGGCCCGATCGGGGGGCTCGTCCTCACAAACGATGAGGAGCTGGCTAAGAGGATGCTGGCACTCACACACCCGGCCTTCATCCAGACCCGTGACCAGAATAAGTACGCCGCCGCGGCGTGGAGCTTGAGCGAACTCGCCCACTTCGGCCCCGAATACGCCAAGCAGATACAGGCCAACTCCCACGCCCTCGCCGGCGCCCTTGATGAGCGGGGATTCAAGGTCGTGGGGAGGGAGAGGGGCTACACCAAGACGCATCAGGTGATAGTCAACGTCCGCGACCTCGGGCCGAGGGCCATCGAGAAGAGGTTCAACGAGTCGAACATCCTCATCCCAACGACCACCCTGTGGGATGATCCGCCGGGTGGGAGGGGGGGTCTCAGGATCTCGGTGCAGGAGGCGACTAGGCAGGGGATGTGTGTGGGTGAGATGCGGGGGGTCGCGGACCTGATCAAGAGGTCCGTGGAGGGGGAGACACCCGAGTCGATGAGGCGCGAGGTCGAGGGGTTCGTCGCGCCCTTCCGGATGCTGAAGTACTGTTTCTGACCCTACTCTTTTACCCCTGCCCTCGCGAGGGCGCAGCCAAGTAGGACGTTTGTTCCCCTCTCAAGGTCCTCGGGCTCGCTCCGCTCCCCGGGGCTGTGGCTCACTCCGTTGATGGAGGGGACGAATATCATAGCCGTCGGGCAGGTGGTGTGCATGAACTGGGCGTCGTGCCCCGCCCCGCTAGGCAACCGGAGAGTCGAGTAGCCCAGCCTCCGCGCCTCGCCCTCGACGAGGCCGACCATCTCCGGCCTGAAGTGAACGGGCTGAGCATCGGCGGTCATCTCCTTCTCGATCGAGAGGCCCCTGCGCATGGCGATCTCCTCCACCATCCTCGTGACGTCCGCCTTCCCGTCCCTGAATGTGGCGTCGTCGTACGAGCGGTAGTCGATTGTGAAGTCGGCGAGGCTTGGGACGACGTTTATCGCGCCGGGTTCTAGGCGGAGCTTACCCATCGTGCAGAGGGCGTTCCCCCTCCGCTTCACAGACTCAAGGAGGCCACAGTATAGCTCGGCTGCGCCCGCCATGGCGTCCCTCCTCATGTCGAGGGGCGTCGTGCCCGCGTGGTTCGCCTCCCCGTGGAGTCTCACCCTCCACCACGCGATCCCCTGGACACCCTCGACGACGCCTATCTTGAAGCCTCTCTTGTGAAGGATCGGCCCCTGCTCGACGTGCAGCTCGAAGTACGCCTCGGGGTCGACGTTGTCCTTCCCGAGGTAGCCTATCCCAACGAGGGCCTCCTTGACGGTGACGCCGTCGTCGTCCCTCCGCTCGTATGCCTTCTCCAGAGGATATCCCCCGGTCTTTACGAGGCTCCCCATCATGTCGGGCGGGAACCTTACACCCTCCTCGTTTGTGAAGCAACCCACCCCGACTGGGTGAATCGTCTCTATGCCCTCCTCGTTCAGGCGCTTGACGACCTCCAAGGCGCCGAGGACCCCGTAGGCGCCGTCGAAGATGCCCGCGTCTATCACGGTGTCGATGTGGGAACCCATTATGACGGGTTTGAAGCCGGGGTTTGAGCCCTTCCGGACACCGAAGATGTTCCCGATGGGATCGACGCTGACACTTAGGCCCTCCTCCCTCATCCACGAGACGAGGAGGTCACGGGCTTCACCGTCCTCCTCGCTCAGGGCGAGGCGGGTGACACCCTCGAAGCCGGATCGCCTGCCGATCCTCCCCATCTCGGCGAGGTTCTTACACAGCCTCGCCCCGTCCACCCTCAATTCCCCGCTCAAATCCCTTCCCTCCATTAATAGCGTGACCCAGATAAAAGACCCAAATCGAAAACACGCCAAAATATTACATACGGAGAACGCCGAACATGACCCATGAATAAGCAGGAGACCGAGGTATTCCACGCGGTAGAATCCGGGAGGGACCGGATGGTGAGGTTCCTCCAGCAGATAATCAGGATAGACACACAGGTGCCGCCGGGCCACGACTACGACAAGGTATGCGGCATCCTCGAGGAACGATACAACCACCTAGGATACGCCACGTCGCTGCACGAGGCGACGGAGAAGTACATGAGGCTCAGCGGGGCGAAGCACATAGGCCTCGAGGGCCCGAGGACGAGCCTCGTCGCCCGCCTCGAGGGCACCGGCGGGGGGCCCACGCTCCACATCAGCGCCCACACGGACACCGCCGCCATCCAGAAGCAGGGCTGGGGCGTCGACCCCCTCGGCGGCGAGGTCACGAAGACAAGCAAGTACGGCAAGAGCGCCTACGACAAGGGCGGCGGCTACATCTGGGGGAGAGGCGTCGGCGACGACAAGGGCGAGACGGCGGCCCTCCTACTCGCTCTCGAAGCCATCAAGGAGGCAGGGGTCAAGCTCAAGGGGGACCTCATAGTCACCGCGAACTGCGACGAGGAGATCGGCGGCGTCGCGGGCCTCGGCTACCTCATAAGGGAGGGCATCGTGAAGGCGGACCTCGGGATCCAGCTCGACGGCTCCATGACGGGCATCGGCCTAAGCGCCATGGGGAGGACACGCTTCCTCATACGCACCAAGGGCAAGAGCTACCACGGACAGGTCCCCATCCTCGGCGTAAACGCCATCGAGAAGATGAGCAAACTCAACGTCGCCCTAGACGCCTACTGGAGGAACGCCCTCCTCAGGCGCAGGTACCCGACCCCCGGCATCGACTTCGGCGAGGGACTCAGGGCGAAGGGCATCGAGTGCCCCACGGGGATGCTAAACATAGGCACCATCAAGGGCGGCGTACAGGGCGCAACCGTCCCAGACCTCTGCGAAGAAGAGGTCCTCAGGGGCATGATACCAGGCGAGACCTACGAGGGCACCCAAGCGGAGTTCAAGGCGGTCCTGGACGGCGTCAAGGCAACCGACGCCGACCTACAATACGAGCTAGAGACCATAAACTTCCGCGAGGGCTACGTCGTCCCCGCCACCGACCCCTACGCCCTCGAGTGCCAAGCCCTCATCCAGGAAGCCGTGGGCAAGAGACTCCCATTCACCGGTACACTCGCCAGCACGGACATGAACTACCAAGTAGTTGACGGAGGCATGCCCTGCATCAACTTCGGGGTCGGGGGACCCTACAGCAACGGCCACGGCCAGGACGAGAACGCCAGCATAGACGAGATCGTGGAATGCGCCAAGGCGGTGGTCCTCATCACGATGCGAAAACTTGGCACCAACTAGCATAGGGGGGGTCCCCCGCATAACTTGAAATACGGCCCCTCTAGCCAAAATAAGCTTGAAAACGGCTCAGATGGCTCCCCGATCTATGCAAGGGGAGCGTCTATTCCATGTTATAGCTGGCGATTTGTTACTCTTTGAGCTTGTCTTCTTTCCGCGTATACATCCAGTAGGCGAGGAGAATCTGCCAAACCGCCATGTAGGAGACCGACAGCGCCTCGGGGATCGCAGCAGAGCCCCAGGGGAGGAACCAGATCACCGCCGCTAGGACCGCCGCCCCCCAAGAAAGCAGGGTGTAGAACCTCATCCCCTTCCTGAAACAGAATAGCCCGATGAACACCGCGGACAGGGGGAGCACGACGAAGAAACCGACGCTAACATAGAGGTGCCAAGGCTCTATGGTGACGTTTAAGACGCCTATGCCGATCAGCAGCGCGACGGCGAGCATATGCAACGCACTCCCCGCCCGTCCAACTATGTCCCCCTTCGTCATCTCGAACAGCCCGGCGCTGAACATCATCATCAACGCCGCCGTCATCGCCAGCCCCGAGTTGAAGACCACAGCCTCGAAGCCCTCCGCCCCAAGATCACTCAAGGCGTTCCCCGTCCAGCTGAACCACGGGGACAGCCAGAGACTCATGCCTATGATCATCAAGCCGAACAACGGCGCAACTATGCCGAAGAACCCAGCCAACCTGAGGATCTTGAGATTCATCAACGAAGAACCTCACGCATCGAATGTTAAGTATATCGCCGAAGAAGCCGCCCTAGTCGCCCAGCCCCCTCGACTCTAGGAGCCGCCTTAACCCCGCAGCCTCAAGAGCCCTGACCAAGCCGAAGCCTAGGACCGCGACGGAGATCAAACTACTCAGGGATATGCTGACGATCATCGCCAGCCAGACGGGCAGGCTAAGACCAAAGACATCGGGAGGCGGGAAGAACACCCACAGGTACCCGCCGACGATGAACCCGATTATCAGCGAAGCCCCGACGCACCCCGCGAGGAGCCTACCCCTCATTTTCCAGATCAATAAACTCGCGAAGAGGTTCGCCAACGCCCCGAAGACGACGTCGACGGGGCCCAAAAAGTAGTACACGTTCCCCACGACCGCGCCGAGAGCCACCCCCAAGGCGGCCGGCCAACCAAGCAACGCCGAAAGAGGGATGAGACAATCCGCAACCCTGAGTTGAACAGGTCCATAGCTGATCGGCGCGAGCACCACGACGAGCGCCGCGTATAACGCCGCCAAGACGGCGGCCAGACTAATCTCCTTTACCTTCATGCCTCCCTTCACCGGGGTTTCTAAGGCGGAGTCGGGTGGGAGGCCCCACTCACCCGCCAAGCACAGAAGAACACGGGAACCATATAGAGGTTCCCCAACCCGGGGGACTCAACCGGTCCCAGAGACAACCGAAGTCGAGTTGCTAATATTAAGCTGACTCGGAGTCGCGTCCAAACCCGCCGGGGGCTTACCCAGCTCGGCGGGATTATGAAGATAATTAGGATCCTTAAACTTCAAGGCGATCTCCCAGGCCCGCGCGCGCCATCGACGGACCAGCCGGGGTAAGGTCAAAGGGCTACCGTGACCCCGGAGGTCTGTCGCGTCTTCCTCCAACCCTATTATATCCCAACCAACAAATAGTGAACCATGGAAAAAATCGACCTCAGAAAGGAGTTAAAGAACTTCTACTCGCCGAAGGAGAGGCCTGAGATCGTCGATGTCCCAGAGTTCAACTACCTCACATACACGGGGCGCGGCGAACCCGGGGGCGAAACCTACAGCGATGCCCTGAACGCCCTCTACAGCGCCGCCTACACCCTCAAGTTCGCCTCGAAGAAGGGGGGCCGAGACTTCACCGTCATGACCCTTGAAGGGCTCTGGTGGTGGGACGACCCCAAGATAATCGACCTGAAGGACGCCCCGCCCCGTGAGACCTGGAACTGGACCTCGATGATCCTCGTCCCCGACTTCATCACCACCGCAGTGCTGGACGAGGTGAAACCGGGGCTCATCGAGAAGAAGGGGAAGGCGGTCGAGAAGGTGAGGCTCGAGCGGATCCACGAGGGACTCTGCGCCCAGATACTCCACATCGGACCCTACAGCGACGAGCCGAGGAGCCAAAGGATACTCCACGGCTTCATCGAGGAGCACGGCTACAGGCTTCGTGGGCGCCACCACGAGATCTACATGAGCGACCCCCGCCGGACCCCACAGGAGAAGTGGAGGACCATCCTCAGGCACCCCATCGAGAAGGCTTAGCGAAACCCTCTATAAACCCCCGAGGCACTATCAGGGGGTAAAGGGGCTGCCAGAGTGATAGACTACCACGTCCACGAGAGGCACTCGAGGGACGCCACCTCGGCGGGGATACCCGAGTACATCGCCGCCGCGGAGGCACGCGGCGTCACCGAGATCGCGTTCACGACCCACCTCATAACCATCGGCCCCGACACAGACATCAGCATCAGGGAAGACGAGATACCCGAGTACATCGAGGAAATCAGATCGGCACAGGAAAGCACGAAGGTCCGCCTGCTGACGGGGCTCGAAGTCGATTACTTCCCCGGCGAAGAACGCCACCTGGAGCTCATCCTCAACGGCCACGACCTCGACTTCATCCTAGGCAGCACACACTACATCAACGGCGTCGACATCGGCTCCCGGACACAGGCGGAGGGATACTTCGCGGACCGCCCGGTGAAGAAGGCGGCGGACGAGTACTACACGGTCTGGAAGAAGGCGGTAGAGAGCGGCTTATTCGACGTCATGGCTCACCCAGACTACTGGAGGAAGTACCTCCGCTTCTACGGCAAGACCGCCCACTGGGGGGACTTCGGCTCAATCGTCTTCACCGCCCTCGAGGCGGCCGCAGATAACCGCGTCGGCATCGAGGTCAACACGGCGGGGGAGAGGTCGGGAACAGGCAGCTTCTACCCGATGCAGGAGTTCCTCGTGGCGGCCCACGAAGTGGGCGTCAAGACGGTGACCGTCGGCAGCGACAGCCACACCGCCGGCACCCTCGGATACAGGCTCGACGAGGCGGCGAGGAGACTCAGGGAAGCAGGATTCACAACCATGAGCAGCTTCAAGGCGAGGAAGAACACCAGGATCCCCATCGAAGAACTACTGAAGAAGACACCCTAGACTTAGATACCCGCCCAATGCCAGTCTCAAGGAAAGGCGGCTACACGATGGAGCATAAGCAAAGACTATTCGCATACATGGAGGACCACAGGCAGGACCTCGTATCGACGCTCAGGGAACTCGTGAAGATCGACACACAGGTCCCACCCGGGCTAAACTACGACAAGAGGGACGAGAACGTCTCGATAGACGAACTCGTCGCCTGCGCGAAGGCAGTCACCCTTTTCACGCTGAGAAAATTGGGCGACTGAAGCTACCCCTTTTTTAAACGGGGACCAAGAGGATAACTGCCATGGCCCGCCGCTACTGCCAGAGGTGCCGCGCCCAGCTCAACGAGGGCGACCACTTCTGCGGCAACTGCGGCGCCCCAACGAAGCTCGGGCTTAAACAACTAGACACGAGCGAGAAACTCAACCTGACCCTGAGCCAACTTGAGAGGAGCTATCAGGCGGGGTACACGTCCAAGGCGAAGTACGAGGAGCAGAAGGCAAAGTACAGTGAAGAGCTTGCGAGGCTCAACAACGAGATAAATGCACGGCGACCCGCTACCCCGCAGAATACCACGGCTGCCCTATCGAAGACGACCGGTGAACCCACCTACAGCGACGCGAAGAGCGCCGTTATCTACGCCGACCCCCCGCAACTCCACCTACACGACGCAACCGGTTACCTCATAGCCGCCGTAGTCATCGTCGGAGTCAGCCTCTGGCTCACCTGGGGGCTAGTCGGCGAAGGATTCGAGAGTGTCTGGATCGATCAGTGGTACCTCCTCGCCTTCAGCCTCGTCGGCCCCGCCATCTACCTATTCTGGATGTGGAGGGCGGATAAGTTCGAGAGGGAGCCAATATACTTCGTTGTCCTCATCCTCGGCTGGGGCGTATTCGCCGCCTTCCTCAGTCTCGTTGGCAACAGTGTCTTCGATGAGATAGGGCTGGGCGCCGCCTGGCTCGGCGCCCCCATCATCGAGGAGTCGATGAAGGCCATAGGCGTCTACCTCATGGCGAAGAACCCCGAGTTCAACGACTCCATGGACGGTATAGTCTACGGCTTCGCCTCCGGCATGGGATTCGCGTGGGCCGAGAACTTCTTCTACATAGTACTATTCTACGAAGGTGACCTGACGTGGTCGCTCCTCAGAGTCTTCATCTTCAGCCTAGGCCACGGCCTCTACACAGCCTACACCGGGTGGTCCCTCGGCAGGGCGAAGGTGAAGAAGGGCTACGTGACGCCTGGTGACCTCAGGCTCGGGCTCGCCATGGCGATGATCGCCCACGCCATCTACAACAGCGACATCTACCAGGTCGACAGCTACGAGAGCCTAGCCATCTGGGTGGTCCTAACCCTAGGCACCCTCAGTCTGATACTATACGCGCTTGTCAGACGCTCATGGGAGGAGGAGAAGAAGTGGCACTACGACGACGGATACGCCCCAAAGGCGGTGCTGAACCAATGAATGATGAAGGAAGTGAGACCTGGGAGCACAGTATTCCCCTACTGACTAACCCATACGTCTTCAGGGACACGGTGGGAGTACTAGGCGTGTCGACCGGACTCTTCCTCGTATTTTTCATGTTTCTGACAGGGTTTGAGGACCTCGGCTCTACGCTCCTCCTAGGGGCGGGTCTACTCGGGTTCCTCCTACTATGCTACGTAATCGCATACGCCGTCCTCGGTAACGGCCTCGACGCCTCCTTCACGGTAGACGAGGAGGGAATAAGCTACGTAGCTGGCTCTAAGACCAGGAAAGCGAATAGGGCGGCTGTGATGGCGGGGGTCGTCCTCGGTTCAGCAGTAACCGCAGGCGCGGGGCTCATCGCCGCCTCGGGGGAGAGAAACACCTACCCCTGGAAGGACATCGAGGGCATCCGATTCGACGAGGGGAGACGAATAATAACCGTGAGGAACAGCTGGAGGACGGTGCTTCGCCTCTACTGCACCGAGGAGACCTACAAGAAGGCGGGCGCCATCATCCGGGAGCGGATCGGGGACAGGACCTCGAATTAGGAGGGGGTCAATGGTACTTGGATCCGAAGCCCTTCGAGAGCTCGGAGGACGGGTCGTGGTCATCCACAGTGTACTTCATCTTCCCCTGCCTCGTCTCAAGCTCGATGTCGTAGGTGTACTTGTTTAGAAGCTCGAAGTTGCTCTTCTGACGCGCAGGGGGGCGGTTCTTCCAGCACTTTATTCGGGTTATGCCGTTGTGTTCTATGTCGAAGTTGTCGTGCTGCTCCCTCAGGACGGCTTCAGGCTCCATGGCCTCGTACTTTTCCGAGTAGTGGAAGTTGGTGTTTAGCATGGCGCCCCACTGGTCGAAGAATCCCTTCCCCTCCGATTTTGCCTTGGCCTGGGCTTCCTTCAAGGCACGATCTGCCATATCCTTGGTTATGTGCGCGAAGATTGCCCTCTGCTCTGT
>Ga0315286_10000582_pt1 | contig 31195 bp, 21 predicted proteins | sample YL17G10_0_MG_FD_205038 | JGI IMG/M metagenome (GOLD analysis project Ga0315286, IMG submission 205038) | Sediment microbial communities from Yellowstone Lake, YNP, Wyoming, USA - YL17G10_0 | ecosystem: Environmental > Aquatic > Freshwater > Lake > Sediment | place: USA: Wyoming | collected... | reverse complement strand
CTCGGTCTCGCCGCTGCGGTGGGAGATCACCGCGGTGTAGCCCGCGCGGTGCGCCATCTCGATGGCCGAGAGGGTCTCCGAGACGGTCCCGATCTGGTTGAGCTTGATAAGGATCGAGTTGGCCACGCCTTCGCGGATGCCGCGCTCCAGGCGCTCGATGTTGGTGACGAACAGGTCGTCTCCGACGAGCTGGATGCGCTGGCCCAGTCGCTTCGTCATGAGTGACCAGCCCTCCCAGTCGTCCTCGGCCAGGCCGTCCTCGATGCTGACGATGGGGTAGCGGTCCACCAGGCCCGCGTAGTACTCGACCATCTCGGCCGGCGCGAGCTTGCGGCCTCCCTCACCCTCGAGCACGTAGGCGCCGCCCTTGAAGAACTCGCTGGCTGCGGGGTCGAGGGCGATCGCGATTTGTTCGCCGGACTTGAAGCCCGCTGCTTCGATGGCCTCGACCAGGAGCTTCAGGGGCGCCTCGTTGTTCTCGAGGTTGGGCGCGAAGCCGCCTTCGTCGCCCACGCCCGTGGCGAGCCCGCGCTTCTTGAGCACGCCGGCCAGCGTGTGGAACACCTCGGTCGCCCAGCGCAACGCCTCGCGGAACGAGGGCGCCCCGAGCGGCACGATCATGAACTCCTGCAGGTCTACGTTGTTGTCCGCGTGCTGGCCGCCGTTCATCACGTTCATGAGCGGCACCGGCAGGGTGCGGGCGTGCACGCCGCCGAGGTGGCGATAGAGCGGCGTCTCGAGCGCTGCCGCCGCGGCCTTGGCCACGGCGATGGAGACGCCGAGGATGGCGTTCGCGCCGAGCTGGCTCTTCGTGGGCGTGCCGTCCAGGGCGATCATGGCCTGGTCCACGGCCAACTGGTCGTAGGCCTCCATGCCGACGACGGTTGGGGCGATCCTCTCGTTCACGTTGCGCACGGCCTTCTGTACGCCCTTGCCGCCGAAGCGGGCCTTGTCGCCGTCGCGCAACTCAAGGGCCTCGTGCTCGCCGGTCGAGGCGCCGGAGGGGACGGCCGCCCGGCCGACGGCGCCGCCGGCGAGCTGGCAGTCCACCTCGAGGGTGGGGTTGCCGCGGGAGTCGAGGATCTCTCGGGCCTTCAGGGTCGTGACGGTCAGCATGGAGCCTCGCAGGGTGGGAGGACGAACCATGACAGCAGTGCCGGGCGAGGCTACGTTCGGCTTCCCCGGCCGTCAAGCGACCCGCTGGCCAACTCGAAGTCCCGCAGGTCCTTGACCAGCGTCGAACCGGACGCCTAATGTCCGCCCACATGAAACCTTCCCCGCCCGCCGCCCGTAGGCGGAGTTGAAGGTCGGCCGGTGAGCCTCAGCGATCCCGAACTGGTCCTGCGTTGCCGGGCCGGGGACGAGCGAGCCTACCGCGAGCTGATCGAGCGCTACGAGAGGCAGGTCTACTCGGTGGCCATGCGGATGGTGCGCGTGGCGGAAGATGCCGAAGACCTCACCCAGGAGACGTTCGTCCGCATGTTCAAGGCCCTCGACCGCTACGACCCCGCCCGGCCCTTCCCGGCCTGGCTGCTCACCATCGCCGCGCGCCTGAGCATCGATCAACTGCGCCGGCGCCGGGTGAAGACGGTCCCGCTCTTCCGCAGCGAGTCGGGGTCCGAGGAGGAGCGCGTCGTCGAGTTCGCGGATCCCGCGCCGGGACCCGAGGAGCTGGCCGAGCGGCAGGAGGAGCAGCGCAGCGCCGACCGGTTGATCGGGTCGCTGCCCGAGCACTACCGCATCGTCGTGGTGCTGCGGCACCAGGAGGGACTTTCGTACGAGGAGATCGCCGAAGCGTTGCACTTGCCGCTCGGCACCGTGAAGGCGCGCATCCACCGGGCACGCGCCCTGCTGAAGGAACGACTGGAGACCGGGCCATGACGCGCTGCCGTGAGAACCTCCGCCTGCAGGACTTCCTGGATGGCGAGTTGGCCCCCGGGGAGGTCGTGGCCTTCCGCGCGCACCTGGCGGGCTGCCGGGACTGTGCCGCCGAGGTGGCGTCGTTCCAGAGTCTCATCGCCAGGCTCGAGCGCGCTCCACTCCTGGCGCCGCGGCCCGAGCTCACCGGGCGGATCCTCGAACGGGTGCTGCCGTCGCGGGCGCGCCGTCGCCGGCTCGCGGCGCTGGGCTGGGGCTATGCGGGGGCGCTGGCCACCTGCGTCGGGGCCGTCGCGCTGTGGGCGGTCCAGCCCGGGGGGAGCGCGCGGCTCGAGACGCTCTCGGGCCAGCTGTCGCACCGGCTGCTGGGCGCGGGGCTCTTCATGCTGAACCTGCTCGGAGCCTCCGCGGTGCGCCTCGCGGACGGCTGGAGCCTGCTCCACGCGGTCGGCGTGCGCCTCGCGCCGCTGTCGCGTGCGCTGGGGGCCGTACTCACGGAGCCCAGCATCGCTCTCTCGATCTGGGCGGCGGCCGCGGTCTGCGCGGCCCTGCTGTGGTGGATGCGGCCGCGGGCAGGCGCCGCGGCACGGGAGGTGCACCATGTCAGCGTCCTGGGGTTCTGAGGTGAGGAGCGGTCGCGTGTGTGGATGCGCCCGGGGTCTGGCGGCGGGCTTCCTGCTGGCGATCGTCCTGGGCCCGGGCCCTGCGCTGGCGCTGGCCGCCGGCGACAGCGGGCGGGTGGTGCGTCACGTGCGCATCGGGCCCGCGGGCATCCAGATCGAGCGCTCTGGCCCCGGAGACAGCGCGGGCCGTCTGGACACGCGTGGTCACGAGGGCCACGAAGGCGTGATCAAGATGGGCCGGCACGGGCTGACCGTGGAGACCCGGGAGGGCGGGAAGAGCGAGAGCGTGGTCGTCGGCGAGGGCGAATCCGGGAGCGGGACCTCCATCATCGTGAACGCCGGCGACGCCGGGCTGGTGCGGTTGTTCGCCGATGCTCAGGTGCCCGCCGGGAAGACCATCCCCGGGGACGTGGTGGCCGTGTTCGGCTCGGTGGATATCGGGGGCACGGTCGAGGGGGACGTGGTGGCCGTGTTCGGCTCGGTGCGCCTCCGCAGCGGAGCGAGCGTGGAAGGCGACGCCATCGCGATCGGCGGCGTGCTCGAGCAGCCTGCGGACGCGCATGTGAGCGGGCAGAGCGTGGCGGTCGGGCTGCTGTCGCCGGGCTGGGGCGTGCCGGCGCTGGCCACGCTGCTCACGGTCGTGTTGCTGGGCTGGCTGGTCACGCTGATCCTGGGCTGGCTGCTCGCCCTGCTCTTCCCCGAGCGCATGCTGCAGATCGGGAGCACGGCTTCGCGCCACAGTGCGGGCTCGTTCTTCCTCGGCTTGCTCTCGGCGCCGCTCTTCGTGATCGCGCTCGTGCTGCTCTTCATCACCGTGGTCGGCATCCCGTTCGCGCTGCTGCTGCCGTTCGTCTACCTGCTGGCCATCTGGGCCGGCCAGATCGCCGGGAGCTACGTGCTGGGCTGCAAGATCCTGCGCCGCCGGCCGGGCGAGGGCGGGCTGATGGGCCCGATCCTGGTGGGCACGTTCCTGGTCGCCCTGTGCTTCGGGTTGGGCGCGGGGTTTGCCGTGCCCGAGGGACTGCCGCGCACGCTCTCGCTCTTCTTCACCCTGCTCGGAGTGCTGTTGATCGCGGGGCTCTCGATCATCGGGACCGGCGCGCTGATCCTCTCGCGAGTCGGCTCGCGCCCCGCGCAGCCCGCGCCCGTCGTCAACACCGCGGCCGCCGCCCCCGTCGTCTAGCCTGGCCCGCGAGGCAGGCGCCCGGGACGCGGGGGCGAGCGTGCGCCGCACCACTCCAGAACCGGCGTTCACTCGCGAGTGGGTTGATCGAAGGGGTCTCGATCCCGAGCGGCTGGCGAGCGCTCCGGGAGTGGGCTTCCACCCATGGCCTGGTGCGCCTTGGGTGCTATTCCCCGGCCCGCGAGCCCGCGCGCCGGAAGCCGCGCCGGAGCGAAGCTGCGCTCGGTGTGGGAGATACGTCGCAATCGCCTGCGCGACATCGAGTTGCCAGCGCTTGCTGCCCCGGCGGCCACGGCCCGGAAAGGGGCTCGCGGATGGCACGTTCGTGGCGTTAGAGCTCCGGCATGGAGCCTGTCCTTCGCGCCCGCCACGTCGCCTACCAGCAGGCCGCCCTCGCCGGCCTGCTCGCCGGCCTGCTCGCCGGCCTGCTTGCCGGCCTGCTCGCCGCGCCTGCAGGGGCCTACGAGCTGGCCGTCCGTGGCGCGCCGACCTCGAGCCGCTTCGTCATCCACGACGCCGAAGAGACGCTGCGTGACTGGTGCCGCCCGGACTCGCAGGGCACGCTCACGCTCGCGCTGCCTGGTGGGATGAGCTTCGAGCTGGTCACTTCCACCGCAGACTCCGCCATCTCGAACCCCGGCGACGGGTGCTTCCACGTCTTCGACGCCGACGAAGTGCGCGCCGCGCTGGCCGCGGTGAGCTACCCGCTCGACGGCGTGGCGGCCGAAATCTTCATCCTGCCCTACCCGCGCCGCGCTGGACTGACCTCGGCGGCGGGGCCCGGACTCATACTGCTCTCACCGGGCGTCTACCAGGTGCCGCGCGAGCAGCAGCAGTCCGAGTTCGTCCACGAGCTCGGGCACATCGTCCAGTACGCGCACCTGCCGGACCAGGATGCCACGTCGTGGAGCCGCTATCGCATCCTGCGCGGCATCACCGACGTCAGCGTCTACTCGGACAAGGCCGAGCACGCCGACCGGCCGCACGAGATCTTCGCCGAGGACTTCCGCAGGTTGTTCGGTGGCCCGCTGGCCATTTCGACCGGGAGCATCGAGAACGCGTCGCTCACGCCGCCCGCGCAGATCGCGGGCCTGGCGAACTTCATGCTCTCGCTCTCGGGGCCGCTGCTGACCGTCACGCTCGGCGCGCGCCCCAACCCTGCACGCGGTCCGGTGTTCTTCTCGCGGAAGGGCTCCGCGGCCGTGGCGCTCGACCTGTTCGACCTCGCGGGCCGCCGTCTGGCCACGGTCGCGCCCGAGGCCGTCTCCGACGGCGTGCGCTGGAGCTGGGACGGACGGGACGAGTCCGGCCGCCGCGCCGCGCCCGGTGTGGTCTTCGCCCGGGTGCGCGACGGCAGCGCCAGCGCACGCGTGACCCTGCTGCCCTGACGCTCCTGCGCGCGGCCTGATGCCGCAGCTACCGCCCGCCGAACAGATCCCGCAACTCGAAGTCGTCCGTGATCGCACGGGCGCGCTCGTCGCCGAAGCCGGCGAAGTTGCGCGCCGTGTCGAACAGCGAGCGGGGCAGGCCGGTGAGGAGGCCGAAAGGCTCCCCGCGTCCGCCCTCGACCTCACCCGAGAGCCAGCCCTCGACCTCCGCCGCGTCCTCCACGCTCAGGGGCTTGAGCGTCGCGGACACCACGACGTAGTAGCGCCGGGCCGCGAGCAGTGGACCGATGCGCCCGACCGGCAGGGGCAGGGGGCGCAGGAGCACGGCGCGCACCGAGTCCAGTCCCGGCACGACGAGCGGTTGGGCGCCGTTGCGCTCGAGACGGTAGGCGGCGCTGCGGAAGTCGTAGCGCAGGCGCAACTCGGCGTCGAAGACGCTTTCGAGGTCGTCGAACCAGCCGATGCGCCGCCGCCACAACTCGGCGTGCAGCGTGAGCGTCGCCGGCATGCCGCGCGCGAGGCTGCCCTCGACGCGCGGCTCGAACAACTCGCTGAGCCGCACGTCCACCCACAGGTAACCGCTCCGCTCGCGTGGCGGCTGTGCCGTGATCTCGAGCGCACGCGCGGCCGGCGGCGGCGCCACCAGGAACAGGAGCACGAGCGAGGTGCGCGCCACGGTCCCGGCCCGCTGGGTAAGGCGCGGCGGGCCGCGGAAGTGGACGGGGAGCGGGGAGCGCACGAGGGGTGCCGGGTCAGAAGGGCCGCTGGAGCCGCAGGCTGAAGACCGCGCTCGATCGCGGCCGTTGCAGGTTGCGGGCCACGTACACCCGCAGGTTGTCCTCCGAGGTGGTCAGTCCGAAGCCGCCGTCCACCTGCATCTGCTGCCGGTCGAGCCACCACTCGTGTCCCGTGTCCTCCCAGGCCCCGCCGGCGTCCACGAACGCGATCGCGTGCAGCCCGTCGTGGAACCTGCGTGGGCGCACGGGCCACAGCGCCGTCGTGTACTCGGCCTGCGCCAGCAGCAGTTGGTTGCCGCGGTACTGCGCGAAGGCGTGAGCGCGGAGCCCGTCCACGCCGCCCGTGATGAACTCCTTCTGCGCCGGCAGCACGCCGGTGGCCGTAGTTCCGCCCACGGCGCGCAGCGCCAGCGCGGCGGTCGGCGAGAGCCGCAGCACGCTGCGCAGGTCGGCCAGTGCGCGGGTGTAGGTGAAGTCGCCGCCCAGCCCGTGACCGGCGCGCTCGAACTCGATCCAGTGGTAGAAGCCCGTGCGCGTGCGCGCGGTGCGCCGGGTCTGGCGCTCCAGCCGCAGCAGCACGGCGTGGATGTCGCCCTCGTCCACCTCCGGATTGTCCCGCAGCGCGCGGTGGCGCTCGAAGATCGAGCGCGTGCCGCCCTGCAGCCGCAGCGAGCGGTAGGTGTCGTTGCGCGCGTGCACGCTGATGACCGAGAAGTCGGGGACGCGCCAGGCCAGGTAGGCACCGAAGCCCTCGCGCTCGAAGTAGTCGCGGTAGTCCTGGCAGGCGAGCAGCAGCGCGAGGCTGTTCTCGACGTCGTCCACCTGCTGCAACTCGCTGTGGTCGGTGCGACGCGACATCGAAACGCCGAAGGCAAGCCGGCCGGGAGGCAGCAGGGGTTGCTCGAGCTGCACGCCGTAGAGCGCGCGCCGTCGTCCGGTGGCGTACTCGAACCGGCCGCCGATGCGCGGCGCCATGGTGGACGGGTCCTGCGTCTCGCCGGCGAAGCCGATCCGGAACAGGTCCACGCGGTTGTAGTCGGCGATCAACTCGAGGCGCCCATCGTGCCGCGAGCCGTGGCTGCGGCGCGCACGCCAGGCCTCGGGCTCGGTGAGCAGTCGCTCGCCGAACGGAGCGCTCAGCCACTCGCCCTCGCTCACGCATCCGGCGTCCGGGTGGGACGGGGCCGCCACGGAATCGGAATCCGGGGCCAGGGGGGCGAACTCGAGCAGTCCGGGCGGGGCTGCCCCCAGCGTGTCGGGATCGGCGGCGCAGGCCGGGCGCCCGCCAGCCAGGGCCAGGGCCGCCAGCAGCAAGATGAAGAGGGTGGGTCTCACGTCACCTCCAGGGCAGGGTGGGAGCGCTCCACGCCCATCGCAAACCCCGTACCAGCGACCGCCCGCGCCGGCGCGCGACCGGCGCGGCAACCGGGTCTCCGCTCGCGGCTGCCGGCGGGCGCGGTGTGGCGTCCGTGCGACACGCGCGCGCCATCGCGCCACGTCCCGGTCCCGCTTGCGCGCGTGCGGCGCATCAGCGGCGACTGATGCCGTACTTGCGCATCTTGCGATGCAGGTTCGTGCGGTCGATCCCGAGGCTTGCCGCGGCCTGGGTCACGTTCCAGCCCGCGCTCTCCAGCGCCTTGCGGATGGCGTCAGCCTCGCGCCGTTCGATCTCGCCGCGCAGCCCCGCCGCCTCCTCGCGGCCGGACACGTTCTCGAGCCAGGGCAGCAGATCCTCGGCGCGGATCTCCTCGCCCGGCACGAGCACGACGGCGCGCTCCACGAGGTTGCGCAGTTCGCGCACGTTCCCCGGCCAGTGGTAGTCCTCCAGCACCTGCTGCACCTCGGGGCTCAACCGCTTCAGCGGCTTCCCCTCGGCGCGGCAGAACGTCGCCAGGAAATGCGCGGCCAGCAGGGCCGGGTCGCCACGGCGCTCACGCAGCGGCGGCACGTGGATCGGCAGCACGTTGAGCCGGTAGTAGAGATCCTCGCGGAACTTGCCCTCGGGGACGGCCGTGGCGAGATCCCTGTGCGTGGCGGCCACGATCCGCACGTCCACGCGGGAGGTCTTGGTGCCGCCCAGGCGCTCGACCTCACCGGTCTCGATGGCGCGCAGCAGCTTGGCCTGCGCCTCGAGCGACAGGTCGCCGACCTCGTCGAGGAACAGCGTGCCCCGGTCGGCCAGCTCGAGGCGGCCCTTCTTGCCGGCCACCGCGCCGGTGAACGCGCCCCGCTCGTAGCCGAACAGTTCGCTCTCGAGCAGGTCCCGCGGGATGGCCGCGCAGTTGAGTTTCACGAACGGCCCATCCGCGCGTTTCGAGAGCGCGTGGATCAGGTAGGCGAAGAGCTCCTTGCCCGAGCCGCTCTCCCCGGTGATGAGCACGCGGCCCTGGGACGGGGCGATGCGGCGGGCCTGTTCGAGCACGGCCAGCAGCGCCGCGCTCTGTCCCACGATGCCGAGCTCGGGCTCGCCGGGCGTGGTGGCCGGGCGGCGGCGCAGCCGCGCGATGTGCCCGGCCTCGGCCACGATGCCGAGCAGGTGCGGCAGGTCGGGCGGCTTCTCGATGAAATCGTAGGCGCCGCGCTGGCCCGCCCGCATCGCGCTGGCGAGCGTCGCCTCGCCGGTCACCATGATGACCGCCGTGACCGGGGCCTGCTCGCGGAAGCGCTCGAGCGCTTCCAGCCCGTTGAGCCCGGGCATGTTGATGTCGAGCAGCACGACGTCCGTCGCTCGCGGGTCCAGCCGGGCCAGGCCCTCGGCCGCGTCCGCGGCCTCCTGCACCGCGTGCCCGGCACTCTCGAGCGCACGCCGCAGGGCGCCGCGAATGGCCGGATCGTCGTCCACCACCAGGACCTCCAGCCGCTCCTCCGTGCTCATCGGGAGACTCCGCCCTCCTTCGCCAGCGGCAGCACGAGCCGCGCGCACGCCCCGCCACCCTCGCGTCCCGCGAGTGAGACGGTCCCGCCGTGCTGCCGAGCGATGTCCCGCACCAGCGAGAGGCCCAGGCCGCTGCCGCGCTGCTTGGTGCTCACGTAGGGCTCGAACACCCGGTGGGCGAGCCCGGCCGGCAGGCCGGGGCCGCGGTCCAGCACTTCGAGCACCGCGCGCCCGTGCTCGCGCCGCGCGGCGACCTCCACGGTCGCGCCCGCGGAGCTCGCCTCACATGCGTTGAGCACCAGGTTGTAGGCGGCGCGCGCCAGCAGCACGCGGTCGCCTCGCACCGGCACGGGCTCCCCCGGTGCGCAGGCGACGCTCACACCTTCGCACATCGGGCGGCCCGCCGCCGAACGGGCCACCTGGGCCAGGTCGAGCGGTTCCAGGTGTGGCTCGGGCAGGCGCGCGTACTGGGAGAACTGGTCCGCGAGCCGCATCAGCTGGGCCACCTCGTCGAGGGCGGCCTGGAGGTTCGCGCCGGTGCCCGCCTGCGCGCCCGGCGCGACCTCGAGCTCTGCCTCGATCAGTTGAAGGGAGAGCCTCAGCGGCGTGAGGATGTTCTTGAACTCGTGCGCCAGCTTGCGCGCCACGTCGCGCCAGGCCGCCTCGCGCTCCGCCTCGGCCATCGCCTCCCGCGCCTCCTCGAGCCGCGCGGTCATGGCGTTGAAGGCCATGCCGAGCACGCGCAGCTCGCGCGCCCCGCGGGGCGTCACCCGCACTCGCAGGTCCCCGCCGGCCACGCGGTTGAGCGCGGTGGACAGTTCACGGAGGGGCCGCGCGATGGGGCGCGCGAGCGCGTGCGCGAGGAGCAGTGCGAGCGCCGCCAGCATGAGCACGAGCCCCGCGACCAGCAGCCAGGTGAGCGGGCGCTGCACGTCCACCATCACGCCGAGCCGGCTGTAGGCGCCGCGTCCCTCGCTCACGCGCTCCACGTCGGCGAAGAAGTCGGCCGGCACCCGCATGCCCACGGCGAGCGCATGGGCGGAGCCCAGCCGGGCCACTCCGGCGAGCGCGCCGCGGCTCGAGCGCACCAGCCCGTCGCCTGCGAGCGCGGCGTCCAGCTTGCCGCCGAGGTCCGCGCCGCGGATCCCGGGCACGCCCGATGGCAGCACCTGCTCGAACAGTTCCCAGCGGCCTTCCGCGTGGCGGTAGATCTGCAGGAAGTCGAGCCCCTCGTCGCGCAGTGCCGCGCGGGTGCGGGTGCGGCCGGCAGGGTCGAGGCGCGCGGGGGGGATCCTGCGAGCCCACGCGCCGGCCTGGGAGAGCGCGGTGGCCTCCATCCGGGTGAGCGCGGTGCGGCTCACCCGCTGGGCCGACTCGAGGGCGCGGTCCACGCCGGGGCGGAACCAGCCCTGTGTGGCGCGGTCCAGCTCGACCAGCGTGAAGAGCGTGAAGACCGCGGTCGGCAACAGTGCGAGCGCCAGCAGGGCGGCGATCAGGCGGGCGCGGAGGCTCACGGCGCGATCCTGGCGCGCAACACGGTTCAGGCCCCTTCGCCCAGGCCCGCGAGCTGCCCGCAGGCGGCCCAGATCTCGCCGCCCTGCGTGTGGCGCACGGTGACCGCGGGCGCGCGCGGGTAGAGCCGCTCGGCGAAGGCCTGCAGCGCATCCGGGGTGGGTCGCCGGTAGGGGAGTCCGGGAACGGGGTTGTAGGGGATGAGGTTGATCTTGCTGGGCAGGTCGCGCGCGATGGCGGCCAGCCGGTCGGCGTCCTGCGGGGAGTCGTTCACGTCCGCGATGAGCGTGTACTCGAGGGTCACGCGCCGGCCGGTGCGCAGCCCGTAAGCCTGCGCGGCCGGGAGGAGTTCGCGCAGCGGCCAGCGCCGGTTGACGGGGACGAGCGTGTCGCGCAGTTCATCGGTCGTAGCGTGCAGCGAGAGCGCCAGTCCGAGGGCGAGGCCTTCACCCGCGAGGCGCTCGATCTGCGGCACGAGTCCGCTGGTGGACATGGTGATGCGCCGCGCGCCGAGGTTGAGGCCCAGTTCGTCGTGGAGGATGCGAACGGCGTCCAGCACCGCATCGTAGTTGGCCAGCGGCTCGCCCATGCCCATGAAGACCAGGTTGAAGCTGTCGTCCTCCCAGCGGTGAAGGTCCCCCATCATCAGGACCTGGGTCACGATCTCCCCGGCGCGCAGGTTGCGCTGGAGTCCCATGAGTCCGGTGGCGCAGAAGGGGCAGCGCAGGGCGCAGCCAACCTGGCTCGAGAGACAGAACGTCAGGCCGCGCTCCGCGCGCATCGAGACGCACTCGACGCGCCGGTCATCGCCCAGGGTGAGCACCAGCTTGTGGGTGTCGCCGTCGGGGGTGGCGAGGTGCGAGGCGATGGCCGGAAGGCTGAGATCCACGAGCCGCGCTACGTCGCGTCGGAACGCGAGAGGGAGGTTGGTCATGGCTGCGGGGTCGCGCTGGCGCTTCCGGTAGATCCAGGTGAACAGCTGGGATGCCCGGTAGGCGGGCACGCCCTGGCTGGCCAGCCGTTCGCCCAACCGTTCGCGGGTCAGGCCGTAGAAGCCGGGGATGGCAGAGGTGGGAAGTGCTGGGGTCGGAAGAGTAGGCATGGTGGCGCGCGGTCGAATCCGGGCTTTGCGAAAACTATCAGAGCCAAGTCATTGCGGTCAATCGCAGGATGTGATATGCATCGTCGTGCAATGAATGAATCCGATCTGCAGGAGTCTCAGACGCGACCTGTCCTGGCCTGCCTCGGGGTGTCCTCACGCTTTCGGCTGGCCAGGGCCCTGGCCGTGGGCGACCGGTGCGTGGGGGAGCTGGCCGAGGCGGTCGGGCTGTCGCAGTCGTGCACGACCCGCCACTTGCAGGCGCTCGAGCGCGTGGGGCTGGTGAAGGGACGCCGGGAGGGTCGGCGGGTGCGCTTCAGGCTGCGGGCCGACGCGCCGGGGCTCAGCGATCTTCTGGGATGGGCGCTCTCGGGGGCTGGACTGGACGCGTCGGCTGCAGGGACGGAGGATCCAGTGAATCGGTCTCGCTCTGAGTCGGCCGGGTCGCCAGCGTGGCAGGTCCCGACGCTGGCCGACCTTTGTGCGCGGACGACCGACGTTCGGCCACGCCGGGACAGGACCGCCCTCACCCAGGCAGCAGGGCCGGAATCGGGCGCCCCGGCGAGCCCTGAAGATCGGCATTCACAAGTAGTTGCCGGCCCCAGGCCAGTGCGGAGGCCGAATGACCTCGAAGACTATCTCCTCTGACCATGGGAAGCAATACATGCGCGTAGCTGCAATTGACATCGGATCCAACTCCATCCGGCTTCTCGTCGCCGATGTGGACGAGCGTGGAGGCCCCAACGGGGCGCTGGAGACAGTGGCCAGGGCGGGGGAGGTCTGCCGCCTGGCGCGCGGGCTCGACCGGGCCGGGACCATCGAGGAGGAGTTGGCGCAGAGGGTCGGTGGGCTGGCGGCGGGGTTCGTCCTGCGCGCGCGGTCACTGGGCGCTAAGCACATCGTGATCGGGGCGACCGCCGCCATCCGCAACGCCCGCAACGGGGCCGAGGTGGCCGGCATCGTCGAGCGCCGTGCGGGGCTGCCCGTCCGCATACTCACCGGCGATGACGAGGCGCGGTTGGTCTACCGCTCGGTCGTCCTCGGTCTGGGGCGCAGCGCGGCCCATAGCGCCTGCCTCGTCTTCGACATCGGCGGTGGCAGCACCGAGGTCGTCAGCGGAGTGGGGGCCCAGGCCGGAAGGTGGGCCAGCCTGCCCTTCGGCGCGGTCAGCCTGACCGAGCGGTTCCTGCATTCCGACCCGCCGGGCCTCGAAGAGATCATGGCTCTCCAAGCCGAAGTCAAGATCGGAATCATGCATCACTGTGCATTGATGCCGGAGAAGGTCCCGCTCCTTGTGGGTGTCGGGGGGACGGTCACGGTCCTTGCCTCGATGGACCGCCAGCTCGAGAACTACGATCCGGCCCTCTTGGAGGGCTGGGCCATCCGTCCCGAACGGCTTTCCGGGCTGGTGGAACATCTTTCACGATCGTGCCATCGGGATCGCACGGGCTTCTCCACCGTGGGAGAAGGCCGGGCCGACATCGTCGTGGCCGGCGCCCTGGTCGTGGCCCTGCTGTTCGGGCGCTTCCCCTCGTTGGCCCTGGTCTGCTCCACCCAGGGGCTGCGCTACGGACTGGTGCGCATGGCCGCCGGCGAGTTCCTCGACCGCCGGTAGTCCCATCCGGGCTGCCTCTCCCGGTCCTGGATGCCCCGCCCCGGCCACGCGGCCGCGGAATCCGGTCCGCCCGGAGCCCGGAGGCATCGCAAGGGGCGACAGAAAAGTTGTTGTTGACGCTTGCGGACGACCGCTGGATACTCCCTGTGGCGCAAATGAGGTCCCCTCAGGTTCGGATTCGTCCTAGGCGGCTCCAGCCCCGGATGGCCGGGTACTGTTGTTTTGTTCACAGCCACCAGCCTTGGAGGGAGAAGCAGCGCATGCCTTCTGAACGCAAGAGACTCCTGCTCCTGCTGGTCCTGCTCTCGGTGGTTGCCACCGCAGGTTGGAAGACAGCGCTCGCCAGCGGGAGGACGGGTCCATCCACCGTCGTCTCGTCGCTCGCGAGCGTGTCGAAGCCCCCTGCCGTTCCGACCTCTGGGGAGCCCGATGTCGGCCAGAGCCCACGCCCCACCCTCACGAAGGGCGCGTCGTCGCCGGCCCCGCGCGGCGAGGGCGGAGGTTCGCAGGGTTCTCCCGCCGACCCGTGGTTCCGCTGGATCTTCAGGATGTGGGCGATTCGGCATCATGTAGCGAGGTAGCCCCGACCTATCGTATGGGCATCTGAGCGCTTCACAGCATCAGCGGCATCCCGGAATCGAACCACCGGGATGCCCAGCCGGGTGATGTGACTCGAGGGTTCGAACGTGCAGAGAGAGATCCCCCCCGATCTGGCTCGTGCAGCGGGCGCCGGCCATGCCGGCTCCGGTCGGCATGAGGCGATTGGCGACCTGCATCTGGCGGCCGACAATTTCTCGGAAGCCCTCGAGGAATACCGCGCTGCGCTGAAGGCGGTCGGCCCCGACGCTCCCGTGGAGCGCGTGCGGATCCTGCTGCGCGTGGCCGAGACGCACACCGCCCGCGGCGAGTACGATTCCGCGGTCGCCACCCTGCGCGAGGCGCGTGCCGGGGCCCGCCTGCTCGGCGACCCGCGTCAGACCGCGGGCATCGCGGCCCGTTTCGCCGGCGCGTTCATCCAGCAGGGGCAGTACCGCCGCAGCCGCCGCTACGCGCTGTACGCCTACGGTGTGCTCCGCGACACCGACGACCACCGCACGGTTGGCCAGGTTGCGGTGACGCTCGGGTTGTGCGCCACGCGCCAGGGCCGCCCCGGCGAGGCCATCGAGTGGCTGCAGAACGCGGCCGCCACCTTCCGCCGCATCGACGACACCGACGGGCTGGTCACCGCGCTCAACAACCTCGGGCTGGTCCATAAGAACCTGCGCGAGTGGCGCGAGGCCACGCGCTTCCTGGAACAGGCGCTGCACCTCGACGAGCGTGCCGGCCTCTACTCCCGCATGCGCGGGCACCACCAGAACCTGGGGCTGATCCGCTACCGCCTGGGGCAGTGGGACCTTGCCGAGGAGAACTTCCGCCAGTCGCTGAAGATCTCGCGTGAGACCGGCCATGCCCAGGGCGAGGCCGCGGCGCTGCTGGCGACCGGTCTGCTTGCGCGTCGGCGGCGCCAGCTCGAGCGTGCCGATGAGCACTTCCGGCGCGCGCTCGAATTGGCGCTGCCCGTGGGCGCGCTGCGCGAGGCGACGCTGGCCCGCGAGTTCCTTGGCGAGCTGGCCCTGGACCGCGGCGATGCGAAGGCGGCGCTCGCGCTGCTCGAGCCCGCGCTCCACGCAGCGCGCCGCAGCGCGCCGCAGGGCGATCTGGTCGCGGAGCTCGAGACCCGGATGGGACTCGCGCTGCTCGCCGGCGGGCGCGCCCCCGAGGCGCAGACGCATCTGGTGCGTGGCGCGGCGCTGGCCGCGCAGCTGGGCGACAGCATCGAGGTGGCCATCGCGGACCGCGCGTTGGCCCAGCTCGACGCCGTGCGCGGCGCCGCCCCCGGCCTGCAGGCCAAGCTCCTCGGCGCGGCGCAGGCCTTCGAGAGCTTGGGCGAGACCTACGAGCTGGCCACCACGCTGGCGGCATGGGGCGACTTCCTGCTGTTGCTCCCGGCCAGCGTCCGGTTGCGCCTGCCGCTCGAACCGGTGGTCGACGCGGCCAGGCGCGCGGCGACCTTGTTCCGCCAGCTTGGCGTGGTGCCGCCCGCCTCCGAGGCACTGCTCACGCTCGCGCGTCTCGAGACCGAGCGTGAGCATTACGACCAGGCGCTGGGGCTGCTCGAACAGGCCGAGCTCTGGCTGGTGGAGGCCGGCTCGCCCGCGGGCGAGCCGGCCGAGGCGCTGCGGCGCGAGATCGAGCGTCAGTACGTCGCCGTCTCGCTCTCCACCAGCAACGAGTTCCGCGCACTTGAGGATGCGAACCGCCTGTTCCGCGAGACCTCGGACATGAACGGGCTGCTCGCCCAGACCGTCAAGCTCGCGGTGGAGAACGCCGGCGGGGACCGCGGCTTCGTGGCGTTCTCGAGCGGGGGCGTGCGGCTCGATGTGGTCGCCCAGCACGGCCTGGGCCGCGACCGGGCGCGCCGCGTCCTGCGTGCGCTGGAAGAGGCGGTCGGCCCGCGCGTGGCCGAGAGCGGTCCGGTGTTCTCCAGCCGCGTGGCCGCCGATCCGCGCTTCGGCGCCGCGGTGGCCGACGCGCTCGAGAGCGTCGCCTCGCTGGTCTGCGTGCCGCTCAATTTCCCCTCGCAGTCGATGGGACTGGTGTTCGTGGACCGGCTCAACGACAACCTGCTCGGGCCGTTCAAGCAGCGCGACGTGAACCTGCTCGCGGTGCTGGCGAACAGTGCGGCGGTGGCGATCGTCGAGGCGCAGCGATCCCTGCTGCTGGCCGAGAACCGCGAGTTGCGGGACAAGCTGAAGCCGAGCGCGGGCATGGATCGCGTGGTCACCGCCTCGCGCGAGATGAAGGGCCTCCTCACCCTGCTTTCGAAGGTCGGCGACAGCTCGGCCACGGTGCTCTTCATGGGTGAGACCGGCACGGGCAAGGGCCTGCTGGCGCAGGTCGTGCACGAGTCCTCGAACCGCCGCGACCGGCCGTTCGTCCAGGTGAACTGCGCGGCGCTGCCCGAGTCGCTGCTCGAGAGCGAGTTGTTCGGTTACGTGCACGGCGCCTTCACCGGGGCGGTGCGCGACAAGCAGGGACTCTTCGAGGAGGCCGAGGGCGGGACCATCTTCCTCGACGAAATCGAGAAGGTGCCCGAGTCGGTGCAGGCGAAGCTGTTGCATGTGCTGGACCGCAGCGAGATCCGCCCGGTTGGCGCCACCCGGAGCAAGCGCGTGGACGCGCGCGTGATCTGCGCCACCGGCGTGGACCTGCGCGATCGCATCCGGGAGGGCCGTTTCCTCGAGGACCTCTACTACCGGCTCAACGACATCACCGTGCGGGTGCCCGCGCTGCGCGAGCGGCGCGAGGACATCCCGGTGCTGGCGCAGCATTTCCTCAGCCTGTACTCGCGCCAGATGGAGAAGGACCTCCGCGGGTTCGGCCCCGAAGTGATGCAACTGTTCCTGGCCCATGAGTGGCGCGGCAACGTGCGTGAGCTGGACAAGACGGTGAAGCGCATGGTCGTGCTCGCGGATCAGGGCGACCTGCTCGGGCTCGACCTGCTGCCCCCCGAGATGCGAGAGCACGCAACTCTGGTCGTGGCGGCGGCCGCGGAGAACGGGGGCCAGGCGGGCCGCAGCCTGCGCTCGAGCGTCTCGGAACTCGAGCGTCGCGTGATCTCCGAGGCCCTGGACCGGCACCGCTGGAACAAGGCGAAGGTGGCGCGCGAGCTCGGACTGAGCTACCCGACGCTGCTCGCCCGGATCCGTAACCTCGAGCTCGAGCGCCGCCGCTCGTAGTCGCGCGCTCTTTGCCGCGCTCCACCCGGGACCGCACCGAGGCCTCCGGGCCGGTCCGTAGCCTCGTGCTCAAGGAACGACTCCCGCCCCACTCCCGACTCGCAGGTCCGTTGCCAGTCTCGTTATCAAAGACCTTCGCACCGAAGGCCATGCGGTCCATGCGCTTAGGCGAGAGGTCAAGGAACCATAAAACATCTTCATGGTTTTCGTCGGACCGGGCCCTCGTTGGGACTTGCGGACGATTCCGGCGAGGCGTTCTTGCCGTTGCAGGACAATGCGTTGAGAGAATCGTTCGAAGTCGACGACGTGCTGGCACGGAGCGTGCTGGTGGTCTGCCCGCGGAGGGGGGGACCTCCAAGAGATCCGGTGTCACTACCGGATGAAAGTCTGGGCTAGGCGGCAATGCGGGAGATTCGGTCGAGGGTACGAGCCCCAGTCACTAGACAACGCACCGTCTCTTGCAACCGCCTAGCTTGGATTCCGAACGATCCACCCGGAGCGAGTCGGCGCCTGACGCCGAGAAGGCAAGCACACCCGGTATTCGCGTCCTCACCGTGCAGGCCCGGCCCGCTTCGGGTTTCAGGGCACCGGCCCAAGACGTGGTTGGCTGACATTGGGGGATGTCCCGGCTGACCGCATCTGGATCAGGCCGGTGTCCTGTTGTAATCGTGACAGTGTGGCGCCGGTTTCACACCTGTGTGCAAGACGCACCATCGAGCCGCTCGGCGGATCTCCCGCGGGGCGGTTCCGCGCTTTTCCTGCGTTGAGCCGCAAGGGGTTGTGCCCGCGCCCGGCAGCGCGCGGCCGGCGATGTGGCATGGCACGGCCGTTGCCCTATGATGCCAGCGAAGAACCCCGCCACCGCCACACCCGACCAGGAGGGAAACGAATGAACAGGCTACTTCTGCCGCTCATGGCGCTCAGCATCCTCCTCGCCGGATGCAGCGAAAAGACCACGGCCCCCGTCGTCCCGCCGGCGGCTCCGCGGGGGTTGTTCAGCGTCACCGGCGACAACGAGGTCACGCTGGTCTGGCTGGCGAACAGCGAGGCTGACGTGGTCGGTTACCGCATCTACGAGGGCCCCTGCGGTGGCGTGGACTGCGAGTACGCGCGCATCGCGGCCATCCCGGCTCCGGCGGGCGCCGAATACGTCGAGTACGTGGTCACGGGCCTGACGAACGGTCAGACGCGCTTCTTCGCGGTCGCGGCAGTGAACCGGACGGGTGCCGAGGGCGACCTGTCCTACGACGATGTCTTCGACACGCCCCGGCCGGCAGGCACCGGCCTGGTCCTCAACAACTACCTGGTCTACGGCACGAACATCGGCTACGACTTCTCGGCCTTCGCGCGCACCACCACCATCGCCCCGCCGGCGGACATCTTCTTCGGCTACTACGAGGACACGACCGGGTTCATCCACCAGCAGGTTTTCGTGCCGGACTCCTCGACCGATATCCAGGACGCTGGCTACGTCTCCTCGCTCGATGCCGTGAACTTCGCCCCCGATTCGGAATCGGGCTGGTCGCCGAGCCGCACGGCCGAGGCCGTCGCCGGGCACGCCTACGTGGTCTGGACCCGCGACAACCACTTCGCCAAGTTCCGGGTCACCGCGGTGGGGCCGACCCAGGTCACGCTCGACTGGGCCTACCAGATCGACCCTGGCAACCGCGAGTTGAAGGCGAAGCCGGCAGCCGAAGAAGGCGGGTCGTCGCGGCAGCCGATCGTCTGGCTGAGCAGGTAGGAGGGGTTCTCGTGCGCTGGACGCAGGTAGCAGGCGCGGCCGTGGCGCTCGCCGTGTTCCCGGGCTGCGCGATCTGGGTCGGAACGCGCCACCCGCTGACCGCCTCCTACCCCTCCACCGGACGCCCGTCGGCGAGCTACTACTGCTATGATTGTCACGGGTACCGCTACCTCGATCCGTACTACGACTGGTGCGCGGGCTACGGGTTCCGCTACGCGTGGGACCATCACCCGGAAACGGTCCGCGTCTACCGCGAACGCTACGTGCGGATCAAGGAGCAGAACCCGTCGTACGGCCGCTACCGCTATCCGGCGGAATACCGGGGGCAGCGGCGCTATCGCGAGCCGCGGGACTACGAATCCTGGCGAGCCGGGGCCGCCTCCGGGAAGCTGCCGCGGACCGGCGATCTGAAAGAGCGGGAGAAGACCCGGCGTGAGCCGGGTAACAGGAAGACGAAGCAGAAAGATGAGAGGGACCGGGAGCGCCTTCCGGCCGGGAAACCACGGGACGCGCGGCCGGCCGGCGGACAGCGACCCGGACCTCCGGGGGGAGCGTGACCATGTTTCAAGTGCGATGGCTTCTTGGCGCCCTCATGATCGGAATCGTCCTCGCCCCGCCCGTGGCCCGGGCCCGGGCGGTGGGGGTGGACATCTGGACCGATCGGGGCAAGGACGCGGTGTACGAGCCGGGCGATCCGGTCGAGATCAAGGTGCGCGCCTCCGATGACGGCTACCTGCTGGTCTACGACATCGACTCGGACGGCTACGTGCGCGTGCTGTATCCCTACGAGGGGAGCAGTGGCTACATCGCGGGCCGGCAGACCTACCGGGTGCCGCCCTTCCAGTCGGGCCTGCAGCTCGTCGTGCAGGGCCCCGTGGGGCAGGGTTACATCGTGGCCCTCGTCTCGCGTGAGCCCTTCAACGCCCTGCCCCGTTTCCTGCGTCCCTACGACCCCCAGGCCGAGGGTGCAGGCTACGTGGGCGAGGAGGAGGACGAAGAGGGCGTGACCTCGGACGGCCGCATCATGGGTGACCCGTTCGTGGCCATGGAACGCATCCGCCGGCAGGTGCTGAGCGATTCGAACGACCCCGAGATCTTCGCCACGGCCTACACTTCGTACTACATCCACCAGCCCGTGCGCTACCCGCGCTACCTCTGCAACGAGTGCCACCGCCCCAGCCAGTGGGCGTGGTGGGACGGCTACGATCCCTACTACACGAACTGCTCGGCGTTCGACTTCCGCGTCTACTGGGGCTGGAGCTGGGGGCCGCGCTACTGGTTCGGCACCGTGCCCTACTTCTGCTACGTGCCGCGCTGCTATCCGTGCGCGCCGTACGACCGGCCCTATTACTCGTCGTGGAACGGTCGGCGGCAATGGGACGCGCTGTGGAGCGGCCATCTCACGCGCCACAAGACGCCGCCGCCCACGGGCTACACGCCGCCGAGTCGCTATGACGGGTCGCGCTGGAAGGAAGGCAAGCCCTTGCCGCCGGGCTTCCTGAACGGCGAGTACGTGAGAGGCGCGAACGGCGTGCGCCTGCGCGTGCCGATCGGGGTGAGCCACCCGAGCGTCAGGGAGCCGGTGCAGGGCAGGCAGCCGCAGGAGGGCGCCCGGCCCGGCCCGGCGAGCCGGCCGGGACCGACCTGGGGACCTGCAGAGCGCCCGGGGGCCGATGGGGGCGGGCGGTACGACCGCCCGCGCGACACGCGGCCGCTGCCCGGCCGCACACCGCCGGGTAGCGCGCCCTCCACGCCGCGTTATGGCCACCCGCGCGAGGGGACGCGGCCGTCGCCGCCGCCGCCGAGGTACGACCGCCCGAGTGAGGGGGCGCGGCCGTCGCCGCCGCCGAAGTACGACCGCCCGAGCGAGGGGGCGCGGCCGTCGCCGCCGCCGAAGTACGACCGCCCGAGCGAGGGGGCGCGGCCCTCGTCACCGCCGGGCAACCCGGCGCCGCGTCCCACACCCACGCGGGACAACTCTGAGCGGGGCTCGAACGGTGAGCGGCACGGCAGGGGCTGATCGGTCCGCATGGTGGACTCTTCACGCGCAGGGACGGAGGAGCGGGGCCGGGCCGGCCGGCTCCGCCTCGCCCGTATCCTTGTGGTGCCGGTCCCATCCGGCCGGCCCCCGCTCCGAGGGGACTCGATGAAGCCATTCCATGCCGCGGTCGCGTGTGCCGTGCTCGTTCTGCTCGGTGTGCAGCCCGCCTTCTGCGCTCCCGCCTTCCTGGAGATCCCGGCGGGGGCACGTGCCTCCGCGCTCGGGGGCGCGTTCGCGTCGCTCGCGCAGGGCGTCGAGGCGGCCTTCTGGAATCCGGCCGGGCTCGAGGGCGTGAAGGGCATCCAGATCACGGGCACGCACGCCGAGTACCTGCAGACGCTGCGCCTCGAGCAGTTCGCGGTCGCGGGCCGCTCGTTCGGCGGTGGACTCGCGGCCTCGCTGCGCGCGCTCTACTCCGAACCCATCGAGGAACGCGACGTTCTCGGGAACCTGAGCTCGCGAGGCTCCTTCGGCTATCACGACCTCGAGTTCGCGCTGGCCTACGGGCGCTTCGTCTCGCGCGGGCTGAGCGTGGGCGGCACCGTGCAGGTCCTGCGCGAGCGGATGGCCGAAGTCTCCGCGAGCACGTACGCGGCCGGCTTCGGGGCGGTGTGGGCGCCGCCGCGCGTGAGCGGGTTGCGGCTGGGGCTCAGCGCGCACAATCTCGGGAAGGACGCCCGGTACGGTCTCGAAGGCGCCCCGGGCGCGCCCATGCCACTGCCGGCGGCGGTGCAGGCGGGCGGTTCCTGGCAGCGCCCGCTCGCGCGTGGCGCCGTGCTGCGGACCGCGCTCGAGGGCCGCTTCACCCGCGGCCGCAGCGGCATCGGCATGGTGGGCCTGGAAGTGGCCGCCGCGGGCGGGGCGAACGGCGCCGGCACGGCGGCGCTGCGCGGCGGGCTGCGCGTGAATGACGACGCGTCGAGCTACAGCCTGGGCGTGGGGTATGCGCTCGCCGGCCTGAGCGTGGACTACGCCTTCGTGCCCATGCGCTTCGACCTGGGCGATACGCACCGCATCGCGTTCACCGCGCAGTTCTGAACGCGCTCCCTCACGTGCCCCAGCGCTCGAGCCGCACCCTGCCGTCCTCGAGCACCGCGTGGCTGAAGCGGTTGATCCAGTCGCCGAGCAGGAAGAACTCGCGGCCGGGCTCACGCCGCTCGTAGACGTGGTGGAAGTGGCCCACCATCACCGTGTCGAACCCCTCGGCGAAGCGCGGCAGCGCGATCTCGCGCCACAGCCGCTCCGCCTCGAGCGGGCGCTCTCCGCGCGAGTGGCGCGACCAGCGCGAGACCTGGTGGGCGAACGGGATGCCGAGGTCCGGGTGCAGCAACCCGTAGAGCGCGATGCTCAACGGGTGGCGGATCACGCGCCGGAGCACGCGGTAGCCCAGGTCGCCGCCAACCAGCCCATCCCCGTGATGGAGCCAGATCCTGCGGCCCTGCGTGGCGAGCACCAGCGGGCCGTCGTGCGTCTCGACCCCGAGCTCCTCGGCGAGGAAACGTCCGAGCCAGAAGTCGTGGTTGCCGTTGAGGTAGCGGAGCGCCACGCCCGATTCGCGCAGGCGCTTGAGGATGGCGAGCGTGGCGAAGTGCCGCCGCGGGATGGCCGCGCGGTACTCGAACCAGAAATCGAACAGGTCGCCGACGATGACCAGGGCGGAGGCGCGGCCGGGCAGTGAATTCAGGAAGTCGTGAAGCCGGTCCTCGCGTGCCGCCTCGCGCTCGCGGCTCTCGACGCCCAGGTGGGCGTCGGAGATGAAGTAGACGGCCTCGGAGGGCATGGGACGCAGTGTAGCCGAGCTGCCGGCCGGGCTTCCACCGGACGCGTGACCTTCCGCGGGTGCGGGTTATACTGCGCGCGACCGGTGCGGAGTTGCCGCGGCGAGCGCTCTCCACGCCGCGCCCGGCCCGCTGCCGCGGATAATTGACGGCTTTCTGACAGCCTCCGGGCCGCACGCGCTAACCTAATGATACGATGACCACGGGCACTCCGGCCCGAACCGTACGGAGGCCCAAGCCCCGCCACCGCGGGCCCGGTGCCGGACACCTGACAGGGGGATTCTCCATGAGCAGTGAGCCTTTCACCCGGCCGCGCAGCCACTACCTCACAGCGGCGGGCCTCGTCCTCGCGGGGCTCGTGATCGGTCTGGGCCTCAGCGCCGGGCTGGGCCTGGAGCGCGACTCCACCGCCCAGCACCGCGGGCAGCCTGCGATCGCGGGCAGCGGCGGCGCCCTCGAGAGCCCGTTTGTCGGGGTCGTCGAGCGGACGCTTCCGGCGGTCGTCTTCATCGACGTGAAGAAGAAGATGTCAGGCGCGCCGGCGTTCCCGCAGGACGAGATGTTCCGCCGCTTCTTCGGCCAGGAACCGCCTTCCCGGCCGCGTGTCGCTCCCTCCTCGGGCTCGGGATTCCTGATCGACTCCGAGGGGCACATCCTGACCAACAACCACGTGGTCTCGAACGCCGATGGGATCACCGTCACGCTCAACGACAAACGGACCTTCAAGGCCACGGTGGTAGGCACCGATCAGGAGACCGATGTCGCCATCATCAAGATCGACGGGCGCGACCTGCCGTCCCTGCCGTTGGGCGATTCGGACCAGTTGCGCATCGGTGACTGGGCCATCGCGATCGGCAATCCGCTGGGCGAGCTGCGCGGCACCGTGACCGTGGGCATCATCAGCGCGCAGGGACGCTCGAACCTCAACATCTTCGGCGGCACGCCCGCGTACCAGGACTTCATCCAGACCGATGCCTCGATCAATTTCGGCAACTCGGGCGGCCCCCTCTGCAACATTCACGGCGAGGCCATCGGCATCAACACCGCCATCAACCCGAGCGGGCAGGGCATCAGCTTCGCCATCCCCATCAACCTGGCGAAGCACGTGGCCGAGCAGCTCATCGCCTCGGGCAGGGTGAAGCGGGCCTGGATGGGCGTGACGCTGGCGGAGCTGACCCCGGAACTGGCGGAGGGCTTCGGCATCAAGGGCAGCAGGGGCGTGGTGGTCCAGGGTGTGCTCGACGGGCAGCCGGCCGCCCGGGCGGGCCTCAAGCGCAACGACGTCATCGTCGAGCTCAACCATGCACCCGTCACGGAGATGCAGAAGTTCCGGCTCCGGGTGGCCGATATGCCGGTGGGGAGCCGCATCAACCTGGTCGTGCTGCGCGAAGGACGCCGCCTGCCCGTGACGCTGACGCTGGTCGAGCGCACGGACGAGGCGGTGGCCGCGGCGCAGCCGTCCATTGAGGACGGGACGATGCCCGCGCCCGGCGGTCTGCGGGTGCGCGACCTGACGCCCGAGGAGAAGATCAGCGCCTCCACGCAGTCGGGGGTGGTCGCGACCGAGGTCGAGAACGGCAGCGCCGCACAGGAGGCCGGGCTGCAGGAGGGCGACCTGATCGAGGAGGTGGGCGGCAAGCCGGTGGGCTCGGCGGTGGCCTTCGCGAAGACGCTGCGCGACGCCAAGGCGGCCGGCAAGGCGCACGCGGTGCTGCTCGTGACGACCGACGGCAACACGCGCTACGTCCCGCTGGGGCTCGAATGAGGCCCGGCGCGTGAGGAACCCGGCGGGAGGCGGCGGGCGCGGTCCCGCCGCCGCCGTTCGTGACGAGCCGTCACGGGGAGCCAGGGAGGGCACGATCACGTTCCACTCCGCGCTGCGCCTCGCCGCCGCGATCGCGGCGCTGTTGCTCGCGGCGGGCCCCGGTCCCGCAGCGGCCGCGCGTGGTGTCTTCCTCACCGGCGTGCGCTCGTGGTCGGCGCCCTCCTCCACGCGCGTGGTGTTCGACTTCTCCGCGCCGGTGATGCTGGTGGCGCCGGATTCCGGCTGCTCCCGGGCACTGGTCGTGAGCGTGCCGGGTCAGCAGATGATGCGCGCGGCCGGCGTGCCCGCCGTGCTCGCGGTGCGCGACGGGCTGGTGGACTCGGTCGAGGTGTTCACCGAGCGCAAGAGCGCGCGCTTCCAGGTCTGGCTGTGCGACACGGTACGGTTCCGCGTCTTCACCCTGGGCGCCGAGGACGACAAGCCGTTCCGTGTCGTGGTGGACGTGACGCGGAACGGCGCCACGGTGGTCGCGGACCAGGCCCTGGCCGGCAGCGCGGCCGTGAAGAAGCCGCCGCGCGTGCGCGTCGTGGTCGTGGATGCGGGGCACGGCGGCGAGGACACCGGTGCACGCGGGCTGCGCGGCGTGCTGGAGAAGCGGGCCAACCTGGCCGCGGCGCGCGCGCTTGCCGAGGAGTTGGGCCGCACTCCCGGTATCCGCGCCGTTCTGACACGCGACGACGACACCTTCATCCCGCTGCGCGAGCGTTATCACATCGCCGAGCAGGCGAAGGCGGACCTGTTCATCAGCCTGCACGCCAACTCCTCGTCGCGGCGCGGCAGCGGGAGTGGCGCCGAAGTCTTCTTCCTGTCCCTGCGCGGGGCCACCGACCAGGCCACCAAGGACCTGGCCGACATGGAGAACGCGGCCGACCTGGTGGGCGGCGTGTCCGGGAGGGCCGACGACGACCTGGTGAGCATCCTCTACGACGTGAAGCGCTCCTCGGCGCTGCAGCAGAGCCAACTGCTCGCCGAGACCCTGCTCGACCACGTCACCCGGGACCGGCGGCTCGGAGAGCGCGGCGTGAAGCAGGCGGGCTTCGTGGTGCTCAAGTCGGTGGAGTTCCCGTCCGTGCTGGTCGAGACCGCGTTCCTCAACAACCCGGTCGAGGCCCGCCTGCTGGCGAGCGAGGAGTTCCAGCGGCAGATCGCGCGCCAGCTTGCGGCGGGCGTGCGTTCCTACCTCGAGAAGTCGGGCATCGGCTACTCCGCCGGCCCGCGCGACTCGACCGCGGGCAAGGCGCGCTGAGGGCAGCGGGCGGCCGCGTCCGCGACCCGCGCGCCGGCGCGTGAAGCGCCCGAGCCCCCGGCGGAGTCCTCCCGCCGGGGGCCCGGATCCGGTACGCGCCGCCGCTTCCGCTACTCGCCTCCGCCGACGCGCTCGATGCGCCCGTCGGTGACGACGTCGAGCGGGCCGTCCTTCGTGCGCGCCGCCAGGTGGCGCTCGAGCGCATCGCGCACCAGCACGCCGGTGTCCGTCTGCTCCTTTGACCGTGCCAGCGTGTCGTAGTTGTCACCGCCGCTGGCCATGAAGTTGTTGACCGCCACGGTGTAGGTCTTGGCGTCGCCGAGGGCCGAGCCGTCGGCGAGCGTGGCCGAGAGCAGGCGCTGACCCTCCGGCCGCGAGAGGTCGAAGCGGTAGCGCAGGCCGCTCTGCTGGGAGACCCTTCCACGGGCCAGCCCGTCCTCCAGCATGGCGCGCACCCCGGCGCCCGTGAGCTTCACGATCACCAGCGTGTTGTCGAAGGGAATGACCTCGTAGACCGAGCCCCTGGTGATCGCGCCCGCGGGCAGGTCGGCCCGCAGGCCGCCGCTGTTCGTGAACGCGATGTCGGCCTTCGCCTCGGCCCGCATCGCGTCGGCCACCACGTCTCCGAGCGCGGACTCCCCGCCGCGGCCGCGCGTGAGCGCGCGTGCGTTGCGGCCGATGGGAGTGGCGGCGAGCGGAGCCACGCTCGCGTTCCAGACCGCGACCCGCGCGGCGAGGGCGCTGTCGGGCGTGACCTCGTCGGCGTAGGTGCCGACGATCCGGGCGCGGCGTTCCACGACCCGCCCGGCCACCGGGTCCACCGTGAGATCGCACACGCCCACCGCCTGGCCCTGCGAGCCCGGGATCATCACGGTCGCGCCGCCGATCTCGTCGAGGACGTAGTTGTGACTGTGGCCGCCCATCCACAGGTCCACTCCCGGGACCCCGCGCGCGAGCCGCGCCAGGTCGCCCGAGGCGTGTCGCGAGGAGTCGGTCTCGGCCGGGGTGTGGCCGATCTCGATCACCAACTGCGGGTGCCAGCGCCTGCGCAGCGCGGGCACGAGCCGCGCCGCGGTAAGTGAGTCGTCCTCGAAACGCAGGCGCGCCACGTTGGTCGCCAGCGTCACCTTCGGCGTCCCGACGTAGGACATGCCAAAGAGTCCCACGCGCACGCCGCGGCGCACCAGCAGCGTGTCGCTGCGCGCCCAGCGCGGCATGCGGCCGCTCCCGCGCTCGACCAGGTTGGCGCCGAAGGCGGAGAAGCGCATCTCGGCCACGCGACGTGCCAGGGTGTCGGCCGACCAGTCGAAGTCGTGGTTGCCGATGGCGAACCCGCCGTAGCCGAGCAGATTCATCTGCTCCACCACCGGGCGGCCGTACTGCAGGTTCGAGATCATCGTGCCCTGGAAGGCATCGCCGCCGTCCAGGATGATCGTGCCCTCGGGGTTCTCGGCCCGCAGCCGGCGCAGGTGCGCGGCCAGCACGGCCGAGCCGCCGTAGGCGCGTCCGCTGCGGCGCTCCTTCGCGCCCGGCAGCAGCGCGCCGTGGAAGTCGGTGGTCTCGAGCACGCGCACGGTTGGGAAGCGCGTGTTGGCGACGAGTCCGAGCACCTGTGCGCGCGTCAGCGTGTCGCCGCTGCCCGCGAGGCTCATGCCGGTCAGGAGGCTGCGCCGGAACGAGGCGCGCTCGTCCTCGCTCCCGAGTGTGTAGCCCGAGGCCCGGGCCGCTGCCTCGCACCAGTCCTGGGCGTTGGCGAGCGAGGCCACCGAGAACGGCCGGATGAGCTCCTGCCGGGCCTCGCTCCCGAGCACGCCGCGCTTGAGCAGCCCGTCGAGCCAGGGCTCGAGCGAGTCGGGCACGTCGGCGAAGGCGCCCGAGAGCCGCTTCTCGCGCCAGTCGAAGGCGCGCGCGAGCCAGTAGGCCAGGTCGGTGCGGCGCGCCGGTTCGTCGGGGAACAGGCGCAGCGCCTCGTCCTTCGGCGCCACGCCCCGGCGCACCAGCAGATCCACCAGCGGCCGCTCCGGGTTCGGGGCGTAGTCCGGCAGCACGGTCCAGGAGCGGTCGGTGCGGGCCTCGAGCGTGCCGGCCCTGCGGATGTGGTCCACCAGCGCCTGGCGCACCTCGGGTCCGCGGGCGAGCAGGCGCGGAGCGCGCGCGATCTCTTCGAAGCCGCCGCCGCCGTTCAGCCGGTAGTTGTTGACCGCGACCTCGAGTCTCTGGTCGGGTGCCAGCGGCTGCTCCTGCCAGATGAGGTTGACGATCCGCTCGCCCGCGGGGCGCGTGAGGTCCACCTCGTAGCTGACGCCCTGCGCGGCATCCGCGTTGTAGCCCGCCACGCCCGGCTCGGTGAGCGCGCGGCCGGCCTCGAAGGTGTAGGGCGCGTAGTGGCGCGCCGAGCGCTCGAGCGCCTGGCGCAGTTGCTCGCCCGTCAACTCGACCACGGCGAGTGTGTTGTCGTACGGGTAGGCCCGCAGCGCGTCGCGCACCGTCACCGGGCCGCGGCGGATGACGGCGGCGGGATCGAAGAGCGCGGCCAGCGAGACGTCCGCGCCGCTGGCCTCGAGCTGGGCAGCGTGGACCAGGTCCCAGAGCGGGCCGTCGGCCAGGCGCCCGTGCGGCGAGCCGATGTCCTGCGCGGCCTCGCCGATGCACTCGGAGAGCGCCGCCTGCGCGGCGGCGTGGTAGGGCGCGGCGAAGGCGTCCAATTCCGCGTCCACCGGGACCGAATCGGCCAGGGCGATGGTCTGGCCGCGGCACAACCCGAGGCGCCACGGTTCCTTCGGGCTGCCGCGCGCCAACTCGAGGTCCACGCGGCCGAGCGACTCGCCGTTGCGGCCCGCCTGCACGACCAGCGGTCCGGCGGGCGGGCTCGCCTGCGCCAGCGCCGCGTGCGTGTGGCCCAGGATGAGCACGTCCACGCCCTCGAGCCCCGCGGCCAGGCGGGCGCCCCAGTTCTCGCCGGGCGCATCGCCCTGGCGCTCGATGCCCGTGGCCAGGTCCCGCTCGAGCCCGGTGTGGGCGAGCACCACCACCACGTCGCAGTGCTCGACCTCGCGCAACCGCCTCGCCTCGGCGTTCCCGGTCTCGAGCGGGGAGAGGAAGCGCAGGCCGGCCCAGTTCGCCGAGTCCTCGAGCGCGGGTACTGCGGGAGTCGTGAGCCCGATCACGCCGACGCGCACGCCGGCCAGGGTCTTCACGATCGAGGCGCCGAAAGCCGGCTGGTCGTCCTGCGCGCGCACCACGTTGGCGGCGAGCCACGGGAAGCCGGCCTCGGCGCGCGCCTTCGCCAGTCCCGCGGGCCCCCAGGAGAACTCGTGGTTGCCGATCGCCATCGCGTCGTACCCCAGGCGTGTCATGGCCGCCATCATGGGCTCGGGTCGCGCGCGGTCGCCACGCCAGTAGGAGGTCTCGATGGCACCGCCCTGGATGGCGTCGCCATCGTCGAGCAGCAGCACGGGCGGCCCCTCGGCGCGCGCCCTCCGCACCAGGCTGGCGATTCGCACGAGCCCGGCAGGGGCCGGCCGGTCGGCGAGGTAGTCGTACGCGGTGAGCGCGCCATGCAGGTCGGTGGTGTGGAGCACGGTGAGGCGCGCGGTCTCGCTCCGGGCCTCCGGGGCGAGCGTGGGCAGCAGCGAAGCGCCGATGACGGCGAGCAGGTACAGGAAGATGGGAGGTCTCATGGGGACGATGCTAGCCGTCGGGGCGCGGTTCGGCAACGGACGCCGGGCGGACGCCGGGGCACCCGCCCGCCCGCGGTCCAGTTGCCGGACGGATGCGCCGGGCGGCCCCGGCACGCGGGTGGAGCCCGAACGAGGGCCGGAGGCAGGATTGCCGTGCCCCGCGGGTCCGACGTATGTTCACGGGGTTCTCGGAAGAAGGGCTGTTCACGCCGTCTTCTTCTCCACCGGCCCCATCGTTCCTCTTCGCGTCTCCCGAGCGGGTGCCGGGGCCAGACCCCCTTCGTCCCTCCCTGGAGGGTGAACGAGGCGAGCACTTCTCAACGGCTTCATGGGAGGCCGCCGATGGATACTGCATTCGTGACCCCGGACCTGCCGCGGGAGCTCTATGTCCTGCTCTTCGAGCAGGCCGCGGACGCCATGTTCGTCGCCGATCCCCAGGGCCGGCTGATCGCCGTCAACCCGCGAACGTCCACCCTCCTGGGCTTCGCCGCCGGGGAGATGATGGGCCGGCCATTCCTGGATTTCGCGGATCCCGAGGACCTGCAGACGAACCTCCTGCGGATCGCCGATCTTCGCGCCGGAAGGAGCGTGGTCGCGGAGCGCCAGCTGCGGTGCAAGGACGGGCGCCTGATCCCGGTCGAGCTCACCACGCGGATGCTGCCCGACGGCCACCTGCTCGGCGTCGGGCGCGACATCTCCGAGCGCAAGCGGACGGAGGATGTGCTCAAGATCGCCCGCGCGAGGCTCGATGCGCTCTGGAGCGTGTCCTCCCTGTCCGGGGCCAGTCCGAAGGCCATCTCCGACCAGATCCTCGACTCGATCGTGCGGATGACGGGCAGCGTGTATGGCTTCTACGCCTTCATCAACGAGGACGAGTCCGTCATGACCATCCACGCCTGGTCCGGCGAGGCGATGCAGGATTGCTCGCTGGTGGACAGGCCCCGGGAGTTCGCCATCGGCACGGCCGGCGTGTGGGGCGAGGCGGTCCGGCGCAGGGCGCCGCTGATCCTGAACGACTACACTGCCGCGCACGAAGGGAAGAAGGGCCTGCCGGAGGGTCATGTTCCCCTGACCCGGATCCTGGTCGTGCCGTTCTTCTCCCGCGGCAAGATCACGGCGGTGGCGGCGGTGGCGAACCGGTCCACGGACTATTCCCAGGAGGATGTCGTCCAAATGACGTCGTTCCTCAACAGCATCGAAGCCGCCACCGTCCGAGGGCGCGCGGAAGAGGCACTGCGGCTTCGCAACACCTGATCAAGCCGGATGGTCGAGACGCCGATCATGACGCAGGACGGGTGAAGCCCGTCGCATCCATGACCCCGAGTGGGCCGCCCGGGCCCGCGAGGGGGAGAACGGGACGAACGCTTCAGACGATTCTGGGGAGGCCTTCGATGGATACTGAATCCGTGATCCCGGGTCTGTCGACGGAGTTCTACGTCTCGCTCTTCGAGCAGGCCGCAGACGGCATGTTCGTCGCCGATCCCCAGGGCCGGCTGATCGCCGTCAACCCGCGCTTGTGCGACTTGCTGGGCTTTGCCGCCGAAGAGGTGCTGGGCCGGCCGCTCCTGGATTTCGTGGATCCCGAGGACCTGCAGACGAATCCCGCGCGCATGGCCGAGCTCCGGGCCGGGAATGCCGTGGTCTCGGAGCGTCCGCTGCGGTGCAAGGACGGGCGCTGGATCCCGATCGAGCTCACCACGCGGATGCTGGCTGACAGCCACCTGCTCGGCGTCGGGCGCGACATCTCCGAGCGCAAGCTGGTGAAAGAGGCGCTCGAGATCGCCCACGCGCGACTCGAGGCGCTCTGGAGCGTGTCCTCCCTGTCCGGGGCCAGTCCGAAGGCCATCTCCGACCAGATCCTCGACTCGATCGTGCGGATGACGCGCAGCGCGTGCGGCTTCTACGGCTTCATCAACAACGACGACGAGTCCGTCATGACCATCCACGCCTGGTCCGGCGAGGCGATGCGGGACTGCTCGCTGGTGGACAGGCCCCGGGAGTTCGCCATCGGCACGGCCGGCGTGTGGGGCGAGGCGGTCCGGCGCAGGGCGCCGCTGATCCTGAACGACTACGCTGCCGCGCACGAAGGGAAGAAGGGCCTGCCGGAGGGTCATGTTCCCCTGACCCGGATCCTGGTCGTGCCGTTCTTCTCCCGCGGCAAGATCACGGCGGTGGCGGCGGTGGCGAACCGGCCC